>Ga0164241_10000843_pt1 | contig 45211 bp, 29 predicted proteins | sample OricomyardsoilBY_FD_108780 | JGI IMG/M metagenome (GOLD analysis project Ga0164241, IMG submission 108780) | Backyard soil microbial communities from Emeryville, California, USA - Original compost - Back yard soil (BY) | ecosystem: Environmental > Terrestrial > Soil > Unclassified | place: USA... | reverse complement strand
GGGGTGAACGCAAGCATTACGTTGCTCGCTATCCAAGGCCTGACCGCCTACGTAGAAGGCAATCGAACTCAGGCCTACCAAGACTTTGCCACGGTGACTGAGGAGATCCGAGCACGCTCCCTGGGACTCTGAGCAGCGAAAAGCCTCGACTGCAGCGCACGAGGAGCTGGGGAGAAGGGGCGCTCACAGGGCGCACGCCGCACCTCGCAGCCCCTTCCGAGCGGCTCGAGGACCGGCCGCAGTATCTCGCAGATATCGGCACTTTTCCTACGTTTCCCTCGATGTGAGTGACTACCTACCGTGTAGTTCTGGAATTTACTCAGACTCCTTGGAGGGCAAAGTCGAGCGAGCAAAATCGCAGCATTGAGCCTCGAACATCAAGTCTGGAACAACTCACATTGACTTGAACGACGAGTGAGGGGAAGGCGTACTTTGCTCACGACTACATACGTTGCAGCAGCTCGCGTCGCGCTACGCCACGCCGCGCCACGCGCGCCACGCAACCGTCACACAACTCCAATGCACGCGCCGGCTCGTACGCCAAAGCTGCGAACTTTGGCGCGCTGCTCGATCACCCCACGCCGAGTGCAGTCGCAATGGCAGAGCCGCTTGCCAGCGTCGCGCTCGAAAACAGCCATCGAGACCTGAGCGCCGCGACGCTTACGCCACACCCATGAACACGATTGAGTGTTAACCAACTCTGACTCGCGATCCCGGAGTGTTGCTTTCCGCCACTCGAAGGCGGCGAGACCGGCAAACGCGGCAAACGCGGCAAACAAGCGCGAAGCCCCGTTTCGAGCACTCAAGCCTCGAATGAGCGAGCCATCCGCACTCCCAAGCACGCTCTCTCGCAGAAGGTGCAGTGCACGAACGCTGAAAAGACTTGCGCTCGCACTCACTGTCAGTGAACATTGTCGATCGTGATCGATGAGGGATTCGATCTCCACCACCTCACACACCGACTCGCTCGGTCTGTGAGGCATACGACCTCGGCTTTGACGCCAGCTGCGAGGCCGTAAATCGCCACGACATTTTGGGCGCCAGACGCGGAGGTATGGCGTGTCGAATATCAACAATGATCAGGAAGAAGAGCTTACAGCAGGCCAAATGCTCGGCCGCTACGAGCTGCTCGTGCCGATCGCCAAAGGCGGTATGGGCAACGTGTGGGCCGCACGTTTGAAGGGCACACGCGGCTTTCGCAAGCTCGTCGCAGTCAAAACGATCGTGCGCACGCTCGCGCACCCAAAGGTCGAGCAGATGTTGTTTCAGGAGGCGATGCTCGCGTCCCAAATCCACCACCCAAACGTGGCAGAAACGCTGGAGCTGGGCGAGCACGAGGGCAAGCTGTACCTAGTCATGGAGCTCGTCTCCGGTGAATCCCTGAGCTTCATCCTACGTGAAGCTCAGACGCAGGGTGGAATACCGTTCTCGGTAAGCATCAATATCATCGCGCAGGTTTGCCGTGGCCTCGCGGCGGCGCACGATCTCCGTGACAAGAATGGCCGGCGCGTCGGACTCGTGCATCGCGACATCTCTCCTCCCAATATCATGATCACCGAGGCGGGCACGGTGAAGATCATCGACTTCGGAGTGGCGACCACGGCGGCGGGCGCGTGCGAGGCCGCCGGGGAGCTGAAGGGAAAGATTGGCTATCTCGCGCCCGAACAAGTTCGCGGTGAAGTACTGGACGCGCGGGCTGACGTGTTTGCGACTGGTATTTTGCTGTATTTGCTCACGGTCGGCCGGCATCCATTCCGCACCTCGAAGGAGACGGGCACCATGGCGCGCATCGTCTCGAACGTACCCGCTACTCCTCCCTCCGCGCTAGTTGAAGATTACCCGGACGCGCTCGAGCCCATCGTGATGCGTGCGCTGCACAAGGACAAGGAGCAGCGCTATCAGTCCATCACAGAGCTTTTGGAGGCGCTCGAGAATGCCTTCCCCAACGCTTTCGGCCCTCGCGCGGACGAGGCCACAGCCAGCTACCTGCGGCGGTTGATGCAGCAACGCCTCTTGGAGCGCAGCACCACCTTACGCATGGCAGAGGAACTGGCAGAGCGATCCTCGCATAGTCATTCAGCGTATTCGTTGCCCGGAATCACGACCAGCTCAGCTCCGGTCGCGAAGCCGCATCGCGGCGCGCTCCACGGCATGGCAGGAGTGGTCGCCGGCCTCGGCATCGCAGCCCTCGCAGCAACGCTCTATCTGCAACGAGTTGGCCCCAGCACTCTATCGAGCGCGGCGCTCGCGACGCGCGAGCTTCCGCCTGCAACTGCAAGAGCCTTTGATGCGGTGGTAGCGCTGCAAATTAGTGCTTCGGCGCCGGGCTCCGCCGCCGGCGAGCCTACGCGGACGGAAGCGCACGTGGCGCTCCCCCCGAACGGTGCACCACGCACGATGTCTGCACGCACGCCGCGACACTCGCGGGATGAATCGACCGATCGCACCGAACCAGCCATGATCCTGAGCGACACATCGGCTGCCGAGCCTCTCCTGACCGCGTCCCCGCGCAGCGCAGCGATAGAGCCCGAAAACCCGCCCGCCCCATCCTCCGCGCCTCCGCGCCGCGTTGAACTGGACACGGGTGGTCATGTTCTGCAGGCCATCGCGCCTACATCGGCACTCGCTCCGCCGTCTGCCTCGGCCGGCGCTGCAGCGCCGCGCGCGTCAGCCGCGTCTGCATCGCAGACCACTCCCTCCGCTCCGCGCCTGCTCTCTTCGAGGCTCGGTCGAAATCAACTGTTGACCAACCCAGCCTCCAGCGCATCGAACGTGCGACTCCCGGCGGGCCTCGACCGAATGGGACAGACCTTCAGCGCCATCGTCAACGTCTGCGTCAGCGCAACTGGCAACGTGTCAAAGGTGAGCATCTTGCGCTCTGCGGGGCCTGCGCTCGATGCGCAGATCCCGAGCGCAATCGCACATTGGCGCTACCGGCCCCTGTTGGAAGACGGGAGGCCGACCCCCTTCTGCTACGTGCTGAATTACGAGATCGCCGCTCGCTAGATGAGCGGCTGGAGGCCCAGCAAGGTTAGAGCGTGAGCGTCAAGCGTGCGCCGATCAAACGCGGTGGGTTGAAGAACCGGAGGTTCAAGCCAGGGTTATTGATCATCGAGGTCATGTAAGCCACGTCGGTGAGGTTATTCACGAAGCCGTCGAGGCGCGTGTGGCCATCCGGTGTCGTGAAGCCGACGCCCGCGTCCAGGCGAGTGTAGCCGGGCTGCACGTCGCTCAAGTTGGGGTTGACCTTACCTTCCGTGTCGCGCCCTTCCCCGTTGAAGGGTGTGAAGTACTGCTTGGTCTTGCTCTGCGCGTTGAGCGTCCAGTCGAAGTAGCCGTAGCGCGTGGTGATGATTTGGCTCACTCCGTAGTTCACACTCAACACGGGGGCGCGCGGCAAAAAGTTGCCATTCAAGTCAACTGGCGTTTGCTGGCTGGGGTCGTAACTGACACGCGGATCGTTCACCATGCCTTCGGTGAAGCGAGCGTTGAGCAGTGTCGCCGCGAGTGCCAAGGTGAAGCCCGCGGGTAAGCGAGCCTTGCTCTCCACTTCCAGACCCAGCACGCGTGATGCGGCGGCGTTGATGCGCATGGCCGACGACGGCGGAGGCGCGTCACTGCCGATGGGCGCGGGACCGATTGCCTGCACCACTTGGAATTGCTGATTGCGGTACTCGTACCAAAAGCCGGCAAAATTCGCGGTCAGCTTGTGATTGAAGAACTCGTTCTTGCTGCCGATTTCCGTCGCGTAAATCGCCTCGGGCTCGTACGTCTTGGCCAACGTTCCGCCCGTGGGCAGCGCGATCGTGTCGTTGAAGCCGCCGGATTGGTGGCCCGTCGAGAACATGATGTATTCCAGACTGTCCGGCGTGACGTGATAGTCGAGACCAGCACGAAAATCGACGAAGGTGGCGCTGTAGGTTCCGTGCTGTTCGTTCAGCCCTCCGGCGTTGATCGTGGCACCTTGCGAAATCAGCTGGTTCACGTTGTCGCGATTGCCGTAGCGGCCGACACCGTTTTGGAATTGGCCCGTGGCATTCCCCGGTGTGACGCTGTAGTCAGTGCGATTGCGATCGGCCGGCGCGAAGCCTTCCGTACCGAAGCGAGTGGGCGACGGCTGCTCGCCGGTGAAGTTGTCGAAGTTCAAACTGTACTGGTTGCCCACGCCGTCGCGGCTACGCTTCTCGTTGGTGACGCGCACGCCGAGCGTTCCGCGCAGAAACTTCACGATGTCGAACGTGGCGTCGGCAAAACCTGCGTAGGAACGCGTCGGCACACTGGGCATGTTGTACTCGCCGCCCAGATAGCCGCCCGATTTGTCCGCGGTGTTGTACAGCAGCACCTGCTGTTGTTCGTCGAGGAAGAAGCCGCCCGCGGTCCAACGAATGCGCGCGCTGTCCGGCGCAAAAAAGCGCAATTCGTGGACGTGAGATTGAGAAGCCGTGTGCCAATAGGACGTCGACCAATTGTCCAGGTCGACGTTTGCCATCAAACGGCCGGGAAAGTTCACGCCCGCGTTGCCCGCGCTGATCGAGCGGTAGTCCAAGCTGCGGTACGATCCCACGTAGCCAATCAGGACCGGCCCCAAATCGAGCGTGGCTTCCCCGTGGAGGCCCCAATGCTTCAGGTCCTGCATGCCCTGCGGGCCACGGTAGATGACGTCACGCGGGTTCTTGATCTCGCTCGGGAGCAAGCCGGCATTGAGCGCGGGCGTAAAGTTCGTCCCGCTGAAGCCCGTTCCCTTTTCTTGCGTGTAGTCGCTCTTGAGAAAGATGGTCAGCTGCTCGACCGGCTGCCACTTGGCGCTACCACGAAACGCGAGCGCATTGCCTGACTCGGATGGCTCGAGCGTCTGGATCGGTCCCGCGTTGGTATAGTACGCGTCGTGCGTGTCGCCGAAGCCGGCAAAGCGCAGCGCTAGCTTTTCGCCGATCGGGATGTTGACCATGGCCTGAACCACGCGCTGCGAGTAGTTGCCCATTTGATAGGACGCGGATGATTGCCACTCGCCGAAGTGCGGCTTGGCCGTGACGATGTTCAAAGTGCCGGCGGTCGCGTTGCGTCCCCGGAGCGTTCCCTGTGGTCCTCGATTGACCTCGACGCGCTCCAAGTCGAACAACATCGTGCCGAGCCCGCGCGGGCGCGGGATGTAAACACCGTCAATGTGGTTGGCGACCGCGGGATCACCGAGCTCCGTGTTGTAGTTGGAGCCGATACCGCGAATGTACATCTCGGTGTTGCCTTCTTGGGTCCCGATCTCCAACGAGGGCGAGACCTGCTGCATATCGCGGACGTTGGTGATGCCCGTGCGCGTCAGATCGTCTTGCGTGAAGGCGCTGACGGAACCCGGATAGTCCTGGATGTTGCGCTCGCGCCGGTCGATCGTGACTTTGACGGTTTCGACGCTGTTTGGGTCGTACGCGGGCTCGCCGGCGCCTTCTGTTGCCGCATCCTCCTGCAAATCAGGGCTGAGAGGGACGGCGCGCGCTGCGGCGTTGCCGGGATTGGTCGACGGCGACGTCTCTGCGGGATAAACGGGCTGCGTCGGCGCAGCACTGACTGCGTCAGGCTGGGTATCGGGCGTTGCTGGAGGGGGAACGGATGGAACGGGTGGCGACGGCACGTCGGCGGGCGGAGGCAGAGGCGCAGCTGCCGCGGGTGGCGCAGCAGGTGCTGCCGGCGGCGGCGTTGCCGGCGGCGCGGGCGCGGGTCGAGGCGCCGCTTGCGCCACCTGACGGCGCTTGGTGGGTGGCTTGGTCTTTACGCTTGCCGGTGCCTTGCGCGACGGTGCTTCCGCATGCGCGGTCGAGCACCGGAATGCGAACACCAACACGTTCAAAACCAGCGCCGAGTGCAGCACGCGTTGGCAGCTACGAGGACCTAAGCCGAACATCGAACCCTCTTTCTTACGCGCGACCTGCTGATAACCCAGCAGCGCTCACGCGCTCATCTAGAACCCACTCAACCCGAATGTGAATTCACGCGAAACAGCGCGGCATCGACCGCTCGTGCTCATCAGATCGTGTATTTGAAATCGAATTTTCCCACCAAATGAAAACGAATATCCGGATACACTGAGTATAAATAGCTCATCAGCCCCCGGCGCCACCTTCACCTGAAGCGCCACCGAGGCCCTCCTCGCTACTCATTCCGCCTGCCCCGGCCTCACCATCGGGAGTGGGCGGCGGCGCAGGGAATGCGAGCGTCACGTACGCGGCCACGGCGCCATCTTCCTCGATGCGCACGGTGGTCTCGCTCGAGAGTGGTGGCGTAAAAGGGACGGTGCCCGCTTGCAGCGCTTCGACGTGCACCAATGCGTCTTCATCGTCGAAGTCGTCGGGCAAAGTAATTCGCTGGAAAAAGCTGTCCTGAATGGATGGCCCTGCGTCACCCATCCCCGGTTCGGTGGGTGGCGCGAAGTCGTAGACGAACTTGCGCGAGGATTGAGTGATGGTGACGTGCAATAGTGCCACCACGGGGACATCAGCACCTGCAGTGACGTTGAGCGCGACGACCGAGGCCTCGTCAGAACAAGCGAGCAGCGCACAGACGGCAACCAGCGACACGACTAAGCGTCGGAACGTCATGGCGCGGCACCCTATTGCACCAGTGCACAAACAGTCAATGATGGTTTATGGCAGTTCGACACAATAAATGGGATTCGTTATGGCGAGTTCCGCCATACGCGATTAGCAGATCGATTTGGTAAATGGCTTTTGCCGATTGTGACTGCGCCTCACTACCAAAGCGCCACACGTTGACTCAGAATCTCTTTCGCTATTGGCCGTGATTGCAACAGACGCTCTTGCTCAATGACCAACAAGCCCGCTATGAGTTCCTCACCGCCTCCAGGGAGCAGCGGAATTTGCCATTGTCGTGCAGAAGTAGGTTTCCGATCATCATGGAAGCGCGTAGCAAACTCGCGCGCCGTCTCCTCTTCTCGGTGATGGCGGTGAGCACCTTGGGGTGCTCTGAATTTCGAGCGCGTCAGCGCGCTCGTGAGGGCAACCGGCACTTTCAGGAGGGAGACTACGCTGCAGCAGTCGCCGCCTACTCAGTGGCCGAGCAACTTCACACCTTGCCGGTGATTTCGCTCAACAAGGGGCTCGCGTGTCGGCAGTTGATGATGCCAGGCGCAAAGTCCCGAGCGAATGAACGAGCCACCGATTGCGCGCTCGCTTCTTTCCGCCATTTGAAAGAGCAACGCCCGAGCGATCCACGGGCCGACCAGCTGTATCAACAGACACTGTTCGATGCCGATCGCTTCGATGATCTCGCGCAGCTGTACACCGCACGATTGCAGAAAGATCCCGCTGATCTGGCCTCGTTGAACGGCCTGATTCAGGTCTATTCCAGCTCCGGCCGCTGGGACGATGCGCTGCACTGGACGATCGAACGAGCGACGCGCGCAACGCGTGATGCGGAGGCCCAGTATGCGGTGGGCGTACTCATTTACACTCACCTGTTCGAGAAAGGCGGCGGCACCGAGCAATCAGTGTACGACCCGCGGCCAGGCGCAGCACAGCAACCGACGCCCGTGACCGCTCCGGGCGATATCACCGGCCCCGCTCGCGTGACCCTCGCCGAACGCGGGATTGCTTCCCTCAAACGTGCGCTTGAAATTCGTCCGACGTACGTCGAGGCCGTGACCTATCTGGGCCTGCTCTATCGCCAGGAGTCGTTCGCCTACTTCGCTCAACCAGCCCAATGGCAAGCCGCCGTGGACACCGCGGAAGAGTTTCGAAAACAGGCCGCCGCGCTGCAAGCACAGCGCAAACCGCAGCCTTAACGCGAACGCACGATGGCCTTCGAAGCAATCCTTCAACAGCAGCAGGCAAAGCCCACGCGCTGGCGCCGCATCACACTGTTCGTCTCGCTCGCGGTGCATGTCGCCGCGCTGTCGGCGGCACTCGTGCACTCGGTTTGGCAGGTCGATGAAATGCCAATGCCCTCGCTACAGGTGACATTGACCGCAGCGGTGCCGCCACCTCCTCCACCGCCTCCTCCCGCAGCCCGCAAAGCGGCGTCGGAGTCACGGCCGAAGCTCCGTCCGGTCGAGCCCAAGCCACACGAACTGGTCGTTCCCAAAGACTCGCCCAAAGAACAACCCAAACCCGAACCGGCAGCAGAGGCCGCGACCGATAACGGCGAGCCCAACGGTCAGGTCGGCGGACAAGTCGGCGGACTCCCAGGAGGCGTCGTGGGCGGCGTAGTCGACGCACCCCCACCCCCGCCCCCGCCTCCGGCCAAACCAACCGGACCGAAGAACGTGTCGGCGAGCGTCGGTCGAGGCCAACTGCTGATCGATCCCAACTCCGAGCCCTACCGCGTGAAGCTACCGCCGGTGCTGGCTCGCAGCGGGGAAACCTATATCGCCCTATTGCGGCTGTGCATTTCGGCCGAAGGACGCGTCACCTCCGTTCAACTGCTGAAGGGCGCCAATGCGGCCCTCGATGGTCAATTCCCGAGCGTGATGGGGCGTTGGCGCTACCGTCCCTTGATGGTGGATGGGGCACCCACACCGTTTTGCTACCTGCTTCGTTACGAGGTCAGCGGTCGCTGAATTCGAGCGCGTTCAATACCTAGGAAGATCAAGATGGACTTCTCTCTGCTCGGTTTGTGGAACCAAATGGGTGTGGTGGCGCGCGGGGTCGTGCTCATCCTGCTCGGCATGTCCGCGTACGCGATTGCCATCGCCCTCGAGCGCTTCGTGGCGTTTCGGAGAGGCAGGCAGCGTTCGATCGCGTTCGTATCGGCCTTGCAGCCCTTGATTGCCCCGAACGGGCGGCTAGAAGAAGTGAAGAACCTACAGACGACCTGGAAAGACGCGCCATTGGCGCGCGTGGTGATCCTGGGCGTCGGAGAGTTCACTCAAGGGGTTCAGGAGCTCGGAGCGGCCGCTAACGACACGCTCGAGCTCGAGCTCTTGCTCCACGGCGTCGAGCGGTCGATTGAACGCGCCAAGAAACGAGAGCTCGCGAATTTGTCGCGAGGCTTGCCGGTGCTGGCCACTATCTCCTCTTCGGCACCGTTCGTTGGCTTGTTCGGTACGGTGTTCGGCATCATCACCGCGTTTCAGCGCATGGCCGATCCTTCGAAAGGAGGCGGTGGCGGCCTCGCAACGGTATCCGCCGGCATCGCTGAGGCACTGTTGACCACCGCCGTCGGACTTGCAGTCGCCATCGTCACGGTCTGGTTTTACAATTTCTTCACTACCAAACTCGAGCAGATCGGGGGGCTAATCGATGACGCCAGTGGTGAGCTCACCGATCGATTGATGCAACACGGTCGACGCCGCGCTCATGAGTCACCGACGGGCGCCGATGTGGTGCGCACGTGAATAGTTCTGCGGAACGACGCCGCCAGCGCTTGCAAGCGATGCGCGCCGTGATCCAGAAGGATCGACCGGGCTTCGAACGCCCAGAGGTGAAGGCAGATATCAACGTCACGCCGCTGGTCGACGTGGTGTTGGTCTTGCTGATCATCTTCATGGTCGTGACACCCATGATCGCGAGCGGCGTTGCCGTCGATTTGCCACGCACCGTGAACCATTCGCGGAAGCCGGATGACGGCAAAGACATCATCGTGTCGGTCTCGCGCGACGGGCGTGTCTACGTTGGCACGCAGGCACTATCGCGTGTCGAAGAGCTTGGCCGCGCCGTCGTCGCTGAGCGCCGTAAGGCGCCGCACAAGACCGTGTTCCTGAAGGGCGATTTACGTGCGCAATACGGGGCGGTGCGGCGGGCCATGCAAGCACTGCACGACGTCAACATTCAAGACATCGTGCTCGGCACGGAAGAGCTCACGAAAGCACGCTGAGGGCAACGCACGAGCATGGAAACCAGCCGCAAAAAGGGCATCCGCGCGGAGATCAACGTCACACCGTTGGTCGATGTCGTGTTGGTTCTGCTCATCATCTTCATGGTGCTGACGCCGTCGATGTTGAAACACCTCACCGCAAACATACCCAAGAAGCCCGACGAGCCAGTGGCTGCGACGCCCACGGACAACTCCATTGTCGTCGCGTACACCGCGGCCCGAGAGCTCACCGTGAACAACGAACCAGTGGCCCCCGAGGCGCTCGCCGAGAAACTCAGCGAACGGCTGCGAGGCGCGCGCCAAAAAGTGATCTTCTTCAAATCCGAAGACGAGGCTCCCTATGGCGAAGTCGTGCACTTGATGGACATCGCTCGCGGCGTCGGCGCGGAGACTCTGGCCGTCGTCACTGAGCCAAACTGAAAAAGGGTTCGTCGAGAGCTGTGCGTCGGCGGACTGCCCACAGGGCTCACCCGACAACGCCAAACGCCCGTCTCACGCAACCGCGCAGCCAAATGTGGCCAGCATCATTGTCGAAGCGTGGGCTCCATGCTTGGGCGATCGCAACTCTTTTCACAGGCCCCGTCACGGACAGTCGACAGAGCCCGAAGGCATCGACCACATTCTCCGCCAGGCGGTTCGGAATCACGGTGTACGCGTCGCTGGCGCGCACGAGGGCCGCTGCCGCCAGAAATGAAGGCACGATGCGGCCCGGCGCACGCCAGCGGCGCCCACGTTTCGGCTTGGTGAGCTCTTCGAACTTCGCGCGCTGGGAGGCGACCGCTATGTACTCGAGCGCCGTCAGACGGGCCGGCGTCATCCGGCGCTTCGCCAAGGGATGATCTTTGCGGACCACGGCGACCATTTCCTCGTGAAAAAGCGTTTGAATTCGGAGATCGGGGGCGATGCCGTACTGCACGCCAATGTCGAGATCCACCTCACTTGCTTCCGCGAGCAGCACGCCGACTAGGTGCAGCGCGACCCCGGGCGCGTCTTTACGCACGAGCGCGTCGAGCGCTTGGCCGACGGTCACGATCATTGCGTCAGAAGCGCGAATGATGAACGTGCGTTCGAAAGTCGCGAGATCGAGCGGTAGGTCGGGTCGCAGGAGCGCGCCGATTTCGGTCGCGGCGCGTGACACTCGTTCACGCATGGCCAGAGCTCGGGGCGTGGGCACGAGCCGGTTCCCGGCGCGCACGAACAGCGGATCGCCGACCGCGAGCCGCAACCGCGACAGCGTGTGACTCATCGCTGGCGGACTGAGGTTCATACGCCGGGCCGCGCCGGTGACGCTACCCGCCTGGAAGAGCGCGTCGAGCGCGAGCAATAGGTTGGCGTCCGCGGATTCCATTTGCTGCATGTAGCATGTTCATACGTTTCAATCGATTCATTCCATGGAAACGCTAAAACCTAGCTCATGAGCAGCAATTCAGCCTCGATAGCAGCAACCATTCCGTCCCAGCTCTGCGACGATTCGCCGCGTAGCCGGCTGATCATTCTAGTCACCTGTTGTCTTGCGCTCGTGCTCACCGCGATGGACGCCACGATCGTCAACATCGCGTTGCCCGCGATCCGCAGCGATCTCCACGCGAGCGTCGCGGAGTTGCAGTGGTCGATCGACGCTTACACCATCGTGGTCGCGAGCTTCTTGCTACTCGCAGGCTCGATCGCGGATCGCTTCGGCCGCCGCAAGACGTTCCAGGTCGGGCTCTTGGTCTTCAGCGCCGGCTCGTTGCTTTGTAGCGTCGCGCCGAACGCGCGGGTGCTCGTGGCGTCCCGCGTGTTGCAAGCCCTGGGCGGCTCGATGCTCAATCCGGTCGCCATGTCGATCATCGTCAATACGTTCCTCGATCCGAAGGAGCGCGCCAGGGCGGTTGGCGTGTGGGGGGCAGCGTTCGGTGTGGCCATGGCGGCAGGCCCGCTGCTTGGCGGACTGCTCGTCGAGAGCGCTGGTTGGCGCTCGATCTTTTGGGTAAACATCCCCGTCGGAATCGTGGCGCTCGCGCTGACCGCGCGTTTCGTCCGTGAATCGCGCGCCGAGCAACCGCGACAGTTCGATGTGCTGGGGCAAGTGTTGGTCATCGTCGCGCTGTTCGCGCTGACCTCCGCCGTGATCGACGGCCGCCACTCGGGCTGGACTTCGTGGCCCATCGCCGCAGGCTTCGCGGCGGCAATCGCGAGCACCATTGGCTTGGTCGCCTGGGAATCGCGTCACCGTGAGCCATTGCTCGATCCAAGATTCTTTCGCAGCTTGCCCTTCGCGGCCGCGACGCTGGTGGCCGTGCTCGCATTCGCCGCGTTCAGCGGTTTCCTATTTCTGAACTCTCTCTATCTTCAAGAGTCACGCGGCCTGTCCGCGTCCCAAGCCGGCCTTGCCACCTTGCCTATCGCCCTGGCGCTCATGGTGTGCTCCCCGCTGTCCGGGCGCCTCGTGGCGGCGGGCCGTGCGCGCGTCGCATTGGTGGTCGCTGGCGGAGCAATGGCGATCGGTGCGCTGCTTTTGACCGTGCTAGCGCAAGACACGCCGCTCGCATCGCTCCTCGTCGCATACGGCATCTTCGGAGTCGGGCTGGGCACGGTCAACGCGCCGATCACGAACACCGCGGTGTCGGGCATGCCTCGTTCACACGCGGGGCTCGCGTCGGCCGTGGCATCCACGAGCCGACAGGTCGGTGCGTCACTCGGCGTCGCCCTCGCTGGGGCGCTCGCGGGTACGGGGATTGAGACGGCAAATCAGCCGGGCTTCGCCGCAGCGACCCACGGCTTCTTTTGGGTCAGTGCCGCACTCGGCGCGGCGATCGTCGTAGTTGGGCTCGTGTCCACCGGTCAGCGCGCAAGGGAAAGTGCGGCGCGCGTGGCCCTCTTACTCAACGGCAAGCAACGCCCCCAAGGCCAAACGCATCAAGAGAGTCGTTCCACACGCGCCGACTGACGTTCGCGTCAACTCCGGCAAACGCGCCCAACCGGGGAGCGCGACGCGCATTCACGGCGCGCGTCGTGCTCGGCGGGGGCGACGTTCACCGAAAGCGCAAATTATCGAAATAGTATGCGCTGGAGTTTGCGTTCACGTTGAGTTGGATCTTGAAGGTCACGTCGGTCAAGCCGTAGCCGAGGTTGCGTTGCACGGCAGCGGGGAGCGTGAAGTTGAGGGTGGAAAACTTTCCCGTGGAGAGCCCGTTGAGGTCCACTTGGCCGAGGTATTGGTTGTAGATGCGCGCGGCCGGTGAGGACACGAAGACGCTCACTGCACCATAGTAGTGAGGATTGGGTTGGTTAGTGGGTAAGTAAACGTCGACTTTCAAAGTGGGGCCGATGTTGCCGGCGCCGACGAGGCTGGTCGGGCTGCTGGTGAGTTCGGTCCAACCAGTGCTGGGCACGACTCGCAGCGAGGTGCTGCCTTCCGTTTTGGTCGTCGTCGACAGTGAGGGGGTCGATTGCTTGGAGGTCCAAGCGTTCGCTCGTTCGAAGCCAGGCACGGGCGACAAGAAATCACGCATAATTTGTGCGCGATACGGTTGTACAGCCTCGATGAAGGCGGTGCGCCGGAAGCGGCGATGCGATTCATCACCGTTGATTGGCTCGGTTTGTTCCGAGACTTGCACGAAGCCGCCTGTGGGCGGGAAGGCCTGTGGCAAGCCAAGCGAGTGCACGGTCTCGTCTTGGCTAATATTGTGGCAGCCGCCGCAAGATAGAGAGGTTGCCCGAGCGACGATGTTGTCCGGGCTGAGCGGACTACCGATCGCGCTCAACTTGGCTTGGATCTTCGAGCGCAGGTTCGACGCTCCGAATCCGAACTCTTCGGCGTAGTTGCTGAAGAGCGAAGGAATGGTGAGGCTACCTCCGAGCATGTGACTGTCGCCGCTGTTGAATCGATCGGGCACCGAATCGGCGTAGTTCATGGCGTTCAGATCCTGCAACGCCAGCCGCTCCACCGTGTTTGGCAAGAAATTGGCCTGAAAATCCGCGGCAATCTTGTTGCTGGGGCTCGGGTTGGGGTTGAATAGGCTGCGCTCGGGTACGTCCTTGTCGAAGTTTGGTTGCATCAGGTATGGCAGCGGGCCGCTGCTGCTCGGCATGAGCCGAAACTCACGCATCGACCAATCCCCGGCGAGCTGGTTGAGGAACAGCAATTCATTGATGCGGATCTGACCGCCTTGCGGGCCATTCATTTCACCGAATTGATGAACGTTGATGACGGGAGCGAATCCGCTCAGCCCCTGAAAGTAGAAACGGCGCAGCTCGCTCGCGCGTGTCTCGGTCGGCAATGTGGAAAGGCGGTTCCAAAATTCCACGACTGGGCGGCAGCCAGCCAAGCCCAACGCCGGGCTCGGATTGGGCAGCCGCGCTTCGAAGGCGATGAACAAGCGACCGAAGCCCTGCGTCAGTCCCGAGCGGCGCGCGAAGTTGATCCGATACTCGCCGCAGTTGGAGCCGTCCGCGGGGGCCAAGTCGAAGCGATTCGACAGCGTGGTTGCCATGTACGCGGCATCCGACTGAGGATCAGCGAAGGGATTGCTCGCCGTTTCCTCGATGGCGTCCGCCCGCGGGCACTCTGCCGGAAAGCCGTTGATGGATCCGCTGCAGTTCGGGCCCGTACCGCTATTGGCATCGCCCGAGCGAAGTTGTGTCGCGAACATCTGCTGGAACAGCGCGAGCGCCTGATTGTTACTGAGCTTGTCCAACACTTCCTTGAGCGAGAATTTGGAGACGATGTCGACATCCGTGATCACGAGGGATTTCGTGGGATCGATCTCGGCGACGAGCGCTTGTTCGGCGCTGGCGCTCACAGTCTCGCTCGCTACCTGCTCGCTAGCCGCGCTGCAGGCGCCGACAACGAGCGCGAGAGCCAAGCATGCACTCGTGCCGACCGCGCGCAAGCGACTCCCGGGCGGCTGTTTCGAAAGATGCACTGCTGCCAATCGATGGTTCATGATCGTTCCTTCTCGTCCTCGGCGCGCGACCGGACAGCGATCGCGACTCTCGGGTGGGTGTGGTGACGCTCTGGTGCAACGACGAGATCGCGCGCCGTGCGCTGGAGCACGAAGTCGTGCGCATCTCGATCAACACATTAGAGTGATGCGATCGCCAAACCTTCACCCAGCTCCGGAAAAAAGTGCGGAACTCGATGCGCTCCGCCGCCGGAGAACGACGGGAGCGCTTAGAGCAGCGTCCCGTAACATTCGCCCGTGACGCCCAGCAGCCGGCAGTGGAGGCATCCTGCGATGCCCGGCGCCCACCAAGCGCGGCTCCTGCAAACCGAGCTGGTGGCTCGAGCGTTCACCAGAACGAGCTGAGCAGCTGCCTCTCCGGAATCTGTGAGCGCAAGCTTGCATGCAGAGCGGGCAATTCCGACCAGTGAAGGCCAGGCTTCATGTGGTGCGCGGTATGCAGGCCCAGGTTGCAGGTGAGCCAGTTGAACAAGCGATGCTCGCGATTCACGCTAGCGTGAACATGGTCGGTTGCAGCGTGCCCGGCGTGGTGTTCGTAAGTCGCGTAACAGGTGTGGAGGAGCGTGAGCAGACTGGGCGCGAAGAACGCGAGCAAGTAATTCAAGGGGTTGAGATAGAACCCCAAAGCCATGAACGCGTAGCAGGGCACCTTCATGAACAAGTACCGACGCAGCAGCTGCGGGTGACGAAGCGCGATCCGATACACGTCGACTTGGTGATGGAGGAACGTATGCAACGTGTATTCGAGCCGCCCCATCTGGCTACCGTCGGCGCGCGTCCAATGTGACTCGTCCGGCGTTTCATGTGGCGGCTGGTTGAGGTAGTTTTGGTGGTGCCCCAGATTGTGGTGCAGCACCCAGGTGTACGGACCAACGCCGGTCTGCACCGCCAGAACCACGTCGTACGCGCGATTCAATAACCGTGAACGGAACACGTTGACGTGCTGGTGGTGATGGTTGAAAGCGGCGACGACCGTACTCACCGCGAAGACCAGCGGCAGCACGAGCAGCGCCAACCAGGGCGGTGCCCACACGAAGACGGCGACGTGCAGCGCAAACGACCCGAGCACCACAGTCAGCGGACGCCAGTCCGCGGAGTAACGAAGCAAGCGACGACGGGACGAGCTCTCACTCATGGGCGGCCCCCCATAGCGCGATCAACGCTCAATTTGCAGCGAAACGTAGCGTGACGCGCTTTTTTGCGCCTTTCTTGCATCTCAGCGTGCGACAGCCTGCCCCCGCAAGAGCGGCGCCGCGTCCGCATCCGTGAGCGTTTCCAGGAAGGCGACCACGTCTTGGATATCCCCTTCCGACCATACGGGTCGATCTCCCGCGTGCTGCGTGAACGGGGGCGTGATGTGGTCGACGTTGTCTTGGTACTCCGGCGGTAGATCGTCGAACTGCTTTTTGCCCGGATTTGGGTACCACTTGCCAGCGACGGAATCTCGTTCCACGTAGAAATGGAGCGCTTCCGCGAGCGTGTGGAAGCGGCCGTTGTGAAAGAACGCGCCGCGAATCGCCACGTTGCGTAGGCTGGGCGTCTTGAACATGCCGCAGTACTTCTTCTCTCGCGCTTTGTCCGTGCGCACCGGACCGCACAGCCCGAGATCGAAGTGCTTGGGATCTGCGTTGGCGGAAATTTCGGCATTGCGTGGCACGCCTAGTGCCGCGAAGCTGAAATCCGTGAACAAGGGATGCGCGCCGTTGGCGCCTCGCTCCGCCGTATGGCAGGCCGCGCAATTCCCGCCGTTCGGATCTTTGAAGAGTTCGAATCCCCGTTGCTCCTGAGGACTGAGTTGCGCCTGGCCTTCCAGGTAGCGATCGAACTTACTGTCGAACGGCTGGAAGCGTGCATCGTCGAGCTGGTATCGCTCGAGTGCACGGCCGAGTGCGAGCAGCGTCCGCTCCGCGGTCGAGAATACGTCGTCTCCGAATTGCTCCCGAAAGCGCGCGCTGTAGCTGCTCTTCTGCACGCGCTCAGCCACTGCGGAAGCGTCGGCGTTGGCCATTTCGTTGTGCGCGAGCAACGGAAAGCTCGCTTGCTTGGACAAGGTGTCGAAGCGGCCATCCCAGGTCAGCCCACCCACCGGCACGTGATCCGTCTCTGTCAGGCGCTCTCGCGGGTTGCCGACGAAGCTGTGGGTCCAGATCGGCGTGCGCCGCAAGTAGCGCAGCGAAGGCGTGGCGCGCAGCCCCGCGTCCTTTAGCGCCGGGCCGCCCATTTGCGCGGCCAAGCGGTTCGGCGGCCCAAAGGCGTGCGAGGGGCTGTGGCAAGTGGCGCACGACATGCTGCCCGAAGCCGACAGCGAAGGGTCGAAGAAGGCGAGTCGGCCCAGCTCGGCAAGCGCGGGTTTGGGACCGCGCGGCGCCAGATCCTCACGCGGCGCCGCTGCAGAGAACGCGGCTTCTGCGGCAGCAGGACCGCGCTCCGGACGCGGCTCGCGCTCGCACGCACCGAGCGCGAGCAGCAGAACCATCCGGGCGCTCCTGCTGCGTTGGAAGAGGCTCGCGCCGCTCACTTCAGGTTGGTGAAGACGTCATCGCCGAAGGTCGCCAAGTTCGCGTCATCGGCGTAGCCCAGGTAACCATCCGTCTCGAAAATGTTTTCCAAGCTACGAAGCAGCGAATAGTGATTGTACTGCGTGTAGCTGACCGTACCCGGGGTGATCCACTTCGAAAGCAGCACCGCGCCCGTGCGATCACCACCCACACCAACGAAGTGAAGCTTGTACTCGAGCGTCGCCGAGGCCGGAATGATCGAGTCACTCGGACGCGTGACGTTCGGACCGGTCTTTTGCCCGCAGCAAGCCTGTCCCGGCAAATTGATGGTGTAGGTCGTTTTGCCCGAATCCGAGTCGGTGCTCGATCCCGCGAGAGAAGTGTCGGCCGACTCGTCGAAGTTGATGATGATCAGCCCGTCCTTCTGATAAGCGGGCGAAGCCTGAATCAGGGGGATCCACTTCTTCAGGAAGGCATCGATCGAGCTCAAGCCACCGGGATCACCGTTCACGCAACCCTTGCCTTGGGCGCCCGTGCCGTCGCCATCGTGCCCGTCGTCGCACAGGTTGGGCGTGATGAACACGAAGTTGGGCGTGGTCTCGATCGACTTCAGATCATTCTCGAGTTGCAAGTCCAGGTTCACGACATGCGCGTCGCAGTACGCCTGATTGTCGATGATCGAGTGGAAGTAAACGAAAGGATTGTGCCGCGTGGCGTACTGATCACCGCCCGGCACGTCGACGGTGGGCGCCTGAGCAGCCTGGGTTTTGTCGATGGCACCGATGGCCGGGTGACCGCAGGTCTCCGACTCACGAGTCGGATCGTTCCCCATGTCGCCCATGTAGCCTTTCCAGCTCTTTTTCAGGTCATCGAGCTGATTGACGAAGGTTTTCACCTGGGTCGGGTACACACAGCCCTTACCGTCCTTGGTTTTGAGCACCTTCGGGTTGGTCGCGTCGCTGCCATCCGCCACGACGTCATTGAAGCCTTGGAAGCAGTCGGCTTGCGTCTCCAACGTCGAAGGCTGACCGCTCATCATGGAGATGTAGTTATCCAAGCTCACGTGACCGGTCCCGTAGTACTCGGTCAAGATCGCGCCCTCGGTTGCCAGCTGCTTGACGAACGGATCCTGTTTGCTGGTGCCGAAAGTGTCGGTAAAGTTCTTGTTCTCCATCGTGATCACGAACACGTGATCGATCGACTGCTGGCTGGGACGCATCGGCGCTGCGCTCCCTCCTTCGCCGCCCTCGCCCGCGCCCGCGCCGCCCACTTCGGAGTCGCCACCGGTGTTGCCGACGCCGCCGCTCGAGTCGCCCCCCTCGGACTCACCACCCGTGCCCGCGAAGCCGCCCGCGTGGCTACCGCCGACATTGTTCGCGCCAGCATGGCTGCCGCCCGTGTTGCTCGAGCCGGCGCCCGAACGCCCGCCTGCACCCCCACCGCCGTCCGCGTCGCTGTTGTCGCAACCGACGAGGCTGCCCGCGGCAAGTGTCGATAGAACGCTGGCAATCACGAGGAAATTGGAGGCACTGCGCCATACGGTGGCCCGGGGGGACTGGCCTGCAAGTTGGGTCATCAAGCTCTCTTCTGGTCGGGAAGGACTGGAAATTTCGGCAGCCAAAGGCGCCGCGCGCTCGATACCACCATGCCGGACATTACAAGGTTGCAATCTCGTGACTTGACCATGACGGAAGGCCCGAGATCTCCGTGTACTCCCCTCGACCATGCGAGCTTTGAGACGGGCGTTCGAGCGCACGGCCCGCTTACCCAACCCAACTAGCAAGACCTTGCCCTCGACAAGGCGAGATGGGGTTGATTGGTTAGCGGGCGCGGCGCGCACGACACGTCGCGTAGCTCCCGGTGCGGCCGAACAGCTAAGGATGCGCGATCAGCAGCAACGCAGGCGCGTGAGTCTTTGCGCACTGGAGCACGTTGGCAGCCGTCGGTGGGTCGAGCGCTGCAACGCTCTCGTCGAGGATGACCACATCGGCGCGGGAGAGCAACGCGCGCGCTGCGAACAAGCGACTGCGTTCGCCGTGCGAGAGCTGCCAGCCTGTTTCGCCCACGACTTGCATCAGCCCGGCGGGCATTTGCTCGAGCAGCGGACCCAAGCCGAGTTCGCGGCAGATGCGCGTGGCGTGTTCGAGCTCGGTTGCGCGCGGCGGCCACTCGTGTCCGAGCAACAGATTGAACGCGAACGACGCGCTAAACACGTGGCTGTCGTGAAACTGGGGCGCAAGGCTCACTCGACGAGCAAAGCCCGCGGCGCCGAGCGTCGAACGATCGAGCCCTTGGCAGAGCAAGAGCCCGCTCGCTGGCGCGCGCAGGCCAGCCAAGACTCGAGCCAAGGTGGACTTGCCGCTTCCAGAAGCGCCCTCGAGCAACACTCGCTCCCCTTCGCGCAAGCTCAAATCGACGCCCGTGAGGAGCGGCGTAGCTGAACCGTGTGCGTGGACGACCAAGCCGCGCGCATCGAGCACCGGTCTGTTCGAACCCCGCGCTGGGCGCGGCACTGACGTGCTGAGTTCGCGCGGCGCCCGCAAACGCAATAGCTCGCGCACGCGCTCCCACGCTACGAGCGCCGCGCCCAACTGCAGCAAGCCAGAGCCAAAGCCGGCCAGCGCGCGCGTCGCGAGTAAGATCCCTGCGAGCGCGAAGGCGACAGGCAACTGTGCGGGCGCCTCGAACCCCAACGCCAGGCTCAGCCCGCCCAGCGCGATGACCAGCCAAATCCGCGGCAAAACGCCGCCGTGTGCGGCTGCGATGTCGAGCGCGCGCGAAACCTCGACGTAGTCCTCGAGTAGTACATCTTCCTTTTGGTGCCACTCACTCTGGCGTTGCTGAGCGACGCGCGTGCGGTGCCCAGTCAGATTCTCGACCAGGTTGAAGGTGAGACGCAGGCGCGAGCGAACCCAGCGCCGTCGCCGGCCGAGGTACGTCATCGCCGCGGCGAATGTCAGTACGACGCACAGCAATAGCAGCCCGAGCGAACGGGAGGGCGCGGCCCCGCGAGCAAGCAACCACGCCGCTGCAACCAGATCGACGCTGCCCAACAAGGCCTGAAGTCCGCCATTGAGTCCCAACGTCTCCACGTTGCTGACTTCGAGCACGCGACTCAGCCATTCGCCCACGCCTTGCTTGCGAACTTCGACCGGATCCAAAAGCAACATGCCGGCTAGCAGACGTTCACGTAGCCGTGCGCCGGCAAGCAGCGCCCAACGCGCGCTGAGCCAGGCAAGCATCCCGCGCAACGGAATGGCGCTGAGCAGAGCCAAACGCCACGCCCACAGCCAGCCATCGTCGACCCGACCATATAGCGCGCCATTGGCCACGGAATTCCAGGAGAAGCCCAGCAGCGCATATTCCAGCAGCGCAAGCGTCGCGAGCAGCAAAAGCCCGAGCCCCACGCGCAGCTGCGCGCGCTTCCCGACCTGCGCGTTGCGCGCTCGACCCAGCAACCAGACCCCGCCGATGCGAACGTGCGATAGCCGCTGCTCGACGAGCGCGGCGCGGGCTCGCGCTCGTCGTCGCGCGGAAAGCTTGACGACCTCGAGCAGTGCGTCGACGTCTGGGGCGCATTGGGCTTCGAGCGACCCGACCAGCGCGGCGCGCAACCGAGCGCGGCTCAGAGTATGCTCGCGGCCGTCCGCCGCAATCACGACAACGTAAGCGCCGCGTACGGCTCGCACCGCAAGGAAATAGGGGCGACTTTCGGAGTACACCAGGTACAGCGCTGGAGCCGCGTGCTCCACCATCGCATCCGCTCGCGAATACTCTTCAGTCACCGCGGTGGCCGAGAGCCCAAGCCCGGCACTCGTGCGCGCGATTACCTCCGCGATGCCTTCTGGGCGCGATTCCCAGTGCGCGTCGAGAACCGCGGCACGATTCGCTGCACCCGTCGGTTCGAGACGAGCGGCGCGCGCGAGCGCTTCCAAAGCCGCAGCCACTTCACGCGCCGGCCAGGCGAACGCCTCGAGAGTGCCGCCCTCGTTGTCGTTCATTCGGCCATTTCTCCGCGTCTTGCGGCAATTTCCTCGGTCCTGGCTGGCAAATGAATCAGCGCGCCGCCGCGCCCTGGTTCGACCAAAGACCCATGCTCCAAGCGCAGCTTGCGAAAGCCGGAACCCGAGAGCACTTCACGTAGAACGTCGCGCTCCGCGCGTAGTAGCTCGGCGTACCGCGAATCATCCGCGCGCTGCAAATCGCGCGGCGCGCCGTCTTCGACGATTCGACCGTTGGCGAGCACCAGCACTCGATCGAACTCCAGGGTTTCACTCACGTCGTGCGTCACGCAGAGCAGGCTCGCGTGCGCGAATCGCGCACGCGCACGTTTCAACAGTTGGCGCCGCAGTGTGCGCTCTAGCCCGCGAAAGGGCTCGTCCAGCAGCGCCAATCGCGCGTCTTGCTTGAGCCAGGCCCGGACGAATCGGACGCGCTGCCCTTCTCCACCCGAGAGCCTGCCGCCTCCGTCGCCCAGCGGAGTCTGCAGCCCTTGGGAGAGCCGCCCGAGTACGGGTAGGAGCTCGCCGTCTTCCAGCGCCGCCTGCAGCTCGGAAGCCCGACTTTCACCCCCATAAGTGAGATTGTCCAGTAGCGAATCATTCCAGAGCTGCACACTGGGTTCGAGCCAGGCGGTGGCCGCGCACAGGCGTTGCGTCTGGGCTTGGTCCAGTGGCTGCCCGTCGATGAGCACTCGGCCGGCGCTCGGTCGGTGAAAGCCCAAAAGCAACGAGAGCAACGTAGACTTTCCGGCACCGGACGCGCCGACGATCGCCACGTGCTCGCCTTTTTCGAGGTGCAAGCTCACTGAATCCAGAACGGTGTGGCCGCCCGCATGCACCGTGACCCCACACAATTCAATCGCCGCGGGTCCACTCGGCGCGAGCTGCGTGGCACACTCCACACTCTCGCGTTCACGCGCGCCGAGCGGCTCGAGCAAGCGCAGCGCCACGTTGTTGAACGCGGGCAATTGTCGCGCCAGGGTCGCGACATCTCGCCCGTAGGCCGGAAACGTGAGTGCCCAGTACAGGAATAACAACGCCTGCGCGGGTTCCTGCATGTGTGACAAGTGAGACTGAAAAAGCCACGCGGTCAGGCTCACGGAGACAAAGGCCACGCAGAGTTCGAGCGTGACTCCCGCCCGCGCGAGCGCGAGGCCCGCTCGGCTCCATTCGCTGAGCTGCGCTTCATGCTCCAAACTCAAATTCTCTTGCCCTGAGTGGGCCAGGACCGACGTCAGCCCGCTCAATGCATCGAAGTAGAAACGCGCCAGCGACGAGGCAAAGGTGCGAACGCGCGCGTCGCGTTCGACGAGCCAACGCTGGAGCAAGAAGGGCAACGCGAAGCTCAGCGCGCCCGCCAGCGCCACTCGTGAGGCGCTGCTCGGGTCCAGCCAAATCATGCCGATTGCTGTCGCTACCAAGCCGCACGCTGCGCGCAGCAAGCCGAGCGCGAACGCGGGCAACGCGCGCAGCAAATGAGCCGCGTGACAGCGGTCGGCCATATCGGAGATGGGGCGACTGCGCAGATAACCATCGTGTAGGCGCGGTAGCTTCTCCGAGAAAGCGAGGCGCAAGCGAGTTTCCAAGCGAGCCCCAAGTCGAGGCGTGGCATACGCGAGCGCCGCTTCGACCAATGTGACCACGATCAAGAAGCCACAGAGCAGGAGGCCCGCGAGCAACCGCTGCGCGCCCCCCCCGAGCCGCTGCGAAAGATCGAGTTGACCGCGGAGCAAGAGTGCTTCACCGAGCGCGGCGAGCGCTGCACCGGCGCTCACGACGCCTAGCGCCACACCGAGGCGACGTTCACGAACGGTGAGCAATTGCCAGAGACGCCGCGCAGGGCGTTCCGGCTCGGCATTCTGAATGAAGCGCAGCTCCTCCTCCGGTTCGCTCATCTCAGCGGAGGCTGGCAGCGCCGAACTCGGCGGCTCCGGCGGTCGGCGCCCGGAAACGCGAATCAGCACCGCGCCACGCAAACCGACGCGCGGCTCGGCGTCGTCTTCGTCGTCTTCGGCTGCGGGCAACTCGCGGGCGTGCCAATGCTCGAGTGCCAGCGTGGCCGTCGTGCGCTCGCGATTCTGTGGGAAGAACCGTTCGAGCAGCGCATGCCGCTCGGATTCCGTGCGCAAGATGCGTGCGTCCGCGAGCTCAGTCACCGCGCGAGCGCTCGCATCCAGGGCCGCAATCGCCCGCCAATCGGGATTTGCCAGGGCCTCAGCCAGCAGTGCTTCAGCACGCTTACTCGATACGAGCGCGGTCAGACGCGCCGTGAGTGGCTGGATGAAATCAGCCGTTGCGGCGTACTCACGAAAGGCCGTGGCGGGCACGGGCCGCTCGATCAGATACAAGCTGCGCCGCACCTCTGCGGCAGTCAGCCAGCGGCGGCCAGTCTCAGGGTCCATCACCTGCACGCGCCCCCCCAGCTGACTCCACAGGACCACGAAGTGCGTCATACCGTTCGGTTGAACTGTCACGGCCAGGGCCGGCAACATGCGCGCGTCGGGTAGGAGCACATGATCTTCCGGAATCAGCACCTGCTCCGCTTCCAGCCCGAGTGCCTGCGCGACCTCCTCCAAGGTATCGATGGACGTGCCATCGACGTGGGTTTGGCACGCCTCACGAAGGCGGCCGAAGTGGACCGGGATGCCAAAACCCGTGAGCAAACTTTGGAGCGCGGCCGGGCCACAGTCCATGGCCGAAGTTTGAACGACTTCAGGCGCCAGCAAACTCCGGCCCGCTCTCGCGAAGATTCCCGAAACCATCAGCGTGCCGTGCGCTCCGACGCGAGCCTCTTGCCTGCGGCGCGAAACACCAACTCAGCCGGCGAAACGCGCTCGATCTCTACTTCGACGCTGCCCGGTAGCCCGTGTTGAAGTGGAATATTCGGGGCGCCGCCGCGCAGAATCGAAAGCTCCACACGCACGCGGCCCTCACGCACTTCTTCCGCGACATGCGCCACGCGCACCGGCAGCGAGCCATACTGGGTCCAAGGAAAGCCATAGAGACGCATGCGACCGGACAGGCCGGCGCGCAGCCGTCCGAGGGCCTGTTCGGGCGGGAATTGCGCGACGATCCGCAAATCACCCTCTGGGATGAGTGTGGCAATCACATCGCCTGCCTGCACGAACGATCCCGGCGTCAGCGGCGCCACGTCTCCCAAGATACCCGCAACGGGCGCGCGAACGCGGCGCAACTCCACGGCCCGCTCGGCCTCACGCGCGTCTGCGTCGAGGGCAGCGAGCTTGGACCTCAGTGAAACCTCATCACGCAGCAATTGCGCGAGATGCTCTGCGCGTTCCGCAACGCTCACGCGTTGGTCCGCGCGCGTCCGCAGCGCTGCCATCGAGGCGACCACCGCTTCATTGCGCAAGTGCTTGGCTTCCGCGAGCCCACGCGAAACCTCCGCGCTGGAGAGCAGCCCCTCGCTGCCGAGCATCATCCGACGCTTGCCCTCTTCTTCGCCGAACTCCGCCCAATTGGCGGCGAGATCGCGACGAGCATCGGCTTCTTGCGCGTGCGAAACCTGGGCCTCGCGCAAACCTCGCATCACTGCACCCACGGCCTTGATTTCACCGGCCAACGCCTGCAACTCCGCCGCGGCACCAGCGCGCTCCGCCGCGTTGCGCTCTCGGTCGGCTCGGGCCCGCGCCGCGTCCAACTCCATGAGCACGTCGCCCGGCTGCACGCTGCTGCCCATCCGTAGCGGCGCCGTCACCACATTCCCACTGACCGGCACCTGCAGGCGGTGCCCGACCAACGCCACCTCGATGCGAGCGTCGTCGACTGCCGCGACGACGCGCACTTGCCCGCAACAAAACCAGCCTAGCCACGCGACCCCGAGCACGGCAGCCAGGCCCGAGCAAGCCGCCTGCGGCCAGCGCGGCTCGCCGGAGAGCGCGCGCAGCGAACGTGAAAATGCGAGACTCAAAGGTGCCTCCATGGTTGTGCAGGCCGCAGCCCGGAGCGTTCACGTGCCAGCAAGACTTGCTCGCGGGTGCGCCCTCCCCGGACTGCGGCTCTATCCTAGTGCGTTTCTCAGACGAAACCTGGATGCCCGGCGACATACAACGGTGTCATGCGCCACAGGGCCCAAAGCGTCACGCCAAAACGCTGCCGTAGCTCGGACGCGTGGTGCCGCAAAGGTTCGGACGGCCGCCGCGGATCTTGGATTTGATCTTCATGATTCGGTTTCCTTTCGACAATGAACATTCGTGCCCAATGCACGAACGCTTTGAGCAGCGCGTGGCTGCACAAATCTAACATTCAAGGCGCGACGCGCGCTTCGGACACCGATACGGTATCCGCCTCGATATGGAGTCTGATCGCGAGTTCTCGCTCGAGGTCCTCGGCGAGATAGGGAAACGGCTCTGGCGTCTCGTAAAAATGCCGTTGAGCTGCCATATCCGCCGCGCAGAGTGCGCGCGCCGGAGCGGCGCGTCCGAGCACCGCTGCAATTTGTATTTGCACCCGGGTGGCCGCTCGCGTGAGCGCCTGCTCCTCGAGTACGTAATCGGAAAGCGCCTGCGCCAACGCGCGAACCTCTGCACTGCTGGACGAGAAGTCGCGACTCACGAGTACTCGCTCGAAACTCTGGCTGAGCTGCGCGTGCAACGCCGGTTCGCTCCGGCGCGCGGCTCGCGCTGGATTTTCGCGCTGCAGCGCGAGCGACGTGTGCTCCAGCATGTGCCCGTACAGCCGCTCGTACGACGCTCGCTCTTCCGCGCGGCCAAGCAACGTCTCTTTGCGCAGAAACGCGATGCGATCGCGCAGGCAGCAGACGAGGCTCTCGACCACAGTGCGATCGTCGGGCGCGGCCGCCTCGACGAGCGGGAGCAAGCGCTCTGCCACGCGGCCTCCGAGCGGCCAGAGTGATTGCGATAGCGCGTAGGCCTGAAGACCCAACATGGCATAGTCGAACACCCGTTCTATCTCAGCCAGGCCTTGCGCCACCTCTGGCTCGAGTTCGACTTGGTCGAGCGTGCTCGGGGCTTCACCGTCGAGCATCAGCCGCAAGAACTCTTCCACCATATTGCGCGGTCCAGCGCAGACGCCATGCGGTGACAGGAACGCCGCGTTGTGCTCGGCGTACTCGTGAATTTCCTGAAAGGTCGTCGGGCTGTCTGGCAACCTTGCGCCACCGTCGCCCGCGCGCACCAGCATGAAGTGCGCGGTCATGCGGAGCCCGTCAGTGACCCGAAAGAGCGACGAGAACACCGGATGAAGCTGACCGTTCATGACTCGCGCCTCGTTTCTCAGGCACAAGTACGTGGGCAGCGCCAACACCACGTGACACAGCCGCTCCACGTCTGCGAGCGTCAGACCAGCGCGCGCAGCCGGAAAGCGACGCAAATATTCCGCGCGCACTCGTTGCAACGCAACCAGCATCGGCTTCCAGTAGCGGGTCATGCTCTTGAGCGCCGTCACGTTCATCGGGCAAGCATCCAGGTAGCGACTGCCCGGGTACTGACAAACTCGCCATTCAGTCGGCACATCGAGCCTGAGTTGCGGCGGGAACACATTGGCCTCGCCGACTTGCCGCCCTTCCGCGTCGAGCCACGGGTGGACGATGCGGTAAACGGGAATCAACGCTTCCAGATAATGAATCTCGACACTGCGCCCCGTCAGCGCTTGCGTCAGCGACTGACATTCCAGCCACGTGCACGGCGCGCGAGCAGGCCCAGGCGGCAGACTCGTCTGCACTGGCCCCTTGGGGATGGCCGTAGTCTCTGCCGTAGCGCGCCGCAAGACGCCTTCCGACACGAGCGCTTCCAACAAGCCGCGAATGCGCTCCCAGCCGTAGCCGGGTCCCCAAGCCGTGGCTTGTTCGCCGGTGAATCGCTGTGCTTGCACCAGAGCCTCGGCAAACGGAAACAGCTCGGGCTCGTCGAACACGACCTCCTTCTCACCGTAGTAGAGGTGAAAACACGGATTGTGGTCTTCATCCTCGGCGTAGCAACTGTCGAGCCGCCGACGCAGTGGGAGCAAGAGTTCGTCCGAAGGGGTTAGAGGCGTGGCCTTTGCGACGGGCGCGAACGGACACACGAGTTCCGCCGCGCTGTCCGAGGACGTGCGTTGTGTCGATTGCATTTCCGACCTGGCTCCTGTTCTGAGCTCGTCAGTTGGGACCGAAGGGACGACCAGTAATGGTGAGTCCAGAGGCCTGAGGATTGTGGTGTCGCGCCCGCCCACCGACGGAAACGAAGGTCTTGTGCGGTGCACCCGACGTCGCGGACGAGGCGTTCGTCGTGCAGACTTTGCCCGGATTTTCGTACACGGCGTCGAGCACTGACTTTCTGAAGGGCATGAACGTGCACCACAGCGCCGGCGAGAGATTGCGGTTCTCGTCGATGTGCACGAATCCGTCAGGGCGTACGGCTGGCCAAACCGGTCCGGCAGCACCGTTCTCCGAGAGGCTTGCACCGGGAGTGACCTGGTGGCAGCCCGCGCACGTCTGTGAGGTGGCCCGCTCGGCAACGTCGAGCGGGCTCACATCGGATCGACCCAGGCGTGTCAGCTCTGCTCGAATGGCGCGCGTGAAGTCGTTGGGGCCGTCTTGCAGGCCATTGATCATCTGCGTCACGTAGTCGTCGTCGAAGCCCGTCGAGGTGCTCTGTGCCGCGTCGAAGCGCGGGGCCATTTCCAGGCTGATGGCGTTCACGTCATCACTGAGCAAGCCTTCGACATGAGGAATGAACGCATCGCGAAAAGCCTTCGCAACGGGACTGACGTTGTTGAAATCGAACAGCTGCGGATATGGGTTGTCGCCCACCGCAGCAGGGTCGAAGTACAACTCGCAACTATAGCGATCGCAAGCTTTGGCCAAGCGAAACTCGCGGAGTTGCCAGGTCGTCCCCAGCACGAACATGTTCGTGCGAATCTGCCCGCCGTTCGGTCCGCCATAGCCGCCCCGACCGCTCAAACCGAAGTGGTCGGGATGCAGAATCGGGCCAAAACCCGGAATACCCTGAAAATAAAAGGATTCCAGGCGCGCGGCCAGCGCGCGCCGATCCGCTCGCGAGGCAGGGTCATAGGCGGACAAACTCTCCCAAAACTCGACTACTGGCCGGCACGCCTCGATGCCGCAGCTCGGATTGGGATTGGGCAACACGCCCTCCATGATCAGTAGATTCCGGTTCTCCTCGGAGAACGGCTTCATGCCATAGACAATGCGATATTCACCGCAATTGGCACCATCCGCAGGAGCCAGATCGAATCGATTGGTGAGCGCAAGCGGCTCGAACAGCTCTGGTTGAGTATCGACCAGGGTGACTTCTGGACGCGGACACTCGAGGGGAAAGCCGTTCAGCGTGTCGTCATGATCGTCGCAGTGCGGACCTTTGAACTTGCCGGACGAAGCGGTGTCCATCGCGTCCCACAAGCGCTGATAGAGTTCCACGGCGCTGGTTCGCCGCGTGTGCGCTTGCGCGATCAGCCGAGTCAAGACACGCCGCAGAGGGAAGCGCTCCAGAACGAAGGGATCCACGTTGATCAGGCTGGGGTCCGGGCGCGTACCGTCTGGGGGAGGGCACATCGGGCCCGGATCTGCCGGATTTCCCACGATTTCGCTGACGCTCGGCTCTGCCGCATCCGCAGCGAACACAGGCAACGGCGCTGCCACCATCGCACCGCACAGCCACCGGGCGATCCGAAAGCGAAGCGCACTGGGGCGAGACGAAGAAATGCTGATACGTCGAAAACCTGGCGTCTTCATGAATTCCCTCTCCGACGAATGGTCGAGCCGTAGTCCGCGAGGCAAGCGCATCCGTATCGACACGCACCGCCGCGCGATTCGCCCCCTTGGCGCAAGACGCGACTTACGCGCGTTGACCTGAACCAAACCTACAGCGCGTCACCCTGATGTCAAATAGTAACTTTGCGAGACAGCTACTCTCGACATCGCCTCGACATCAGCACATGCGCTTAGCGTTCATTTAGCAAACGATGATCGCAACCGTTCGCAATCGACCCTGACACGCGAAACCTGGTCACGCAGTTTATACCGAGCCCACGCCGGCTCGCTCGACGGCCTCGAAATGAGAAAAACGGCACTTCGTGTACGAAGTGCCGTTTTTGGAAGCGATCGCCCTCGGACCGCTCGTCTTCACTCGTGCAGGAGCTGTCGAGTCCGCGCGCAGCGGAGAGCTGCGCGCGGACCCATGCTACTTCACCACCAATCAATCGTGACGTCGTTCGGACCAGTGGTGACGACTCGCAGGAGCACCTGACGGAACTGAGTTACCGTGATTTGCTCGCCCCAGCCCAACGTCGTTGGCTTGAGCGGCGCGCTATCGAGGGCGTACTTCACTGACGCTTGCCACGGATGCTTGATCTGAATCGTCCCACCATTGCCGGTTTGGATTTGGAATCGGGACAGACCATTGACTCGATAGGTCTGATTGCGGGTCGTCAGTTTTTGGATCGGGATCACCGCATCGGCCACGCCCGAGTGGCGCGCATCTGCGCGGTACATCGGCCAGGGCTGCGCATTGCTGGTGGGCGTCGCGAGGTCCCAGGCGAAGATCCGCGGCAATGGGAAGTCCATGCTCGGCCCCTGCTCCCGAACTTCGGTCCAAACCAGCTCGAGCCGGCCGTCGCCATCGATGTCTGCCACGGCGGCAGAACCGTCGGGGCTGTTCCACGCGCCATACGCGGGGCGGGCCATATTCGGGATGAGCGAGCCGTCGTAGCGGTAGGCTTGCACGGGGTACCCGAAGTGGATCTGCAGCTCGTCGGACCAAGACTCTGGGAGTCGGGAGACGATGACTTCGTTCCGGCCGTCACCTTCGAGGTCCACCACGATCGGCGCGTTGAAGATTGGCGTCGCGCCGGGGTTGCTTTGGGGCCAGCCGGGCATGAGCTTGCCCTTGCGATCCCAGGCGTAGAGGCCGCCCGCGCCGTCGATCTTCATCAATGACTCGAGCACATCGAGCGAGCCGTCGCCGTCGAGATCGGCGAGTACCAGCGGCCCGGTTTGCACCGCGCCCGTCGGCCATGAAGTGAGGAGCTGGCCGTTGTGTTGATAGATGACGACCTTGGAGAGGGTGTCGTCACCGCCGCCGTCGCAGGCGAGCGCTGCTATCTCCAAATCCCCGTCGTCATCCAAATCGCCGACGACGGGGTAGCTGCCCGTCGATTCGTTGCTAGAGCTCAAGATGGTCTTGGGCCAGCCCGGCAGAGCGACACCCTTCGCGCTGAGCACGACGAGTTGTGCAGGATTGCCATCGGCACCGATGACGACCTCGTTCTTGCCGTCTTTGTTGAGGTCGGCCACCGTAGCGGGCGTCTTGATTCCGGTCCAAGTCGCCACCGGCCAACCGGGTAAGTACGTGTTGTTACCCTTGAAGACGTGAACGCCCGTTTGCAGCGCGTCCGTGGCTACCAGGTCCAGCACGCCGTTTCGATCCACATCGCCGAGCGACAATGACAGCGACGCGGGGCCCGTTCCCCAATCGCTCGTGTACGTAATGAGGCGCGGCCAGCCCGACTTCAAGGTGCCGTTCGCTCCCCAAACGTAGATGTATCCCTCCCAGGTCGCCACGATGACTTCTTTGGAGCCGTCTCCGTCCAGATCTCCCGCGATGGGCATGCCTTTGACCGTCGCCGACGAGTTGTCGCCAGTAACCACGGACTTCGGCCAACCTGCGAGTATCGAGCCATCACCCTTGAAGACCGTGACTCTGTCACCGAAGCCCGCGAGCACCTCTGCCTTGCCGTCTCCGTCGAGGTCGGCAAGCGCGATCGGTTCAGAAGGCGGTGCGGGTCCCCTGTCCTGATAGACCGTGATCGGCAAGCTGACAGGCCAACCGCTGTGCAGGAGCGGATCGACGATCAAGACGACGTTCCGCGAGCTCACCGAGCCATCGGTGTTGGTCACGTCGAGAATGATTCGGTAGTGCCCCGCGGCGATGTTCTGAGCGTGCCAAACGGCCAACACACCGTTGGCAACTGGCTGCTTGCCACCATTCGTCAACGCGAGATTGGCATTCACCGGCGTGCCGGCATCGAACGTTTGCACGCGAACGTTGAAGCTCTTGAAGGTACCCGGGTTCGCGATCCCGACGACCGGAATATCACCCGCGGCGAGCGTCACGTTCGGCGTGGGCGACGCGATCTGCACGCGATCCAGAGCCAACAAATGCAGGTCTTCGTAGCGTGTCCCGTTGGTCTTGTAGACTGACAACCGCAGGGTGTAGTCACCATCGGCGATCTTGGCCGCGTCCCAGGTTCCGAGGTTTCCCGTGGTCACGGGAGACGTGCTGCCGGTGATCGTGGTCCAGGCCGTCGGCGCGCTGCCCTTGCCGTATTCGAGCACGTATTTTTGAAACTGCGTTCCGTTGGCTTTCCCGGGGATGGCCTGCTGCGCGGCTTGTACCAAGCGAGGAGCTTGAATCAGCGCCTCGAGCGGGGTTTCCTCGCGGCTGATCTTCGCGGTATCGACGCGCCCATATCCGAGGTCCGTGTCGTAGCCATTACCATTTGCGTCGACGCTGGTACGACGAAGAACTTGGCGGACTTGTTCGGGCGAGTAGCTCGGGTGGAGCCCCAGGATCAACGCTGCCGCGCCCGCCACGTGCGGCGCCGCCATGGACGTGCCAGCGAGACGAACATAGTTTTCACCCACGTTGCGGTCGGCATTGCAAATCCACGGTTCGAAACAAGATGCGGCCCTGAGCGACAAAAGACCGTAGCTCGGCTCGACGACCTCTGTGTCGTTGGGATCACCCGAACCTGGCGCAGCCACGTCGATCAGGCCGAAGTTGGAAAAATCCGCCCGCGTATCGCCAGGTGTCGTCGCGCTCACCACGACGGTCTCGGGCATGTTTTGCGGTGAGCGATCGCGAATATTGGCGCCCTCGTTGCCCGCAGCAAACACGACCACGGCTCCGGCGGCATGCGCCGTACGAACCGCGTCCTCGACCACGCCAACCGACGGGCAATAGCCCGCGCAGATCTCCCAGCTATTGTTGATGACGTCGGCTCCGTTGTTGACCGCGTAGAGGATGCCCTGGCTCAGAGTGAAAGCGTCCGAGCTGAAGCTGAAAACTTGCACGGGCATGACCTTGGCATCCGGTGCAACGCCGACGACGCCGATGCCGTTGTTGTCCTGAGCGGCGATGGTCCCAGCGACGTGAGTGCCGTGACCGATGGAGTCATCGACCTGGTTGTTGTTGCTCAACAGGCTCCAACCGTGGACGTCATCGACGAAGCCGTTGCCATCGTCGTCAACGCCGTTGTCGGGGATCTCTCCGGGATTGGTCCAGACGTTGCCGGCCAAGTCAGGATGATTGATGTCGACGCCGGTATCGACGACCGCCACCACTACGCCGTTGCCACGGGTCGAATCCCAGGCTTGGCTCGTGTGCATCAGCTTGAGATCCCAGAGATCCGCGCGCGGTTGTCCCCAGCTCCCATTGCTCGACCAATACGGATCGTTCGGCGTATACACGAGGTGCGCGACGTAATTCGGGTGCACGTATTCGACGTGCGGATCGCTGCGCAGGTCCGCCATCGCGGCAGCCAAATCCGCCGTCGCGGGTAGGTCCATGCGGTACACGTTGACCAGCTCGTCGAGCGGCGCACTTCGCCGGTGAGCCTTGGCCATCACCGCTCTGCTAGCTCGAGTGCGCAGCAACGTCTTGGCGTCTTTGGTAGACAGCCCTTCGCGCCCGTGAAGCAGGCTTGCTGCGCTGAAGATCCCGTGACGTCGCACCAAACCGTCCAACGACGATGAAGCGTCGGCGGTGATGCTGGCGAACGATCGCCCCTGCTGCAAAGAAGCATGGACGTCATCCGTAATGCCATCAGCCGGGTCTGACTTGAACTTCACCACGAGCTGCCCAGGAACGACGCTGACGCCACTGGCGGTCGACGCGCCTTTGCCTGGTGCACTCCAGCTCGGTACGCTGGAAGCTGGCTTCGCGGCAGGCACCGCGGCCGAGCCCGACGGCGCCGGAGAAACTCCCAGGCTGGACGAGTGGTGATTAGTCTCTTCGAGAGGGGCAGCAGAACTGCACCCAACAATCGCCGTCGAGACGGCCAACGACAACCATAGAACGGAGCGCGCGCTCCACCCATTCGATCCGCTCATCATCTCTTCTCCCTGTTCCGATGCACGCTTCCCAGCGAGCGCGCGCACGCTACCGTGTTCGGGCAAGGGTCTTGCCCGAAATCCCCGTCGACACCGAGCTCCAAGTCTCTAACTTACTGAAATCATTAGCGGCCAAGAAACAGCCCGGCGCAAAAATGTCACCCGAACTGTTCGACCGACTCCAGGCATGGGCGCGCACGACTGGGCTCGCGCGCTCCCCTCGCGCCCATTCGACCCCCTGCGCCGAACTGACCCCAGACACCCTTTTGCCCTACCCCAGAGGGTGTCGACATATTCGTCAAGGGTTAGAATCGTCCCCGCCAAAACGCAGAGTCTCACTCGCTCTGACTGACAATCTCTCGTGTAGGACGCACAGGCACCGATGGGCAGCCCGCGCGATGCGCGGCAAGTGGGCCGCTCAAAACTGCCATCGGCGCCCTCCACCATCATCACTCGATACATCAACGATGATTCGACAAGTGCGCTGGACAACGGAAACACGTTCGGTTGAACTGACGCGGCAGACGCGGTCAAAGATGGCAAAGCCGCGCTGTGCGTCAACGTCGACTGGGTAAGGGGCTATTGGACTGCACTCGGCTGGATTCCGGCATCGATTTCGGACAGACCGGCGCGCCTGGAGCCTCTCAATTGTTCCTCTACGGCATCGACTGGGCTGGGCATGAACGTGCGCTTGCCATTGGTTGGCTCGAATGCGTGGGGCCAAGCTTCGAGCGAGTTCTCGAGTTCCTCTCGTAGCAAGCAGACCAAGCGACGCTCTATCGAGTGTACGTCGACAATCCGCCACTACCTCGATCGCCCCTGGCTCCAAGAGTCGCTCACGGCGATTCGTGATCTGGGCTACGCGTCGGGGCGCGTTCGCCGCGCCCGCTAACCCAATCCAAACCAACTCCAGGCGGTTTCGACCCTCGGCGCGTGCGCGCTCGCGCGACTCACGGAAGTGCTTCGGACCTCACTGCGGTGCGACTTGGATCCGAGCCATCGGCGGCAAATACGCGCGACCGCGCAAAATTGAAAAGTAGGCGTAGCGGCGTAGAGAATCTCTTAAAAAAAAGCCCTAAAACGTCCATGGATCCCCGTGTCTCGACGTGGCACAAGCAAGCTAACGCCATGCGCAATTCGCACCGTCTTCTTGCCCAGATCCTACCAGGTCTGCTTTTCGGACTTATCGCCGCCGCCTGCGGTTCTTCCGAGAACTTGCCCGACAACCGCCGCCTCGTCGATGAAGGGAATGCCGGAACTTCGACCGGAGCCGGCGGCGGCGGAACGCCGTTCACCGGCACAGGCGGAATGAGTGACTTGGGTGTCGTTGACACACCGGTTGACCTGCCCCCCCCGCCTGGCTGTGGCGACGGCACGCTGACCTCCGATGAGGCCTGTGACGACGGCAACAAGGCATCCGGTGATGGCTGCAACGCCAATTGCCTCCTGGTGGAGAAAGGGTTCAGCTGTCCGAACCCTGGCAAGGCCTGCCGAGAAATCGCGCGCTGCGGCGACGGGGTCGTCGCTGCCAGTGAGCAATGTGATGATGGCAACGTGGCACCGGGTGACGGTTGTTCCGAGCGCTGCCGCGTGGAACTCGGCAAGAAGTGCGAAGGAATGCCGAGCAAGTGCACGGACGCCAAGTGCGGCAATGGCGTGGTCGAAGGCGCCGAGAGTTGTGATGACGGCAACACGACTCCGTTCGACGGTTGCTCGGCGCTGTGCTTGCGCGAGCCCAATTGTTCCGGTGAATCCTGCACTTCCGGCTGTGGTGACGGCCTGTTGATCAATGAGGATTGCGACGACGGCAACACGATCGACGGCGACGGTTGCTCCGCGCAGTGCAAGATCGAAACCGGCTTCACCTGCAAGCAGGTCGCTCAGTGCGAAAAAATCAACGGTGGCTGCGTGCTGCGAGTGCCCGCCATCTTCCGCGACTTCTCGGATAACGATGCGGATTTCGGCTGGCCCACCTATCCCGACACGACGTGCGGTATCCCCGAGGGTAAGCCGGTCGTCCCGGGCATCGCCAAGGACTTGCTCGATGCGGAGGGTCGCCCCCAGCTCGGCAAGGCGCCCCCGGAAGCCTGCATCGAGTCCGCGACCACGTTTTCGCGTTGGTTCCGCGACAACCCGGGCGACGTCAAAGTCGTCGGCGATCTGGTGTTGTTCGACAACGGCAACGGCGGCTACGTAAACCGATTCGGCAAGAACGGCGAAAAGCTAGTCACGACCCAAGCGCCCGCAATGGGCATGGGCCAGGAACAGCAAGTTCCGAACGTCACCACCCAAGCCGGCTGCATGACGGGTTGTGCAACCCGGGTGCGCAGCTCACTCCAGTGCGACAACGTTTGCCGACCGGATCATGACAAGGTGCGTGCAGCGGGCGATACGCTCATGCAGCTCACCAACCAGCTCACGCAGCTGCAGAACGCGGCGACCCCGGACGACACTGCGATTGCGGCGGCCGAAGACAAGATCACCGCGCAACAAACCACCATCGACACCCTCACGGCCGCCGCAACGAAGTGCGACACCGACTGCCAGACGAACTTCGACGGGCAGGTCGCGACGTGCGTCGCTGATTGCAAGCCCTGTAGCTACAACTCGGCTCAGTTTTGCACGGGCGGCAAAGTGGTTTCGTACGACGGTACACCGCTGTTCTTCCCCGTCGATAGCGTGATGGGCGCCACCCGCGACGCGGATTTTGCGCAACTTCCGCTGCAATACGGCTACACCGGTTGGCCCTCCGAGGACAAGGTGTTCCCCGGCGCCACGAAGCACAACTTCTCGTTCACGAGTGAGGTGCAGTACTGGTTCCGCTACGAGCAGGGCACCAGCGCACGCCTCGACTTCTCGGGCGACGACGACGTGTGGGTGTTCGTCAACGGTCACCTCGCGGTGGATCTCGGCGGCATCCACGTGCCGATGGATGGCACGGTCACCATCAACGCTCAGTCCGCAGCCAAGTTCGATCTCAAGCTTGGCAACGTGTACAAGATCGTCGTCTTCCAAGCCGAGCGTAAGCGCTTCGGTTCGTCGTTCCGACTCACGCTCTCGGGCTTCGAAGCAACGCCCAGTGACTGCAGCGCGGTCTGCGGCGATGGCATCCTGAGCTTCGGCGAAGAGTGCGACGACGGGGTGAACGACGGCGGCTACGGCGAGTGCGACAAGGGCTGCAAGCTCGGACCGTTCTGCGGTGACGGCGTGGTTCAAGAGCCCGAGCAATGTGACAACGGTCCTGGCGGCGGCGCCGGTTGTCCGGGTTGCCGTCAGCTCGTGCCGCCGAAGTGAGCTGAGCTGAGCGTGTCCTCGAGGCGCTGCAAACCGCGCCGCCTCGGGGAAGAATCGACGGCATTGCGAATCGCCAAGACTTCGCAATGCCGTTCTTGTTTTGTCATTCCTGTCCACGATTGGCGTTCGCAGCCGTGGTGGCTCGCAGCCGCATGCCGAGAAATTTCCAGTCGTGATAAGAGCCAAGCAGGTTGTCGCGCACTGACACCCTGTGATTGGGGCGCAATTCCCCGCAATATCCGCACTGAATTACGGTATTGTTAGTTTCGACAGCGCGGCGAAAAGGATTCGCCGCCCTGTATGAGCTCAAGCAGCGTCGCGCACGGCACGTGATCTTCGGCCCGCGACGCAAGAGGTCGTTCCATGAACTTCGTGCGTCCATTCGATCGCTCTTTGATGTGCTGCGCCGCGCTCCTCATGTTCGGTGCTTGCGGCAGCGACGCTCCGACGACGGGCGGAAATCACGGCACCGCTGGTGCTGCCCCCGCTAGCGCGGGCGCGAGCGCTGCTGGCGCGCCCACCGGCAGCGCCGGAGCAACGCCCGCGGGCACCGCCGGCTCAGGCGGAAGCCCGCCTTCGATCGGAGCTAGCGGCGGGAGCAACGTCGCGGGCGCCAGCTCCGCAATGGGCGGCGGCGGAAGCAGCGCTGGCGGGGCACCCGGTGTCAGCGGCTCGCCCGCGACGACGGGCGGAAGCGGAAGCGGCGGGAGCGCGGCGACCGGTGATTGTCCGCGCGATTTCTTGAAGTCTACCCTCGCCGCTTATTTCACCGCTCTCGCGGCGCACTCCGCAGACGGTCTACCACTCGCGACTTCGGTAAAGGTGACGGAAAACGGCAAGACCATCATGGTCGGCATGGATGGCCTTTGGAAGACTGCGGGCGCGGTCAAATACAACAAGAGCGCGCTCGATACGGAGGGCTGCAATACTGCGACCGAGGCGGTGATTCCGGAAGGCACGACGGATCTGCCAGTGGCGCTTCGCTTGAAGTTCGTCGCGCGAAAGATCACCGAGATCGAGACGATCGCGGTCAGAGCGGGCGACTACAAAGTCTCGGGCTCGAACTACCCGTCAAAACCGGACGCGATCATCATGAGTGACTCCAGCGTGATGTGGGAGTCAGTCGTTCCCGAGGCGATGCGCAATACGCCGAAGGAGATGAACGCCTGGATGAGCAAATACTTCAAAGCGTTCCCAGCGGGCGTTTGCAACGCGGACACTAACTGCAAACGCCTCGAGAACGGCAATTCCCCCGGAGGATGCAATCTAGGTGCGAGCTGTCAGTCCGGAGATCCCACCGGGAACGTCATCAAGTCGCACGCCATCTTCGCTGATGCCGAGACGGGGATCGGCATCGGCTTCGACTCCTTCATGGGCAACACGGATATGCACATGTTCAAGATGTACGGCGGCAAGGTCTACGCAGTCCACGCCATCCTCGGCACCGCGACCAGCACCGGTTGGGACGACAAGTAAGCGCCGCTTTCCGCGACGAGAGCCCCGAACGAGCCGGCATTGAACCGGCTCGTTCGACGCCAATTGCGCTCAACCGCTGACGCTGGAACGCCCGGTCTCCAAGTGCCCTGTCAGGCGCTGCGACCAGCTCGCATCACTGCTGACGCTGACGGTGAGATCATACCAGCCGTCGGAGTGGTTGCAGGCGTCGAGCTCCCACGTCTCCCGATCGTGCGCCGAAACTCGGACGGTCTCGCGTGCCTTCGATGAGTAGTTGTTGAACGTGATCGTGAAAGTGACGCTCTTCTTGCTGTCGTTGTGCAGCGAGAGTTTGAGCTTCGGCTGCCCCTTGCAGGCATGGCCGTGTGGATCGGCGTCGTAGTACGTTGCCATGACCCGCGCGTCCGCGCCTGCGCTGCTGGCATTGCCGATGTAGCGGCGAAGAAAGCGGTTGGGACCGACAACGGTAATGTCGTACGCCGTGTCGCCAGCGCTTGCTCCAACCGGGCCGGTGCCAACGCTCACTTCCCCAGCGCCGATCGTGTATTGGCCCGGAAATGCCGCCGGATACGCCGCCAGCGACGGCACGCTCGAGCGATTGTTGTAAACCGAGAAATGGCTCGCCTTAGTGACGAAAGGCGCAACGTTGCTCAGCTCGAGGTAAGCCACGAGCGCACCGCTCGCGTCGGGACTGAGATCGACCAGGTTGGCGTTGGGTTGAAACGGCAGTGGGCGGGCCGGCTTTTTCCCTGATTCCTGGGTCGGCATCACGTTGCTGTCAGGCAGCGGCGTGTACTCGACCTCAGGGATCAGCGCGCCCGGATCGGGCAGTTTTGGCAAGCCATACACGGGCGAGCTGAAATCAAAAGCATTCACCAAATCGCCGGCGACTTGGCGGCGCCACGCGCTGATGTTCGCGCAGATCGCGGGCTTGCCAAGCGCGCTCGTCCACTTCTCGAGGAACTGCAGCACCGAGGTGTGGTCCGACACTTCCGAGGTCACCCAGCCGCCGCGCGTCCAGGGCGAAATCAGGATCAACGGCACGCGGAAGCCGAAACCGACCGGCAACGGCACGTTCACGCCGTACGCGCGCAGAGTGCCCGAGTCGACGAACTCGTCGTACTCGCCTTGTGGCGGAACCGGCGGCGGAACATGGTCGAATTGTCCGTCGTTTTCGTCGTAATTGATGATGACGAGGGTCGAGTTGAAGACGTCCGGATCGGCGTTGAGCGCGTTCAGCAGCGCCTTCAAGAAGTAAGCGCCGTTCGAGGGCGCGGTCACCGGGTGCTCCGAGAAGTACTGGTTGTTCACTACCCAGCTGACCTGAGCGAGTGTCCCATTGAGCACGTCGGCGCGAATCGCCGCCGCAAGGTCATCGGCGTTCGTCGTCTCGATGCGTTGATCGGTCGGGACATTGGCGACACCATGATCGTAGAAGGGGTTGCCCGGAGCCGGCGTGCCGCCTTGATCGGGATCGAACACGGCGAAGGTCTTGAAATACTCCATGCCGTTGTCGCCGTAGTCGTCGGCGCACTGGTACACGTGCCAAGTCAGCCCCGCCTTTTGCAGCGTTTCACCGTACGCTTCCCAAGGCAAAAAGCGTCCCATCTCGTCGCCACCGCTGTACGCGATGAACGGGCCGTGCTGCTGACTGGCGTTGATCGTACCACCCCAGTGGTAGGTGCGGTTCGGTCCGGTCGCACTCATCACCGAGCAGTGGTAAGCGTCACCGATGGTGTACGCGTCCGCGAGCGCGTAATGGTAGGGCAGATCGCGGCGATTCAGAAAGCCGAGCGTGGTGGGCCCGCCTTTGGCGAACACCCAGCCATTCATCAAGCCGCCGTACCAAGCCCCGTGTTGGTCTTCCCAGCTGTGGCTCGTGCCGGGATAATTCGCGGCACCGAGTTGCGGAGTTGGCGGCACATTCCCGCTGTAGCTCTTCGTTCCGCTCAGCAGCCAGGGGTATTGCGTCGGAGCGCCCGCAACCGGCGCCTGCGGCTGCTCCCAGACCGTCTTGCCTCCGGGGAGCAAGATCGTGGCGCGATCACCAAAACCGCGGACGCCTTTCATCGCTCCGAAGTAGTGATCGAAGCTGCGATTCTCTTGCATCACCACCACGACGTGTTTGATGTCGCGGAGGTCCCCGAAGGGCTTGGATTTGTGCTTGGCTTGCGCGGGCAGCGCGGTGGTCGCGGCGACAGCAGCGCCGGTACCGAGAAATTTTCGGCGTGATACGGACATGTGTTTGACCCTCCGTTCCTAGCGATCGGTGTGTGCCCGGGTTGGGCGGCCGCGACGCTAGGTGCCGTTCGTGGCTTGGCCATGACCCTCCGGTAAAACCATCGCGGAGAGTTGATGTGATCAGCGTCGAGCCGCGCCGTTCGCGACAACCGCATGACGATGATCAACGGACATTAAAGTAAAAGAAGGATTCGTCCTTGACCCTCTGGTAGACTGCCGGCCATGTTTTCCGGGCTGTGCATAGGGTCGCCGAAGTTTGCGATCACGACCTGCGTCTTCCTAGCCCTGGCATGCAGCAGCAGCGGCGGGTCTGATTCGGAGGCAAGCGCCGGTTCAGGTGCGGGCTCATCCGGCGGTCGTCCCGGCTCCGCCGGAAGCGCCACGAGTGGCGGCGCGAGTACCGCAGCTGGTACCACTGGCACAGCGGGCGAAAGTGCGAGGTCGGGATCCGCAACTGGCGGAAGCCTTGCAACGGCGGGAGCCGCGGGAACGATCATGGGCGTTGGAGGCAACGCAGGTGGAATGGACAGCATCGCGGGCGGGCGCGCCGGGGCCACGGCTTCCGCTGGCGACGCGAGCGTCGCGGGCTCGAGCAACGAAACGGACGCGACAGGCGCGGTCCCGAGCAACGACACCTTCGACGGCAAGAGTCTAGACCCCTCGTGGACCGTGTTCCGTCCTGATCTCGCGGACATCACCGTCGCCGACGGTTCGCTCTCGATTGTCCCGCATTCGGGCGCGCTCTGGTATCAAGCGAGCCAAGCCGATTTGATCTACAAACTGGTCACCGGAAATTTCAAGGCCACGACGACGGTCCACGCGCGTAAAGCATCGAACCCGATGCAAACTCCGTCGCAGTTCGCCGACGTGGGCGGCATCATGGCCCGCAACCCGAGCGGGTCATCCGAGAACTACATCTTGGGCGTCGTCGGGTACGCTGAGATGAATCAACTCGCCGTCGAGCACAAGAGCACCACCAACGGCAAGAGCGTATACGGTGAGGTGGCTTTCACGCCAGACGCGGAATTTCGCATGTGCCGGGTCGGCTCGACGTTCACCATCTACTACCGCCATCCCGGTGACACGACGTGGGGGCCTGCGTTCGATCCATTCGAGCGGCCCGATCTGCCTGCTACGGTGCAGGTCGGCGCGATCGCCTACACCGGCGCGGGTTCACCTGATTTCGTGGCCATCTTCGACGATTTCAGGTTCGAACCGTTGGACGCGGGCTGCACGCAATAGTAGCGCGCATGGCGCTCTCAGGTTCGCAAGCTAGTGAGAAACGACCAAGCTGGCTGTCGTAAAGTCGATCGTGCCGCTGTTGTTCTGCCCTTCGACACTGAAGCGAGCTTCTTCCATCTTGCCCATCTCGAGCCCCATGCTCTTCCACTGATCGAAGTGCTTGGAGATCGAGATGTGCCCACACTGACGCTTCGTCGTTCGCACACTCCAATACTGAATGAAGGTTGCGTTGGTACCCGTGATGTTGGGCTGGTTCGTCTGCTTGTTGGTCATCACGTCATACGTGCCCTCACCGTCGATGGTGAAGGAGCCCACTTTCGTGAAATTTGGCGCTTTGCCGAGCCAGTTTTCTTCGATGTAAAACTCGTGCAAGGGGTTCACGGTCCAACCATAAACGCCGACGTTGCCGAAGCCCCCCGGTGTCACGTCGCTAATCGTGTATGCAAAGTCCGCAGCAAATGTGCCAATTTGATCGTACGTCTTGCTCTTGTCGAATGACAGGCCGACGCGAGCGATCCAGTCTCCGACGTTCATCCAATTGGCTTTGAATGCCGCATCGACTCCGTACACCGTCATGCATCCGGAACCCTTGCTGTCCGACCAAAGGTCGTAACTGTAAACACCGCCTGCGTTGCCGTTCGAAGGCGGAGAGCAATACTGCTTGCCACCTGATCGCGGCGTAGCAGGCGGACACGGCGGATCCTCCGTCGCGGCACCCGCGCTACCGGCAGTGCCAACGGTAGCCGCACCGGAAGCTCCTCCCGATCCGCTGCTTCCCGCGCTGGACGAGCCTTTGCCCGCACTGCCGCTCGAACCACTCGACCCGCCATTCGCAACAGCCGCGCCTCCGCTGCCAGCCGCGCCTCCGCTACCAGCCGCACCTCCGCTGCCAGCCGCGCTGACGTCACCGCCAGCAGTCCCCGCACCGGCCCCACTCAGACTTCCACCGCTACCCGCGAGCGCAGCGAGCCCTGCAGCGTTTCCAGCACCGCTGGCGCCGACAGAACCAGAAGCGCCGCCTCCACGGCCCGCCGTCACAGCGTTGCTCGCGCCCGAACTCGCATCGTGCGTCGGCTGCTGGTCGGAGCCGCAGGCGCCAATGCTAAACGCGACGCCCAAAATCAGTGTTTGCAGCGAGTCATTGCGCATGACGTTCTCTACCTCGATTCCCCACAGAGTGGTTTTTGCGTCCGCATCTTGCGCGCAGGGTGGCCTTGGTCGAGGATGCCGCAAAAGTGACGGGAGACCCACCGATATCTACAGTCACCCACATGGTGCGCAACGCAAATCTTCACTCGAGTTCCTGTGAGCCGATGGCGCATGCTCCGCATGTTAGGTTCAACTGATGGGCGCGACGCTTCGCTCGTGCTTCAGAGCCACGTTGCTCACGGCCGTGATCGGCGCGGTGGTGAACTCGCTATTGTCGGGCTGTCAGTTTCCTGTTTACGGGATGGCGAGCGGCGGCAGCGGCCCCGCTGGCAGCGCGGGCATGGATGTCACGAGCGGCGGCACCTCGGGTGGTGATCCCGGAGGCATGGCGGCCGACGCGGGAGACGGCGGCAGTGAAGCGGGCGCAGCTGGGGGAGGCATGGGCGGTGCCGCCGGAATGGTGGAGCCGCCCCAACCCGACCCGTGTGAACAGGAATGCATCGCCCCCAACCCAGCGGGCTGGCAAGGGCCGATGGCTCTTTGGGAGGGCAGCGCGACGACGCAACCGCCGGATTGCCCTGCGGGCTACGCCGACCCGACTGACTTGTATAACGAGCTCATCGCTCCTGACGGAGCGTGCACGTGCACCTGCCGCGCCGAGGGCCAGACATGCGACGCGGCCATACGCGTCTTCGATGACTTCGCGTGCACCCATTCGTGCGCGACACTACCGACGACACTGGCGTGCGCGCCGGTATCGGGTTGCGTTGGCAGCCAAGGCTCGGTGCGTATCGACTCAATCACGATTTCAGGCGGGACCTGCATCCCGAAAATCAGCGAAATCCCGCCCCCGACCTGGAAGTACCGGGACCGGCTGTGCCAAGCCACCAACGAAGGGAGTTGCGACGATTCCCGGAAGGTCTGCGCACCCACGCCGCGAGTGCCGTATGGCGCCCAATTGTGCGTGAAGAAGGACGTTTTCCCGAACCAAGAGCGCCCGCCTTGCCCAGCAGCGTATCCCCACTTCTTCAAGGAGCTGTACGCCGAATATGTGGATGGCCGCGAGTGCACCGAGTGCACCTGCGGAGGCGTCAGCGGCGGGAGCTGCTCGGGCGATCTCTGGATGAGCAAAGGAGGCGTCTGCAGCATGGACTACACCCTCAACGCCGATGAGGATTGTCCCAAATTCAACCTTGGCCAGGGAACGGTGCACCCAACCAGCATCCAGAACAAGCTCACGGTCAGCGCCGGCTCTTGCGGTGTCGCAACCCCGTCGAAGCCGATGGGCGCAGCGACCGAGAAGGGCAATGCTACCCTCGTCTGCTGCCAGTGAGCGCTACCGCCTCACTTGTACAGATAAAGATCGTCGAGCTCGAAATCGATCTTCGTGGCGGACGTGCCGCTTAGATTTCGGTCGATCCGAAAGCGGATGGAATAGATCTCCTTCGCGCTGAGCGCGTTTTGGCGCGCGCACATCCAACCGCAGTTCTTGCCAAAGGAACTGAAGGACATTTGATATTTGGTCCAAGTTCCCGAAGAGACCGTATAAGGATCGGTCGGCACGACGTAATATTCCGATTGACGGCCGCAATCGGGTTGGCTGCTGTTGCAGCCCGTGGAGCCCACGTGCGAAGGTCCGTCGTCGAACGCGACCCGAAGGATGGCGCCGGTGTTGGCGACGCGATTGACGTAGAAGGAAATGCCCTTGTACGCGGACAGATCGACCGCGGCTCCGCTGTTCAAGGTAACGATGAGCTCCACGTCGTTGGCTTGGACAGCGCAGCTACCCGTGGCAGGACAGCTCGCCGCGACTCGCAGCGACATGTTGTCGGTGCTATCCGCTCGCTTGTGAAACATCGAGGCGACATCCGTGGCTTCCCACACCATGTCGCCCTCGACGGCGCGAGTCCACGTACCCACGAACGGCGCATTCGCGTACGTCGCCAATGTGTGCTGCATATTATCGACGAGCCCGTCGCCCACTGACGCATTCCCAGCGTTGCCAGCGGAAGATCCACCACTGGGGGCACCGCCCGCTGAAACGCCACCACTGACGCCTCCGGCCCCACCTCGGCCACTCGTGCCGCCCGATCCACCTCGGCCACTCGTGCCACCGGCACCGCCCGACCCGCCGCGGCCACTCGTGCCACCGGCACCGCCTCGGCCACTCATGCCACCGGCACCGCCTCGACCGCTAGTGCCGCCTGATCCGGCACCAGCGTTCGTGCTGCCGCCGTGCGGATCTCCCGCGCCACCGGCCGTAGTACCGCCTAAACTCGCGTCCCCAGCGTCTCCGTCAGAACCTGCAAACGCATCAGCGCCCCCTCCTCCGTCAGCCTTGGGCCCGCCGTGTGCGAGCACTCCACCGGCCGCGCCACCGCCGACGGAAGCTCGACCGGCATTCGCCTCACTTCCTCCGTTTGCAGTCGAACCAGCTCGAGGTGGCGTGTCAGCCGCTTCGGTTCCAGAACCGTTGCC
>Ga0164241_10000842_pt1 | contig 45224 bp, 32 predicted proteins | sample OricomyardsoilBY_FD_108780 | JGI IMG/M metagenome (GOLD analysis project Ga0164241, IMG submission 108780) | Backyard soil microbial communities from Emeryville, California, USA - Original compost - Back yard soil (BY) | ecosystem: Environmental > Terrestrial > Soil > Unclassified | place: USA... | reverse complement strand
GTTGTGACGTGAGGACGGTAGAGCGTTTGCCGTACCGGTCCTCGAGGACTTCGAGCAGGTCGCGGCGCTCGACGTCGGTCATGGGGGCGAGCAAAAAGTCGTCGAGGATAAGGACGTCAATCTCGAGCACCCGCTGCGCGGTGATGTCCGGATAGCGCGCGAGTAGCACCTGCACCTGTGCGCGATAGGCATCGATCTTCTTGGCGCGCGGCACGCGCTCGGGGCGCTTCGGAAGCGCGCTGTGCCCGCTGTCACGCCCCTGGGCGTGCTCGCGTAGGATCTTTCGGATGGTGTTGCGACGAGCGACCTAGGGCCGGTCACCCGTGCTCGGATGTCAGCTGCGCTTACCCCAGCCACCCGCCGCGCCCAGCTCCTGCACTGCGCTCGAAATGCCGATGCTAGGGCTCAGTTCCGGAGACGGCACGGGCGCCCCCGTGCGCAGCGCGATGGGCACGACCCCCGCCCAGAAGCCCGAGGCGAGGTCTTCCTCGCCGTCGAGTGGGGGGCCGCTCCGGCACTTCGCCGAGGCTTCCTCGATGGGCAGCGCCAGGACGCGAGTGCCGGCGAGCTCCTGTCGCGAGCCAGGCCGCGACTCGCGGCTGCGCCCCGGAGCCAGGTGCTCACACAACGCGGCTAGCACGCGCTGCTTGTCGTCGGGGTCGGTCACGTCCACCGCAGTGCCGAAAATCACGACGCTGCGGTAGTTCATCGAGTGATGAAACTGCGAGCGGGCCAGGACCAGCCCATCCAACAACGTCACCCCCACGCACGCGGGCGCTCCTTGCGCGAGCACGTCGAGCATGCGGTTCTTGGTCGAGCCATGGAGGTATAAGCGATCGTCGATGCGAACGTGGGCCATGGGCAGGACGACGGGCTGGCCGTCGTGCACGAAGCTCGCGTGGCAGACGAGGGCTTCGTCGAGGATTTCGTAGATCTGCGCGCGCTCATGGCTCGTGCGCTTCGCGAGGCGGCGGCCCCGGGTGCGTTCGGTCACAGGCAGGTTTGCAGGCAAGTTCGACATGTTTCTCTTGAGATCCCGGTAAACGAGCAAGCCCCCGTCGAGAGGCGAGCAATCAGAGCGGTTCCCCCTGTACCTCGAGATCCAGGAGTTGCTCGATAAGTTGCCGTCTTCGGATCACGGTAAGCTTACCGTCGTCGAGCATGAGCTCCGGCACGAGAGGGCGGCTGTTGTAGTTCGACGACATGGTCGCGCCGTAGGCACCGGCGTCGCGCACGACCGCCAAGTCACCAACCGAGGGCAGAGGGAGCTCTCGGAACGTGACGAACCCGCCGTCGTGCTGAGTGAATACGTCGCCCGCCTCACAAAGCGGTCCCGCGACCGCGATCGCGTAAGCGGGCCCGTCCACCGAAGCGCCGTCGCGGGTCAGGAAGCAAATGTCGTGATGGCTGCCGTACAGCACGGGGCGGGCTAGGTCGTTGAAGCCGGCATCGAGCAGCACGAAGTAGTTTTCAGCCACCTTCTTGACGGCGCGCACCTCGGCCACGAGAACGCCCGCGTTGCCGGTGAGGTACCGCCCGGGCTCCATCTCGAGCCGGATCTCGTTGCCGACGATACGCTCGACCTCGAGCCTCGTCTCGTGCCACGCCGCATAGTATTTCTCTACGTCGATCTCTGGTTCGCCCGACCGGTACGGAACGGACAGCCCGCCGCCCGCCGAGATCGCGTGTATCGGTCGATCCAGGCGTCGCACCGCGTCCAACATGCTCTCGCAAACCCGGTGCAGGTGCGTGTAGTCAACGCCGGAGCCGATGTGCATGTGCAGCCCGACCAAGCTCAGACGCTGGGCTTGAACGAGGCGCAAGGCGTCCTCCAACCCCTCGTGCCAGATGCCGTGCTTGCTCAATGGGCCGCCCGTGTTCGTCTTGCGATTGTGACCGTGACCGAACCCCGGATTGAGCCTGAGCCAGACCGGATGTCCGGGCGCTACCCGGCCGATTTGAATCAGCATATCGGGAGAGCCGCAGTTCACGGGTATACCCAACTCTACGACCCGAGTCAGCGTCGCCTCGTCGATCACGTCGGCCGTGAATACGATTTCATGCGCGTCCGTCCCGGGCACGAAACCGGCTCGCAGCGCGCGCTCGACTTCGCCGAGTGAGACGGCGTCCGCAACGACGTTCAGGGCGCGGAGCAGACGCAAGACGTGAACGTTACTGTTCGCCTTCTGGGCGAACCGCACGCAATCGAACGCTCGCAGCTGTCGGACCCGTTCTCGTATCGGCTGCGCTTCGTACAACCAAAAAGGCGTACCTACGCTGCGCACGGACCGTTGCACGGCCTCGGTCAGCGCCGGCTCCAGGGTGTCGGGCCGACTCATGTGGAACCCCTCCCTCGCCGCGCGGCGTCTGTCCGGCCCAGTAAGATTCGCTTCGTCATCGCGGGCAACACTATAATTTTTTCACGCCCCAGTTGGGCTCTCCACGACGGAGACCGAGACCGCGTGCGCCTTTTGCAGGACCGATCTCCGAGGATCGCTTCGATAGCCGTCGATGAAGGCGTCTACGGAGCCACGAGCGACAATTCGCCGAAACTTACGGAGCAACGCCGATCGGCGTTCCGCGCTCGCAGCCGCAGATCGAGGACCGCTAGGCTTTTATAGAATACAACCCATATTTATCGCGCAGCATATGCTTCAGCCGGCTCGTGCGCGTGGGTGGCGCCATTACGACCCCCACCCACGACGGCATCGAGGGCAGCTGGTCAGTTGTTCACGAGGGCGAAGCTGCTACTCGCGCCTTGATTTGCGAGCGCACATACCCGCGGCAACTCAATGCGAGTCGTCGCGGGCGCCGACGGGGCTCAGTCAGCGCGCTGATCGGGCGCCACGAGACCAGGCAACGGACAGCGAGCGGAGGAAGGAGCTAAACGGCTCCAGCTCAACCAGCACTCAGCTTGCTGCCATTGGCGGAGAGCTGTACGCGCAACCCCGCGTTGTTGGGCATGGTGCTCAGCAACCCGTTCCATCGTGGCAGCGGAGATCTCTTTGGCGTAGGGCCCGAACGTCTCCACTAGCGCCGCCAAGCACCAGCGCGTATCGACCCGCCCCAGGCACGGCCGCTGTCGAGGCCGGCACGAGCTCGACCAGCCCCCGCCCCGCTCTCGCTTTTGCCAGCGACTTGCGTCGTCGGAGCAGCACCGGTGTACGGCGCCGCGCGATATTCGTTTCCCAGGCGTGCAACGATCGTCCGTCGATGCCGTGTGCCCGCGCCCACTCCGTGTTGCGACCGAGCCTGAGTCCTGGCTGCCTAGAATCATCCCGCCTTGGCTGATGGGTCAATCACCAGTGCCCTGCGTCACGCCCCGCGATGTTGCATGCTGCTGAATCAGCAAACGCCGTGCCGAACGACACTCCTCGATTCTCGCCGTTGGGGCGCTCGCGCCGGCGGTTGGCTGGCACAACCTGACCGAAGCGGGTGCGTTCAGGGTTTGGGCGGGGCGGAGCTGTAGGCCGGGGGGCGGACGGTCGGGTGTTTGCCGGTGGCGACCCACAGCAGCGCGTCGCGCAGCAGCGGCACGGAGTTGGTCGTGAGCAGCGACTCGACGTGAAACTGGAAGCTGCAGAAATCTTCGGCGCGCAGCGCGGTGACGCGACCGTCGGGCTCGCTCGCGATTTCGACGCCGGCGGGGGCGAGCTCGGGGCGCTGGGCGAAGAAGGTGTTGTAGAAGCCGACCGGCTCGCGGCGGCCGAAGAGATCGATCGACTTTTGCACGCCTTGCAGCGGCGGGTCCGTCGGTTCGACGCGCATGCCGAGCCGATGACACAGCACCTGGTGACCGAGGCACACCGCCAAGAACTTCGCGCGGCGGTCGAGCAGGTCTTGCACCAGCCGGTGAATGACCTGCATTTTGGGGTCGTTGAGGTCGGTGGGGTCGCCGGGGCCGGGCCCGACCAAAGTCAGCTCGCTGTCTTCGACGAGCGGCCCCGCGGAGCGGAAATCTACCACTTGCGCGCGCATGCCCAGGTGAGTGAGCACGTGCTTGAGCATGTGGGTGAACTCGTCCTCGTTGTCGATGATCAGGATCGACTTACCTTCGAGGCGCGGTTCCACGTACGACTGGTGCTGCTTCTCCATCCAGAAGCGAGACAGGTATTTGTTGCGTGACTCGAGCACTTGGTCGACGAGCGCGTCGCGGTAAGCTGGCAAGCTCGACGTCGTCGGCGCCGCGTTGTCGATCGCGCGCAGCAGACCTGCCGCCTTGGTCTTCACCTCGCGGCTCTCGTTCTCCGGCACCGAGTCGCGGACGATGCTGGCGCCGCTCTGGATGGTGGCCTCGCCGTCGGCCGAGACCTCCATCGTGCGGATGGTGATGGCGCTGTCCAAGAACTCTTGACCATCGTCGTCCAAGCCGGTGACGAGCAGCGCGCTCGAGTAGTAGCGGCGCGACTCGCGCTCGTACTTCTTGATCACGCGGGCGGCGTTCTCGAGCGGGCTGCCGATCATGGTCGCCGCGAACATCGAGTCGCGGAACGCGTCCATGTAGTCGCCGTCGGTGAACCCCTGCAGGCAATACTCGGTGTGGATGAGCGTGCTCATCTCTTTCAGGTAAGGGCCGTACACGTCGCCGCCGGAGCTGCAGATGCGCGACATCATCTTCAGCTCTTCGTCGACGACCTGGAACAGCTCGTTGATCTCCTTGGGATCGGACAAGAACTCGATCAGGTCGGCGCGCTGCTTGAGCAGCGACTTGGGCAGCGTGCCGGAGATCGGGTTCATCTGCACCACGCCCTTGCGGATCGTCACGTGGCGCTCCGGCGACGACCCGACGAAGAAGCGCTCACCGTCGTGAAAGCAGAAGGTCAGGTAGGCGCCGAACTCGCTCCGCGCCAGGCGCTGGAAGATGGTGTTGGCGACCTTCCAGTCGAACGCCGCGATCTTGATGCGCGCCTTGCGCGAGAGCAAAAAATTCGAGCCCTCGCCCTGGCAGATCTCTTCTTTGATCAGCCGCGCGACGTTGGCTTCGAACTCGGCGTCGTCCATCTCGAAGCGCGGCGCGCCGAGCGTGCGCACCTCCGGCGGCGGGCCGGGGGGCAGCACGTCCGCCAGCTGGATCTCGCGGTAGTCGGCGGTGACGAGCGACAAGATCGCCTCGCCGCCGTCGTGGACGTCGAAGCCGCGCTCGCGCAGCTGGGTGAACGGCACCATGCTGAACACCGGCCAGCGCCCGCCCCGCGGCACCTCCGAAAGCAGGCGCTGCGTTCGCAGCTCACCGCTGGCGTAGTGGGTCTTGCCGTCCTGGTGCGTGAGGCAGTAAGGCGCGTCGAACTTCATCGGAAGCTTGCAATATACGGCGCGAGCGGCGCCGGGCAACTAGGCTCGTCGAAGATTGCCTCGCTTCGACGGCGAGCACGCTAACCTCGAGGGTTGTGCGAGGGGCGTGCGCAAGACGCGGCGCGACGCTCACGTCACTTTCGTTTCGAGGTGTGACGCTCGCGGCCGTGACTCGCGCGGAGAGCTCGGCTCAGCTCACTCGAACGAGCACACGTACTCGGCGATACCGGAGGCGACGCGAATGTCGAAGCCGGATTTGCCGGGGACCTTGAAGAAGGTGCCACCTTCGTAGCTCTGCCACGTCGTCTCGCCGTCGAGCCGGACCTCGCAGCGGCCGGCGACGATGTCCATGCGCTCGGCCGCGTCGGTGCCGAAGTGAAACTCGCCCGGGTAGATCAAGCCCAGCGTCTTCTTGGCGCCGTCGGCCAGCTTGATGGTGTGGCTGACGACCTTGCCGTCGAAGTAGACGTTGGCTTTGGCGACGGCGGTGACGTTCGAATACTCGGCTTGCGACATGACGCCCGCGCATCGTGTCACGGCGCGCGGGGGTGTCAACCGCTGGCGAGACGAGGCGCCGGTCGCCCGGCTACGGGCAGAATTTCGGCATCTTCAGCTGGCTGCGTAGGCCCGAGATCGTGCTGCCCCAATCGGCCTTGGGGTTGTACTGGCTGATCGAAACCACGCCGTCGTCGATGCGAGCGTTGAGGTTCGCGACAGTATCCCAGTTCGCGTCGTGCCCGGCGGAGACGCCGTTGGCGCCGTAGCCGGTGTCGGCCAGCACTGCCTTACCCGTGACCTGGCTCACGCCGCTCCAGGTCATGTTGTTGTCGCTACGGATCTTGGTGCTGGCGGCGAGCGTGCTGCCGCCGGAGGTGTTCACGAACGTGAACTTGGATAGATCGAAGTTCGAATACCAGGCCTGACCGTTGCTGGCGCCGTTGTCGTCGACCCACGGCGAGATGTCGATCGAGAAGTGAGCGTTGGGCAGGTGCTTCTGGATCGCGCTCACGAGCTGCCCCAAGATGTTGCCCGATTCGGCCTTCGTCATCGGATCTCCCTGCTCCGAGATCGTGTACTGGTACCAATCGGGCTCCATTTCGAACACGATCGGCCGCTTGGTGCCGTAGCAGTCGGCGTAGCCCTGGGCGTAGCTCTCGTAAACGCCGACGATCGCGGCGAGATCTTGCTTGATGTATTGCGCGCCGAAGTGGCAAAGGTCGTTGGCCTTGCCGTCGGTCTGGCCGCACTCGTTCACGTTGCAGTCACACAACATGCCGTGGTGGCGCTTCACGTAGAACGCGGAGACGTAGGCCACGATCACTGGCACCTGCTCGCCGAGCACCGCGCCCTCCTTGCCTTCGTCGCAGACGTATTTCTGGTCGAACGTATCTTCCAGGCCCATCCACCCCGGGGTGAAGAAATCGAGCTCTGGGATCATCGAAGGGTTTTCCTTCGCCTTGCTGTCGATGGTGCCAAAATGCAGGCGGCACTCGCTGAAGACCTTGCTCGTCGATGAGCCACCGCCGGCGCCGCCCCCGTTGACGCCACCGACGCCCGTACCCGCGACGCCCGTACCCGCGACGCCCGTACCCGCGACGCCCGCGCCCGCGCCCGCGCTGCCGCCCGCGCTCGTCGTTCCCGCGTTGCCGCCCGCGCTCGTCGTTCCCGCGTTACCGCCCGCGCTCGCGCCGGACGCGGCTACGTTGCCCGCGCCGCCGGCCACGCCTTGGCCAGAGCTGCCCGCCGCCGCCGACTGTCCAGCGGCAGCGAGTCCGGCCGCGCCCGCCGTGCCGGCGCCCACGTTCGCGCCCTCGTCACCACAACCAGCCGACAGCGCCAGCAGTCCCAGCGAAAACCGATGAGCCCACGCATTTTGCATCACCAGTGATCGTGACGACAGGCGGCCGAGAATGACGAACAATCGTAGGTGGGGCGCGCGTTTTGCCGGCGGCGGTTCAGCCGCGCGGCAAAGCTTCGCGCCCGCGGGAACAGGGCCGGCTATTCGCCGTCCAGGCCCAGATCGTCGCCGAGGGCCTCGCCGCGCGTCGTCTTGAGCGCCTCGCCGCTCGGGCCGTCGCGGCGCACGATCATGGTGTAGCGGCTGGTGGTGTCTTCGCTCTCGCGCGCCACGACCGTGATCACGTTGATGCCGGGCTGCAGCTCGGTGTCGAGCGAGAAGCGCAGCTTCGTCGGGTCGTCGGCCTTGCGGTTCGATTGGTAGAAGACCTTGCGCGAGCCGACGAAAATGAACGCGTCGAGCACCTTGTCGGAGTCGTTGGCGTGGCCTTCGATGTGAACCTTGGCGTCGCGCACGGCGAGCTTGGCGGGCGTGACCTCGAGCAGGGGCGGTGAGTGCGAGAGCAGCGGCTTGAGGGCGAGCTTGACGGCGCCGGTCGGCGCGTCTTTGAGCGCCTTCGTCTCGACGAAGCCGAAGCGATCGTCGCCCAGGCCAACCTTGGTATACGGCCCGAAGCTGGCGAGCTTTTCGACGATCGTGCCCTTTTCGAGCTCGGCCACGACGGGGGCGGCGCCGAGCGGCTGACCGCGGACGCCGGCGGTGCTGACCAGGGTAGCCTTGCCCGAGGTCTTGACGAGCGCGAGCGGGCTCTTGGTCAGAGGCAGCTTGACCTTCTCGCTCGAGCCGACGCGCAGATCGCGATCGGCGACGCTGAGCTCGAAGTTGACGAAGTTTTCTTGGAGCTCGTCGAGCACGTCGAACGTGAACGCCACCGTGCGGCTGTCGCCGGGCTTGAGGTTCGAGACGTCGAAGCGGCCGGCGTGCAAGAGCAGGCCGTCTCCGGTCAGGTTGCGCAGGTTGGCCTGGGTCTCGAACGACTTGCCCTTGCCGACGTTCTTGACCGTCAAATACACGGTCGCGCCTTCGCCGCGCGCGATCTGCCCGTCACCGTTGCCGGGCCGGTTGTCGACGATCTGGTAGGTGTAGGCGAAGATCGGCTGCGGCTGAGCGGTGATGGTGGTGCGAACTTCTGCTTCTTGCGGCGGCTCGGACCCTTCCGCCACGAAGCGGACCTTGATCACGTCGGCGCGAGTGTCGGCGTCGAGCGGGATCTTGCACACGCGCTTGGCGTCGAGCGGCAGCGGCTCGGTCGAGCCGGCCTTGTGACCTTCGATGTCGCAGAAGCCGAGCGGCACGTTCGCGGTCTTGGTCTCGCCGGGCATGACCTTACCGAACACCAGCTCCTTCTCGTCGAAGTAGGCGCCGTCGCTCTTGGTGATGGCGCGCAGCTGATAGATCGGAGCGGCGCCCTTGTTCTTGACCGAGACCTTGAGCGACATGCTGTCGCCGGAGGTGACGGTGTCGTTCGGGCGATCGGTCTTGGTCGTGACCTCGAAGTCGGCCGGCTTCGGCGGGCTCGCGAAGTCTTTGGGCGGCGCCGACCAGTCGATGTCGATGCGCTTCAGATCGGCGGCGATCGCGTCGACCTCGGTGGCTTGCAGCTTCTCGAGCACCGGCTTGACGCTGCGCAGCTGCTCGGCGCGCTTGCCCTGCGGCATTTTCGCCGCCAGATCGCGGGCGATCTTGATCGGCATGTCGAGCTCGAACTCGTCCTCGATGTCGCCGCCGCGCTCGCGGATCTTGGCGCGCTCGCTCTCGGGCAAATTGTAGCGCATGCGGAAGAACGACTGCTCGGTCGGGTGCTTGGCGGCGCCGGTCAGGCTCTTCGTCAGGTCGCGCTCACGCAGGGCGTGCTCGGAGCGGTAAAGGTCCATCTCGAGCGTGTCGGCCGTCATCGGGTCGAGCTCGACGTCGGGCGCGACGCCCACGCCTTGAATCGAGATGTCGCCCGGCGTCAGGTACTGCGCGATCGTGAGCTTGAGGGCGGCGTGCTCGGGCGTGACGTTGGGGAACACCAGCTGCACCGAGCCTTTGCCGAACGTTGTTTGACCGACGATCACGGCGCGGTCGAGGTTCTTGAGCGCGCCGGCCACGATCTCGCTGGCGCTGGCGCTCGAGCCGTTGACCAGCACCGCGATCGGGTAGTTGGGCTCGGTGCCGTGGCGGGTGGCGCGCTTCTCTTCGCGGCCCTCGGCGGTGCCGACGGTGGAGACGATCACGCCGTCTTCGAGGAAACGATCGGCGATCTTGGCGGCTTGCTCGAGCAGACCGCCGGGGTTACCGCGCAGGTCGAGCACCAGGCCCTTGATCTTCTCTTTTTTGCCGAGCTCGCTCAGCGCTGCGTCGAGCTCGTCGGAGCTGGAAGCCTGAAACTGCTTGAGCCGGATGTAGCCGACGCCGCCGCCGAGGGCCCGAAAATCGACGGATTTGACCTGGATTTCTTCGCGCGTGAGCTCGAACGGGCGCGAGCCGGGCCAACCTTCGGCGCCGTCGCGGTGGATCCAGACCGTCACTTTCGAGCCGGGTTTGCCGCGCAGGCGGCCGACAGCGTCGTCGAGCGGCATGTTGAGGCTCGACTCGTTGTTGATCTTGGTGATGCGGTCCAGGCGCTTGAGCCCGGCGCGGCCGGCAGGCGTGCCCGGCATCGGTCGCATCACGGTCAGGGCCTGGTCGCGGATCGAGATCACGATGCCGAGGCCGCCGAAGTGGCCGGACGTCGACAAGTTCATCTCGCGGTAAGCCTCGGGGCTCAGGAACACGCTGTGCGGATCGAGCGTGCGCAGCATGCCGTTGCACGCCGCGTACTCGACCTCGCGCAGATCGACCTCGGTGTCTTTGAGGTTCGCTTGCAGGAAGCTGAACACCTCGCGCAGGCGGGCCGCGACGTCCCACGGGCCCTGCACGTTGTCGACGCGGAACTCGGCCGACTCGGTGTCGACCTGGACCTTGACCGACTTGGCCTTGTCTTCATGGCGCACGATGACCTGCGCGACCTCGCGCTGGATCTCGTTGAGCGCCGACAGGAACATCTGCCGCGGCTTGACCCGGCTGGGGTCGACGTACTTGGTGCGGATGGTGTTGAGCGTCTCGTTCACCGCTACCAACTGCGTCAGGTCGTACGGGGCCTTCGGCTGGCCAGGCGCGGTCACGGCGTGGGCCGACTCGAGACCCCGCCACAAGCCGCCCGTCCCCGACTGCATCGAAAAATACGACGCGATTCCGAACACGGTCAGGATCAGGATCGCGCGGCCGAGCCGCTCCAGAAAACGCATCGAGCGAGTATAGCCAGGCTCGCGGCGGTTCCCAAGGCCCGCTAGCGCGGCTTTTTTCCCGCGCTGGCCGCGGTTCGTCGGAATGATCGGCGCAGGCCGCCCGTTCGTCGCGGCCTCGAGCGTGATAGGGAGGCGGAGCGTATGGACGCCCCGACGAGCGTGCTCATCTGGGATCGCGGAACGCTCGAGGCCGAGTGTGAGCGCGGCGCGAGCGTGCGCGAAGGCGTCGAGGCTTACCTCGGCCGCACCGTGTTCGCCGACGCGGGCGGCAACGTCGTGCGCGTGCGGCTGTCGCGCGTCGAAGGGCAAGGGAAGCGCCGCGTCGTCGCGCGCGTCACCCAGGAAGACGCGAGCGGCAAAGCCTGGGGCGAGCGCAGCGTGAGCGGCGACGAGAGCTGCGCGTCGCTCGACGAGCCGTTGACGCTGGTGGTGGCGTTGCTCGTCGACGCCCCGGAGCCCACGACGGCTGTCGAGCCGGAGCGCGTGCCGCCGCCCCCGCCCCCGCCCTCGCCCGAGCTCGTCACGCCATCGTCCGAGATCGCGACAGCGCCCAGCTTCGAGGAGTCGGCGCCGAGTCCCGGCCATTGGGTCGTGCTCGGCTTTGGAGCGGCGACCTTGGGCGCGACGCCGGAGCTGGCCGTTGGGGCGGGGCTGGCCGTCTCCGTCAAGCCGCGCGGCTTTTGGGGAATCGGCCTCGAAGCGGCCGGGTTCGGACCGAGCCGCGGCGCGCTCGAGGCCGGGTCGCTCGACTTGTCATTGATGCTGGCGACGGCGAGCCTGTGTCCGCTGCAAGGCGCCGACGAAAGCGCGTGGTGGAGCGCCTGCGCGAGCTTCGGGGGCGCCCGGCTCCACGCCCGCAGCCGCGGGCTGCTCGAAGCGCGGGCCGAGAGTCAATGGTTCGCGCTGCCGGGTCTCAGCGTGCGGGCCGCCCACATCGTGGGCAAACATTGGCTGCTTGGTGGCGGCGTGCTGGCGGGGCTGCCGCTCGGCCCCGACCGCTACGTTTACCGGGACGCCGAGGGACGCCGTCAGGCGGCGTTTCAAGTCAGCTCGCTGGTGCTGACCGCTCACGTCGGAGTCGGCTGGATCGTGAACTGACGGCGGCCAGGCACGATGGATCAGAAAACCGGCGCCGAGCCCCCATATGCGAGCGTGGAAGAGTCTGAGGCCCTGCGTTCGGTAGCGCCTCCGGCTCAGGCCGCGACATTTCCCGAAATCTTCCAACAGCAGTCTCAGTTTCTGTGGCGAACGCTGATGAACCTGGGTGTCCCACGATGCGACGCTCAAGACGTGTGCCAGGAGGTCATGCTCACCGTGCATCGCCGGCTGCCCGACTTCGACGGGCGCTCACTGCGTGGTTGGCTCTACGGCATCTGCGTGCGCTTCGCGTCCGACTACCGCCGCAGCGCGCGGGTGCGGCGCGAGGTGCCGACCGAGAGCCTCCCCGAGCAAACCGCGTCGTCGGAGCCAACCGAGCTGCTGGATCGCGCGCGCTCGCTGCGGCGGACGCTCGCCGCGCTCGACACGTTGGACGACGCCAAGCGCGACGCGTTCGTGCTGTACGAGGTCGAAGAGCTCACGCTGGCCGAGGTCTCGGAGGCGCTGGCAGTGCCGATCCAAACCGTGTACTCGCGCGTCAAGGCCGCCCGCGAGGCGCTGCGCGCAAAGCTTGCCACCGTCGAGGCCACGCCGAAGGGAGGGGTTCGTGAAACCGGTTGAGCCGAGCTTGATTTTGCCGAGGCTGAGCGAAACAGGTGATCCGACGCTGAGCGGCGCGCTCGCCGATTTGCGCCAGCATCGGCCGGACGCCGCCGAGCTGGCTTCGCTCGCGTCGCGCCTGGCGCTGCAGGGTATCGCCGTCACGCCGGCGTCGCCGAGCATCGCGGCCCGCGCGCCGTGGAAAAAATTGGCGCTCGCCGGAGGCGGGGGCGCCTCGGTGGTGGCGCTGTGGCTGAGCTTGAGCCCGCCGAGCCCGGCACCGCCAGCCGCTGCTGTGCCCGGGTCGAAGCGCCTCCACCCCGCCAGCGCGCCGAGCGTCTTGCCGCCGCCAGCGCTGCTCCCCGCGGCGCGTGCTCGTTCGATGACGGCGACACAGCCCACGAGCGCCACCGCCGAAGCCGCCGGCGTCGCCCCACCGCCGCTCGACTTGCCCCCAGCGGCGAGCTCGAGCCCGCTGAGCGCAGCCGCGCCCACTCCTATCGCCGCCGAGCCCGTCGCGCGCGTCGAGCCCGCGACGTCCGCGGCCCGGCGCGCGGTCCGGCCGGCGCCGGCGGCGACGGTCTCGCCGCAGGGTCCCTACCCCGAGGCCACCGCGGCGGCGCCGACCGAAATCGAGCTGCTACGCGAAGCGCGTCAAGCGATCCGGCAATCACCGAGCAAGGCGCTCGAGCTGGCGGAGGCTCACGCGCGCGCCTATCCGGCGGGCAAGCTGGTGCAAGAGCGAGAGCTCATCGCGATTTCGGCGCTCGTCGCGCTCGAGCGGCGGACGGCCGCCTTGGTGCGGGCCAATCGCTTCGAGCGCGCGTTCCCGGGGTCGCCCTATCGCAAGCAAATCGGCGAGCTTTTGCGGTGACCCCTCGAAAGCCGAAGCTCGGGACTTGGCTACTGGCGTCGAGCTGCGCCGTGGCCGCCGCCGTCGGCTGCGGCGGCCAAACCGACGTCGATTTCGGGCAGGTGCCGCCGGGCGCCGGCAGCGCGTCCGCCGGCTCGTCGAGCGGCGCTGGTGGGCGTGGCGCCACGAGCGACAACCCGTGCGGCGCCACGCCGTGCGCGGACCACACCGGCGACAAGACCTTCGTCGAAGCCGACGCCCCGAGCGACGCCCCGGAGCTGTTCGAGGACGCGACGCCGCACGAGCCGGGCAGCAACTCCGAGCGCGAGCCGGCGCTCATCTACCCCGCTCACGAGACGATGTTTCCGCTGAACGTCTCGCACATTCGCCACGACTGGTCGCCGGCGAGGAACGACTTGTTCGAGCTGAGGTTCGCAGGCCCGCGCACCACCGTCACCATCTACACCAGCTCGCTCACCTGGACGCCGACGGACGAGCAATGGGATTGGATCGCGGAGTCGAACCGCGGCTCCGCCGTCGAGCTCACGATCGCCGGGCTCGATAGCGGCGACGCCAGCGAGGCCTGGCTCTCGCGCTCGATTTCGCTGCTGTTCAGCGACGCCGCCGTCGAAGGCGCCATCTACTACTGGTCGACCGGCACCCGAGGCATCATGCGCGCCACCGTCGGCAACCCGTTGCCAGAGAAGTTCTACACCGACCCGTCCGGCGGTGATGCGGAGGCGTGCGCGGCTTGTCATACCCTGTCGCGCGACGGCAAGCGTCTCGCCGTCGGCTACGACGGCGAACGGCTGCGCGAGGTCTCGGTACCAGACCGAGCGACGATCATTCCGATGGGTGATACGAGCACGCCGACGCCCGACCCGATGCCGGCCAAACCGATGCCGGGCATGCCGATGCCGGCCAAACCGATGCCCGGCAAGGGCGAGGGCATGGCGTCGGCGTGGACAACCTTTTCACCCGACGGGGAGCTGCTGCTCGTCGCCGCGAACGGAGTCTTGACCCTGATCGACTCCGACACCGGCGAGCCGATCGGCGCCGACTCGGGCGTCGTGGGCACTCCCGCCGGCAGCGTCGCCACCCACCCCGACTGGGCCGCGACCGGAGACCGCGTCGCGATCGCGCTCGGCGCCAAGGGCGGCAATCGGGAGATCGAAGCCGGCTCGATCGCGGTGCTGCCTTACGACTCCGGCACGTGGGGTCGAGCCGAGGTCGTGATCGCCAGCACGAGCGCCGACGACAACAACTTCTTCCCCGTCTGGAGCCCCGACAGCAAATACCTTGCCTACGTGCACGCCGAGGGCAAGTCCAAGGACGCGCCCACCGCCGAGCTCCGACTGTTCGACGTCGGGTCCGAAAAGACGATCTCCATGGTGCGCTTGAACCAGCGCGTGAACGACGAAGACGGCGTGACCGGCGTCGGCAATTCGATGCCGACCTGGGCGCCCTCCACCAAGCCGGGCACGTTCTGGCTGGCGTTCTCCAGCATGCGCGCTTACTCGCTGGTTCGCCCCGCCAACGACAAGGACGACCAAATTTGGATCGCGGCCGTCGACCCGACCGCAAAAGATCCGGGCTATGCCGGCTTCTGGGCGCCATTCCAGTCGACCGAGGCCGGCAACCACCGCGCGTTTTGGACCCACGCCTCCGACGATACGCAGTGTCGCTGCGTCGACATCTGCGGCGACGCGCTCGACAACGACTGCGACGGCACCGCCGACGGGAGCAGCTGCCGCGAGTGCGCCGCCGAGGAGATTTGCGACGACGGCATCGACAACGACTGCGACTGCGTCGTCGACGATTGCAACGACGAGATCTGCGACGACGGCATCGACAACGACGGTGACGGCAACGTCGACGGTGATGACCCCGAGTGTCAGCCTCCAAAATAGCAGGCAGGCGCGTTTTTCTAGAGTCGAGGCGCAAGCGGCTTCCCGCACGCGGCTCGCTCGTGTAAGCGGCAAGCGTCTTGGCCGAGCCGTCATCCCGCGGGGCCCCCACCCCAGCCCGAGAGATTCACGATGCGCGCGGGCACCATTACTTTCCGTCCTACTTGAAGCCGCGTGAGCGCGAGCTCTTGCTGGCGTGGCTGGCGACGCTGCGCCCAATCTGGGAGCAACGTTACTCCACCCTGCGCGCCCCACCAGCGGGACAAACCCAGCGTGAGCTACTGCGCCCGGTGTACTGGCTCGGCAACTGGCAGTTCGCCTGCCTCGACTACTACCGCCCGCCGCGCGGCACCGTGGATCGCTGCGTCGCGGCGGAGCCGTTTCCGGAGGTGCTCGCCCGCCTCGTCGACGGCGCCGAGCGGCGCATCGCCAAGCTGTTCGCGCGCAAAGACATCCCCGACGGCTATCGGCTCAACACCTGCCTGGTGAACTTCTACGGCGCGCGGCGGCAAGGCGAGCGTTGGATCGACACAGCGCGCGTCGGCGAGCACCGCGACTTCGAGCCAGGACCTGTCGCGTCCCTGTCGATCGGCGAGCGCGCGTTGTTTCAATTCGTTCGCTCGCGCCGGATCGGTGAGCGCGAGGCCCCGCTCCTGTCGCAGTGGCTCGACGACGGCAGCCTCCAGATCTTCGGCGGCAGCCTGTTCAAGGACCGGGTCTTTCACCGCGTTCAGCGCGTCGACAAGCGGGCCAAGGTCTCGCTCCCGCCCCAGATCGAGAGCTTCGAGACGCGGCGCATCAATTTCACCTTCCGCTTCGTGCCGACCGCCCACGTCATCCCATTCGCGAAACTGGGCCCGACAGCTCGCGAAGACGTGCGCCCGTACATCGAAGAGCTGGCCCAAAACTCCGCTTTCTTCCGCAAAGCGCTGGCATCCGCCGGGCGCTGACCGGCGCGGGTGAGAGCGGCGCATGGCCGGCGGGGGAGGGCGCTGCTAGAGTCGAGCGACAATCCGGGAGGTCGTGATGGTGAAGCGAGTCTGGGGTATCGGTGTGTTGGCGTTGTCGGGCTGCACCGCAGTCGGTCCCTCTGACAGTCCGCCCGCGGCCGGCACGGGTGGGTTTCCGAGCGGCGGCCCGACCCCCGATCCCGGCATCGGCGCGGCGCCTGGAGTTGGCTTCGCGGCGCAGCCGCCGCTGTCAGGCGTGGTGTTCAGCGCCGAGCAAACACCGCCGCCGGTGAGCGGCGGCACGTTGCTGGTCATGAAGGATCAAACCACCGCGATCGTCGCGGACCCCGATCGCGATCAGGTGCTGGTCGTCGATCTCGAAAAAGTGCAGGTCACGCGCACCGTCACGCTCCCGCCAGGTTCGGAGCCGGGCCGCGCCGCCGACGACGCGGAAGGTCACGTGCACCTGGTGCTGCGCGGCAGCGGCAACCTATTCAGCTTCGACCCCGTGAGCGGCGACGAGCTCGGGACACGCAGCGTCTGCAAATACCCGCGCGGCGTTGCCGTCTCCGCCAGCGAGCAGCTGGTGTACGTCGCTTGCGCCGAGGGTAACCTCGTCACGCTTTCCACGACCGCCAGCGAAAGCGCGCCGGTGCGAAACCTCAAGCTCGACGCCGATCTGCGCGACGTCGTCACCACCTCTGACGGGGTGTGGGTGAGTCGCTTTCGCTCCGCAGAGATCCTGCGCCTCGACTCTTCCGGCACGCTCGTGCGCCGAACCACCCTCCCCGCTTCGACGGACATCATGGGCCAGAGCGTGGCCTCGGTGGCGTGGCGCATGGTGCCGAGCGCGAGCGGCGGGGTGATCGTCGTGCACCAGCGCGCGTTCGCGGGCGAAGTGGTCCCGAGCCAGGGCGGCTACGGCGACACCGGCGTCGAGGGCGGCATCGTCGCCTCCGCGGTCTCGACCGTCAGCGAAAGCGGCGTCGCGATGGGCACGAGCACGCCGGTCGCGGCGCCGCTCCCCGTCGACATCGCTCAGTCGCCCGTCACGGGGCAGCTGCTGCTCGCTTCTGCCGCGATCGAGCATCCGCTGCAGCCGTCTTTTCGAGGTCGCTCGCTGCTACTACGCGTCGATCAGGCGTCGTTCTCCGCCACGCCCGACAGCGGCAACGTCCCCGGGTTGGTCAGCGGCGAGAGCGACGCAGCCGTCCCTCGCGGCCAGCTGGTGGCGGTGGCGTTCGCGGGTGACGTGCCGGTCATGCAGTACCGCGAGCCGAGCCAGCTGGTGGTCGGCGGCAAGGGCCTGTCGCTACCGGGCAGCAGCGTCGAAGACACCGGCAACGTGCTGTTTCACCTCGAGACGAGCTCCGGTCTGGCTTGCGCGTCGTGCCACCCCGAGGGGCAAGAAGACGGTCATGTCTGGAACTTCGCGGGCTTCGGTCCGCGTCGCACTCAGTCGCTACGCGGCGGGCTCCTCGGCACGGAGCCGTTCCATTGGGACGGCGCCGAGACCGACTTCGCGGCCCTCACCACCGATGTCATGCAAGGCCGTATGGGCGGCCCCCAGCTGACGGCGCCGCAGTCCGACGCGTTGTCAGGCTATATCGATCTGTTCGCGGCCATGCCCGCGCCCGCGAAGACAAGCACCGCCAGCGTCACCCGCGGCCAGGAGCTCTTCAACGACGCCAACGTCGGCTGCACGACGTGCCACAGCGGCTCTCGCTTCAGCAACGATCAAACCGTCGATATCGGCAGCGCCGACGGTCCGCTGCAGGTACCGGGCCTCGTCGGTCTCTGGGCGCGCGCGCCCTACTTACACGACGGTTGTGCCACGACGCTGGGTGACAGGTTCACCCGTTGCGACAGCGGCAACCACGGCAACTTGCGCGGCTTGACCCAAGACGACCTGGGCGCGCTCAGCGACTACCTCGAAACGCTCTGACGATTGACCTGCAAGTGGCGAGCCCCCGTTGAAGGCTCGCCGCTTCGCTCACGCTCCGCGCTGCCACATGCGGCGTCAGCCGCTCGAGGCCGACACGCTGGCGGAAGCTTGGACGGAGATGCTGATGCTGGCCTGCGCTTCGACCGCGCCCTGCAGTGAGCTCGCCAGGCAAGCCGCACCCGAGACGCCCACGTCGCCGATCGCCTGGAAGGCGCCGATCGTCTTGCCGCCGACGTCTTCGATCGGCTTCCTGAGCGCCAACGTCAGGTTGAACGCCTCACCGAAGTCTTGGATGTGCGCTGCCAAAGCGGCTTGCAGCTCGGCGTCGCCCACCACCCGCACCGCCGCGTGAGGCGGCGGACAGTCGACGTCGGCGCTCGCCTGGGCCTGGCAGCTCGAGTGACACTCGGCTGAGGCTTCGCATTCGAGCTTGCCGGTGCAGGTGGGGGGGCTGACCTGGGCGTCGCACTCACCGTGGCAGGTGCCTTTGCAGCTGGCAGAGCCGGGGTCGTAAGAGCAGGTGCCGTTGCAGCTGCCGTCGCACATGGCTTCCGCGCTCGTCACACACGAGCCGCTGCATTTGCCTTGGCATTCACCGCCCGTGAGCTTGCCCTTGCACTGCGCTTCGCAGTGGCCGCTCGCTTTGCCGGTGCAGCTACCTTCGCAGGTGCCGGCGCACTCGCCGCTCGCGTCTTTGCCGTCGCACTTGCCGGCGCAGGTGCCGTCGCACTTGCCTTCGAAGCCGGCGGTGCAACCGACGTCGCAGGTGCCGTCGAACATCGGGGCGCTACAGCTGCCTTGACACTCGCCCATGCAGCGCGCCTCGACGTCGGCGGTGCAAGTGCCCTGGCAGCTGCCGTGACACTCCGCGCTCGGCGCCGTCACGTCGCACTGACCGTTGCATTGGCCGTTGCACTCGACCACGACCTCGCCGCCGGTACACTTGGCTTGGATGTCGCAATCGGCGTCGACCTGGCATGCCGCCTCGCAGTTGGCTTGCACGCTGAAATCGGCCTGACAATTGAAGTCGATCGTCACCTGTACCGTCGCGCCAGCTCGGGCGGCAGCGTCGACCCGCTTCTTCAGCACGCCGCACGCGTCGGCGGCGGTGGTCTTGCTCGTATCGAGCCCCAGATCGGCGTTGATGTCGTTGCACACCGACAAGAACTTGGCTTCGACGGCCAGCGCCCTCGTCCGCAGCGACGTCACGGCCTCCGCGTACGCGCGGAGCGTGGCCTGAGCGCGGATGTTGGTGTCGAGCCCGCTACAGCTCGCCGGCGCGCCGCTGCCGTCGTCGGTGGAGGAGCAGCCGGTGGCGGGAAGCACGGCCACTGCCAGCAGCGTGAAGGATGAAAAAATGGCCAAGGAAGAGCGAGTGGTTCGAAGCATGCTCGCGCCAGAGCAAAACCCGATCCAGGCGCTGACGCGGACTTAGCCCCGCCGAAGCGGCGCGTTTTCCGCTCAGCGAGACCTTTTGCACCGCGCGCCCTCAGTGCGGCGGCGTGCTGGCGCCAGCATCGACGGACACCGCCTCGGCGCCGTCGGGCTTCTTCACCCCGACCGCGCTCGGCGATGGATCGCGCACCTCGACGCCAGGCTGCGTCCCGTCACGTCGGATCGAGTAGCGCACGAGCGCGCGCAGCGCCTTGTTGCGCTCCACGTTGCCGAGCACCACCTTCAGGTCCTCGTACACCGAAGGATCGACCAAGAGCGCGCCGAGCGTCCCCTTGCCCGCCTTCACGTCGGACACGATCTGCTTCAAATCGCCGCTCATCTGGTTCAAATTGGCGACCATCTGCTGCGAGCCGTCGTCACCGTAAATCACGCTGCGCGCGATGCCGTTGCCCTCACGAACACCCTTCAACGTGAGCCGCAGCTCGTCGGCGGCGCCGCCGAACTGGCTGACCGCCTTGGCCGACTCTTCGCCGTACAGCACCTCGTGCGCCAGCCCCGGCCCCTGCTCGACGCGGGCCAAAATCGAGTTGATGCTCGCCGTGGTGCGGTTCAGTTGCGAGGTCGCTGTCTCGAGATTTTGCATCACCCGCGACAACCGCTGGGATTCCTCAGGGCTCTTGATCAACTTGCCAACGTAGCCGTCTCCACCGTCGACCGACCGGAGAATGCCGTTGATCGAAGCCATGCTGCCGCGCAGATCGCCCTGCAATTTGTCGTCTGCCAACGAGCTGGTGGTCTTTTCGAGGTTGTCGACCACCTTCTCGACTTGACCGGTGATGGAGCCGAGCTTGCCCATCAGCGCCGTCACGTCGTCGCCCTCTTTGGACGGCACCTCGCCGCCAACCGGGATCTGCGGCAGCTTCTGGTTGCCGACCGTGATCGTGATCATCTTGTCGCCGAGCAAGCCCTTGCCCTCGATCGTCGCCACGCTGTCTTGACGGATCCGCCGGGACTCGCCCTTCACGATGTCCATCTTCACGTGAATGCGCTTGTCTTCCGCGAGCTCGCCGTATGCGACCTCCGTCACGGAGCCGATATCGACGCCGCCCATGCGCACCGGCGAGCCACGCCGCAGGCCCTGAACGTCCTGAAAGGTCACGTGATAAAGCAGCTTGGACTCGAACAGCTTCCGCTCTTCTCCGATCAAGAAGACGACGAGCCCCACGACCAACAACCCCGCCAGCGTGAACGCCCCGACCTTGAACTCACGCGAAACTGCCATGGCTCACTCTCTCGCGTGCGGCTCCCAAGCCAAACATAAGGACGCGATCTTGCCACTTCCGCCTTCCCCAGCAAATCAGGGTTTGCTCGGTACTTAGCGGCCACGAAATTGTTACGCCATTTCGGCCCGGCCCTGCGGTTGGGCTGCCGAAACGCGGCCTGACTCGCAGAAGCTACTGCTCCGCAACAGGCAACACCGCCAGCTCAGCTTCGCACGCGCCGACGCCACGCACGCCCACGTGCTCTCGCGCGCCAGCGCGCCCCATCGCCCACGGCCCCGCTCCCGCTCCCGCTCCCCGCTCCCGCTCCCGCTCCCGCTGCCGCTCCCGCTCCCGCTCCCCGCTCCCGCTCCCGCTCCCACTCCCACTCCCACTCCCACTCCCGCTCCCGCTCCCGCTCCCACTCCCGCCCATGCGCCCTGCCGCCGCGCGTGCCCTCACCCTGACGGCCGCCAGGCACACGCACCTCTCCGCCGCACTCCGTGACTGGCACCTGAGTGGCCAATCATGAAACTACTGAATGGCCACTCACTCATGCTACGCAGGAGCGAGCCCCGTCCCGCTCGCCGCATCCCGGCACGTCGCGCGCGTCTTCCCGCGCGGCGCATCCCGCATGGTGCGTCCTGCACGGCGCATCCTGCATGGCTCGCGTCCCGCATGGCACCGCACGTCGATGGCGCCGGCGGAGAGTCACGCACGGCGCACGGCGCACGGCGCACGGCGCATCCCGCACGGCCCGTCCCGCACGGCGCATCCCGCACGGCGCATCCCGCACGGCGCACGGCGCATCCCGCACGGCGCATCCCGCACGGCGCATCCCGCACGGCGCGTTGAGCTGCCCACATCCGCCGCGCTTCCCTGGTCGCCGCCTTCACCGCACCGGTCCAGGCAACCCCGCCTCTTGACGATCTGGTGGTGGCCATTGCTGAAAGCAATGAATGGCCAATAATGGCCATTCATCGGAGCCAATGAATGGCCATTCATTGGCCATTCATGAGGTACGGTCAGGGGCTCGCCGCGCGGCCCAGAGCGCAAAACCTAGCGGTGGTTGCGGGCGCAGGGCGCAGGGCGCAGGGCGCAGGGCGCAGGGCGCAGGGCGCAGGGCGCAGGGCGCAGGGCGCAGGGCGCAGGGCGCAGGGCGCGAGGGCGCAGGGCGCGAGGGCGCGAGGGCGCAGGGCGCGAGGGCGCGAGGGCGCGAGGGCGCGAGGGCGCAGGGCGCGAGGGCGCGGGCGCGGGGCGCGCGGGCGCGGGAGCGGGAGCGGGAGCGGGGAGCAGCGCTGGCGGCTGGGGGCGCGGGGCGCGGCGGCTGGGGCGCGGCGGCTGGGGCGCGGCGGCTGGGGCGCGGCTGGGGCGCGCGGGGACGGCGGGGTGCGGGGTGACGGCGTGCGGCGTGACGGGGTGACGGCGTGACGGCGTGACGGGGCAACCGGCGGGGCGACGCCGGCGGGTCGTGGGGTAACGGGTGGGGCGACGCTCAGGCTGCGTCGTGGCGGCGTTGGTCCGCCTGCGCGCGCGCCTTAGGAGCTGAGCAGATCCTCGACGGATTCTTTGACGGGCGCGCGGCCTTCGATGAAGTCGGAGATGCGCGAGTCGGTGGAGGCACGGAAGGCGTCCACCGTATCGACGGCGAGGATTCGACCGCTGTGCACCATCGCGATGCGATCGCTGATCGTGAAGGCGCTCTTCATGTCGTGCGTCACGACGATGCTGGTAATGTTGAGGCGCTCTTGCAGGCCCGTGATCAGGTGGTTGACGCGGGCGGTGTTGATCGGATCGAGGCCGGTGGTCGGCTCGTCGTAGAGCAGTACCTCGGGCCGAACCGCGATCGCCCGCGCGAGGCCGACGCGCTTGCGCATTCCGCCCGACAGATCTGCGGGCGCCATTTCTTCGATGCCGGGCAGGCCCACTAGACCGAGTGCCCACGCCACGCGCTCGTTGCGCTCGTCGGGGGTCATCTTGTTGCGGAAGTGCTCGTCGAGGCCGTAACCGACGTTCTCACCCACTGTCAGCGAGTCGAACAGCGCCCCGCTCTGAAAGAGCATGGCGATGCGTCGGCGCACGACCGCAAGCTCCTCCTCTTTCATCGCCGTCACCTCTTTGCCATCGAAGGTGATGCTGCCGCGATCGGCGCGCAGCAGTCCGATCAGCATCTTGAGCATCACGCTCTTGCCGACGCCGGATCCGCCGCAGATCGTCAATACCTCCCCCTTGAGGATCGAAAGGTCGAGGCCCGAGTAAATGATCTTGGGACCGAACGCCTTGCGCACGCCTTTGAAGCGAATCAGCGGAGGTTCATCGGCGACGGCGGGCATGCGTGCACCGAGCTTACCAAATCTTGTCGAGCTTCAGCTCGATGGCGCTGCCGCCACGGTAGCGATCGGGACGGAGCTTGCCGGACACGGCGATATCGCCGGAAAGTGCGGCGGCGCGCGCGCCCATCCCGACCCCGAAGGCGGCCAGGCGCTCGCCGCTGTCGAGCGACAGCTCGAGCTTGAGGTGGCCGCCCGTCACCTCGCGCGCCGAGACGACGCGGCCGATCAGCGCCAGCGAGGGCGCGGGGTTGCTTTCGCCGCATGGCTCGAGCTCGGACAGGTCGAGCAGCACCTTGGAGAGTGGGTCACCAGCCGCCAACCTGACGCGGGGCGCGTCGTCGATCGGGGTGATGGGGGGGAGCGCGGCGCAGGCGGCTTCGAAGGCTTCGCGCAGGTGGGCGAGCCGTTCGATCTCGACCTCGAGACCGGCCGCCGCTTGGTGACCACCGAAGCGACGGAGCACCGACGAGCAGGCGCTGACAGCGTCGTGGAGGCGCGAGCCCTTGGGGCCGCGCACGGAGCCGCGGCCGACGCCTTGCTCGAAGCCGATCACGACCACGGGGCGCCCGAGCTCGCTCGCGAGTCGGCCAGCGACGATGCCTACGATGCCGTGGCTCCAACCCTCGCGGCCGATCACCAGCGCCGGCCGGTCGCGATAGCCTTCTCGCTCGACCTCGGCCTGCGCCTCTTCGAGCATGCGCTCTTGCACGGCGCGGCGCTCGAGCTGGCGCTGCTCGAGCTCGGCCGCGAGCGACTGCGCTACCTCGAAATTGGGGGCGAGCAGCAGCTGCACCGCCAGATCGGGCGGACCCAAGCGGCCGGGCGCGTTCAAGCGCGGCGCGATACGGAACGCGACGTCTTCGGCGCACAGCGGGGTACCGGGATCGATCTTGGCCAGCTCGAGCAGGGCGCGCACGCCGGGCCGGCGCGCTTCGCTCAGCACCTTGAGGCCGGCGCGGACCAGGGCACGGTTGTCGCCGTCGAGCGGAGCCACGTCGGCGATCGTGCCGATCGCCACCAGATCGAGCAGGGGGCGCAAATCGAGCGCGCGCCCGAGCTCGGCTCGCACCGCCGCCAGCACCGACAGCGCCAGGCCGCACGAAGCCAAGCCTTTGTAGGGAAAGCCGCAGCCAGGCCGGTGCGGGTTCAAAAACGCCAGCGCCGGTAGCTCTTGCTCCGGCACCAGGTGGTGGTCGACCACGACCGCGTCGACGCCGAGCGGCGCGAGGCGCGCGAGCGAAGCGTGGTCGGACGAGCCGCAGTCGCAGGTGACGAGCAGCCCCGGCCGATGGGAGAGCACCCGCTCGAGCGCCGCTAGCGACAAGCCGTACCCGCCGTCGAAGCGGCTGGCCAGTACGGGCGTGACGTCGCCGCCGAGCGCGCGCAGCGCTTCGGTGAAGATCGCAGCGCTGGTCATGCCGTCGCAGTCGTAGTCACCAAACACGACGATGCGCTGCTTTTCGCGCACCGCGCGCGCGATGCGCTCAGCGGCCGCCTTGCGATCGAGCATCGCGTCGGGCGGCGTGAGCTCGGCCAAGCGCGGGCTCAAGAACCGACGCGTCGTCTCCGGATCGAGGTGGCCGATGCTGTCGAGCCAGCTCGAGACCGTGACGCTGCGGCCGAGCGCGCGCGACAACGCCTGCGCGCGAAGCGAGGCCGGCGGGGGGAATCCTTCGAAGCTTGGCTCAGGACCGGTAGCGCGCGCGCTTTCCAATCCCAGCGTTCGAGCACGCCCCAAAAACCGCGTCCACCACAAAGACTTCAAGTGATACCTGAGCTTCGTGGTGGCACGGCTGGGGACCTCACGAAATAGTGTCGGTCAAGCACCGACGCCAGTTGCGTGGCAAGGGCCTCAGTTGAGGGTGGACGGGTCGACTTCGCGGGGCTCGATCGGTCGAGCGATGAAGACCCAGCGCGGCTTCTTGTCGGGGCCTTGGATGCGGACGTGCTCTTCGGGCGTGGCGCGCAGCGAGAACACGGGGCCGTCGTCGGAGGGCTCGACGTTGACCAGGGCCATGGTGTCGAGCAGGCGCAAAGCGGAGAGCACGTCGTCCGCGTCGTCGCCGCTCTTTTCGACCAGGTCGTCCAAGCTTTGGGCGAGCCGGGGATCGAACGTGAACGCGTCGAGCAAGTGGTCGGCGCGCTGAAAGAGCTCGCGCTGCGTGGGCGTGAGCCCTTCCCAAAGCTCCTGACTCAGGGCCAGGGGGAGCTTGGCGGGGGTCGGAACGGCAGTGTTGGGAACAGCCATGCGCGAAAACGTAAGCACGTGCCCAGCTGTGTCAACGGCCGGCCGAACCGGCAGAAATGGCTCGAAAGGGCCGGCTATGCGCGCGCGCCAGGTGGGTCTGGCACGCACCGACGGACTGACAAGCAAGAAACGCCGCTTCAAGTTGCGGTGGCGGCGTTGCGGGTTGCCGGCGGTCGGCCACCCTTCTTTTTTGCGGCGATCTTCGAGAAGAACCGCGCCTCGAACCACTCCGTGAGCGGCAGCGCCACGTAGATCGAGCTGTACATGCCGAGCACGACGCCGATCGTCAGGGCGAGCGCGAAGTCTTTCAGCTCGCCTGTGCCCCAGAAGAACAGACCGAGCAAGCTGAACAGCACCGTCGCCGCGGTCAGGATCGTGCGGCCGAGCATCTCGGACGTGCTCACGTTGATCAGCCGGACGAAGCTCGCGCCGCGGAGCTTGCCCAGGTTTTCGCGAACGCGATCGTAGACGATCACGGTGTCGTTCACGGAGTAGCCAACGACGGTCAGCGCCGCCGCGATCGTGGTCAGGTTGATCTCCTTGCCGAGCAGCACGAAGATGCCGATCGTCCCGACAGCGTCGTGAATCAACGCCACGACGCAGCCCGGCGCGAAGCGCAGGTCGAAGCGGAAGGCGATGTACGCCATGATCAGCACGATCGAGATGGCGATGCTCTTGAGGGCAGCGTCACGCAGCTGAGCGCCGGCGCGCGGTCCGATCCACTCCGTGCGCAGCGCCTGATCCGGCACCGCGCTCTGACCGAGTGATTTGCGCAGGCCGGCCATCAGCTGGTCGCCCTTGCTCATCAAGTGGATCTCGACCTTGTTTTCGCGCTCGTTCTGCAGCTGCGGGTTGTTGTCGCCGGGGCGAAGCGCGATCTGCTTCACGCCCGCGATGCGCGCCTTGACGAAGTCGAGATCGGGGGCGCCACGGTAGCGGACCGTGATCTTGTCACCGCCGGGGCTGAACTTGACCTCGGTCGGCTTGCGCGCCTCGGTGCACTCGCCGTCGGACGGCAGCGCGCACAGCGCCTTCTCGATCTCGAGCTGCTTGTCGTGCGCGATGGTCGAGACCTCGTGCACGCGCACCATGTACCGGTTCGGGTTCTTGGGGTCGTCGACCTTGATCACGGTCGGCGTCGAGAAGCCGGCGTCTTCGACTGCCTTGCGGATCGCGCCCGCCTCGACCGGCTTGGTGAACGCGACCTCGACCTCGGTGCCGCCGATGAAGTCGGTGCCGAGCTTGGGCTTGCCGAGCAGCAACAGCAAGATCGAGCCGACCGTCAGCGAGAGAGACAGGGTGATCCAGTATTTCCGGACCGCCATGAAGTCATAAACTTTGTCGCCTTTGAAAAGCCGCATCGCGCTACCCCATATCCAGCTGGCCGGAACGGCCAATCCAGCGGACCCAAAGGTCGAACATCAACCGCGTCACCAGCACGCCCGTGAAGACGTTGCAGATGACGCCGACCATCAGCGTGACGGCGAAGCCCTTGAGCGGCCCCGTGCCGTACTGCGCGAGCACGATGCCGGCGATCACGGTCGTGACGTGCCCGTCGACGATCGCGGCCAGAGCGCGCTTGTAGCCGACCTCGACCGCGGCGCGCATGCTCTTGCCGAGCCCTATTTCTTCCCGGATCCGCTCGTTGATCAGGATGTTGTTGTCCACCGACATACCGACCGTCAGCGTGAGCCCGGCGATGCCGGGCAGCGTCATGGAAGCGCCGAACGACGCCAGCACCGCCAGCTGCAGGAAGAGGTTCAAGCCCACCGCCAAGTCGGCGATCACACCGGCGCGGTGGTAGTAGACGAGCATGAACAGCAGCACGAGCGACGTGCCGCCGAGCGCGCCCTGAACCGCGAGCTTGATCGAGTCACGACCGAGCGAAGGTCCGATGCGCTGCTCGTTGGACGGTGAGATCGGAGCTGGCAGGGCGCCCGAGCGCAGCACCAGCTCGAGCTGGCGTGCTTCGCGCAGCTGCGCGTCGGGATCGCCGGCGCCGAGCGTGATCTGGCAGTGACCACCGCTGATCTTGTTTTGAATCACGGGGGCGCTCGAGATGCGGCCGTCCAAGATGATCGCGAAGCGACGCTTGACGTTGTTGCCGGTGATTGTCTCGAACAGCTTGCCGCCGCGGTCGTTGAACGTGAGGTTCACGACCCAGCCGCCGAGCGTGCCCTGGCCCTGCTGCGGCGAAGCGCCGGCGTCGCGGATCTGATCGCCGGTCACCTCGGCGCGGCTCTTCAGGTAGAAGCTGCGGAACCCGGCCTCCTCTTCTTTGCCGGTGTTCTCGTCGACGGTGCGCTTGATCAGCTCGTAGCCGACCTCGCGATCGGCCGGCACGGGCAGGGTCGCGACCCACTCGCGGAACCGCTGCAGGTTCTCGGTCGTGGTCTCCTTCGGCAGCTTGTTCAGGATCGCGAAGGTGTTGGTGCGCTGGCGCAGGTCGCCGGAGGCGTCTTTGCCGACGGGGACCGTCTCTTGGCGGAACTCGAGGCCTTCGGGAAGGCTCTCCTTTTGGAGCGTCTTCGCGAGGTTGCCGAAGAAGTCGGTGTCGTCGTCGAGTAGCTTGAACTCGAGGCGAGCCGTCTTGCTGATCGTCTCGCGGATCGAGGCGAAGCTCTTCTCGTCCTCGCCTGGCACCTCGACGATGATGTCTTCGTCACGCGTGGACACGGCCGCTTCGCGCAGGCCGAGCTCGTCGACGCGGCGGGCGATGATGTCCTTGGCCTGACCGACGGCGCGCTCGCGGATGCTCGTTTCGACCGAGCTCTTGACCTTGAACTCCAGGTTACGTTGATCGGTGGTGCGCGTGAACGCCAGCTCGCCGCGGAAGCGCTCGAGGAAGCGGTCGTCGAGCTTGGTCGGATCGGTGCCGGGCTTGACCTTGATGCGGATCACGTTGGCGGGTTGGCGCGGCGCCTCGATCTCCACCATCTCGCGGAGCTTGGCGTAGATCTCGTCGGACGGAACTTCGTCTTCCTTGATCAGGCCGAGCACCTTGGCCGCTTCGTGGCGCAGATCCTCGTAGTAGTTGTCGCGCTTGTCTTTGATCGCGGTGTCGACGTCGACGGCGTAGACGAGCCGCAAGCCGCCACGCAGATCGAGCCCGGCGACGAGCCGGAACGACACGTGATCGCGAATGTAGGCCGGACACGGGATCCTGCCGCCGGTGAGGCCGGGCAAAGTCGGCCACATCACCAAAAATCCGAGCCCGGCGACGGCGGCGGCGAGCGAGAAGCGCAAGCGCCAGCCGAGCTCGAACACGTCGAGCGACGCGAACGCGGCCGTGAGCGCGAGCATGCCGAGCACCACCATCGCCCAGAACGCGTCGTGGTACGCGGCGAAGGCGGCCGCGCCCGCCGCGACGGCGCCCGTCCAGCTCGAGACGCGGCGCTGGCGGCCAACCAAGCCCGACAAGAGCAGGATCAGCGCGAACGCACCGAGCACTGCGGTGAGCACTCTCTCGGTCGACAAGGCTCTACCTCTTCTCCGCTTGAGCGGCGGTCTCGGGCGTGTCCTTGCCCAGGAGCGCGTTCTTCAAGAAATCGACCTTCACGCCGGGAGCGATCTCGACCTTGGCGTAGCGGTCGCCCAGCTCCACCAGCTTGCCGGTGAGGCCACCTTGCAACAGGACGCGATCGCCCTTGGCAAGCGAGGCGATCGCCGCCGCCTGCTTCTTCGACTGCGACCGCGAAGACAGCAGCAGCAGCGGGATCATCACCACGATCAAGAGCAGCGGCAGGTAGCTCATGATGCCCGGATCATGGGCCGACGCAGGACCTGCGGGAGATGACGGCGCGGAGGGCACCGTCTCGGTTCCTTGGCGGCCCGGAGCAGGAGGAATATTTTGAAGGAAAAACATGGGTGGGGGTCGCCTCGGGCCCGCGGCTATACCCAACATCCGTTGGCCGCGCAAGGAACGGAACCTCGATGAAACCAGCCCGGGTTGTGGCTCGTCTCGACCGCCCTCATCTCTTCCCGTCGCCGAGCGCACGACCTTCGGCCCTCCGCCTTCGCCCTCCGCCTTCGGCCCTCCGCCGAGCGCACGACCTTCGGCCCTCCGCCTTCGGCCCTCCGCCGAGCGCACGACCTTCGGCGCGGGAGCGCAAGCTTCGGTGCAGCGCTGGGGCGGCCAGGAGCGACCGACCGACGGCACGGCAGTTTCTGCGATGGGGGCTGCGGTTTGGCAGCCCGAAGACCGAACCAATCGTCAGCGGGTCCGGTTTGCTAGACGAGCGAAACGCGCGCCTTGACACTCCCGAGATCGAGTTGTAGAGGCAGGGCCCTGATTCTTGGACGGAAACAGTCTGCTTGCGGGCTCAAGCCCGCCACCCCACAGGCGCGTAGCTCAGTGGTAGAGCATTACCTTGACACGGTAGGGGTCGGCAGTTCAATCCTGCCCGCGCCTACAAAAGCGGCTGTTTCCGCGCAAGATCCTGCTGCGCTCGAGGACCGCCCCGACAGGGCTCGGGGTCGTCGCCCCGAGCTGTTCTCGTGACCATGTCGGCGGGGTCCGAGCGAGTCACGCCCGGCCAGCTCCTCGATAAGACCGGAGCACGGACGCCGGACGTCGTGGCGGTGAAGGTCGACGGTAAGCTCCAAGACCTGCACACGCCGGTCGATCCGAGCAGCACCGTCACGCCGATTCGCGTCGGTGAGCCGGGCGCGCTCGACGTCATCCGCCACTCGGCGGCGCACGTCATGGCCGACGCGGTGCAGCGGCTATTTCCGGGCACTCAGGTCACGATCGGCCCTGCCATCGACGCCGGCTTTTATTACGATTTTTATCGTCCCGAGGGTCCCTTCACCGAGAAAGATCTGGCGAGCATCGAGAAAGAGATGCGCCGAATCATCAAGGAGAAGCGGCCATTTTTGCGCGAAGAAGTGACGCGCGAGCAAGCCAAGGCGCTGTTCGACAAGCTGGGTGAGAAGTTCAAGCTCGAGATCATCGACGCCATTCCGGCGGGCGACGCGATCTCGATCTACCGTCACGGCCTGCCCGAAAAGCCACAGGGCACGTGGTTCGACGTCTGCCGCGGCCCTCACGTGCAGCACACGGGGCAAATTGGCGCGGTCAAGCTGATGAGCGTGGCCGGTGCCTACTGGCGCGGCGATGAGCACAACCCGATGCTCACCCGCATCTACGGGACGGCGTTTCCGACCGAAGAACAGCTGGCCGAGCACCTCAAGCTGCTCGAAGAGGCGAAGGCGCGTGACCACCGCAAGCTCGGCAAGGAGCTCGAGCTTTTCATGTTTCATGAATACGCGCCGGCGATGCCGTTCTTTTTGCCGCGCGGCGCGGGCGTTTACAACCGGCTCGTCGAGTACGTGCGCAGCCTCTACGTCGACTACGGCTACGAAGAGGTGATCACGCCTCAGTTCTTCGACAAGAAGCTGTACGAGACGTCGGGCCACCTCGCAAACTACATGGAAAACATGTACTTGCCCGTGCCGTCGGAGCAGCTCAAGCCCGAGCACGACAGCGAGCCGCGCAAGGACCTCGACTGGGTCGCGGCCAAGCCGATGAACTGCCCCGGTCATTGCTTGATGTTCGGACAGCGCCGGCGCAGCTACCGGGAATTGCCGTGGCGTGTCGCCGACTTCGGTCGCTTGCATCGCTACGAGCGCGCGGGGGTGGTGCACGGCTTGGCGCGTGTCCGCAGCTTCTGCCAAGACGACGCTCACATCTTCTGCACGCCGGACCAGCTCGAGACCGAGATCGCCTCGTTCAACAAGCTGCTGTTCGAGGTGTACGCCGCCTTCGAGTTCACGAACATCAGCGTGAAGCTGGCGCTCCGTCCTGAAGCCCGCCTCGGTACCGACGAGCTGTGGGACAAGGCGGAGGGCGCCCTGGAGCGCGCGCTGGTTCAAGCGGGCGTGCCGTTCGAAAAGCTAGCCGGCGAGGGCGCGTTTTACGGCCCGAAGCTGGAGTTCCACGTTGTCGACGCGCTGAAGCGAAGCTGGCAGCTGGGCACGATTCAGCTCGATTACTCGATGCCCGAGCGCTTTGGGCTCGAGTTCGTCGGCAATGACGGCACGGGCCAGCGCCCCGTCATGCTGCATCGCGCCATCCTCGGCTCGGTCGAGCGCTTTTTCGGCATCTACACCGAGCATTGCGCGGGAAAGTTCCCGGTCTGGCTCGCTCCGGAGCAGGCGACGCTCGTCACCGTCAGCGAAAAGCAGGCCGACTACGCGTACAAAGTGCACGCGCAGCTGAAGGCGCGCGGTTTGCGGGTCGCGATCGACGCCGGTCCGGACAAGCTGGGCGCCAAAATTAGAAACGCACGAAATATGCGCACGCCTTACATTGGCGTCATCGGCGAGAACGAAGTGACGGAGGGCACCCTGTCACTTCGCTCTCGAGAGCTGGGCGACCTGCCTCCGATGAGCGTGGCGGAATTTACCGAGCGTCTTTCGAAAGAAGCTCTTCCCCCGCGCGTCACGCAGACGCAAAATTGAGCTGCTAAAAGCAGCGTTACCTAGAGGAGAAACACACAAGTTGGCACTACCTGGCGGCAGAGGCAGATTTTCGAGAGACACGCGTGGTCCTCAAATTCGGATCAACCACCGAATCCGCGTACCCGAGGTGCGCGTAGTTGCCGAGGACGGCTCGAACCTCGGGGTCTTGCCCACCGACCAAGCGCTGAAGCGCGCTCAAGAGGTAGGGCTCGACCTGGTGGAGGTGAACCCGAAAGGTACGCCTCCGGTCTGCAAGATCCTCGACTTCGGCAAGTACAAGTACGAAGAGAAGAAGAAGGCCGCCGAAGCCAAGCGCAAGCAGACCGTCGTCGAGGTCAAAGAAGTCAAGATTCGTCCGAAGACGGACGAGCACGACTTGAACGTCAAGATCCGCGCGATTCGCCGCTTCATCGAGGCCGGCAACAAGGTCAAGGTCGTGTGCCGCTTCCGCGGCCGCGAAATGATGCATCCGCAAGTCGCCTCCGGTCAGCTCCAAGACATCATCAAGGCCATCGAAGACCTGGTGAACCTCGAGCAACGGCCGATGATGGAGCAGCGGACGATGGCGATGTTGGTGTCGCCCAAGCCGGTGGTCTTCCAGCGGTTGCAGCAGCTGCAGCGCGAGCGCGACAAGGCCCGTGAAAAGGGCGAAATTCATCCGCACGATCGCCAGAGCCTCGAGGTCACCGAAGAGCAGCTCCACGATCCCGACGATGACGATGATGATGATGATGATGATGACGACGACGACGACGACGGCGACGGCGACGGCGGCGGCGAAGCCGAAAAGAGCTGACGGCGGTGAGAGGCGGAGCCGATGCACCCCGACTACTGGCTCGAGCGCTGGCGTGAGGGGCGCACCGGCTTTCATCGCGCCGACGCGAACCCGCGCCTGATCGAGCATCACCCGCGCGCGCTCGGCGAAACCCTGCGCGTGCTGGTCCCGCTGTGCGGGAAGTCGGCGGACCTGGAGTGGCTCGCGGTTCACGGCCACGAGGTGGTGGGGGTGGAGCTGAGCGAGCTCGCCGCGAGCGCCTTCTTCGCCGAGCGCGGCATCGAGCCGGAGCGGCGCGAGCGCGGGCGCTTCGTCGAATACGCCCACGGCGCAGTCTCGATTTTCGTAGGCGACTTCTTCGACGCCTCGCCCGAGCTCACCGGCTACTGCGACGGTGCTTACGATCGCGCGGCGCTGATCGCGCTGCCGGAAGAGCTGCGAGCGCGTTACACGGCGCACCTGCCGACGCTGCTCTCACCGAAGGCGAGGTTGCTGCTGGTGACGCTCGACTACGACGCCGAGGGCGGGCCCCCGTTTCGCGTGCCGCCGGCGGAGGTCGAGCGTCGCTACGCCGCAGCGCGCATCACCGCCCTCGGCAGCGTCGACGCGCGCGCGGAGACGCCGGGCCCCGTGCAGCGCGGCGCGTCGTTCGTGAACGAAAATACGTATCTGATCGCGTTTCCGTGAGCGGCGCGGGCGGGCTCAGAACGGCAATCGCGACGCACGCGCGGACGGCTCGGCCGCGCTCTTGCGGCGGAGCGTCCGCAGGCGTGGCGGCGGCGCGGGCGGCAGCTCCGACGCCTGCGCTTCGGTGTCGGTGGCTTCTGCGCCCTCGAGCGTGACGGGCGGAGGCCCCGGTTCGGTCACGGCGGGCCGGCTCGGCGGCGCGATCGCGGCCGCGGCCGGTAGCGAGCGCGGCGCCCGAGCCAGCTCCGCAGCGGAGCCCACCAGAGGGGCGGCGGTGCGCGCGAAAAGAACGCCGCCCGCGACGAGCAGCGCCGCCAGGGCCGCCAGCGGTGCCACCACGCGGCGAGGTCGGGGCCCGATCCGCTGCGTGTGCTGTTCGCGCTCGACGCTGGCCCCCGCCGGCTCGGCGCGGGGTTCTAGCCCGTCGTTCGACGGCGAGAGCGCGCGCCGCGTGAGCCACTTGGGCGGCAGCGGCGCGGGGGTGACCTCGTCGTAAACACCCTGGCGCCGCAGCCAACGTGCGAGCTGGGCGCCGAGCTCGCGCATCGACGCGGGCCGCTTCGTCGGATCTTTGGCGAGGCCCCAATGAACCAAGCTCGACAGCTCTTCGTCGACGCCGGCGCGCAGCGCCAGCGTCACCGGCTCGGCGGTGATGATCGAGTCGAGCGTGACGCGCTTGTCGGCGGAGTGAAACGGAGCGACGCCGGCGATCGCTTTGTATAAAACCACGCAAAAGGACCAGATGTCGCTGCGCGGGTCGACGTCTTCACCCAGCACTTGCTCGGGGGACATGTAGTTGGGGCTGCCGAGGGTCGTGCCCTTTTCGGTGAGCTTGTCCGCCAAGACGGAGGCGTGGGCGAGCTTGGCGATGCCGAAGTCGAGCAGCTTGGGCTGGAGCTCGTCGTTCTCGGTGGAGAGGAACACGTTGTCCGGCTTCAGGTCGCGGTGGACGATGCCGTGGGCGTGGGCCAGCGCCAGCGCGTCGGCGATCGGCAACAGGAGCTGCACGGCACGCACCGCCGCCATCCGCCCGCGGCGCAGCTCGTCGGCCAAGCTGTGGCCCGTGAGCAGCTCCATGACGATGAATGGATCGCCGTTGCTCGCGACCGCCACGTCGAACACGCGCACGATGTTCGGGTGCACGAGGCGGGCGGCGGCGCGCGCCTCGTTGCGCAGTCGCTGAGTGAGCAGCTCGTCTTTGAGGCCGGACCGCAGCAGCTTGACCGCCACCGGCAGCTCTAGCGCCAGGTTGTAGGCGCTCCAGACGAACGCCATTCCCCCCTCGCCCAGCAGCATCTCGAGCCGGTACTTGTTGGCCAGCACCGAGCCGCGCCCGGGCCGCCCCGTCTCGCGCAGTGTCGTCGGTCCGCTCTCTTCCAGGCCGGCGTGCTCCTCGGGCCCCTCGACTATTGGTGCAGGCGCACTCATCGAGAGTCTTTTGCAAGCAACAAGTGCGCCCTAAATAGCGAGTCTGCGCCGACGCATGAAGTGCCTTGATTCATGCTGATTCATCGATCTGCTCCGAGCTGTCACCCGAGACTATCCGCCTCGGCAAGGCATTTTCGCGACGCCGCACCCACAAAACACCCAATAAACCGCCACATTATGCGCTGCGTCGGTGCCTATCACACTACGGCTCACACACGCTGAGAGTCGCCGAGATACACGCACGTACGCTACGCGCGCCATCAATGCGCGCGCCGCACGCCGCTGCTCGCGGTGGCGGAGCTGCGCGGTAAGCTCTCTCCGTCGTCGACGCCGAGCTCGCGCAGGCGCTTCAGGAACGTGGGATACGAGATGCCGAGCAGCTGCGCGGCGGCCATACGCCGGCCGCCGGTGTGCTCGAGCACACGCCGCACGTAGGCTTGCTCGACGACGTCGAGCGGCGGCGGCACGCCGTCGGGCGAGGTGTCGAGCTCGAAGAAGCGCGCCGGCTCGGGCGATTCGTTCCAGGTGCTCTGTCCGAGCGCTAGATCTTCGACCGTGAGCAGCGAGCCGGCGGCGGTGATCACGGCGCGCTCGATGATCGTGCGAAGCTCGCGGACGTTGCCGGGGAACGCGTAGGTAGCTAGGAGGGCGCTGGCTTCGGCCGACAACCCCGTCACGTTCTTGTGCATACGCGCCGCAAAGTCGTCGATGAGCTGCTGGCTGAGCGCGGCCAGCTCGTCTCGTCGCTCTTGCAGCGCGGGGACGTTGACGCGGAACGCCGCCAGGCGGCGCTGCAGATCCTCGTGAAATTTTCCGACCTTGACCAAGCCGCGCGGATCGCGAGACGCGCCCGCGATCACGCGCAGCGACAGCTCCCGATCGCGCTCGCCGCCGACGCGTCGCAAGCGCATTCCGTCCAGGAACTTCAGCAGCATCACCTGCGCCGAGAGCGGCAACGCCGTGACCTCGCGCAAGAACACGCTACCGCCGTCGGCGCTGGCGAGCGCCCCTCGAGCTTGACCGAACAGCTCGCCGTCGGCGCGCTCTCGACCGATCGCGGCGCAGTCGATGGTCACGAACGGCGCCTTCTTCGCCTCCGCGTAGGTCAGGTGATGCAGCAGCTCGGCGGTGTGCTGCTTGCCGGCGCCGGACGGCCCCACGAGTAGGACAGGCGTGCACTGACTGTGGCGCAAGCGTGAGAGCTCCTCGCGCAGGCGCTCCATGGGAGCACTGGTTACTGATGCAAAATTGGCAGAGATCATCGGGCCTCCTTCACCTAGCCAGGGTCACGCAGCCGCCGCCTCCGCGCGCCCCACTCGCCAGCGTTCGAGCGCCTCGCGCGCCCGGCAGGCCAGGTAGAACGTCACGGGTAGGACCACCAACGTCAACAGCGCGGCCGAGATCGTGCCGCCTACCACCACCACCGCGATCGGCCGCTGGGTCTCGCTGCCGATCGCGTGCGACGTCGCGGCCGGCAACAAGCCGAGCGACGCGAGCAGCGCCGTGACCAACACCGCGCGCAGTCGCTCGCGGGTGCCGTTGACCACCGCGCTCATCAACGGCTCGTGCTGATTGAGCCGCGCGCGGATCGCGGCCAGCACCAGCACGCCGTTCAACACCGCCTGGCCGAGCAAGGCGATGAAGCCGACCGCGGCCGACACCGACAACGGCATGCCCGCGAACGCCAACGCCACCACGCCTCCGACCAGCGCGAACGGCACGTTGAGCAGGATCACGGTCGCGTCGAACAGCGATCCGAACGCGGAGAACAAGAGCAGCAGCGTGATCAACAGCGCGAGCGGGATCACCAGCGACAGGCGCTTCATCGCCCGCTCCTGGTTCTCGAACTCTCCGCCCCAGGCCATCTGGTAGCCGGGCGGCATCTTCACCTCGGCCCCGACCTTCTGCTGAGCCTCGGCCACGAACGAGCCGAGGTCACGGTTGCGCACGTTCATGCGCACGCCCACGTAGCGCTGGCCATTTTCGCGGGTGATCGCCGCGCGGCCGGTGCCCATGCCCACCTCCGCCACCGCCGACAGCGGGATGAGGGAGCCGTCTTTGAGGGGCAGCATCATGCGCGAGATCGATTTGAGATCGTCGCGGGTCGAGGGCGGCAGGCGCACCGTGACGTCGAAGCGGCGCTCGCCGTCCCAGATCTCGCTGGCGACGTGGCCGCCCATCGCGGTTTCGATATAGTTTTGCACGTCGCCGAGATCGAGATCGAAGCGCGACAGGGCCGGACGATCGATGCGAACGGCGAGCTGCGGCGTCTCGCCCGCCTTGACCACGCCCACGTCCGCCGCGCCCGGGATTCGGGAGATGACAGCGTCCGCTTTCTCGGCCGCGAGCTGCAGCTGATCCAGGTCGTCGCCGTAGATTTTCAAGGCGATTTGGCCGAACTGCCCGGAGATGTTCTCGGCGACGTTGTCGCGGATCGGCTGCGAGAAGTTGTAGTCGATGCCAGGGACCTCTTGCAGGTTGCGCGTCATCTCCGCCACCAGCTCGTCGAGATCGTGGATGTTCTTGCGCCACTCCGCGAGCGGCTTGAGCTTGACGAAGATCTCCAGGTTCGACGGCAAGGTCGCGTCGGTGCCGTCTTCGGGCCGACCGAGCTGCGACAGCACCTCCGTCGCCTCCGGCGTGCGCAACAGCAGCTGCTTGAGCCGCGGCGTGAGCTTGCGCCCTTCCGTCAGCGACATGTTGCCCGGCAACGTCACCGTCACGTACAGCGCGCCTTCGTTGAGGGCGGGCAAGAACTCCGAGCCTAGCCGCGGCAGCAGCATCACCGCCGAGCCGAGCGCGCCCGCAGCGAGGATCAGCACCACCGCCACGTTGTTCATCGCGAAGCGCAGAGTCGGGTCGAACGCGCGCTGCGCCCATACCAGCAGCGGCGACTCGCGCATCTTCTTGGGCTTGCGCAAGGCGAGCAGGCACAAGACCGGCACCAGCGTGAACGTCATCAGCAGCGCGCCGATCAGCGCGCTCACGACCGTGTTCGCCAGCGGCGAGAAGATGCGACCCTCGACGCGCTGCAGGGAAAATATCGGCAAATAAGCGGCGATGATGATCAGCAGCGAGAACAGCGTCGGCCGCGCCACCTCCTTGGCGGCGTCGAAGACGTTCTCCGCCAGCGACTTGCCGTTGTTGGCGGGCGTGTAGTGATCGGACGGCGAGAGCTTGTGAAACAGGTGCTCGACCAGGATCACGGCGCCGTCGACGATGATGCCGAAGTCGACCGCCCCCATCGACAGCAGGTTGGCCGACATGCCGCGCACGTAGAGGTAGGCGAACGACGCCGCCAGCGACAGCGGGATCACCGCCGCCACGATCAGCGACGCGCGGATCGACAGCATGAACGCGAGCAGCACGACGATCACCAGCACCGCGCCTTCGGCCAGGTTTCGGAACACCGTCTCGAGGGTGGTGTCGACCAGATCGGTGCGATCGTAAAATGGCACGAGCTTCACGCCGTCGGGGAGGACACGCTGGTTGAGCTCGGTGATCTTGGCGCGCAGCGCGTCGAGCACGATCGAGGGGTTGCCGCCGCGCCGCATCAGCACGATCCCCTCGACAGCGTCTTCGTCGTTGCCACGCGTGACCACGCCTTGACGAGGCTGGTAGCCGTCGCTGACCTGGGCCACGTCTTGCACCGTGACCGGGACACCGGCGTGGTAGCCGACGCGCACGCGGCGCACGTCGTCGAGCCCCTTGAAGATGCCGAGGCTGCGGATGACGAACATCTCCGAGCCGCGCTCGACGTAGCCGCCGGTGGCGTTGGCGCTGGCCTTCTCGAGCGCCTGCGAGATGTCGCCGAGGCCCACGCCGAGCGAGGCCATCCGCGTCGGATCGGGCTGCACGTGCAGCTCGCGCACTAGGCCGCCGTAGTTCACGACGTCGGCCACGCCCTGGGCCTGCAGCAGCTTGGGCCGCACCACCCACTCCTGCAGCGTGCGCAGGGTCATCGGATCCGCCTTCGGGCTCTGCAGCGTGTAGCGGTAAATCTCCCCGATCGGCGTCGCCATCGGCCCCAGGCCGGGGTGGACGCCTTCGGGCAGCTCCGCGACCGCCATCCGCTCCGTGACCTGATGACGGGCGGCGATCGAGTCGACTCCCTCGTCGAACGTGAGGGTGACGAACGACAACCCGAACAGGGAGATGCTGCGCAGCCGCACTAGCCCCGGCGTACCGTTCAGCGCGCGCTCGAGCGGCAGCGATACGCGCCGTTCTACCTCTTCCGTCGGCTGCCCCGGAAATAGGCTGATCACCTGGACCTGGGTGTCGGTCGGATCCGGAAACGCCTCGATCGTGAGGTTGCTGAACGAGTAGTAACCGAAGCCGGCGAGCAGCGCCGCGAACAAGAACGCGGCCAGGCGATTGGCGAGCGAGAACTGGAGCAGCTTTTCGAGCATCGCGAGCCTACCGCCTCACATCGATAGGTCGATTTGGTTATCGAGCAGGACCGCGCCCTGCTCGACGACGGTGTCGCCCGCCTTCAAACCGTCGATGATCGAGATGCGGCCGTCGCGTACCGCGCCCGCGATCACGTCGCGGCGAACGAAGTGACCGGGCGTTTGCTGCACGTAGACGTATTGCTTGGGGCCGTCCGAGACCAGCGCGGAAGCGGCGATCTCCGTCGAGCCGGCGGGCGACGCCGACAGGAACCGCACCTCGGCGAAGGTGTTCGGCCGGATGCGGCCATCGGCGTTCTTGAGCTTCACGCGCACGCCGACCGTGTGCCGCTCCGGATCGACGACGGACGAGACGCGCTCCACGCTGGCGTCAGCGGAAAATCCCGGCAAAGACGGGCTGGTGACGCGCGCTTTCATGCCCGCGCTGAGCCCCACCGCATCCGCCTCGAACAGATCGGCCACGACCCACACGTCGTTGAGGTCGGCGATGCTGACGAGGGTGTCGACGCTGTCCACGTGCTGCGACGGCAGCACCGACTTTTCGATGATCGCGCCGTCGCGCGGCGCCAACACGTTGAACTCATTGTCGCCGCTCGACGACACCTTGAGCGAGCGCAGCTTGGTCTGAGCCAGCTGCAGCGACAGCTGCGCCTGTCGCAGCTGCTGGTCGCTCTCGATTTCGTCCTTGGCCGGCAGCGCGCGCGCCTCGACCATCGCCTTCACGCGCTCGTAGGCGGCCTTGGCCACGTCGAGATCGACGGCGGCTTTCTGCTGACCGGCGCGCAGCTCGGCGATGTCGGGGCTGGCGATCGCGAACAACGGCTGGCCGGCTTTGACGGGCTGGCCGAGCTCGATGAACACGTTGGTGACGCGGCCCGAGAGCGGTGAGCCGACCTTGGCCGCGAACGCTTCGTCGACCTTGAACCGCGCCGGGTACGGATCGCTCCAGCGCTCGGTCGGCGCCGCGACGGCGCCGAGCTTCAGCACCTTCCACTGCGGAGCGCCGGTCGTCAGGCTGATGCCGCTCGCCGCTACCTTCATGCCAGGGGCTTCGCTCGCCTCGGGAGGAGGCTTACGATGAAAAGAAATCGCGGCAAAAATCGCCAAAGCGCTGACGCCGATCGCGATGCCGAGGCTGGTCAGGCGCTTGGGGGCGGCCGGCTGCGCCGGGGCGCCGACGGGCGAGGCCGGCATCACGGAGCCGGCGTCGTGGTGAGGATCCGAGGTCGTCATGGTTTCTTTTCTTCGCGAGCGCTCGAGGCGAGCACGCGCAAAAGCTCGTTGCGAATGCCGAACAGCTCGAAGCGCTCGTCCAGCAAGGTCAGTTGCAAGGCAATGTGGGTACGGCGCGCGAGCAGCAGGTCGGTGAGGCTCACGCCGCCGTGATCGAACGCGGTCTGGGTCGAGGCCAGCACGCTGCTGGAGCGCGGCACCGAGTCACGCTCGAGGCTGGCCAAGACGCGCTCGAGCGTCGCCTTGCGGCTGAGCAGGCCCGCGAGATCGGCGCGTGCTTGCAACAGCAACGCCGTTCGCGTGTCGCGTAGCTCGACGGCGCGCCCGAGCGCACGGCTCGCGTCGTGCTGGCCGCGATCGAAGACCGGCAGCGGCAACACCACCCCGAAGCTCAGCGTATTGCGGTTGTCACCCGACGCGACGAAGCGATCGTGGGTGTAGCCGACGCGCAGCGTGACATCCGGCACCGCGCGCCCTCGCGCCAGCTCCGCGTCACGCTCCGCGGCCCGACGTTCGGCGTCGAGCGCCAGCAAATCCGGGCGCTTTTCCAGCCCTTGCCGCGAAGCTTGCGCCAGATCGACGGGGGCGGCGGCGGCGAGATCGGCCTCCGTCGCGGCGGCCAGGTCGCACTGCGCGCCGAGCGCCGCCGCGCAGTCAGCCAGCGCCGCGTCGTACTCGGCGCGCTCGCGCTCGAAGTCGGCGCGCAAATTCGCGAGGTCGAGCAGCAGCCGGTCGTATTCGGTGCCGCTCAACGCTTTTTGCTCGTAGCGGGTGCGCTCGAGGTCCGCTCCATGCGCGGCGTCGGCCAGCGTCTCTTGCAAGATGGCGACACGCAGCCCGCGGTGCAGCGCGTTGCCGAGCGCGAAGCGCGCCGCACTCTGCTGGTCGCGCTCGGTCACCCCGACCCGAAGCGTGGCCGACCTTTGGCGGAGCTCGGCGCCCGCGATGCGCGCGCCGCGCTTGCCGAGCTCGATGGTCTGGCTCAGCCCGACGCTGTAGATCGCGGTCTCATTGAAGCCGAGCCCCGGCGGATTCGTCGCGCCGAGCGGCACGTTGCCAAGCGACGCGTCGAGCACCGGGTTGAGCAACGCGTGGCTTTGGCGCGACTCGGCGCTGCTTTGGGCGAGCCGCGCGTGAGCGGCGTGGATCTCCGGGTCGTGCTCGGCGAGCCAAGCCGACAAGCGGGCGGCGTCGCGCAGCAGCGCCGCGACCGAGACGTGCCCGCCACCGGGCGGCGCCGCTTCCGCCGCCGCCGCTTCTGCCGGCCATGAGCAGCAGAGCCACAACATCAGCCCGGCGGCGGAGCGCACGGACGACCGCCAACGACACGCAATGCGAGCAATCACGACGCTCGGCCTCGTGCACGCGCGGTGCCAACGGCAGCTTACTGAAATTCATCATTCAGATCATGCAGTTGCAGCAGTTGCACTGCGACTGCAACGGCAGCGTGCGCAAGTTTTTTTATCGACTGCTGAAGACTTTCAGCAGTCGGGCGCGAACAGCTCGTCGAAGAAGTCGCGCATTGCCCGCCAGGAACGCCGCTCGGCGTCGGCGTGGAACGCGACCCCCGCCATGCCCAGCGAGGCGGCGTCCGCGCGAGTGAAGCCGTGGCTGGCGTGGCCGTGCACCAGCAGCTGCCAGTCGACGCCGGCGTTCTTCATTTCTCCTGCGAACGCCTCGACCTGAGCGGGCGGCACGAACGGATCTTCAGCGCCGTGACACGCGAGCACCTTCGCCTTGACCCGGCCGCGCTCTGCCGGCTCTTTGGTGCTGAGCAGACCATGAAAGCTCACCACGCCCGAAAGCGCCGCTCCCGATCTGGCCAGCTCGAGCACGACCATGCCGCCGAAGCAAAAGCCGATCGCGGCGAGCCGCGCGGGATCGACGCCGGGAGCGCCCGCCAACGCGTCGAGCCCGGCGCGCGCTCGCTCGCGACACAGCGACGCGCTCTCGCGCATCGGGTTCATCAGCTCGCCACGCCGCTTGGGATCGCTCGTGAATTCGCCGTTGCCGTACATGTCGGCCGCGAGCGCGACGTAACCGAGGTCGGCCAGCGCCCGCGCCCGCGCCCGCGGATGATCGTTGATGCCGCCGCCTTCGTGCACCACGAGAATGCCGGGACGTAGATCGTGGCGCGTGTCGTCCCACGCGAGGTCGCCGATCAGCTTCACGCCGTCATGAAAGTATTCGAAGGGTCGGTTTGGCATGGCTTCTCTCTAGAGCGCACTGGGCGCGCCAGTGCGCTCTAATGCGCGCTCAATGCACGACGAGCCCGAAATAGGCGCCGGCTCCCGCCGCCAGCAGCACCGCGAAGACCACCGCCGCGATCACCCCGCCTTTGTTCTGCAGCGGGGACGCGCTCGGCGCCGCCACGACCGGAAGCGGCCCAGGGGCGAGCGGCGCCGGCGGGACGAGACGGGGCGGCGGCGGCTCCGAGTCATCGTCGTCGGAGCCGGGCGGCGACGACGAGATCGAGCGCACGCGACCGGAAAGCGGATCGTCCTCGAGCGCGGCCAGGTTACCGATCTCGAACGCGTCCGCCGATTGCGCGCGCGCCCGCGGCACCGAGAGCCCGAGGTTGCCGAGATCTTCGCCCCAGTCGTTGGGGGCGTTGAACCCGCCCATCTCGAGCGGCAGCGACCCGACCACCGAGCCCCCGGTGAGCGATCTGCGATTTTCGTCGATGGACGTGAACTCCAGCATCGCCTCGTCGATCAGCGTGCCGATGATCGACTGGCGCTTTTGGGCGCGGCGCTTCTGATCGCGCTCTTTGCGGATCGGATCGACGAGCTCGGCGATGTCGAAGGACGACACGCTGCGCCCGAGCCGGAACAAAAGCTCGTTGAGCGCGGCGCCGAAGTCTCGGGCGCGCTGGTAGCGCTGGTCCGGATCTTCGGTCAACGCCTGCATCAACACGCGCTCGAGCTCGACCGGCACGGCGGGGTTGATCTGGCGCAGCGACGGCACGCGCGCGGACTGCACCATGCGCACCGTCTCGAGATCCGACTCGCCCAGGAACAAGCGGCGCCCTGCCAGCAGCTCCCACAAGATGATGCCGACCGCGAAGATGTCGGTGCGCGCGTCGACGGTGCCGCCCTTGGCCGCCTCCGGCGACAAGTAGCTGAATTTGCCCTTGATGATGCCGGGCTCGCTGCGCTCGAGCTGGCTGTTGGCTTTGGCGAGGCCGAAGTCCACGATTTTGACCTCACCGAAGCGCGTGATCAGCACGTTCGGCGGCGACATGTCGCGATGCACGATGTGCAGGCTCTCGCCCTTACTGTCGGTGAGCTCGTGCGCGTAGGCCAGGCCTTCGCAGATGCGCACGCAAATCAGGCAAGCTTCTTCGACCGGAAACGGCAGGTTGTGCTTGCGCCGAAACTCGATGACGCCCTTCAGATCGGCGCCGTCGACGTACTCCATGACGATGAAGTACGTGTTGTCGCCGACGCCGATGTCGAACACCTGCACGCAGTTGGAGTGCGAGAGGTGAGCGCTGACGCGCGCCTCGTCCAAGAACATGCCGATGAATTGCTTCTTCTCGGACAGGTGCGGCAGAACGCGCTTGATCGCGACGATCTTCTTGAAGCCCTCGAGCCCGGCGCTCTCGGCCCGATAGACCTCCGCCATTCCCCCGGCAGCCACCTTCTCGAGTACTTTGTAACGCTGTTGGGGTGTGGCCATGTCCGGCACGGCCGTCGTCGGACGAGAGCGACGGACCGTACGGCGTACCCTAAGGCCCCGGCCCAAGAAGGGTCAAGCCGGCGATCCCGGCCACTTACCGGTAAAGTCGCGACTTGCGGCAAGGCGCTTGACCTCCGCTGGAAAACCGAAAATAAGCGGGCCCCATGAGTGGCCACGGCGATCCGCACGAAGCAGCTGGCGCAGGCGAGCACGACGAGCACGACGAGCACGACGACGATCACCACGCGCCGCCGGCCCTCGAAGAGCCGGCCACGCCGCTCTGGCTCACCCTGCTCGGCATTGGCCTGTTCCTGGTCATCGGAATCGTGTTCATCGCGACGCGCCCCGACGGCAAGACCACGGCCGAGCTCACGGCGGCTTCGAGCGCTGACGCGCCGAGCGCGGCCGCCCCGCCGCACCCAGCCGCTCGGCCGTGAGCTGCGCGTTGCGACTTTCGTTCGCCGACGGTTGAAATCCCTGGCGGGTGCTAATTTTCCGTGTTAGCTCCGCCGTCCCTTTCCCGGGGCCATAGCTCAGCTGGGAGAGCGCCTGACTGGCAGTCAGGAGGTCAGCGGTTCGATCCCGCTTGGCTCCACCACCGAGGGGCGGCACCCAGCCGCCCCTCGGTCGTTTTGTGCGCACCGGTTGAGCTTTCCTCCCGGACGCCCCTCCTCACCCGCGCGTCGTTGATCCCGCACGTCGTTCATCCCCGCACGTCGTTCGTCCCGCGCGTCGTTCATCCCCGCACGTCGTTCATCCCCGCACGTCGTTCATCCCCGCACGTCGTTCATCCCGCGCGTCGTTCATCCCCGCACGTCGTTCATTCCCGCACCTCGTTCGTCGCGATACGGCCGGGCGGCGGGCCCGGTGCAGCCCGTAGTTCGCCAGCAGACCGGCTGCTCAGGTCCTTGAGGGGAGTTGCAGTGTGTGAATGGCCATTAATGGCCACTCACCTGCCCGATTCCAAGGATTGAGTGGCCAATAAATGGCCATTCACACGTTACCGCAACCGTCGCCGGTCCGGGACCGTCGCCCCTGTTAGCGGTGCGCGCAACCGTGATTGCATCAACAGTGAAAGCGATGAAGGCGGCCCGAAGAAGGCGGCGGGGCGAGAACGGGGGCGAGAAACCAGGGGCGAGAAAACGAGGGGCGAGACGGGGGCAACGAACGGGGCGAGAAACCAGGGGGATGAGCGGGGGCAACGAACGGGGCGAGAAACGAGGGGCGATGAGCGGCGCCTCAATGGGCGACGCGGGGGCGCGGCAGGCGCGGTCTTTCTCCCTCCCATGGCGCGCGCAGGCCGAAGGCCGAGCACGACATCGGGGAGGGGCCGCCGGAGCGCAGCGCGCAGCGCGAGCACCGCCGGAGGGGTGGGCAACCAGCCCAGCCTTGACCCCGGTGCGCGAGTGGCACCGTAATTGCTCTGGCGAGGCAGAGGCAGAGGCAGAGGCAGAGGCAGAGGCAGAGGCAGAGGCAGAGGCAGAGGCAGAGGCAGAGGCAGAGGCAGAGGCAGAGGCAGAGGCAGAGGCAGAGGCAGAG
>Ga0164241_10000841_pt1 | contig 45259 bp, 29 predicted proteins | sample OricomyardsoilBY_FD_108780 | JGI IMG/M metagenome (GOLD analysis project Ga0164241, IMG submission 108780) | Backyard soil microbial communities from Emeryville, California, USA - Original compost - Back yard soil (BY) | ecosystem: Environmental > Terrestrial > Soil > Unclassified | place: USA... | reverse complement strand
GTTCAACTCCGGCCCAGCGTATCACTGCTCGACGATCATACTGAGACACTACCGCGCTGAGGCGCCGCAGGCATCCCTTCCCTCGCGATGCCGCCCCGAACCCGATCGTCCTGCCAGCGATCGGGAACGCGCGGCACCCGGCCGTTGCGCCGCCACCGTGTCCCGACGTGGCGCGCCGCACTACGTCTGTTCTCCATCGAGACCGGAGCATTCCCGCTGCCGGCTTCCTGTTCCATTCATCGACTGCTCGTGAGAAGCGTTTCCTTCGGCAAGCCTATGCGATTGATCTGTACACTGTTGTTGGTGCTCCTCTGTTTCGGTGCGGCCGAGCTCCGCGCGCAGTTCCCCGCGAGCTGCGACGCCGACAAGTCCTGCGTGGGAAACGCGCTGAGCACCGAGATCACCTTCGGCAAGGGGGCGCAGTATGTCGATGTGGATACCTCGGCCGTGCTCGGGTCGCTCGACAGCGCCATCACCTTCGAGGCATGGATCAAGCCGATCCGGCAGCCGGGAAAGCGCGCCTTCGTTGCGGGACTCTGGGGACCGAACAGAGATAACAACGACCAGTGGGTGGTCTATATCGAGGATGAGCGGATCTATTTCGCCCTCAGCGCCGACAACTCCTTCAAGGGGGACCTCGACAACACGATCGCCTCGGCCGATGTTCCGGGGCTCTACACCCGGGGATGGGTCCATATCGCGGCGGTGTGGGATGGGAAATCGACCGCGGCGCGCATCATCGTCGATGGCTTCCAGGTGGCCCGCGCCACCAACCCGACAACGCCGCTGACGGTGCTGAAATCGATCGAGAGCAAGAAGCTCCCGATGCAGATCGCCAGCTGCAACGGGCTGTACGACGACACCACCCGCTACCGCACATTCAAGGGACAGATCGACGAAGTCCGCCTCTGGAACCGCGCGCTGAGCGATCAGCAGATACGCTGCCAGCGGCTTCTCTCGCTCAACGGCAATGAACCGGGGCTGATACTCTACTATCGCTGCAACGAGGCCAGCAGCGCACAGTCGCTCTGCGACGCCACCGGCAACGGACAGTCCGGACGGATGCGCAGCGGCGCCCGCTGCGAGAAGAGCGACCGCGAGATCATGCCGACCTACAGCGTGATCCCGGCATCGCTGAACGGCGGACTGTACTGCACCAGCGATACCACGCTCACCTTCTCGATCGTCGATACATCCTTCTGCGGAAGCAGCGTCAACCTCAGGATCGACGGGGCCGACAGCCGCCTGTTCACCCTGTCGCAGCGCTCGTTCACGCTCGCGCAGAACGTCCCGCAGACGTTCACCGTGCAGTTGAAGGCGACGGTGATCGGGAGCATCAACGGCGAGATCGTGGTGACCAACGCCAACAGATGCGGCGCCGCCGTCCGCGTGCCGCTCCGCTTCACCCGCCGCACCGAGCTCGATTACTCGAAGGGACGGGTCGGGCTCGATACTCTCTACGTCGGCTGCCAGGAGCGGACCTTCGCCGAGGATACGATCGAGATCTGCAACAACACCGGCCGCCCGATGACGATCGACAGCGCAACGCTCGGCGGCGCGTTCTTCACGTGGCGCCCGCTGAACCCCGCGCAGAACCTGCCGGTCACGCTGCCGAACAAGGGATGCTGGTCGGTGGTGGTCCGGCTCGACGTGGGGGATACCACCAGGCAGATCAACGATACGCTCAGGATCTTCAGCGACGACCGCTGCCCCGGAAGCGGCATCATCCCTCTGGAGGGATACTGGCAGGAGGTGCTGGTCATCCTCGATCCCGACGGCGTCACCAGGATCGACTCGATGAAGTTCGAGGATGTCTGCCCCGGCCAGATCAGCAATGTGCAGTTGTATCAATACCGGAGCCTGGTGCTCGAGCCGCTCAATATCGATACGATCACCGTCTCCGACGGCTTCTTCGGACGCCGCAACGTCTACCCGATCATCCTCCTGCCGAAGGAAGCATACCTGCCGACGTTCGTCAGGTTCCGTCCCGATCGTCCGGGGCCGTTCACCGGCAGGATGGACTTCCATACGCAGTTCCGCGGCTGTACGATCGTCAAGACGATCTACCTGACCGGGCGCGGCATATCGGTCGACGTCACCTTCGATGAAGGGGTCGTCGGGTTCGGCAACGTCACCGTCGGCAAAACCAAGCAGCAGTCCACGACCGTGACCAACAACGGCAAGGATACCAGGGTGATGTCGGCCTATCTGAAGGTGGGAGATGTCTTCTCGATCGTCTCCAACCAGACGTTCACCATCCCCCCTGGAGGACAGATACCGATCGGCCTGGAGTTCCGCCCGCGGGAGCCCATCACCTACTACGATACGCTCTGCGTCTTCGACAACCAGTGCTTCCAGACGATCTGCATTCCGGTGACCGGCACGGGAGTGTTCGACGCCCTCAGGTTCGATCCGGCCTATCTCCGCCTGGAGAATGTGATCGGCTGCCAGTGCCGCACCGACAGCATCACGGTGACCAACAACCTGGGAAGCCCCACCGGCATCACCTGGCAGAAGAACGATCCGAGCGGGAAGTTCACGATCACGCAGCGCAACCCGATCACGACGCTGGCGGCGGGGGGATCGACAACATTCATCGTCACCTACTGCCCGGACGATCTGCAGGATGACCGCTCCGACCGATCCTACATCGATATCCGCCTGGCCGACGGGCAGCTCTATCAGGTGCTGCTGCGCGGATCGAGCGTGGCGCCGAAGCTCTACATCACGCCACTGACGACGTTCGGCACGGTGGAAGTAGGGTGGACGAAACGCGAGCGGATCCTGGTGGAGAACGCAAGCGCCGTCCCGATCCATCTCACCAGCGCGGCCGTCCCGGCCGGCTACACGGTGCTGGGAACGCAGCCGGCACTGCCGGTGACGCTCGATCCACGCGACTCCCTCTGGATCGATGTGGAGCTTGCCCCGACCGCCGAAGGGGACTACAACGGAGAACTGACCTTCACCTCCGACTCGCCCTGCCCGCTTCAGTGGAGCGGACAGCTTCAGGGGAAGGGGGTCGTGGTGAAGCTCGACGTGCCGGTCAGCCTGATCAACTACGGGCTGATCAAGCCATGCGACTGCGCGGTGCGCGAGATACCGCTGCCGAACAACAGCAACTATATCCCGATGTCGATCGATTCGATCTGGATCGATGGGGTCGGCGTGGGGTCGCCCAATCCCGCCGTCTTCACCTGGACCTCGCGCCAGACCGGCGGGACGACGCTTCCGTACGTGGTGGCGCCGGGGGCGATCGATACGCTGCTTGTCTCGTTCTGCCCGAATATTCCGGCGGTGGCGCAGAACCTGCTCTCCAACGCCATGCTCCATATCAAGGCGAGCACGTCGGGGTGGACGCAGGGGTTCCAGACGACGCTCAGCGGACGGCGCGAGCTGAACTTCACGCCGAACCGCGTGCTCGTCTCCTTCCCCGCCACCCGCGTCGATACGTCGGCGCAGGCGATCCCGGTCGAGATCTCCGTTCCCGATGCGTTCGAGAATCCGAGCGGCGACAGTGTGGTGATCACCGGGCTGACGTTCGTGCCGGACCAGCGCGTCTTCTCGATCGAGGCAGCCGATGGCTCGCTCCCTCCCTGGGTTATCAAGCGCGGCCAGAAGTTCACCTTCAACGTCAACTTCTATCCGCGCGCGCCGAAGGACTACGTGGCGCGGCTGTATCTGCGCACCAGCTTCCCCTGCGACGACGTCGACACCACGATCCAGGTGCGGGGAAGCGGCTTCGCCCCGGCGTTCGGCATGCAGATGGCGTTCGATACTGCCGCGGTCGGGCTCGATACGTTCCGGCTCAACACCTGCGATACGCTCGAGCTGCCGGTGATGATCAACCGCGACATCCCGCAGAGCATCATCGATATCGCCTTCAGGATCGGCTACGATTCGACGACCCTGAAGCTGATCGACGTACAGTCTCCCTATACGCTTCTGACCACCGCGGTCGACACCGGCGACGGCGCGCGAATCTATCTGAAGGATGCGCGCTCGGCGGTTGCCGGCACGGTGGCGACGGTGCGCTTCGCGGTGATAGGGGGGGCGACGGCGTTCCCGGTCCAGCTCGACGAGATCGACTTCGACAGCGACTCGCTGGTCTTCTTCAAGATCATCGCCGGCATCGACAGAGGGTGGGTGATCGTCGACGAGCCAATGATCGCCATCAGCGGCATGACCAGCTTCGACACGGTGAACATCCGCGACTGCGCCGACCGCGAGGTGGTGGTATACAACCCCGGCGCCATCCCGGTGAGCTTCGATTCGCTCGCCGGACTTCCGCCGGCACACCGCGTCACCGCCAGCAGCGTTCCGCTGCCGACAACGATCGCCCCCGGCGATTCGGTGGTGCTGACGGTCACGTTCTGTCCGTTCATGGAGCGCGCGTACGACTCGACGCTGCTGTCGGTATCGACCGATCCCTGCCCGATCGTCGACAGCGGGATGGTGCACAGCTTCGGCTATGCTCCCCCCTTCCCGATGCGGCTTCTGCTCGACCCGAACCCGGCCACGCGCGACACGATCACCGCGATGATCGCCGACACGATCGACGTGCCGATCATCGCCGACCGGGACATCCCGCAGACGCCGCTGACGGTGAACATGCATCTGCTCTACAACAAGCGGTCGCTGCAGTTCATCGGGGCGGCATCTCCATATACGGCATCGGTCCGGACCACGCTTCTGGCCGATGGCGTCGAGATCTCGCTCCCCCACTGCGACAGCATACGGGGCGGAACGATCGCCACGGCACGCTTCGTCTTCGCGGTCCCCGATTCGGTCATCACCCAGATGACGCTGGTGCCACGCGAGTTCGAGAGCGACACGATCTTCTTCATCAAGCTCGATCCCCCGATCACGACCGGCGACACGGCGATGATACAGGTCGACCCGCGCTGCAATATCTCGCGGCTCACCTTCCGTGGCGGCGCCAACAAGCTCTCCGCGCCGACGCCCAACCCGAACAAGGGGCGCGTGGCGATCGAGGCGGAGATCGTGGAGGATTCGCGCCCGCGGCTCCGGCTCTTCAACAGCGCCGGCGTCGAGGTGATGGTCCTGCTCGACGGCTCGCAGATGCTCAGCGGCGGACGCTATCGTTTCGAGTTCGATACGCGCGCGCTGCCGAGCGGCGATTACTTCTATGTGCTGGAGGCGGGCACCTACCGGGCGACCGAACGGATGCAGGTCGTGCGCTGATGACCAGAGGGTCCGCCGGTCGATAACGTGCCGGCGGATTATCTCCCGCAGATCCCCGCATCGCATGGCGGCATCGGCCGCGATACGCGAGAGTCCTGACGCCTGACGCTTCCTCTTATCGATTAACGACATCCGCTTGTGAAGCATATACTCTCTACTCTCTCTCTGGCACTGGCGCTGTACGGCTCGCTCGGGGCGCAGCAGACCGATCCTCCGCGACAGCCCGAGGGGGCACCGTCGCGCGGAAGGCTGATCAGCACCACGGCGCGGATCGGCGTCTACGGAGCCTACGCGATGAACTTCCACGACACGAAGGCCGATCTCTTCTCGGGAGGGGGGGAGTGCGGGGCGTTCAACAGCGGGCAGGGGAGCGGCTACAACATCGGTCTGTTCGGCGAGATGCCGATCGTCGGCAACTGGCTCGACCTGGTGCTCGGGGTGAGCTACGCGCAGCGTGGCGGCAACTTCGGCGAGGTATATACCGGCGGGCTGCCGATCCTCGATCCGAACAGCGACAAGTACGTCCAGCTCGAGCGGAAGCATACCTACGAGGCGAACCTCCCCTATATGCTGGGGGAGCTCGGTGTGAAAGTCACCCCGTTCGCGGAGTTCCCGCTCTACGTCAAGATCGCCGGAAGCGTCGCCTCCCCCCTGTCGGAGGCATCGCACGTCCAGACCGAGCAGATACTCTCGCCGTCGGGGGTGCTCTACCCGGAGACCAACACCGCCGCGCGCGAGGTATCGAGCGGCCCGATCACCAACGTTGCGCTGCGCTTCGACGCGACCGGAGCGATCGGCTATCCGTTCCCGCTCGGCGCGCGGATCACCGCGTCGCCCGAGGTGCGCTACTATTACCCGCTGAACGACGTGACGCCGCACTATCGCTGGCGGATCTCGTCGCTCGAGGCGGGGATCGCGCTCCGCATGAGCTTCGGCCGCGTCGCCGAGCCATCGCGCACGCCGCCCGAGGATATGCCGGTCGCCGAGACGCCGAGCGCGGTGCTGGCGACGGTGTCGGCCCAGAAGATCAATATCCTCGAGACAGTGGTGACGGAGACCTTCCCGATCCTGCCGTATATCTTCTTCGACAGCGCGAGCACTTATATCGCGCCACGATATATCAAGCGATCGCCCGGCTCGGCCTCCGGCTTCGACGAGCAGCTTCTGCCGCACCGTTCGCTCGACGCGTACTACGAGATGCTGAACGTGGTGGGAAGCAGGCTGAAGCGCGATCCATCGGTGAAGATCACGCTCAACGGCACGACCGACGGGCGGGAGCTGGGAATCCCCGGCGCGCTCAACAATCTTGCGCGTGGCCGTGCGCAGTCGGTGAAGGATTACATGGTGGATACATGGGCGATCGATCCATCCCGGATCTCGATCACCACCAGCGCCGCACCGGCCTACCCGTCGAGCATGCAGTACGCCGAGGGCTTCGAGGAGAACAGGCGGGTGGAGATCTCCTCGAGCAACGATCAGGTGCTGCAGCCGATCGTCTTCGAGCACTTCAACGAGCATTCGGTCTCGCCGTCGCAGATCATCTTCACGGCGAACGGATCGAGCCCGGCCGGCATCGAGGGATGGAGTCTGGACGTGACAGCGGGCGACAGGAACGTCTGGCATATGCAGGGCTCGGGAGATCCCCCCGGCACGATCCCCTGGAATCTCGATCCCGAGACCGCCGCATCGCTTGCGCGCTCGCTCGACGGCGACGGCGTGTTCCGCTGCAGGCTCAATGTCAGGGATTACAACGGAGGGGTGGGACACGACGAGTACGAGCAGCCGGCCCGCAAGGATCTGAGTCCGTTCGAGGTGAGCCGCCTGAGTCTTATCGTCTTCGACTTCGACAAGGCCGACATCAGCCCGCGCAACAGGAGGATGATCTCCTCGTTCGTGGCGCGCTCGCTGCAGCCCACATCCACCTCGACGATCATCGGCTCGACCGATCGTCTTGGCGACCTCGGGCACAACCAGCAGCTCTCGGCGGCACGCGCGGTCGCGGTGCGCGATCTGATCCTGGCGGAGCGCCAGACCAAGATCGCGAAGGTCGAGGGGGTGGGCCCGACGCGTCTCCTCTACGACAACAGCACGCCGGAGGGGCGGTACTACTGCCGGACGGTGACGGTCGAGGTGCGAACCCCGATCGAGGATATGAAACGGTAGGTTGAAGTCCGGAGTAGAACTCCGGCTCAACAAAAGAAGGCCCGGAGTAAAACTCCGGGCCAGCCGACGTCGGGCTTCGTAACCAGCCTCAAGCCACACAGTTATGGCGAGGTTCAACCTCGCCATTCAGAAGATTTGCAGTGGAACCCCGGATCAACCAATAACCCCGCTTCATGACTCGGGACTGACGATCCGGATTGATGGTAGGCTACCGAAGTTTCACTGTCGGCTTCCGTCTCAATCATCGGCGGCGTATGTTTCCTGTCACAGCCACTACAATCGGACAGGAGCATACCGATGAAACACATGATCCACACCAACGAAGAATATATTTACTTCATCACATCGACCATCGTCGAATGGATTCCGCTGTTTATTTCCCATCGCTACTGTGATATCATCATCGAGGGATTGCGATATTGCCGGCATCATAAAGGGCTACGTCTGCATGCATATGTGATCATGCCCAACCATATCCATCTGATCGCTTCCACAGAGCCTATCATAAGGCTCGCCGCCATTATTCGTGACTTCAAACGTTATACGTCACGCGCCATCACCCGACAGCTTCAGGATGATGGTCGACGTTATCTGCTGCGCTTGCTCCATGACCAGAGCAGAACAAGCAGGGATAACGGGGATTTCAAAGTATGGCGCAACGGCTATTATCCGATCGGTATCCGAAGCGACTGGTTCTTCCGGCAGAAGCTCGATTATATTCATCTCAACCCTGTACGTAAGGGATTTGTCCGGCGCCCCGAGGATTGGCAATATTCGAGCGCCCGCGATTATATCATCGGACCATCCGGCATACTGGAGCTCGACATGCTGGCAACGACATGGCCTCAGAATGGCTCGGAGTGAACATTCGGGCCATACGGGGGTCCCGAGTAAAACTCCGGACGAACAAAAGCTGGCCCGGAGTTCCACTCCGGGCCAGCTCGAGAATATTACGTGTGCGCCCCCGATCGAGGATATGAAGCGGTAGGATATGGTCCGGAGCCCCCCCGGACCAACAAAAGCTGGCCCGGAGTTCCACTTCAGGCCAGCCGATGGTTCGAGCCAATCGATACCGGGCGTTACACCGCGCGATCCCTCACTCGACCGAGCCGCTCCAGCTGTAACGCGCCCCGAGGAAGATCTCCCGCCCCTCACGATCGCCCCAGATTACCCCCCCGTTGTAGCTGGCCTCGCCAACGCTGAACAGAAGCGGCATCATCTCATCCTGCCGCGCATCGAGCAGGTTGGTGACCCCGGCGAATATCCAGATGGGACCGACCTGTTTCTCGGCGCGAAGATTGGCGAGCAGATACCCCTTCGATGCGCTCAGACCGAACGGGTTGGCTGGGAGTCGCTGCGAGCCGATATAGCTTCCCCATCCCTCCAGCGTCATCCCGGCGGCGTCATCGTGGTACATCAACGACATGTCGAGGTTGGCCCGCGGCGCGAGCGGAACCTGCCGATAGATTCCATCCGCATCCGGCATGGTATAGCTGATCAGCGCCAGCGCGAGCGATCCGCTCCAGTGCTCGCCGAACGTGGGGCGGAGCTGCAGCTCGAGGCCGGTGAGCCGCGCGGGCTTATCGCTGTTGACGGAGAAGAGAACGCCGCGAGCCAGCGAATCGGCCTGCGGAACCCCCTTCCCGTCGATCGTCGTGTAGTAGGCGTTGATGTTGGCGTCGATGCCCGTCTGCTCGCCGATCATGAAGCGGTAGCTCATATCGTAGTTCACCGTCAACGAGCGCTCGAATCCGAAGTCCGGGTTCGGTCGCCACCGGTAGATGCGATGCAGCACGAGGTGATCCTCATCGAAGAGCGCTTCCCCCTTGAACCCCTGGCCGATCATCAGCCGCATCGGCATGTTCGCCACCGGCTCATATTTGATCGACCCGCGGGGCGAGATGATCGTCCCGGCCAGTGAATGATGATCGAGCCGGACGCTCCCCAGCACCGTCCAGCGCTCGCCCAGCGGAAGCTCATCCTGCAGATAGAGCGATGGGATCGTGATGGCATAACCGATCCCCGCATCACTGCGCTCGGCCAGCCTGTCGTCCCGGATCTCCCCGCCGAGCAGCAATGAATGCTCGCCGAAGCGATCGCTGTAGGCCGCCGTCAGATACCCGGTCCGCTGCGTCCCCTCGATGGTGCTGGCGCCGTAGCGGCCATCGATGCCGAACGTGGAGAAGAGCGCCGAGGCGGTCAACTCGGCATCGGACGAAAAGCTGTGAGCGATGCCGGCGGAAAGATCGATCCGCCGCAGATCGACCCGCTCGCTGTAGCGCGTCGAGTCCGGCGGCAGCTCACCGTGGCGCGACTCCCATCCCCCCAGTGCCGACGTGGTGAGCTCGGTGGCATCATCGAGCATGATGTTCGTCTTGAGCAGGCCGCTGCCGCGGCGGTAGGAGCCGAGCAGATCCTCTCCATGAGCGCCATGCGAGTTGAACGAGCCGAACGCGGCAACCCCCATCTCGCCGATCATGCCGGTGTAGCCGGCATTCAGATCGCGCCCGGAAGGAAGCTCGGAGCCATCCCCGGAGAGATTCCCCGAGATCGAGAACTCCGGCACCTCGGTCGGCGGACGCGTCTCGAGATTCACCACCCCGGAGATCGCCCCGTTGCCATAGCGTCCGCTCGATGCCCCCTCGGAGATCCGGATGGTCTGCAGAGCGTGCGCCGGGATCATGCTGAGGCCGTAGAACGTGGAGAGCCCCGAGAACGCCGGAAGTCCATCGACCAGCACCCTGACATAGGTCGGCTCAAGGCCCCGCAGCCGGATCGACGAGGAGTTATCGATGGCGCAGCTCACCCGCGTGGATGTACAGGAGCTGTAGCGGCGAAGGACATCGCCGGCCGACGGGGAGAATGGAGCATGCTGCTGCACTTCCTCATGGATCGATTCGACGCGGCAGCACGCGTCCTCCACCGAGCGCGTCCGCCGCACCGCAATGACCTGCACCTCATCCTGCGCCACCTCGCGCGCGTAGAGGCCGATCCTGAGCGTATCGTCAGCGCCGTCGAGCACGACCACACGCGCGTCGTATCCCACCGAGCTGATATCGAGCTCCAGAGCGCCCGCCGGGGCTGCCGCCGGAAGTGCCGGCACCGTCAGCAGAAATGTGCCGTCCTCTCTGGAGATGGCGCCATAAGGAGTGGCACCGCGCTCGCCATCGAAGCCGCGTCGGATAAGCCGGATGGTGGCGCCTCCCACCGGCGCGCCGGTCTCCTCATCCCGAACCGTCCCACGGATGGTCCGGGGCAATTCCTGAGCATCGCTCTGTGCCGCGAGAGGGGCGGCAAGGGCGACAAGAAAAAGCAAACGAACAAGTATATGCCGCATAGCTGTGTAACCATTGCTGAATGAAAGAAACGGTGATCGGGCGCGATTGATCGTCGCGCAACGGAGGATGCGATGGTTACAGATCAGCAGGGAGGGTGTTCGATATCGCGCGGCGCGACGTCGAGCATCATCGGTGGGGGCTCCGGATAGCGAACCGGACGATCGGGAGGATGCGGGGAAGCGATGGCAGGCAACGATGACGGAAGCTGCGAAAGACAGCAGGCGCAAAGCCCGCCGCACTCGGTGGCACAATCATGGCATGATCGGGAGTGATCGGCGGCCGTCTCATCGGCGCAGCGATCTCCCTCCGACGCCTCACGTTCATGGTCGCCGCAGACTTCACCGCTCAGAGCGCATGGCACCTCATGCTCAAGCGCGACCGCAAGCGGCCTCATCACCGGGATGAAGGTGACCAGCAGCCAGAGCAGCAGAAGCGAGGCAATATGAAGGCTCGGAAAACGTGACATTATCGGCACACGGAAGAACGAGGGTGTGGCGCCAAGATAAGAATCCCCGATGATATTTCAGGTTTCGGCCGGGAACCATTCGCCGGACGCAACCTCTAACACTGGGCATTCGATAGAGCAGGCAAAAGAACAATCATTATTTCTATCTCATAATTTTCATATCGAGGAGCAGAATCGATGGCTATCAAACGCAACGCACTGGTAACGCTGGCTCTTGGCATCCTCGCGATCGGCACGGCGGCGGCACAGAAACCCGAACGGACCCCGCCCTCCCCGCAGACGATGGCGGCGCTCAGTGAGCTCAAAACGACCATGAGCTCCTGGGCACAATCGAACGTCCTCCCATCGCTGCGGAGCTGGAAGTCGAAGCTGGACGGAGCGATGTCGGCGGGCGATCTTCAGACCCTGAACGGGCTTCGCGCCCGCGCCGCAACGCTCCGCAAGGATATGGCCGCCGGCATGCGGGAGATGAAGAAGGGCGACCGCCAGGCGAACCGCGAGAAGATGAAGGGCTTCGGCGACCAGCGCAAAGCAATCATGGAGGAGCTGAAGCCGCTCGCCACGAAGTATCGCCCGACGCTGGAATCGCTCGCCGAGGAGGCGAAGCCGAAGTTCGAGGAGTGGAAGAAGAGCGGGCTGGAGATCGCCCAGAAGTGGTACGCGGAAAACAAGGACGTGCTGGGGGATCGCGGAGGGGAGATGCTGCAGCATGGCCTCGGCTTCATGGGGAAGATGGACGGCCAGCGGATGAAGCAGATGGCCGCCGCCTACTTCATGCTCTGGGATGGAGGCGACCCGATCGAACAGCTCCAGCAGGAGATGGGGGGCAACGGGCCGAGCCTCGACTGATCGCCCGGACCGTCGCATACGCATAATGATGAACGCTGCCGCCGTACGGACTCCCCGTGCGGCGGCAGTTTCGTTTTCATGATCCGGCCGGATGCAATTGCCGGCGGGATTTCATAGCTTCCCCCCATATCGCCGGAGAGGAAATCCCGATCCGGCTTCATCAATATTCCTCACGCTGACAATGCTGGTACAGGGCAGACACGTTCGGACGATCTGGCGCTCGGAGAGCGACGCATCGGTGATTCGCACCATCGACCAGAGGCTTCTCCCCTTCACATTCGCCTACCGCGATCTGGTCACCTCCGGCGATGCCGTCGAGGCGATACGGGAGATGATCGTGCGCGGGGCTCCGCTGATCGGCGTGACGGCCGCCTACGGACTCTATCTGGCGGCGCTGGAGGCCCGCAGCGATCCGTTCTTCCACGATCATCTGATGGAGACGGCCGCCAGGCTCAGGGACGCGCGCCCGACCGCCGTGAACCTCGCATGGGCCATCGATCGCCAGCTCGGGATCATCGACCGGAGCATGACGCCCGGCGAGGCATGCGCACGGCTGCTGGCCGGAGCCGAGGAGATGGCGAACGAGGATGCCGAGCGCTGCAGAATGATCGGCGAACATGGCGCCGGGCTCATCGAGGCGATCAGCAGACGAAAGAATGGGGCACCCGTCAACGTGCTGACCCACTGCAACGCGGGATGGCTGGCATGTGTCGACTACGGAACCGCGACGGCGCCGATCTATCTGGCGCACGACCGGGGGATGCATCTCCACGTCTGGGTCGATGAGACACGTCCGCGCAACCAGGGGGCGAGGCTTACCGCGTGGGAGCTGGGCAATCACGGCGTTCCCCATACCGTCGTCGCCGACAATACCGGCGGCCATCTGATGCAGCATGGGGAGGTCGATCTGGTGATCGTCGGCTGCGACAGAGCCACCGCCACCGGAGACGCATGCAACAAGATCGGCACCTACCTGAAGGCGCTCGCCGCGCGCGACAACGCCATCCCCTTCTATGTGGCCCTCCCCTCATCGACGATCGACTGGAGCATCCGCGACGGCATCGCGCAGATACCGATCGAGGTGCGCTCGGAGGATGAAGTGAGATATATCGACGGAGAGAACGAACGGGGAGAGAATACGCGTGTGGCGACGATGCCGCCGTCGAGCCCGGCGCTCAACTATGGCTTCGACGTGACGCCGGCGCGGCTGATCACGGGGCTGATCACCGAGCGCGGGATCTGCACGGCCGACGAGGAGGGAATGCTCGGGCTGTTCCCGGAGCGGGGAGCGGCCGATGCCTGACGAAGGATATATCAAGTTCGACTGCCGATGGATCGAGGGACCGCCCCCGCCGGCCGCCGAGACCGAACATCTGACCGACTGGCGCAACCGCCTGCATCGGCTCGGGATGATCGGCGTCTATCCCGATGGGATAGGCTATGGGAATGTAAGCGCGCGGCGCGGCGACAGCGCGGAGTTCATCATCAGCGGGACGCAGACCGGAGCGATTGCGACGATCGATGAGCGGCACTGCGCCATCGTGATCGATTACGACATCGAGGCGAACGCGCTGAGGTGCAGCGGACCGGTTCGCGCATCGAGCGAATCGCTGACGCACGCGGCGATCTACCGCGCCGAGCCTGCCGTGCAGGGCGTGATCCATGTGCATCACCCGGCCGCATGGGAAGGGCTGCTCGGGATTCTCCCCACGACGCGCGCCGATGTCCCTTACGGCACGCCGGCGATGGCGCACGAGATCGAACGGCTTCTCCGGGAGAGCGCTCTGGCATCCGGCAGGGTGGCGGTGATGGGGGGACACCGCGAGGGGATCATCGCGCTCGGCGCCGATCTCGACGATGCCGGGGAGTCACTCCTCTCCGCGCTTCGAGGTTATTACTGACATCGCGCGGCCGTCGGCGCGGCGCATCCGAACAGGAACGAACGCACGGCGCCCCACCCTCCTTCCGGAAGCATGGGGCGCACGGGCTACATATCCTCGATCACCGTCCGGCTACTTCAGCTCGTAGCTTGTGAGCGACGCGGCGCCGCCGCTGACCCTGCGACTCTCCATGTCGGTATAGACCGACATCGTATCCCACTTCACATACCAGCCGATCGCCGGTGCATACCAGTAATTTCCGGTATGATTGATCGTGTAGGGTCCGGGGATGCCGCTCCGCTCCACGCGATTGATCCTGATCTTGTAGACGACCAGACTGGTTCCTCCAACAGTCATCATCTCGGCGCCGAGATAGGTAGCCGTCGAGGAGTCGCTATACTGAGCGCCGTTGGGAAGCGTCCTGGTGATAGCGGCGAGCCTGGTGGTGGCGCGGCTTCCGAACGGATACCGGCCCCATCCCCCTTCCTCGCTCCATCCCATCAGATCGCCGTTGGCATCGTAGCCGATGTACGAATCCTTCCCGTCGGCGGTGATGCTCACCACGTCGTTTCTATCGTGCCACGATATTCCCGACCGGGAGACGGTATGGGTGATGTTCCTGTCGGAGCCGGCGATCTTTCTGGCCGACGAGTCGAGATCGTAGTATGCATAGCTGTAGCTGCTGCCGGCGCCCGGCACGACGGGGCGCAGACGCCGCACGACGACACTGGCCGAGGCGCGGGCCTTGGAGTTCTGCGTCGACATGGCGGTGACCGTCACAATGATCGAATCGCCGATGATCGACAGCGGCGCCGTATAGACTCCCGACGGGGAGATGGTGCCGTAGTCGGGGGCCGCCGAGTTGAGCACCCATCCGATGTTCGTGCTGTTGCCGCCGGTGAGGGTGGCGTTGAACTGCATCGTCTGGCCGACGTCGAGCGTGCCGGAGGTCGGCGTCACCGATACGGTGATGCTGTCGGTTGGCTTCGGCTTGGGGGGATCGACCGCAACGTCCTTGCCGCAGCCGATGATGAGCGCGAGTGGAGCCAGAAGAGCCGCAGCCCGCATGATGGTGGGGAGTTTCATGATACGCTCCTAAATGGGTGTGGAAAGTCCTCCCTCTTTCGATCAAAGCGATAGAGGGATGAACGAATGTGTTGAGCATCTGCCTAGCTGTCACGCAACGGTACCGGGCGTCGCCGCCCCCGACGGGGCCGTGATACCACGCACCGATACTGTACACCGTGACAGGGATATGGTTCGCGAGACCTTGTATCCACCCTCTCCTCACTCTACACACTCCAGTTCATCCCTTCCGGTATGGACCTGGATCTCCACCTTACCACATGCAACGCATGTCCTGTCTGCTGTCGGCGTGCTACGTATATCGCATTGGAAGTTTCATTGCAATCACGTTCTGGAGACGGAGCAGCGAAAGTTCTGTTCCCTGAGCGGGATATTCATGGTCGTGATGGCGCATCGCGCGGCGGCGCTGGCCGCAGAGCCCAGCGCGCGGACCCCGGCTCGACGTGCCGTGTATCAGCACGCTGAAGTGATGCGACGGAGCTGTACCGTGGCCCCATCCGCACCTGGGCCGGAGTAGAAGCATCGCGCGGCGGCGCGCGGGCCGAAAAAGCCGTTGCGCGGATACTGAAAACGAACGAGGGACCGGCCATTGACAGGCCGGCCCCTCGGGTAAGCGGTTATCGTATCGGCACGCTGTACGGACCGATCACTTCGAGGTCTTCGCTTCGAGCGTGGTGGGCTGGATGATCATCCGGAGCATCCACGCCATCTTGTGGTGCTCATCGCTGATCTCCTGGAGCAGGTTCGAGGTGACCGCGTCGTCGTAGTCATCGTCGCAGCTCTTGATATCGGCGTGGAGCGTGGTCATCACATCCTCATGGCCGTCGAGCAGGTTCCTGATCATCGCATAGGTGTCGGGGATGGTATCCCCCCCATCCTCCTCGATACGCGCATGCTTCTTGAACCATGCAAGCGTTCCGGCGGCCTGTCCTCCCAGCTTCAACGCCTGCTCGGCAAGCTCGTCGACCTGTTCGGCGATCGTCTCGTAGTGCGCGTCGAGCAGCTCGTGGAGGTCGTGGAACTCCGGCCCCTCCACATTCCAGTGATAGAACTTGGTCTTGGTCAGAAGGACGTAATGATCGGCCAGCTGCTGGTTGAGCAGCGCCACCACCGCAGTGCGATTCTCCTCGCTGATGCCGTTGCGGATCGGCAGCATCGACGTAACAGTCTTCTTGCGCTCGGACATTTCCGTCTCCGTTTCGTGATATGTGGCAACGCGCGGCAGGCTGGCGTGATGGTCCCGAATGGGTTCCCCGCCGGCATGCCGCTTCGGGGAAGCCTCGTACCCGCCGGAGCCTCCCCCGGATCATGACGCACCAGCCATCCCCGCATGGTGTGAGCATTGGCAACAGGCGCCGCCCCAAAGCGCCATGCAGTAATCGGTCCCCCCGATTCGTCTCTCCTCCCCGGCACCGTTGCGGCTTGTAGCGCGGCGGCATCTATCTTTGCCATGAAGCGGATCACATCGAAGGGAGCGGGCATCCGCCGGCCACGATCGATCGCGCCATCATTTCTCCCGAACGGACTCTCTCAAACTTTCCGGTTATGTCCCGTACTTCATTCCACGATTCGCGTGCGCGGCTCGCGGCGCGCCGGTGCATCGGCATCCTTCTGCTGGCCCTGCTCGCCGCTCCGCTGCTCCGCTCGCAGCCTGCACCGGCGGCCGAAACCCACCGATCCCCCGACGGACGCTATACCTACAGCGTGATCCCCGGCGACCCGATGCGGGCACGGATCTACACGCTGAGCAACGGCCTGACGGTGATGCTGTCGGTCAATGCGCTCGAGCCGCGCATCCAGACGCTGATCGCCACCAAGGCGGGGAGCAAGAACGATCCGGCCGATCATACCGGACTGGCGCACTATCTGGAGCATATGCTTTTCAAGGGAACCGATCGTTTCGGCACCAGGGACTTCGCCAGGGAGAAGCCGCTGCTCGATCAGATCGAGGATCTCTACGAGACCTACAACCACACGACCGATCAGGCCGAGCGCCGCCGGATCTATCGCGCCATCGACTCGGTCTCCGGCGTCGCCTCGACGTTCGCGATCGCCAACGAATACGACAAGCTCGTGGGCTCGATCGGCGCGGTCAACACCAACGCGTTCACCTCGGTGGAGCAGACGGTCTATCAGAACGATATCCCGAGCAACCAGCTCAGGAAGTGGCTGGCGATCGAGTCGGAACGCTTCCGCAATCCGATCTTCAGGATCTTCCACACCGAGCTCGAGGCGGTCTATGAGGAGAAGAACATCGGGCTCGACGACGACAACGACAAGGTCTCCGACCGCGGGATGGCGGCGCTGTTCCACAACCACCCCTACGGAACCCAGACGACGATCGGGACGATCGAGCATCTGAAGAACCCTTCGCTGAAGGCGATCAGGAAGTACTACGGGACCTACTATGTGCCGAACAACATGGCGATCATCCTGGCGGGGGATTTCGATCCCGACCTGACGATCGCATGGATCGATTCGACGTTCGGATCGATGACGCCGAAGCCGATCCCCGCGTTCACCTTCGCGCCGGAGCAGACGCGCACCGCGCCGACGGTGGAGCATGTCTATGGCCCCGACCCGGAGAGCGTGCATATCGGGTTCCGACTCCCCGGCGCCGGCACGCGCCAGGCGATGCTACTGGAGCTGACCGATCTGCTGTTCGCCTACAAGACCGCCGGCCTTATCGATCTGAACCTGAAAAAGCGCCAGAAAGTTCTGGATGCATGGAGCTCCCCCTGGATCATGAAGGATTATTCTACCCACTGGTTCACCGGGCTGCCGAAGGAGGGACAGAGCATGGAGGAGGTGCGGAAGCTGCTGCTCGGACAGATCGAGCTTCTGAAGAAAGGAAAGTTCGACGAGGAGGCGATGCGCGGCGTGCTGAAGAACATGCGCGTCGACGAGATCAAGCGGAACCAGTCGAACGCGGGGCGCGCCTTCACGATGATGGATGCGTTCACCCTCGGCGTGGACTGGAACGAGTACACGCGGAAGCTCGATATGATGGAGAAGGTCACCAAGCAGGAGATCGTGGAGTTCGCCCGGAAATATTATACGAACGACTACGCGGTGATCTACAAGCATACGGGGATCGATACGACGGTGGTCAAGGTGGAGAAGCCGCCGATCACGCCGGTCGAGGTCAACGGCGACGCGCAGTCGGAGTTCGTCAGGGCGCTGCTGGCGACCCCGGCGACGAAGATCGATGCGACCTTCCTCGACTACGGCAAGGAGATCACGACGCTCCGGCTGAAGAACGGGCTGCCGATCTATTATCTGCCGAACAACGACAACCAGTTGTTCACGCTCTACTACGTGTTCGACATGGGGAGCTGGAACGACCGGAAGCTGCCGATGGCGATCCGGTATCTGCAGTATCTCGGCACCGACAAATACAGCGCCGACCAGCTCGCCAGAAAGTTCTTCAACCTCGGCTGCGAGTTCGATGTATCGGTCGGCGATGAGCAGGTCTATCTCTCGCTGTCGGGACTGCGCGAGAATTTCGAGCCGGCGCTGAAGCTCTTCGAGGAGATGCTGGCGAACGTCCGTCCCGACCAGAAAGCGCTGAAGGGAATGATCGACCAGGAGCTGAAGGTGCGCGCCGATGCCAAGCTCGACAAGCAGGCGATACTGTGGCGCGGCATGCTCAACTACGCCGAGTACGGCCCGAAGAATCCGTTCACCGATCGTCTTTCGGAGAAGGAGCTGAAGTCGCTGAAGGCCGACGAGCTGACGCGCTACATCCGCACGCTCTCCGACTACAGCCACACGGTGCTCTACTACGGTCCGACCGGAGGAGATGAGCTGAAGGGGCTGCTCGACGCGAACCACAGGATGGCGGCCAGCCCCCTGGCGCCGCTCCCGGCACGGGTCTATCCCCGGAAGGAGATGAAGGAGAACATCGTCTATTTCGTGAACTTCGATATGGTGCAGGCCGAGATCCTCTGGCTGAACCGCTCGCAGCAGTTCGATCCGGCCACGGTGCCGGTGGCGTCGCTCTTCAACGAGTATTACGGCGGCTCGATGGCATCGGTGGTGTTCCAGAACCTGCGCGAGTCGAAGGCGCTCGCCTACTCGACGTTCGCCCGCTACGATATCCCGAAGAAGCAGGGGGAGCCCTTCTACATCCTCGGCTATATCGGCACGCAGGCCGACAAGATAGGCGAGGCGGTGCCGGCGATGAACGGGCTGCTCAACGATATGCCGCGCACCGAGCAGGCGTTCACCGCGGCCAAGGAAGGGCTCAGGAACCAGATGGAGACGGGGCGGATCACCCGCGCCGATATCCTGTTCGACTATCTGACGGCCCGCAAGCGCGGCCTCGATCACGATATCCGGCGCGATATCTACGGGAGCCTCGAGGGGATGACCCTCGACGATCTGCAGCGCTTCCACGACCAGCAGTACAAGGATCGCGCCTACGCGTACTGCGTGCTCGGCTCGAAGGAGCGGATCGATATGAAGGAGCTCGGGAAGTATGGCAGGGTGGTGGAGCTGAGCCTGAAGGATGTCTTCGGCTACTGAGCACCGCGCTACGAACCGCATAGACCAAGGCCCGGCTCACATAGTGAGCCGGGCCTTCGCGTTATATCCGGACCGGAGGACGATTATATCGTACTACGATATTCCTGCCGACGTGTTGACGCGGAGCTCGACTCCTCGCCCGCGTTCTCCCGGGAGACGACATTTCTCCGATACACGGGGCTTCGTCAGCGGAGCCACCATATGGTGGCTCGCAGGCCAGCTGCAGCATAGCCTTCCTGATGATTCCCATGGCCGCCACATCTATGTAAGATCCAGTCTATTAGAACAATACATCGCAATACGATATAATTGCCGACGTGGCCGCATCGGGCCATCAGCGGCGGCGGGTCCATGATGCAAGCTGGCGCTCGGCCGGCGAGAGCATATCGCGCCGCTCCTCGTAGCGCCGTATCCACTCTGCCCGATCCTTGAGCGAGGGCTCCACCACGTCCCGCTTGGCGGGGTCGTAGAACCAGTCCGGTACCACGATCTCCTCGCACAGCGTCGCGCAGGGATAGACATAAAGCCTGAACCCGCCGGTGAACGGATCGTCGACCGATATGCGCGACGACTCATTCATCCTGACGATATCACGGGGCCATGAGAGCATCGGCCGATAGAGCATCATCGGCGACTCGGCTATGGCCCCCGCGCTGGCGGCCCGCACACGGGCCGGCACGCGGATCACCGCCCGCTCCGGACGCCACGGAAGGAAGCTCCGGGTCTCGGCGGCATAGTCGCGATCCAGCCGGTCGAGACCGCCTGATGGCTGATTCCGCCCGGAGCGTATGATATATGCGGCCGGATTGAAATAGGGGAAACCACGAATCGGCGGGAGCGTGTGGCGCGCTGCGGTCTCCTCGCTCGAGCCCCGCCCCCTGATCACCAGTCCCTGATGCGCGGTCACCTCCCGTTCGATGTAGCTGGTCCGGGGCGGGGGGATGCCTCGAGCGCTCTTCTGGAGATCCTGCCAGGCCGTATCGACGGCGAGTTTCGCGTTGAGCGTGGCGGCCGAATCGGCCGCGATACGAACGCCCCTCCGCGTGAGGCGAAGAAAGCCCGGCGCGTCAATCTGGACATTGAACCGCCCGGTCCTCAGCCCCATGATCAGGTAGGAGCCATCCCGCCGTGTATGGTCCTTGCCCTCCGTCCCGAGCACGACGATCGTCGCCCCGGCCAGGGGATGCCCGTCGCCGTCGGCGATCTTTCCCCAGAGAGTACCGTTCGGCTGCGAGCCCGATCTCTTCGTCGTTCGTGTGATGGCGCGAGCGCCACGATCATATACCGCCGTATCGGAAACGAGCACCACGTCGAGCCTGGTGGTCGAGTCGATGTTGATGCGTACTCCAGCCCGCCGCTCTTTCCGCCAGGAGAGCGCCTCTACGGTGATATCATATGCTCCCGCGCGGAGCCCGGCGATCAGATAGCTCCCATCGGCCTTCGCGATCGCACCGCGCGCGGGAGAGCTTCCCAGAACGCGTATTATCGCCCCCGACACCGGCCGGCCTTCGGCGGTGATCCTGCCGGTCAGCGTTCCTGTTGTCTGCCCCAGAAGGGGGATGGAAGAGAGAGCCAGCACTGCAAAGAGTCCCGCCGAGATATATCTCATGGATCTGCCCGTTGAATACAGTGTATAGAAAGAAGAGGAGCCGCGCCGAACAGGTGGTTCTCCACCGACCGGCGGGGCACGCCCGCACCGGCCCGCTGAACAACCTACACGGCGCTCCCTGGAATGTTACTCGAAGAGGGAAGCGGGGGCGGAGGAGCATCCGGCCCCGGCGACGGACACATCCCGGACTCATTTGGCCGCGATGGACCGGCAGCGCTCGACGAGCCGGATGAACGCGTCGCGATATCCTTCCGCGTCGGCGCCACGTGCCCCCCGCGCACGCTCGATCACATCGTCGTACGATGCGCTGCCGCGCCACTTTGAGTCGCGCAGCAGCATGCCGAACTCCGCCACCGCCGCGGCATGACGGAAATTATCCGACATCTCCCCGATCCTCTGGCCGCGGTCGAGCACCGGCCCGATCAGCAGGCGGCTGACGCTGTCGGCGGGGGCCTTGTAGCGCAGCTTGACGAACAGGAGCGTATCCCCACGATCCGATGCCGGACGAATCCTCAGCGGAGCCCGATCGAGGCCGCTCAGCTCCGGCCCCGAGCCGTCGCCATGATCGCCCGCGCTCCCGGCCGTCACGATCTCGTAGAGCGCCGTCACCGCGTGCCCCGCCCCCAGCTCGCCGGCGTCCTTGGTGTCATCATGAAAATCCTCCCGCGCCATCATCCGGTTCTCATATCCTATCAGCCTGTACGAAACCACCCTGGCGGGATCGAACTCCACCTGGATCTTGACATCCCTGGCGATCGTGAAGAGCGTCGCGCCGAGCTCCCTGACCAGCACCTTCCGCGCCTCGTCGATCCCGTCGATATAGGCGTAGCTGCCATTCCCCTTGTCGGCAAGCAGCTCCATCGTCGCATCGTTATGGGCCTCGCCGCCGAACCCCAGCACGGTCAGCCAGATCCCCTCGCGCCGCTTCAGCTCGATCATCCGCGTCAGATCCTCGCGGCTCGAGACGCCGACATTGAAGTCGCCGTCGGTGCAGAGTATCACACGGTTGTTCCCATGCGCATCGAAATGTTTCCGCGCGATGTCGTAGGCAAGCGCTATCCCAGCCTCGCCGGCGGTCGAGCCTCCCGGCTGAAGCGACTCGATCGCCTGGATGATCTCGCTCTTCCTCTCCCCCGACGTCGAGCCGAGCACGAGCCCCGCATTGCCGGCATAGGTCACGATCGCGACACGATCCTCCGCGCGGAGCTCCGCCACGAGCAGCTGCAGCCCCTGCTTCAGCAGCGGAAGCTTCGCGCCGGACTGCATCGACCCGGAGACATCGATAAGGAAGACGAGGTTGTTCGGCGGAAGCTGCGCCATCTCCAGCTTCCTCCCCTGCAACCCTATCCGCACCAGACGATGCGCGGGGTTCCAGGGACAATCGGCGACGTCAGTGGTTATCGAGAAGGGATCGTCGCCGCGCGGCGACGGGTAATCGTACGGGAAATAGTTGATAAGCTCCTCGATGCGGACCGCATCCTTCGGCGGGAGCGCCCCGTGGCCGATATAGCCGCGCGCGATACTGTAGGATGCGGGATCGACATCGATGGAGAAGGTGGAGAAGCGCTGATCGCGCGACGATACAAGCTCGTTCTCGGCCACCGGCGCATAGATCGCCCCCTCGCTCCATTGGCCGTCTGCACTCCTTCCCATCTCCTCGGAATGCTCGGATATCACCGCTGGCGCTGGATAGATCGCATCGCGCAACGTGGTTTCGTAGGCGCGTCCGCCGCGTATCGCCAGGCCACCGACGCCGCCGGGGAGCACGCCGCCGTATTCTTCTTCACTGAGCGACCGGGCACTGCCGGGGAACGCTCCATACTCATATATGATACAGCTGTCAACGTATCGATCCCTATCGAACGACAGGGAGAAGTCGACATTGATCTCGCTATCGGCCTCGATCCGTATTCCATTACGTGTCTGCGATGTATATCCCACGGAAGAGACCTGAACGCTATACGTCCCCACACGGATACCGGCCACGCGATATGTGCCGCCGGATTTGGATACTCCTCCCCGCAGCGGCGAGGTTCCAATGATTTTGACGGTAGCTCCGGCGACAGGCTTTCCCGTGCTGTCGCGCACTGTCCCGAATATTGCGCCGAACTGCGCGGAGAGATGAAGCGGTGCGCAGAACGTGGCCGCATACACGAGAGCGCAGAGAATATTCCTTTTCATTCAACCACCTTGAATAAAAATATATGTGATATCGTGAAGGAAATTCCATGGCGCCTGAAATCATCCACGGCCGGCTGAGGCTGTTCATCGCGGGCATATCGCCGATGATGAGCGTCCGGCAGCAGAGCCTGATCAACATACACGGCGGCCCGGGAAATGGTTACCGGGGTCTAGTGTATTCTCTCAAAAAATTAATTTATTTCGCGTTCAACCTCCATCATCTCCCCCCTGTCACTCCGGGAACCATATCATAATGATGCGCACCAACGCTGAACTACAGCAGGCATCGTTCAGAAATATTTATTCTCACCTACAGAGCAGCGGGGTATGTTATGAACTCTCTATTTGTACGTTGTACCGGCATCGCTGGAATCGTCGCATCGCTTGGAATGAGCGGGTGCATCACCGTCACCAATACATTCACGGGACTGCCGGGAGGCAGCGCCGACGCCGGAGGGGGGCAGATGGCCGCCGATGCCCATCAGGAGCCACGGTATATTTATGTCTATCCGAACGACTCCTCGGCTTATACCGATCGTCGCTACGACTACGATTCCCGCTATGATTATCGCCGTTACCGCGGCTACGACTATTATCCGGACGAGACGCGACCACGCTATCGCTCCACCTATCCTCCGGTCACCAGCAACGATCCGATGCCGCGCCGTAACGGAGGCGATGTCTACGAGGAAGAAGTAACGCAACCATCGGGCGGGGATGTATCGCCGAGGCCGCAGAGCGATGACCGGCTGCGGGGCGATATGAACACCGACAGCCCGCGGTGGCAGAACGAGGGGGAGAACCGCAGGCCGGACGGCGACGGGTCGGGATCGGCGGCAAAGAGCGATCAACGGGCGAGCTCGTCCCAGGAAGAGCCCGTGAAGCGCGCCGAGCCGACGACCCCGATCAATGCGACGCAGGAGCCGCACCCGGAAACGCCCACCGTGCGCATCCCGTCGACAGCGGAGCGGCGCGATCCCGCGCGCGAGGCATCCTCGCGGCGTGACGAGGAGCAGGCATCGCGGGTGCCGAGCCAGCCGACAAAAACCCCGAGCGTTGCGACGGGGCCGGCCCAGACGACAACGACGTCCAGCGGCTCGACGGTCAAGGAGACACGCCGCGCCGATGATGGAGCAGTGGAACGGGAGGCCCAGAAGAAGAGTGCGAAGAGCGGCGGTATCGGCCTGGAGAGACCGGTGTTGAACACCAATCCCCCCGCGACGAGCACCCCGGCGGCCAGCGGAGCCAAGGAGTCCTCGGCGACGATTATCACCCCCACCCCGCAGCGCAGCGACACGGTAAAACCGTCCGACGCCAGCGTCAACGCCGGGAAGGAGATCAACAGCGGGTCTGGTGTTCAGGCGGCGCCTCGCCGTGCAAGCGAGCCACGCTCCGGGAGCACCGAGACGAGCGTTCGTCAGCCCGCGGTCGACAAGGCTCCCGGAACGGCAATCGGCGGCGGCATCGGACTGGGAGCACCGGTGGGGAGCGGAGCCGGAAGCGTGACGCCACGATAACTGCCGATTAACTCGGCCGCGGATATATACAGCGATATGGTGGATAGCACGGCACCATTCTCCGCGAAAAAAAAATCGACGGGAGAGTTCCGCGAATTAATTATCCTGTTCGCATGGAATACTAACAGAATGCTCCGGAAGACTCGACGCGGGAGCGTCATTTCTTCCGGAGCATAGTTCATGTTCGGCGATTATATACGCCGCTTGTTCCATCACTTCATCAGCCCTGATCGCTTCCCTTATTGGGCTCATTACGGCGCTCACCGCCATGCGATCCGCGCTCATGCTTCTCAGCGCCCCGCATATCGCGTCCCTGCGAACCCTGATCGCTCAGACGGGCGCTCTCTCCCTGATGTCCCTGTCCCTGCTGTGGCCCGCCACCATGGCGTCCCTCATAGCCGTGAGCATCGATACTGGCCTGCATCTTACCCCTTTCCATCGCCTCGCTCTTTGCGGCATCCTCATGACCATCGGTCTTTTTTGACTCTTCCATCACATACCTCCATCCACGATATTCCATAATACTTTTTTTGCGGGCGGTACGGATTGCCGGTTTCAAGCCCGTATACCGATCGCCACGCTCACAGTGATGCATAGCTGCAAGCACCGTACCGAAGATGCCATGGATATCGATTTACTGATTTTTCGATCCACCGAAGAGCGATGGAACGGCGATCACCGTTCAACTTTGTTCTGACGGGCAACGATATGAAACCCCGCGCAGGACTCGGGCGATATGGCGCGGGCGGCGACACACATGGGAGCTCATCGTGCGATGTGCCGGCCGCATTACTCGCGGCGGGCCGCATCATCGGCGGCGGGGAGCTTGACGATCAGCGTGATCACACGGTTGGCCGCGACGCTGACGCTGCGCTTCTCGCTCTGGTATCCCTTCATCGTCAGCGTCACATCGTACTCCCCCGGAGGAAGCTTCTCGACGCCGATGCTCCCATCAGGAAGCGCGGCCAGGCTCCGCTTGGCATCGCCGATGAACAGCCGTGCTCCTCCGAGCGGTTTTCCGTTATCATCGATCACCTGCACCACAATGCCGCCGGAGGGTCCCGATGCGGCCGCATCGCCGGAGCTTGTCCCGGCGGCCGGAGTCTCGGCCGCGACCGGAACCGGACCGACGGGAGATGACGTCTCGACGGGACGCTGACCGATGTTGGCGACATTATCACCCGACGACGGCCTGGATGCCGGAGTGTCCGGGGTCTGCGTGCCTGCCGGCGTGCTCGGCGCGGTGACCGGCTTCGGCGGCGTCACCGCCGGCGGCGACGAGACGGGCTTCGGCGGAGAGCTCACGGGCTTTTCGGCGACAACGACCGTCTTCTCCGGCGTCAGAGCCACAACGCTTGAGCGGTCATGCTCCGGGTCGTCGAAGTTCAATCTGGCGTTGAGAAGGCTGGTGCGATCGGCGGCCACGCGCACGGTCTTGCGCTGCGACTCGTAGCCGAACGCGCTGAACTCGACCTCATATTCTCCGGGCCGCATTCCCGGGATGGCGTAGCTGCCGTCGGCCCTGTTGATGGTCATCTCGCGCGCCGGCGACACCCCTATCACCGTCACCCGCGCCCCCTGCAGAGGACGATCATCATCGTCGGTCACCCGGCCGGCGAGCCTGCCGATGGTCTGGGCATGTACGAGGGATGGAAGGAGCAACGCCGCCGAGATCAGCGCGAGCCGGAAACGACAGGCAGCCATGCGCGAAAGGGGGAATGGAGATATCAACGCGGATAGACTCCTATGGAATAATGGGGATGACAACGAAGGCTTCGGGAAGGAAGCCGCGGCGGCGATGCGCCGCCAGGATCATGGGATGGGGAATACGACAGACCATCACCGGCGCGGGTTCGTCCCCGCGCCGGTGACGCCGGCAATGCTACTCCTGCGCGGGAGACTCGATCGTGACCTTCTCCATCTTCACGGGGGACTTCGGCTTATCGTTGCCATCGGTCGCGGTGGTGGCGATCGCATCGACCACATCCTCTCCCTCGATCACACGCCCGAAGATCGTATAGCTCGGCGGCAGGGGATAATCCACATGCATGATGAAGAACTGCGAGCCGTTGGTGTTCGGTCCGGCGTTCGCCATCGCCACCGTCCCGGCCTTATAGCCACGCTTGTAGAGATCGGACGAACGGTTGATCTCATCGTTGAAGCGTCCGCCCCATGCGCTCTGTCCGCCACGGCCGGTGCCGGTGGGGTCGCCCCCCTGGATCATGAAGCCCTTGATGACACGGTGGAAGACCACCCCATCGTAGTACTCCTTCTCGGCGAGCGTGATGAAGTTCTCGGTCGTCTTCGGCGCATCCTGCTCCATCAGCTCGAAGCGGATCGTCCCCATGTTCGTCTTGATATTGGCTATGCGGTTTGCCACGTCGTTTCTCCTTGTGAATTGATCCTCGAACGTTCTCCCTCGCTCCCCCGGAGATCTCCTCAGAAGGGGTTCGGGAGCCGGACGCAATATACCATCTGATCGCGTCGGAGCCCGACGCGGCGGAGTGCGGTGATGATGAAAGGGACGCCGGAGCGAACAATCGGTATTGCGTCGCCCCGCTCAAATGCCCAACTTGATCGCCGGAGCTGTTCAGGCTGTTGGTGTGTGCAGAGTGTGCCGGGCTGACGTCCCCTTCTCCCTCACTTTCATCGAAGCGTATGATCGTTTCCCGATACTCCCTGCGATTTTCCATCGTTCTTCTCGCGCTCCTGTTCCTGCCGATGGCGGCAGCCTGGGCTCAGCGCTCCGGAGGCGAGGCCGACCGTGCCTCGCGCTCCATGGCGGGGGCGCTCGCCACGGAGGGGGATCTGCTGTTCGTCGAGAACCGTGGACAGATCGTGGATGCACGTGGAGAAGAGCGGCCGGAGATTGTCTATACGTCGGGGCGGGGGAGCATCTTCTTCCGCCGGGATGGGGTCAGCTATCTCTTCACGCGCGCCGACTCGACCGGCGGAGCGCTCGCATCGGCCACCGCGACCGGCCACGAGGCGTATCCATCCCACCGCACGACCGGCAGCTACCGCATGGATGTGGAGTTCGTCGGCGCAGATCCCGGCGCCACGATCTCCGCCGAGGAACAGAGCGGAGGGAGCACCCACTACTACCGGCCCCACGCGCCCGATGGCATCACCGGAGCGCGGAGCTTCCGGCGTCTTATCTATCACGGGATCTATCCGGGGATCGACCTCCATTTTCACAGCGACGAGGCCGGACTGAAATACGATTTCATCGTTCATCCGGGCGCCGATCCATCGGTCATACGGCTCCGCTATCATGGGGCCGACAGCGTGCTGATCAACGATGAGGGGGAGCTCGTGGCACACACCATGCTGGGCGCCATCACCGAAGGGGCCCCGTTCAGCTATCAGCCTCCGGCATCGGAACCGGCCGGGATGGGACGCGGGGAGCGCGAGGAGGTGGAGTGCCGATGGATCGTCGAAGGGAACGAGGCACATATCGAGCTGGGGGACTACGATCCGCGCAGGACGCTGGTGATCGACCCCACGCTTCTGTGGGCGACGTATTACGGCGGCAGCTCCGCCGAGGCGTTCTTCAACGAGCTTGTGGCGATGACCATCGACGCTGGCGGCGATATCGTCATCGCCGGAACCACGCTCAGCCCGGACCTGCCGGTGACACCGGGATATCAGCCCGCATCCGCCGGGGACTACGATACGTTCGTGGCGAAATTCGATGCGACCGGGAACAGGCTATGGGCGACCTACTATGGAGGGACGAAGTTCGATATGGCGCGCGGCGTCGACGCGGGAAACGGGCTCACCATCGCGGTCGCCGGACGCACCGAAAGCAGCGACTTCCCGGTCAGTCCCGGCGCGATCCAGAAAGCTAGCGGCGGTGCGGGGGATGCGTTCGTGGTTCTGTTCGACGGGACAGGACAGCGTCTGTGGGGAACCTACTACGGCGGCAACGCCAGCGATGTGGCGCAGGGGGTGGCGATCGACCGATCGGGTGCCGTGGCGATCACCGGCTATACGCTGAGCGGGAATCTCCCGACCTCCGGCAACGCCATGCAGAAGTCGCTCCGGTCCCATGACCACGCCGACGCATTCGTCGCGAAATTCAATCCGGCGGGAGGGCTCGCGTGGAGCACCTACTACGGGGGATCGATGACCGACCGCGCGAGCGCAATCGCCATCGACGGCTCGGGAAGACTGGCGATCGCGGGCACGACCGACAGCCCCGATCTTCCCATCGCCGCGCCGAGCGCGCAGCCGGGGCTGGCCGGCCAGAGCGACGCGTTCGTGGCGCTCTTCTCCGGGGATGGAGACCAGCGCTGGGGGAGCTATCTCGGCGGCGACAGCACCGATGAGGGGAACGATATCGCGTTCGATCGCAACGGCGATCTGCTGCTGTGCGGGGCTACCGTCAGCTTCAACTTCCCCACCACCAGCGGCTCGTTCCAGCCGAAGCTCAACGGCAATGGACTCGATATCTTCATCGCGAAGATCGATGCCGGCGGGAATCTCCAATGGGGAACCTACTACGGCGGAACGGGACACGACGACGGATACGGGATATGGGCCTCGGGCGCCGACAGGATCTATATCACCGGCATGACCAACTCCACCGATTTCCCGGTGACGCCGGATGCATATCAGTCGGCCAAGGACGGGACGAAGGGGAGCACCTACGCCGATGCATTCCTTATCGAGCTCGACCCGGACGGCCGCCGGCTATGGAGCACATACTATGGCGGCGAGGAGTGGGATATGGGGAGCTGTGTGGTCACCAACGGGAGCGGCGACATCTATATCACCGGGGCCACCTACCATGGCTATCTCCCCGGCACGTCGCGGGGGTTTCAGAAAACCCCCAGCGGGTCCGACGATGCCTTCATCGCCAAGTTCGGCGCCGGCAGGGAGTGCGGGATACTGAACCCGATCATCGTCCCCAGCGGGCCGCCCGAGCTCTGTGTGGGGAATACGATGACACTGACCGCCCCCGACGGCTATGCACGTTATGAGTGGCTCCCCGGAGGAGAGACAACGCGAAGCATCACCGTGACCGCCGGCACCTACCGGGTCAGGGTGATGACGACCGACGGATGCCAGGATACATCGCGGCCGATCCAGATTATCGCCAGAACAAAGCCGCGCGTCAGCATCCGCCAGGCCCCACTGGTCGAGATCTGCGCGGATAAATCCCTCACCATTACGTCGGTAAGCTCCAATGCCGCCTCCCTCCTCTGGTCCACAGGGGAGACCACGCCGATCATCACCGTCACGCAGCCCGGGGTGTATACGGTGACCGCCACCAGCAGCTACGGATGCACCGAGAGCGCCTCGGTCACCGTCGTATTGTCTTCGGGGCCTCCGGTACATGTAACGGGACCGTCATCGGTCTGTGCGGGGAGCACCTTCACCTACAGCACGCCCACGGTGAACAGCGCATCGTACCGATGGAACCTGCTGGGCAATGGGACGATCATCGGAAGCAATACCGGAAGATCGATCACGATACAATGGGGCGCCGCCGGCACCGGATCGATCGCCCTCGTCGCGGCCGACGCCACCACGGGGTGCACGGCGATCGACCGCCTGGACGTAACGATCGGGGATACGCTGCGGCCGATGGTGCTGGCCGACGGTCCGCTCCGGCGGTGCCAGGACGACAGCGTGAAACTGGATGCGGGAGATGGCTATGCGCGCTACCTGTGGTCCACCGGCGAGATGACGCGCACGATCGTGGCGCGCTCATCCGGGCGTTACGTCGTGACCGTCTCGACCTCGGATGGATGCAGCGGCAGCGAGGCGGTGGAGGTCATTATCGACGCCCCGCCAACCCCCATCATCACGGGCCCCGTCACAGCCTGCCCCGGCACCGCGACAGTATACGCGACGACAGGGAGTCCCGGACATGATTATGCCTGGACCATTACCGGAGGAACCATCATCTCGGGACAGGGGACCAACGCCATCACGGTGCTCTGGGACAATCGGGCACAGGGGCTGCTTCAGCTGGCCGAGACGATTCAGGGGCCGGGATGCTCGGCGCTCACCCCCTTCTACAGCGTTACGGTCGGCTCCCAGCTGCCGCTGGCGCTGCTCCCCGACGGAGATATCACCCTCTGCGAAGGGGACAGCATCACGCTCAGCGCCTCCCCCGGATTCGAGAGCTACCTGTGGTCCACAGGGGAGACCACGCCCAGCATCGTGGTCAAAACAGCGGGAGTATACAACCTGACGGCAAGCGACGGAAGCTGCACCAGAACGTCATCCAATGCCGTCATCGTCGTGCATCCCCGTCCGGCACCAGCGATCGGCGTGATCACCCAGGGGAACAGGACCATTCTCGATGCCGGCGCCGGCTACGCGTCCTACCGGTGGAGCACCGGCGATACGACGCGGCGCCTGGTTCTGCACGGCTCCGGAAGCTACACCGTCACCGTCACCGACTCGGCCGGATGTACCGGCGTCTCGGAGCCCTTCATAGTCCTGCCGCTCACCGAGACATCGATCGCCGTCTCGACGCACGAGGCGACGCCGGGGGAGATTATAACCGTAGCCATACGGCTGGCCGCGTCGCGCAATCTGGCCCGCTACGGCGCCATCACCTACAATGGAGCGCTGCGCTTCAATGCGACGCTTCTCCATCCCGTCGAGGGAACGCCCGATGGGGTCATCGACGGAGGCGACAGGGTGGTCCCCTTCAACGGTATACTGCGCGATACGGCGGGAGTGCTGGCAACGCTGAAGTTTCTGGTCCTCCTCGGCGACAGCGCGCTCACGCCGCTGCGGCTGGACTCGTTTACCTGGGGGGATGACGGCATCGCCACGGTGCTCGGCGACGGCATGCTCCGTCTGCAACTCTGCGCCGAGGATGGGGACCGGCTGGTGACGCCCGGTGGAAGAGCCGCGCTGAAGGGGGCCCGTCCCGACCCGGTGCATGACGCCGGCCAGATCGAGTATGAGCTGATCGAGGATGGCCCCGTACGTCTGACGATCAACGATATGCTGGGGCGCGAGGTGATGCTGCTCCTCGAAGAGGACGCCCGCCCGGGAGCCGGTGTGATACGCTTCGATGGATCGAAGCTCCCGCCAGGGCTCTACCTGATAACGCTCCGCACCCCAACCGGATATCTCAGCGCTCCGATGCGTATCGTCAGATGAGCGCCGCCGGCACAACCGTCCGCCGATCAACCCCTCGACCGTCGCGGCATCCCATATCGGATTGGCGTCCGCCATCGGAGATAGCCCCGGCCGGCGTCACGGGGGCGCGACCGGATACCGTACCGGCTACAAACGGGACCGGCACGATCGCTATCTTCTTCCGGGAACATCCTCCGTCGCCGGCATCACGATGAGCGGCCGCGGATCGCCGGGAACCTGCGACGGCGCGATGTCTCTATCCCCTCACATCCCCCCCGACGGACTCTCGACCGATCGCGCCGCATGCGACCGGGAGGGCCCACACCCCGTCGCGCATGCCGGACTCCGCGCCGGCTATTCTCCCCGTTGGATTCTCGAACAGCAGCTATAACGTACCCGGAGATAGTCACGATGAACCGTAGAGACTTTCTGACGATCGGCAATCCCCTGAACGGCGGCGCATCGCTGCCGCGCAACAGAGGGGAGGAGACGACGCACGGTCCGCAGATATTCATGCGCCGCAGCGCGACCGGCCTTGAGCCATGGGCCCCCGGCGGCGACGATGGGTGGGACTACGCGAAGGCGGCCCATCTGCTCCGCCGCTGCATGATCGGGCCGACCGAGACCGAGATCCGCGCGGCGGTGGACGCCGGGCTGGAGGGAACGCTGGCGTCCCTGCTGACCCCGTTCACTCCGCCGCTGACGCTGATCGCCGACTGGGCCGGCCAGGACCCACAGATACGGGCGGCGGGAGCCGACGAGACATCGGTCAACCAGTTCCTGGCCGAGCTTCTCCGTAAAGGAGTGGCGCTCCACAGCTGGTGGCTCGATGTGATGGCGCGGTCCCCCGTATCGATACAGGAGCGGATGACGCTCTTCTGGCACGGCCACTTCACCAGCGAGCTGCAGGTGGTAAAGGCCGCCGAGTTCATGTACGGCCAGAACCAGCTTCTGCGGCGGAGCGCCCTCGGCAATTTCAAGCAGATGGTCAAGGACGTGACCAAGGATATGGCGATGCTGGTCTACCTCGACGGCGTGCAGAACAGCAAGCGCGGCACCAAGTCGAACATCAACGAGAACTACGCCCGCGAGCTGATGGAGCTCTTCACGATGGGGCCGGTGGACTGGGATGCCAACCCCAATTATACGCAGAGCGATGTCTCGGAGGCCGCGCGCGCGCTCAGCGGCTACACGGCGACCACAAGCAGCAAAGGAAGCGGCTACGTGGGGCTCGCCAGCCAGTTCACGGCGCTCCTCTGGGACTCCGGCCAGAAGACGGTGCTCGGGCGGACCGGAGCCTGGAAGGCCGACGATGTGGTCGATATCATCTTCAGCGAGCGGAGCGATCAGGTCGCGAAATTCATCTGCGCCAAGATCTACCGCGCCTTCGTCTACGATATCCCCGATCCGGTCGTGGTGACGGCGATGGCCGAGACGTTCAGAAGCAGCAACTGGGAGCTGGCGCCGGTGATACGGGAGCTGCTGCGGAGCGCGCATTTCTTCGACCTCACCAACATCGGCGCGCTCGACAAAAGCCCGGTCGATTACGTGATCGGCCTGGTGCGGGGACTCGGGCTGGGGAACGTTCCCGATCTGCTGACCTCCGGGGTCAGCCGTCTGAGCCAGGATCTGCGCAACCGCCTGACGACCTATGGGATGACCCTCTTCGATCCCCCCAACGTGAAGGGATGGCCCGGCGGCCGAAGCTGGATCAGCACCTCGACGCTTCCGCTCCGGCAGAAGTTCGGGCTCGACATCATGGACAAGGCGATCAAGGTTCCCAGAAGCAGCGATATCTATTACAGGTTCGACCCGATCGCGTTCGCAAAAAGGTTCTCGGCTCCGGGGGATATCCATGCGCTGAGCCAGGAGATGTCCCGGTTCATCCTGAACGTCCCCCCCTCCGAGATGGAGGCCCAGCAGCTCTACGCGGCGCTCCTCGATGGCGGGGTCGACTACGAGTGGAGCATCGACGACCCGGAGCAGAAGCCGGACGAGCGGATCAGGAAGTTCCTGAAGGTCGCCTTCCAGCTTGCGAAATATCAGCTCTACTGAGCCGCGCGATCCGAACAACACACTTCGAATATCGAACGATAAAGGTGATAGATATGAAGCGTAGATCCTTCCTGCAGAAGCTCGCCAGCACCGGGATCGTCCTGCCGATCGCGATGGGCTTTCCCCGCATGCGCGCGTTCGCAAGCTCCCCCGCCGGCTCCCCCTTTATGCGGCTCGCCTCCTCGGCCAACGACCGGATCATGATCCTCATCCGGATGGCAGGCGGCAACGACGGGCTGAACACGGTGGTCCCCTATACCAACAGCGACTACTACACGGCGCGCAGCCACGGAACCGCCGAGAATGTTGCGATAGACGCCGACGCTGTGGTGAAGCTCCCTGGCTCCGGCACGCTCGGACTGCATCCGTCGCTCGCTCCGCTGCTCCCCCTCTATGCCGAGGGGAAGATGACGATCGTCCAGAACGTCGGCTATCCGAACCAGAATCTCTCCCACTTCCGCTCCACCGATATCTGGCTCTCCGGCTCCGACGCCGATGTCTACGATAACGCGGGCTGGTACGCGAAGTATCTGGAGGAGAAATATCCCGAGTATCCCGGCGTGCTCCCCCAGGACCCGTTCGCCATCGAGCTGGGGACGTATCTGAGCACGACGCTGATCGGCGAGCATGGGAACATGGGGGTGGCGTTCGCCGATCTCTCCTATATCCCCGGTCTCCCCGGCGTCGATCCCGTCCGCCCGACGCACGCGGGGGATGAGGAAGAGTACGTGCGCCAGATCGCGCGGCAGTCGAACATCTTCTCCAACGCGATCACGACAGCCTACGCCCGGCAGTCCAGCAATATGGTCCCCTATCCCGACGCGGCGGCAAACCCGCTGGCCGGGGCGCTGGCGGGGATCGCCAAGCTTATCGCCGGGGGACTGACCACGCAGATGTACATCGTCAACATCGGCAACTACGATACCCACTCCGGGCAGCTTGCGCAGCAGGCGCGGCTGCATGGCCTGTTCGCCGAGGCGGTGGCGGCGTTCCAGCGCGACCTCGAGGCGTTCGGGCTCGACGAGCGCACCTGCATGATGACGATCAGCGAGTTCGGCCGCCGCGTCGAATCCAACGGAAGCGGCACCGATCATGGCTCGGCGTCCCCGCTGATGGTGATCGGCACCGGAGTGGTGGGAGGGATCATCGGACACGATCCCGATCTCGGCGATCTGGAAGGCCCGGGGAACCTGAAGCCACAGTACGATTTCCGGCAGGTCTATGCCTCGGTGCTCGGCCAGTGGTACGACGCCCCCGAGGAGATGATCGCCCCGAAGGCGCTGCCGCGGCACTTCGACCAGCTCCCCATCTTCAGGGTCGATACCGTATCGGTCAACGAACAGACGCGCGCAGCCTTCAGTCTCGGACAGAACTATCCGAACCCCGCGGCCGGCGCGACCCGGATTCCGATCGACGGGATCACCGTCGGGATGGATGCCCGCTTCACGCTGTACGATCTGAACGGCCGCGCGCTGCTGAGGAGGCCGGTTGCCCCGGGAGAGCACGCCGTGGATCTCGACACACGAGGGCTCCCCTCGGGGGGCTATATCTACGAGCTGACAGCCGGAGGAGCACGCCATACACGAACGATGACCGTCACGCACTAGGCACGCCCCCAACATCGCGCCGTTCCGCGCCCTCCCGGCCTCGCAGCCGGGAGGGCGCGGCTGTTTCCGGAGGTGATGAACGTGCACCACCGAAGCAGGAGCGAGCGGGCAATCGCGGGCACTGCCGCGCTCCACAGGCATCGCCATGCAGGTCTCCCCCCCAACCGCGCACGGAGGCCCGGTGGACCGATATGCCGGCCCGATGCCGCATGACATGCATATACGCCGGGGAGGGTACACAATGATGTACTGGCACCGGGCTGAACAATATCCTACCTTACGTATGCCCCTCCCCCCATAGTTCCCGTTGTGTTCGAGTACCCGCTGCCACGAAGGAGACATCCGTAACGCGCAAGAGCCAACATTGCGTTCTTCCATCATATCCATACCTGGAGATTCTCCCATGATCAGAAGAGCTGCCCTCTCGACATTCGTCGCGATTCTCGTGACGGTCATCGTCTCTCTTGTCGCCGGCACGAGTCCGGCGAGCGCACAGCAGAATCCCGCCTGCTGCTTCTACACAGTCGACATCCAGGGGGTGCCGGCCAACTGCTTCGATTTCAAAGTCTACTTCCGCTGGGACTGCAACCCCAATCAACAGGCCACCATCTATGCAACCAATGGCATCTTTGTGGCGCCCATCCCGACGCCCCCTCCATGCCCGCCGGCGTGCAGACTCGGCACGATAAGCCTCAACGAGATGCAGGGCTTCATCGGTCCGAACCAGACCTTCACCTACAAGGTCAAGGACTGCTGCATCACCGCAACCTTCGACTTCGACAGCAATGGCTGCATCTATATCAAGGTGAGGCCCGGCGTCCCGCCCTGCAACTAACGCCACCGCAAACCATTGATGGCTCGTCGCCGTTTCCGCGCCCTCCCGGCCTTGCAGCCGGGAGGGCGCGGCCGGTTTCCGGGGGACCAGAGTCCATCGAACCGGAAGGGGGCTGCGTCGCGGAATGAGGGCATGGTGAGACATTGCGGGCTCTGCCGTGTTCCCTGCTCTGTACGGCGGCGCCCATTGCCGCCGGCTCCCGGCTTTATCGCATATGCACAGGGGCCGGGAAGCTCCATCCCCTTATCACGTCATGTTGCCGAGCGGGCCCTCTTCCGGCTCGGAGATCACTATGAACCGCAGGGAGTTCCTCTCTCTCGACGACCCATCCACGCCGCCATCGGATGCCGGCGGGGCCATCCCCCCCGCGTCCGAGTTCTACCGGAGCAGCCGCGGTCTCGACCGCTATATCCCCTCGCCCGAGCAGCCGTGGGATTACACCAGGGCCGCGCACCTGCTCCGCCGCGCCATGATCGGCCCGACCGACGCGGAGATTCGCCGCGCGGTGGAGGAAGGCCTCGATGCCACGATCGACAGGCTGCTTCAGCCGCACGTGCCGTCGCTCAAGCTTATCGATGAATGGGCCGGGAGCGATCCCTCGATATCGTCGGCCGAGCCGGAGGGTCCGGTCAGCGTGGTCTGGGTGGAGCAGAAACTGGCGCGGCGGGAGAAGCTGGGACGCTGGTGGCTGCGCACGATCGTCGAGGCGCCGGTTTCCCTGCAGGAGCGGATGACGCTCTTCTGGCACGGCCACTTCGTCAGCGAGATGCGCGTGGTGGAATACGCCGAGTGGATGTACCAGCAGAACCAGCTGCTGCGGCGCAACGCGCTGGGGAATTTCAAGGAGCTGGTCGGTGAGATCACCACCGATATGGCGATGCTGATCTATCTCAACGGCGTCGACAACTACATCGAGCCGTGGGGAGGGAGCCATATCAACGAGAACCATGCGCGCGAGCTGATGGAGCTCTTCACGATGGGGCCGGTCGACTGGGATGGAACGGCCAACTACACGCAGCGCGATGTGGCCGAGGCGGCCCGCGCGCTCAGCGGCTGGACCCGGACGCCGAGCCCGATGGGGGAACTGTACGCGGGGCTGCGGGGGAGCTTCCGCCCGGAGCGGTGGGACGGCGGGGTGAAGACGTTTCTCGGGCGCAGCGGCGCGTTCGGCGCACAGGATATCATCGAGATCATCTTCAGCCAGCGGAGGGGGCAGATCGCGCGATTCATCTGCGGGAAGCTCTACCGGACGTTCGTCTACCAGGAGCCCGACCGCGCCATCATCGACGGCATGGCGGGCACGCTGCTGGCGCACGACTGGGAGATCGCGCCGGTGATGGCAGAGCTGCTGGCGAGCGAGCATTTCTACGACCCGACGAACATCGGTGCGCTGGCGAGGACCGTGACCGACTACCATCTGTCGATCGTCAGGGGAATGGGCCTGGGCAACGTCCCCGACTTCGATCCCGCGACGCCTTCCTACCCGGCCGGGGATCTGTGCGCGCGGCTGCTGAAGCTCGGACAGATGCCATTCTATCCGCCGAACGTCAAGGGATGGCCCGAGGGCCGCGCATGGGTGAGCGCATCGACGCTGCCGGGGAGGCAGAAGTTCGCCCTCGACGTGGCGGCCGGAAGAATCACCGCCGGACCGGGGAAGCCCGAGCTCTACCGGTTCGATCCGATCGAGCTCGCCGGAAGCTTCCCCGAGCCGCACGATATCCATGCTCTCTGCCACGACATGACCCGCTGCTTCCTGAGCCTCCCGCCATCCCCGCGCGAGGAGGCGATGCTCTACGGAACACTGCTGAGCGGCGGGGTGGATTACGAATGGTCGCTGGATGATCCGGCGCAGCAGCCGGCCGAGCGGATACGACGATTCCTCCGGGCCCTGATGGGGCTTCCAAAGTTCCAGCTCTACTGATGGAGCGGAGAACATGCTCCCGATACTTTCATTGACCGAAACGCCATGCAGCGTCGCTCCTTCCTGAAAAATCTGGCCTGTGCCAGCCTTCTCCTCCCCGCCATGTCGGGCCTGCCCCGCATGCGCGCGTTCGCGCAGACCCTTCATGGATCGCCGTTTCTGCGCCGCGAGGCGGAGGGGGCCGACGGGGTGATGGTGATCATCCGGCTCTTCGGCGGCAACGATGGGCTCAACACCCTGGTGCCGTATCAGGACGACCGCTACTACAGGGCGCGCGGACGGGGAACCGATCTGGATCTGTCGATCGCGCCGGAGCGGGTGCTGCGCCTGCACGATACCGGAACGCTCGGCTTCCATCCGGCGTTCGCGCCGATGCACGAGCTGTATATGGAGGGGAAGATGGCGATCGTCCAGAACGTCGGCTACCCGGATCAGGATCTCTCCCACTTCCGCTCCACCGATATCTGGCTCTCCGGCTCCGATGCCGATGTCTACGAGACGTCGGGCTGGTACGCCCGCTACCTGGAATCGCGCCACCCCAACTACCCCGACGTTCTGCCGGATGCGCCGTTCGCCATCGAGGTCGATACCTATCTCGGCACCTCGCTCATGGGGCGGCGCGGGGATATGGGGATAGCGGTCTCCGATTTCTCCTTCATCCCCGACCATCCCGCGCAGATCGACGGCGATCACGCCACCAACGCCGCGATCGAGGAGCGGTTCGTCCGGGAGACGATGCGCCAGTCGAGCATCTTTCTCGACGCCGTTGCCGGCGCGCACCGGCGGGCGGCGCGCAACACCGTGGCCTACCCCGGCGACAGCCTGCTGGGAGGGCAGCTCGCGGCGGTCGCGCGGATGATCGCCGGGGGACTTCCCACGCAGCTCTATGTGATCAACGTCGACGGCTTCGATACCCACTTCGACCAGCAGGCGCGCCACGCCAATCTGCTGGGATATATCGCCGGGAGCATGCATGCGTTCCAGCGCGATATCGAGGGGCTGGGGGTGGCGCACAGGGTGAGCATGATGACGATCAGCGAGTTCGGCCGCCGCGTCGCCTCCAACGGAAGCGGCACCGACCATGGCGCCGCCGCGCCGCTGTTCGTCATCGGCCAGGGGGTGCGCGGCGGCATCATCGGGGCCGATCCCGACCTGGGCGATCTCGACGAGGCGGGGAACCTCAGGATGCAGTTCGACTTCCGGCAGATCTATGCATCGGTGCTGGGGCAGTGGCTCGGTGCCACCGGCGCCGAGCTGGAGGGGGATGCGCTGCCACGCGGGTTCGAGCAGCTCCCGATCTTCCAGCACCGCTCCACGACCTTCACCGAAGCGGCACGTTCATCCCCGGAGCTCAGGCTTACGCTCTCGCAGAACCACCCGAACCCCGCACGGACTATCACCACGATCGAGGTCGGTGGAATCCCCCCCGGCGGCCAGGGGACGCTCACGCTCCACGATATCGGTGGACGCCAGGTGCTGCGGCGCGCCGTCGGCGCGGAGGAGCGGAGCATCGCTCTGGATGTGCGGGATCTCCCGGCGGGCTCCTACCTGTATATGCTGCAGGCGGGCGCCGCGCAATGCAGCGGGAGGATGGTTGTCCGGCACTGACACGGCGTCTATCCGGGATGCCGGATGCTTATGCGCGACGGGTCCGCTCAGGGCTCTGTGTCGATCTTCCGGTAGACCGCCACGCGCCGCTCCTCGACGGCGATGAAGCGGCCATCGACGTAGCGTATGGCGGCCACGGGAGCGGCGAGGGCGGCGCTTCCGGCGGGCGACAGGGTGGCAAGGTCGTACAGCCGCACCGTCGATGAATCGGAGAGCAGGAGCGTATCGCGGTCGATGGCGATCGAGCGGAGCCCCGCCCCCCCCGGAACATCGCGGAGGTAGCTTCCGAACGGATCGAACACCACCACCCGGCCTCCGTCGAGCACATAGGTATTGTCCTCGTCGTCCACCTCCAGCTGCGACGGGTCGGTCAGGCGTCCGGCACCGGCGGTCACATCGCCGAAGGTCCGCACCACCCGGCCGAGCGGATCGATCCTGATGATCCTCCGGTTCTCCCCGTCGACGATCAGCAGGTCTCCCTGGCGGGAGACGGCCACATCGCGCGGATAGCCGAAGCGTCGCCGCTCGTCGCGATCATCGCGCGTGGAGATCGAGGTGATATAATCGAGCATCCTGTTGAAGCGAAGGATGCGATGGTTGTTGTAGTCGGCCACATAGACATCGGTGCCGCGCCGGGCATAGACGGCGCTCGGCGCATCGAACTGCAGCTCGCCGGAGCCGAAGCCGCTCACCGCGCGGATGGAATCCCCCCTCGGCGAGAACTTCACCAGCGCGTTGCCGACGCGGTCGATCACATAGACGTTCCCCTGGATATCGCTGTCGAGGTCGGCGGCGCCAAGGAAATGCCCGAAGCTCATCAGAAAGAACAGAAGCTGCAGCATGGAATGATCCGGCATACATGAATGGAAGCGGGGAGCCGACGGCGGCAACGGCCGGGCCGTCACCCCTTCGGATTGGCCGGACGGATATCGAGCTCGCGGATCAGCGCACGCTCCGGCAGCGACACCGCCAGCAGCACCGATTCGGCCACATCCTCCGGCTGCAGGATGCGATCGCGGTTCGGCGAGGTTGTCCCCGCCTCATCGAAGAAATTGGTATCGACCGACCCGGGGGAGATCGTGATGATCCTGACGTTCTGCGAGCGCGCCTCATGGAACGCCGATTCGGCCAGCCCGTTCACCCCGAACTTGCTGGCGCAGTAGGCCCCGCCGCCGGCGAAGCCATGCTTCCCCGCCAGCGAGCTGATGGTCACCACGCAGCCGTGCCCCTGCTCGTACATCAGCGGAAGCGTATGCTTCAGGCAGAGGAAGGTGCCGCGAAGGTTCACCCCGATCACGTTATCGAACTCCTCGACGCTTATGTCGGTCAACGGCTTGAACACGCCGAAGCCCGCGTTGTTGATCAGGATATCGATCCGCCCCAGCTGCCGGACGGTGCGCTCCACCATCTCCCGCACATCGCTCTCCTGGCTGATATCGGCCGGAACGACCAGCGTCCGGGAGCGATCGCCGAGCGAGGCGGCCACCTCCTGGAGCTTCTTCTCGTTCCGTGCCGCCAGGGCGACCTTCGCCCCCTCGCGCGCCAGGCTTCGCGCTATCTCCGCGCCGATCCCCGAACTTGCGCCCGTGACGAGCGCCACCTTCCCCTGTAGTTTCATAACGATCCATACTTCATGTGACGATTGCGTATTTTCCCTTCGCCTTCGGGCACGCCATCTCACGGTCTCTCCACTATCTTCCACTCATCGCGAGGGCATTCCGATGCGATACCACAGTGTGCCATGCTGTGGGGGAGAAGTTACGACGGCGAGGCTTCTCCCCCTGCTGATTCTCCTGCTCTGTTCCCCCCTCCCCCCTGCGGCCGCGCAGGTGGTGATCAATGAGATCATGTATGCTCCGCCCCCCCCGGAGCCTGAATGGGCCGAGCTTTATAACGCCGGACCGGACCCGGCCGATCTCTCCGGCTGGACGCTCCGGGACGAAGGGGGCGCCGAAACCACGATCACCGCGACGATCCTTCCGCCACGAAGCTTTCTGGTGATCACCCGCGATACCGCGCGCCTTGCCGAGATCCGCCATATCCCCTCCCCGATCCTTCAGCTTTCCCTCCCTCTGCTGAACAACGGAGGTGATGGCCTGGTGCTGCGCGACCCGTCGGGGAGAAGGATCGATTCGGTGCGCTTCAGCGCGAGCTGGGGAGGGAGCAGTGGCGGCTCGATCGAGCGGAGAAGCGCCGGCGATCCGGGATCGCGCCCATCATCGTGGGGCCCCTGCGTCGATCCCGACAGCGCCACCCCCGGACGCACCAACTCGATCTCGGCGGCCGGGCTCGACATCGCCATCACCTCGGCGCGATTCGATCGGGCGGGATCGCGCGCCATCGCGGTCGTGGCGAATCCCGGGCTCGGGGAATCGCTTCCGGCAACGGCGACGCTCTACCGCGACGCCGACGGCGATGGCTCCGGCGCCCCGGAGGAGGAGCTGGCGCGCGCGACGGTCGGGACGCTGCGGCCGGGAGACTCGGCGACGATCGAGCTTGGCTGGCGGGTGGCGCTGGCGGAGCGGGGCGAGCCGGGGTTGATCGTGCTGGCGATGCCGGGCGATGAGCGCCCCGGCAACAACAGCGCGGAGTTTATAGCGCAGGCTCCGCTGCTCGATACCGGCGTGGTGATCAACGAGATCATGTTCGACCCGATGCCGCTCGGCGCGACGACGGGGGCCGAGTATATCGAGCTGTACAACCGGAACGACGCGCAGGTCTGGATCGCCGGATGGAAGATCTACGATGCGACCCGGAAGGCGCAGGTCGCGATCCCGGCGACGATCCCCCCGATCCCGCAACGCTCGTATTACCTGATCGCCAGCGACAGCGGCATCTACGCCCGCTTTCCCGGCCTTGCCGATTCCACGAACGTGACGGTGATGGGGGTGAGCGGCTTCTCGCTCAACGCCGATGAGGACGACGTGGTACTGCGGAACAACGCCGGGGCGACGGTCGATTCGGTGCATTACCACGACGACTGGCACCGGCGGGAGCTGGGAGGAACCAGGGGGATGGCGCTGGAGCGGATCTCACCGAGCGCCCCCTCCGGCGACGGACGCAACTGGTCCACATCGGCCGGAATCGGGGGAGGAACTCCCGGCGCCATCAACTCGCTTGCGATAGCTCCCGGCCGCTCCGACGCAACGCTGGGCGTGGCCCCCTCCACCGTCTCCCCCGACGGGGATGGCTTCGAGGATTTCATCCGCGTCTCCTATCGCCTGCCGGCGCGCACTGCCCGCATCGTCGCCGACGTCCACGACCGATGGGGACGGAGGGTGCGCAGGATCGCATCGAACGAGCCGGCGGCGGCGACGGGAGAGCTGATCTGGGACGGCCGCGATGACGACGGACGTCCGCTGACGCCGGGGATCTATATCATCAGGATCGAGGCGTACGACGATGGGGGCGGAGGGCTCAGCACGGCGCAGGGCACGGTGGTTGTTGCGAAGAAGCTTTGAGAATGCCCACAAGTTCGTGATCTTCAGCGCGGCATCCGTCGGTGCCATTCGGCCTCCGGACGTGCGAGGAGGTATGGGGAGAGTCCCCGGCCGACGGAATCATCGTAATCCATTCCCCATGCTATCCGATACCGGCGACCATATCTCGGGCTTCAGCGAGCTGACCCCCGATCTGGCGATCACCCTGATCGAGCGGGAGCTCGGCGAGCGCTGCACCGGCCTCTGCCGCCCCCTCGCCAGCTATATCAACCGCGTCTTCGAGCTGCAGCTCGACGGGGGCGAGGGGATCATCGCCAAATTCTATCGCCCCGGACGATGGAGCCGCGAGGCGCTCCTCGACGAGCATGAGTTCCTGCGGGAGCTGGCCGAGCTCGAGATTCCGGTGATAGCCCCACGCGTCTTCGCCAGCGGCACAACGCTCGGCGAGCACAGGGGGATGTATTTCACCGCCTTCCCGAAGAAGCTCGGCCGGGGATGCGATGAGCCGAGCGACGATCAGTGGGAGGAGCTGGGAAGGCTCCTGGCGCGGGTGCATAATGTCGGGGCGATCCACCCTCCGCGCAACCGGATCACGATGCTTCCGGAGCGCTCGACGCGATCCAACATCGAGTTCATCCTCCGCTCCGGCTGCATTACCGGCGAGCTCCGGAAAGAATATGAGAAGGCCGCCCAGGATATCGTGGAACTCATCACCCCGATGTTCGATGGGACCGAGCTTATTCGCATTCATGGCGACTGCCATCAGGCCAACATCGTCTACAGACCGGGAGAATCGTTCTATCTGATCGATTTCGACGATATGGCGGTGGGGCCGGCGGTGCAGGATTTCTGGATGCTGCTGCCGGGACATCTCACCGATTCGATGCTGGAGGTCGATCTGTTCATCGAGGGATACGAAACGTTCCGGCGCTTCGACCGGCGCACCCTTACGCTGATCGAACCCCTGCGTGCGATGCGTTATATCCATTTCACGGCATGGTGCGCCGCGCAGGTCGCCGACGGGGGCTTTGCCCGGCTGGCCCCCGGCTGGGGGACGCAGGCGTTCTGGCGGAGTGAGATAGCCGATCTGCGGATGCAGCGGGATGAGATCATCGGCGGCGCAAAGCCCTCCTGGCTGATGTGATTCCGCCCGGCGGGGCTCCTCATTCCGGCGGCGGCCGAACTGTGCCCATTTGTCCGGATCAGGGGCACGAAGTTGTGTACCCATGAGCGCTTCTGTAATTTCCTCCATGCCGGTTTCCAGTCGAGTCCAACACGACAGGGCAATACGCCCTGACATCCTTTTCGCGCTCCGCGCACAGAAGATCCTGGCCGCCGGCCAGGCCGAGCGTGCCGTGGAGATCTGCAAGCGTGGCCTGATATATTTTCCCGAGAACCATACGGGATATATCGTGCTGGCGCAGGCATATCTGACACTGGAGCAGCACGACCGCGCGCTCAATGTTCTGCATGATGGATACCGCCGCACCGGCTCGAAGCGGCTGGAGGATCTTCATGCCGAGCTGGCGCGTGCCGCAACGGCAGAACAACCATCATCCCCCGCCGCCCCCGCTGACGATGCCGAATCGATCGGCGCCCGACGCATCGCCGAGGAAGCTCGACTTGCCGAAGAAGCTCGACTTGCCGAAGAAGCTCGCATCGCCGAGGAAGCTCGCATCGCCGAAGAAGCTCGCATCGCCGAAGAAGCTCGCATCGCCGAAGAAGCTCGCATCGCCGAAGAAGCTCGCGTCGCCGAGGAAGCTCGCGTCGCCGAGGAAGCTCGCGTCGCCGAGGAAGCTCGCGTCGCCGAGGAAGCTCGCATCGCCGAGGAAGCTCGCATCGCCGAGGAAGCTCGCATCGCCGAG
>Ga0164241_10000840_pt1 | contig 45262 bp, 46 predicted proteins | sample OricomyardsoilBY_FD_108780 | JGI IMG/M metagenome (GOLD analysis project Ga0164241, IMG submission 108780) | Backyard soil microbial communities from Emeryville, California, USA - Original compost - Back yard soil (BY) | ecosystem: Environmental > Terrestrial > Soil > Unclassified | place: USA... | reverse complement strand
TGCTGGCGATCGCGCTCCTGCTTGGCCGTTGACCCCGGGCCGGGCCGCGCTTAGGGCAGCCGCCTTGGTGAGGGCTCGTAGCTCAGTCGGTAGAGCAACGGACTTTTAATCTGTAGGTCCCGGGTTCGAATCCCGGCGAGCCCACCATTTTTGATCTCGCGGCTTATTCGCTTCGCGCACGCCTCCGATGGGCCTCGCATAAGCTCGGGCGCGCGGTCGCGCTTGCGGACCCTGCGGGTCCGGGTTTGCATCCCGAAACGATGCGCCAACCGGATGCTAATCTGCGTCAGACAGTGCTTGTGACTTTATATCATCTCGACTAGTGCAGCGCAGCATCGTTTCAGCATCGGAATCCCTGCCCCATGATTCGCACCTTCCTGCTCGCTACCGCGGCCCTCATCGCCGTCCCCGCTCATGCCGAGGACAAGCCGGTCCCCAACGATACCGAGCAGCCGCAGGATCATGACGAGCCCAATCAGGAAATCGTCGTCACCGGGGCCGCCCCGCGTGCGCAGGCCGATGTGCTGGGGGGCACCGCCGTCCTCGCCCAGGCCGATCTGACTCGCGAGATGAAGCCGACCATCGGCGAAACGCTGGCGTCGCAGCCCGGAGTTTCCTCGACGGCGTTCGGCCCCAATTCGTCCAAACCGGTGCTGCGCGGCTTCACCGGCGATCGCGCACCGGTGCTGACCGACGGCATCGGCAGCATCGACGTGTCGAACACCTCGGCGGACCATGCCGCGGTGATCAACCCGCTCACCGCCGACCGGATCGAAGTGCTGCGCGGCCCCGCTGCCCTGCTGTTCGCGCCGTCCTCGATCGGCGGCGTGGTCAATGTCATCGACAGCCGCATCCCGCGCCGCGTGCCGGAGGCGCCGCTGCACTTTGACGGCATCGCCACCTATGGATCGGCCGCCGAGGAGCGTTCGATCGCAGGCACCGCCGATGTCCCCGTCACCGGCCCGCTGATCCTCCACGTCGACGGCAGCCACGCCAAGACCGGCGATCAGCACACCGGCGGCTATGTCCTCAGCCCGGCGCTGCGCGCACAGGCGCTCGCCAGCGCCGATCCGGACGTGCGTGCACTCGCCGATCTGGCAGGCGTGGTGCCGAACACTGCCGCCAGGACCTGGGACGTCGCGGGGGGCGCCGCGATCGTCAACGACAGCGGCAATCTGGGCTTCGCGGTCAGCCATTATGAGAGCCTGTACGGCGTGCCGATCCGCTTCTCGCTCGATCCCGCGGTCGAGGCCGAAAAGGTCCAGCTTCAGGTCCGCCAGACCCGAGTCGATATCCGCGGCGAGGCCAACACCAATGGCGGCGTCTTCAGCAAGGTCCGCCTGCGCCTCGGCGCCGCCGATTACCGCCACAGCGAGATCGACGATAGCGGCGCGGTCGGCACCACTTTCTACAATCAGGGCTATGAAGGCCGGTTCGAGCTGGTCCAGGCCAATCGCGGCGGCTGGGAAGGGCTGGTCGGCGCGCAGTTCAGCACGCGGCGGATGAACATCGTCGGCGACGAGAAATTCCTGCCGGTCAATACCGGCAGCCACTACGCGCTGTTCACGCTCCAGTCGGTCGATCTGGGCGCGATCCGGGCCGAGGGCGCGGCGCGCTTCGAACGCACCGAGCTCAACGCGCAGGCCGATAGCGACATCGGCAACCCCGCTTATGACCGCCGCTATGACAGCTTCTCGGCGTCGTTCGGCGCAAGCTATGCGCTGGCCGACCGAATCCGTTTCGGAGTCAACGTCTCGCGCAGCGAACGCGCGCCGACTCCGGAAGAGCTGTTCGCCAACGGTCCGCATGCCGGCACTCAGGCGTTCGAGATCGGCGATCCGGACTTCAAGACCGAACGCTCCTGGGGCGTCGAAGCCACGCTAAAGGGCAGCGGCGATGGCTGGAGCTTCCAGGGCGCGATCTACCACAGCTGGTTCCAGGGCTATATTTACGACTATCAGACCGGCGCGGTGCAGGACGATTTGCCCGTATTCCAATATGCTCAGGCCGACGCCCGCTATTACGGGTTCGAGGGGCAATTCTCGAAGGCGCTGGGCACGGTCGGCGGCTTCACGGTCAACGCCGATGTGCTGGCGGATTATGTCCATGCCAGCATTGACGGCCAGGGTCCCGCACCGCGCATTCCGCCGATGCGCGCGATCGGGGGGCTGGAGGCGCAATCGGACCATCTGACCACTCGGCTCGAAGTCGAACGCAGCTTCGCGCAGAACCGAGTGAGCGGTTTCGAGACGACGACGGAGGGGCACACCCTGGTCAACGCCTCGCTCGCCTGGAGCCCGTTCGGTCCGAACGGCACCAGCTTCACGATCTCGGCGGACAATATCTTCGACGTCGAGGCGCGCCGCCATTCGAGCGTGCTGAAGGACTACGCGCCGCTTCCGGGCCGCGACATCCGGGTGACGGCGAGGGTAGCGCTTTAAATCCCTCTCCCTTTGGGAGAGGGAGGGAGCCGACGAAGTCGGCGGAAGGGTGAGGGTGACCTCTCGCTTCCACGCTCACCCTCACCCTCACCCTCACCCTCACCCTCACCCTTCCCACTCGCTTCGCGAGCGGGCCCCTTCCCTCTCCCAATGGGAGAGGGAGAAGTCATCACTTCAACTTAGCTGAGCCATTCAGACGGCATTGGCTTCTCGTCGGGCGTGGCCCAAGTTTTTAGCCACTCCGCTACCAACTCGTGCGGGACGTAGCGCCCCGCCGCGATATCGGCATCGGCTCGCGCGTCGAGGTGTGCGATCCACTCATCTTCGCTAATGCCCTCGGGCGGAAGCAACGGATGGCGCGGCATCTTGACCATACCCAAGAATAGCATCGTCCGCCGGGTGCGTCAGCCTCGGATGTCCGTCAGCTTCCGCTCCCACGCCAGCGCGTCCTTGACGATCCCGTCGAGGTCGTCGCGCTTCGGCCGCCACGGCAACGTCGCAAGGATCCGGCTATTGTCGGCGACCAGTTCGCCCGCGTCGCCCAGCCGGCGTTCGGCGTAACGGCGTTCGATCTTGAGGTTGGTCACGCGATCGACCGCGTCGAGCACTTCGTTGACCGAATAGCCCTTGCCGTATCCCGCATTGAGCGTGTGGCTCAACTCGGGCTGCGCGATCAGCAGGCCCAGCGCGTCGACATGCGCCGCGGCGAGATCGCTGACATGGATATAGTCGCGCACGCCGGTACCGTCGGCAGTGTCGTAATCGGTGCCGAACACGGTCACATGGTCGCGCTTGCCGATCGCCGCTTCGACGGCGATCTTGATCAGATGAGTCGCGCCCGCCGTCGACTGACCCGTGCGGCCCTGCGGATCGGCGCCCGCGACGTTGAAGTAACGCAGCGCGCAATAGTTGAACGGATGCGCCGCGGCGACATCGCGCAACATCAGCTCGGTCATCAGTTTCGAGGTGCCATAGGGATTGATCGGCAGCTTGGGCATGTCCTCGGAAACCGGCACCACCTCGGGCATCCCGTAAGTGGCGGCGGTGGAAGAGAAGATGAAATGCTTCACGCCCGATGCCACTGCGCTCTCGATCAGCGAGCGGCTGGCGACGGTGTTGTTGCGGTAATATTTGAGCGGATCGGTGACGCTTTCCGGCACGATGATCGATCCGGCGAAATGCATCACCGCGATGACACCATGCTCGCGCATCGTCGCGCGAACCAGCGCCTCGTCCTCGATCTCGCCCCGCACCAACGTCGCGCGGCTATCGACCAGCCAGTCGAACCCGGTCGAGAGATTATCGATCACCACCACGCGCCAGCCCGCATCGAGCAACGCCAGCACCGCATGGCTCCCGATATAGCCCGCGCCACCCGTGACCAGCACCGAACCTTCGCGCATCAACTCTCTTCCCGCATTGCCGTTCGCCGCCTCAATCCTATCTTGGGAGCATAAGCAAGGAGTCACGCATGGCTATCGAGACCGCGACCGTCGCAGGCGGATGTTTCTGGTGCACCGAAGCGGTGTTCAACGACGTGATCGGCGTCAGCAAGGTCGAGAGCGGCTATATCGGCGGGCACGTCGCCGATCCGACCTATAAACAGGTGTGCGGCGGCGACACCGGCCATGCCGAGGCGATCCGCGTGACCTTCGACACCGAACAGCTGAGCTATGGCGAACTGCTCGACGTGTTCCTCGCGACTCACGATCCGACTCAGCTCAACCGGCAGGGCAACGATATCGGCACGCAGTACCGCTCGGCGATCTTCCCGAATTCGGACGAACAGAAGGCCGAGGCCGAGGCCGCGATCGCGCGCGCCCAGCCCGATTGGCCCGCGTCGATCGTCACCACGATCGAGCCGATGGCGACCTGGTACCCCGCCGAGGATTATCACCAGGCCTATTGGGACGGCGAAGGCCAGCGCAATCCCTATTGCCTCGCGGTGATCCCTCCCAAGATCAAGAAGCTGCGCAAGAGCTTCGCGAACAAGGCCAAGGGGACGGCGCCCGCCTAGACCTTGGTCAGTTCGACAAGCACTACGTCATAGGCGCGCATCGGGACGGCCACCTGACCGCGCCCATTGCGCTTGACGGTGAGCGTCAGCGTGTTGGGCCGGTCGGCGGTCATCTGGTTGAGCAGCGACACCTGGTCGGTCCGCAGCAGCTGGGGCGATCCCAGCTCGATAAAGGCGGTATAGGCGTCGTTGCTGCGAAAGCCGGTGCGGCGGATCTCGACCTTGTAATCGCCCGGCGCCAGCCCGGTGAAGTTGAGCGCCAGCTGCCCCATGTCCGACGCGGGCAGCACCTTGGTGAAGTAGGATCGGTTGCTCACCTTCTGGTCAGGGCTGACATAATGCCAGGCGAGCAGTTGGATCTTGCCGTCCTTCACCGCGGCGATGCTCTGCGCGTCGCCGGTGGCATATTCGGTGTCGCCCAGGCTGTTCAGATATTTGTACGCGAACCAGGACGGCTTGCGGATGCCCTGCGGGTTCATCAGCCCGAAGCCGCCTTCGAAGGGCGCGGTCGGCGGGCCGGGCTCTTCGAACAGGTCGCTGAAGGTCCAGTAGCTCATTCCCTGCGCCAGCCCCTCGGACCTGTGCAGTTTCTCGAGGATGAAGGACGCGCTCAGATAGCTGTCATGCACTGAGTCGCGCGAGGAATAGCTCGTGCTCCATTCGGTGAAATAGAGCGGGATGCCCGGATAGGCCGAGGCGTCGATTTCCTTGCGGACGCGCGCCACGTCGCCGACGATCGAGTCGGGCGAGGGGTCGAGCATATTGTCGTCCTTGCCGTTCGCGTCGAGGAAGCCGCCCTTCACGCCGTAAGTGTGCGTCGCGACGAAATCGACCGGCAGCTGGTTGGCGTGCGCGAAGGCGAGGAATTCGGGTACCCATGCCGCCCCTGCGGTCGCCGGGCCGCCGACGCGCAACTGCGGGTCCACTGTCTTCAGAATGCGCGCGGTGCGAGCATAGAGATCGAAATAGGCGGCCTGATCCGCCTTCTCCCAGAAGCCGGCAAGATTGGGCTCGTTCCACACCTCGAAATACCAGCTGCGGACTTCGTCGATGCCGCGCTTCTCGATTTCATGCCGCACGAATGCTTCGACCAGCGCGTCCCATTTGGCGGGCTGGGGATGCGAGGTGTTGCCTTTCCACCAGAAGATCGTCTGGTCGGAGGTCTTTATCGCATCGGGGGTGAAGCCCAGCTCGACGAAGGGCTTGATCCCCATCTTGAGCAGCTCGTCATAGAGCAGGTCGAGCTTGGTCCAGTCATAGACGGGCTGGCCATCGGCTTCGCGATAGGTGCCGAGCACATCGTGGAAGACCGCGTGGAAGCGGATATAGCGGAAATGCAGCTCCTTCTGGACCAAAGCGAGCTGCGCGAGACTGTCCTGCCGGTAGAGCGTGCCGGGATAGTCCGACCCGATCGACAGGTCCGCCATCCGGTCGCGCGGTTTGGAGGGGCCGGCGAGATCGACATGGATCACGCGGTCCCTCGCCTCCGCCACTCCGCCCAGGACCGATGCCAGCAGCGCGAGCGCGCCGAGCCATTTCCGTGCCGCCATGTTTGCCCCTCCTCTGTCGGTACGAACCGAATTTTAAGCGGGGATGCGCGGTTGGCAAGCGCTGTCAGGGCAGCTTTTCACCTTCGACGTCCGGGCGCTGACCCGTATCGGCACTCAGCGCCCTATAGGCATAGCCCGCGATCAGCGCTCCGGCGATGGGCGCGATCCAGAACCAGCCGAGCTGCATCAGCGCGCCGCCATTGCCATGGAGCGCCTCGATCAGCGCCGGCCCGGTGCTGCGCGCCGGATTGACCGAGGTGTTGGTGATCGGGATCGAGATCAAATGGATCAGCGTCAGGCACAGCCCGATCGCGATCGGCGCGAATCCCGCGGGGGCACGGCCGTCGGTCGATCCGAGGATGACGAGCAGGAACATGAAGGTCAGCACCGCCTCCGCCGTCATCGCCGCGCCGAATGCATAGCCGCCGGGGGAAAGCTCGCCAAAGCCGTTGGTCGCGAGCCCGCCGTCATAATCGGCAGCGCCGGTCGCGATGAAATAGAGAAGCGCGGCGGCGATGACCGCGCCGATCACTTGCGCGATGACATAGAGCGGAATGTCCTTCGCGGCGAAGCGGCCCCCGGCCCATAGCCCCAAGGTCACCGCAGGATTGAGGTGGCAGCCCGAAATATGGCCGATCGTATAGGCCATGGTGAGGACAGTGAGGCCGAAGGCGAGGCTGACGCCGACAAAGCCGATCCCGACATCGGGAATCCCCGCCGCGAAGATCGCCGCGCCGCAGCCGCCGAATACCAGCCAGAATGTACCGATCAGCTCGGCAAGCCCACGCTGAACATTGGTCATGATTGCCCCTCCTTCGCTCTTTCCTTCGTATGTACGCGACGCGATGCGGGCGAGTGTAGCGGTCGTTACGGCGGCGCGCATCGGTAAAATCCCGGGTTCAGCCCCGGGGAAACGCCGCCCGCGCCAGCCGGTCGTTGATCGCGATGCCGATGCCGGTGGCGGGAACCGGCGCGACCGCGATGGCGCGCATGGGCGCGGCGTCCGCGCGGTGAAGTGCGTCGAAGAGGTTTGCAGCGGCTTCGATCAGGTCGCCGGACGCTGAGAGCGTGTCGTTGCCGGGGATGGCGCCGAAGCCGATGAGCCATTCGCCGGGTTGGGCTTCGGTGGCATTGAGACGGACGGGCTTGGACGGCGCGTAATGGCTGGCAAGCTGGCCGGGCGCAGTGATGTTCCCCTGCAAAGGCAGGGGCCCGGATTTGGATTCCGAGTCTGGGCCCCTGCCTTCGCAAGGGAACAGGTCGTCTGCGGTGAGGGGCCCCGGCCGCAGAATCTCATCCCCCCGAACAATCGTCGACTCGATCCCCCCCGGCGTCGCGCCATCGTCGATCACCAGCGGCACCCGGTCGCCAAGGCTCGCCACGACATGCTGCGCGCGGGTCGCGCTGATTCCGCCGCTGGCATTGGCGGAGGGCGCCGCGAGCGGCTTGCCGCACGCCGCGAGTAATGCCCGCATCGCCCTATGCGCGGGCACGCGAATGGCGATGGTCGAAAGCCCCGCCGTCACCAGCGATGCCACTCCCGCATCGGCGCGCACCGGCAGCACCAGCGTCAGCGGTCCCGGCCAGAAGCGCGCGGCGAGATCGCGCGCCGCGTCGTCGAACCGCGCAATCTTCTCCGCCGCCGCGAGGTCCAGCACATGGACGATCAGCGGATTGAAGCTCGGCCGCCCCTTGGCTTCGTAAATCCCCGCCACGGCCCGCGCGTCGCTCGCGTCGGCGGCGAGGCCGTAGACGGTCTCGGTTGGCACCGCGACGCAGCCGCCGCTCGCGATCACGCGCACGGCTTCGGCAATCGCGGCCTCGCCATAGGGCATCACATGAGGGCCAAGGCGATGAAGGTTTGTCGGTGTCACGAAAGCGGCGCTATAGCGCCCGCGACACAGCGACAAGAGTAAGCGCATGACCTTCACCCCCGCCATCGCCGAGCAGAAGTTCGTGCTCGACCACATCGTCCGCATCGGCGAGCTTTCCGAAGAGGCAACGCCCGATCTGGTCGAGGCGGTGCTGGAAGGCGCGGGACAGTTCGCAGCGGGCGAATGGGCGCCGCTCGAGCGGATCGGCGACGAGGTCGGCGCGAAATGGACCGAGCAGGGCGTGGTGATGCCCGCGGGCTTTGCCGACGCATACAAGGCCTATGTCGATGGCGGCTGGGGCACGATCGGGACGCCGCCTGCATATGGTGGCCAGGGCCTGCCGATCAGCCTCGCCACCGCGGTGATGGAGACGCTGGGATCCTCCAATATCGGATTCGCGCTCGCCCCGATGCTCACCGTCGGAGCGATCGAATCGCTCGTCCACCACGGCACCCAGAAGCAGCGGGACCAATATCTGCCGCATCTCGCGACCGGCGCATGGACCGGCACGATGAACCTCACCGAGCCCCAGGCCGGATCCGATGTCGGCGCGCTGCGCACCACCGCCACGCCGCGCGGCGACGGCACGTTCCTGATCAAGGGCACCAAGATCTTCATCAGCTTCGGCGATCACGACATGGCCGACAATATCGTCCATCTCGTCCTTGCCCGCACGCCCGGCGCGCCTGCGGGGACCAAGGGCATCTCGCTGTTCCTCGTCCCCAAATACCGCCTCGATGCCGAGGGCAATCCGGGCGACTTCAACGATGTCCGCGTGGTCTCGATCGAGCACAAGATGGGCATCCATGCCTCGCCGACCTGCGTGCTGAGCTTCGGCGACCATGACGATTGTGTTGGCGAGCTGATCGGCAACGAGATGGGCGGGATCGTCGCGATGTTCACGATGATGAACAATGCGCGGTTGAACGTGGGGCTTCAGGGCGTCGAAGTCGCCGAGCGCGCCACTCAGCGTGCGGTGCAATATGCCCGCGAGCGCATCCAGTCGGCCCGCGCCGGTGCGCCGAGCCGCGAGTCGGTCGCGATCATCGAACATCCCGATGTCCGCCGCATGCTGATGCGGATGAAGGCGCAGACTCAGGCGGCGCGCGCTTTGGTCTATTACGCCTTCGGCCAGCTCGACCGCGCGCATGCCGGTGACGCCGCGGCGAAGGCCCGCGTCGAACTCCTTACCCCGCTCGCCAAGGCGCATGGCACCGATCTGGGCAACGAAGTCGCCTCGCTCGGCATCCAGGTCCATGGCGGCATGGGCTATATCGAGGAGACCGGCGCGGCCCAGCATTTTCGCGATGCGCGCATCTTCCCGATCTACGAAGGCACCAACGGCATCCAGGCGGCCGATCTGGTCGGCCGCAAGCTGAGCATGGACAATGGCGGGACGCTGCTCGCCCTGCTCGACGAGATGCGCGGCGACGCCGAGGATCGCGAGCTGACCCGGCTGATCGAGGCGTGCGAGGAAGTCACCCGCTATCTGCTCACCGCCGGGACCGACGACCGGCTGGCCGCGAGCTATCCGTTCCTGACGATGCTCTCGGTCGCGGTGTGCGGCTGGCTGATGGAGATGCAGGGCCGCATCGCCGAGCGTACGGGGGGCGAATCCCCCTTCCTCGACATGAAGCACGCCGCGGCACGCTTCTATGTCGAGCAAGTCGTGCCCGAAGCGATGGGGCTCAAGGCGTCGGCGATGGCGAAGGCCAAGGGGCTCTATGCCGTCGATGCGAGCGCGTTCGCGGCCTAAAACAGGGAGGGGAGCAACGCCCTCTCCCCGTTCGTGCTGAGCTTGTCGAAGCACCGTTCTTCTCTGCAACGTCGGGCAAAGAGGAGAGCAGCCCTTCGACAAGCTCAGGGCGAACGGGGGTAGAGGTTTGTCCCCCAGCCGACCTAGAAGCTCTCGACCTCGCCGATATGGTAGATCGCCAGATCGCGCTCCCCCAGCCCCAGCGCGGGCCATTTCGACCGCCACTCCACCAGGTGCGGTGCGCTGAAATGCCCCGCCAGCGTCTCGCGGTCGCGCCAGCGCTCGGTGACGTGAATCAGGCCGGGATCGAGCAAGTCCTCGGCATAGCTGTACTGGATGCAGCCCGGCTCGGCGCGCGACTCGCGGATCATCTCCGCCATCGCGGGGCGCGCCGCGTCGAGCCGGGCCGGATCGACTCGGAACGTGCCGATGATGAAGATCATTATTCCCCCCGATCGAGCAGTTCGCCTGCTTCGGCCGCTTCTTCGCCCATCTCGCGCCGTTTGAGCAAGGCCTCGGTCGCTTCGGCGCGGGCAGGATCGAAGAGATGACCGAAGGCGAGCCCGAGCATCATCGCCGCGCCGCCCATGCCGCCGCGCGCATTGCGCCTTCCCCAGCGCACCAGCATCGGAAGCGACACCACCAGGGCCAGCGCGATCAAGCTCGCAATCCAGGCACCCATGGCGCTCAATTCTTCGCCGGGCGCAGGCTCGTTCCCGCGCGGTCGCCGCGCAATGTCGTGAACCAGCTGACCGGGTTAATCCACGATCCCGACCCATCGTATGAGTTCGTGATGAGCTCCGCGCGGCCGCCGATCGATGCCAACGGCACCGGCCCGCCCAGTCCCTTGCGCTCGAGCGCGAAGCGGCTGTCCGCCGAGCGGTCGCGATTGTCGCCCATCAGGAACACGTGCCCGTCGGGCACGGTGACCAGTGCGAAATTGTCGCCGGGGCTGGTATAGCCGCCCGCCAGTTCGCCGTCGCCCAGGTCGATCGTGTCATAGCTGGCGCCATTCGGCAGCGTCTCGCGATAGAGCGGCATGCGGCAATGGAGCTTGCCGTCCTCGCCGTTTACCCGGAAAGGCAGCTCCATCGGCTCGCTGCACGGCACATTCTCGTCCACCAGCAGGTCGGTCGTGCCGTGGGGCGCGCGCTTCACGGGCGTGCCGTTGAGGATCACCACGCCGTGCCGCACCGCGATCGTGTCGCCCGGCAAGCCGATCACGCGCTTGATCAGCGTTTCGCCGTCCTCGCGCCGCGCGACCGTGACGATGTCTCCGCGCTCGGGCAATCGCCCGAACAGCCGCCCCTCGACCACATCGCTGCCGTGAATGGGCATCGAGGCATAGGACCAGCCATAGGGATATTTGGTGACGATCAGCTGATCGCCCTTGAGCAACGCCGGCATCATCGAGCTGGACGGGATATACATGCGCTGTGCGGCGGCGCTCTGAAACGCGAAGAAACCGAGCAGCAACAGGCCGTAGCCGATCAGCGTCCGGGTCCAGCTCTCGCGGGGCGGCTCCGCCTCGCTGTCGCCGGTCCCGCCCATGGCCTCAGGCGAGTTCACGGTCCTGCTGATCCGTGGCCAGCAATTCCTGCGCGTCGAGCCCGAGCAGCGCGATATGTTCGCGCACGCGCGGCCAGAAGCCCGTCAGGAACCGCTCGCGCTCGGCGACGCGCAGCCGCTCGACCGCACCGGGCAGCACGAACATGCCCACGCCGCGGCGGACCTCGACATAGCCGTCGTCCTGAAAGCTCTGATAGGCCTTGGCGACAGTCAGCGGGTTCGCGCCATGTTCGGCGGCGAGCGCGCGCACCGAGGGGAGCTGATCGCCCGCGCGATACTCGCCGCGCAGGATGGCGGCCGCGATCAATGCGCGAAGCTTGAGGTAAACCGGGCTGTCGTCGTGCTCGAGCGCTGTCATGCTGCTATAATACACCAATCAACCCGGGCGTCCACCCCCGGGAGTCCAGAAATGTGCGATTTCGGACAGTTGCGGCCGGGGCCGCTCCTCGAGCGGATAAGCGGGCGTGCCGATGAAGACGAAGCCGGCGATCCTTTCGTCCGCCCCGCCGAACACGTCGCGCACCGCATCCGAATAGGCGGCCCAGCCGGTCAGCCAGCCGCCGGCGAATCCCATGGCGTGCGCGGCATGGAGCAGGTTCATGCACGCGGCCCCCGCCGAAAGCTCCTGTTCCCACAGCGGAATCTTGTGCGGGGTCACGGGCTTTGAAAGCACCACCACCATCGCGGGCGCCTGCATCGCGAACTGTTCGGCGGCCTCCAGGTCGCGCGGGCCGCAATCGGGTTTCTCGGCGGCCATGATCCGTTGCAGCGCCACCGCCAACGCGGCCCGATCCTCGCCCCGCACCGCGACGAAGCGCCACGGGAAGAGCTTGCCATGATCGGGGGTGCGGCTGGCGAGCGCGATCATCGCCATGACCTGATCGTCACCGGGGCCGGGAGCGATCAAGTCGCGCGGCTTGCCCGAACGGCGGGTGCGGAGAAGCGAGAGGGGGGAACTGGTGTCGTTGAACATGGCCCGCATCTAGGGTGCGCCCGCGCCCGCGCCAACCGCCATGCTTTACAGCGGCTTCATTCCGACTAGTCTCCCCAGCCATTCGCCGGGCGCCCGCCCGGAAACAAAGATAAAAAGGACCAATTCCGCATGGTCGATACGCCAACCGCCGATTCCCCGGTCGAGCCGGACATCAGTCACATCAATCCCGCGGCGGAGGCGACCTGGTTCGGTCATCCGCGCCAGCTCGCGCGGCTGTTCACTACCGAGATGTGGGAACGCTTCGGCTATTACGGGATGCGGGCGCTGCTGACGCTCTATCTCGCCAATTATTTCCTATTCTCCGATGAAACCACCACTGGCCTCTATGGCGGCTTCACCGCGCTGGTGTACCTCACGCCGCTGATCGGCGGACTGCTCGCGGACCGTTATCTTGGCGCGAAGCGGTCGGTGAAGTTCGGCGCGATCATCATGTCGATCGGCTATTTCACGCTCAGCGTCGGCGCGGGACTTGGCCAGCAGGCAACGCCCTTCGCGATGATCGAGGGCCAGCGCTATGAAGTGAGCGTCGACACGGCGAGCGCCGAGAAGCAGCAATATGTGATGGTCGGCGCGGACAAGCTCGCGATCAAGGGCCAGGAGGACGGCACCGTCAACCTTGTCGCGGCCGATGGCCATGTCGCCAAGACCATCGCCAAGGGCGGGTTCGAGCCCGGCGGCGATCGTTCGTGGCTGTTCACGATGATCCTGCTCGCGGGCCTCTCGCTGATCACCATGGGCAATGGCTTCTTCAAGCCCAACATCTCCACGATGGTTGGCGAACTGTACGACCAGGGCGACCGACGCCGCGATTCGGGCTTCACCATCTTCTATATGGGCATCAATCTCGGCTCGCTGCTGTCGCAGGCGCTGTGTCCGTTCCTTCAGGAAGCGGTCGGCTGGTGGGCGGGCTTCGGCCTCGCCGCGGTCGGCATGCTGGTGTCGTGGTGCCTGATCCAGTTCGATGGCGGCAAGCTCGACGGCTATGGCGAGCCCCCCGCGGGCAAGGCCGACCGCTCGCTCGTCATCTATGCCTGCGCGCTGGTCGCGGTGCCGGTGATCCTGTTCCTCTTCACCAATCTCATGAACTCGCCCAAGGCCATCGAAGGCTCGGGCTTTGTCGGTTATCTCATCGCGCTGCCGCTGATGGGCAAGATGCTGTTCGGTACCTTCTTGATCGGTATCCCGGCGATCCTGATCTGGTCGTGGCGCGTCGGCACCAAGGTCGAGTTTCAGATGATGCTCGCCGCGATGGTGTTGATTGTGTTCAACGTGTTCTTCTGGACGCTGTTCGAACAGGCCGGCTCGTCGCTGACCTTGTTCGCGGACCGCAACACCGATCTGTCGATCTTCGGCTGGTTCACGATCACCGCGGGCCAGACGCAGACCTTCAACGCGCTGTTCATCGTGCTGCTCGCGCCGCTGATGAGCATCCTGTGGACGGGGCTGGCGAACAAGGGGCTGGAGCCTTCGATCCCGGTCAAGTTCGCGATCGCGCTGGCCGGCGTCGGGCTTGGCTTCCTGTTCCTCGTCTGGGGTTCACACTATGCCGATGGCGCGTTCAAGGTTGGCATCTGGTGGCTTGCGGGCCTCTACCTGATCCACTCGATCGCCGAGCTCTGCATCTCGCCGGTGGGCCTCTCCATGATCACCAAGCTTTCGATCGCACGGATCGTCGGCATGATGATGGGCGTATGGTTTCTGTCGATCTCTTGCGCCCAGTACGTCGCGGGCGTGGTCGCGCAGTTCGCCAGCGTCGAGACCGTGGGCGGCCAGGTGACCAATCCGGCGGTCGCGCTGCAGACCTATGTCGGGGTGTTCACTACCATCGGCTATGTCTCGATCGCGGCGGGCGTCGTGCTGTTCCTGCTGTCGTTCCCGCTGAAATACTGGATGCACGGCGTGAAGTAAGCGCCTTCCCGGTTCCGGGATTTGAAGGGCAGCGGTCTTGGCCGCTGCCCTTTCTTTTGGCACCAAGGGGCATGGATGCGGAAGCCATGTTTCAGGCCGGTGTCGCGGCGTTTCAGGCCGGGCGGCTCGACGAAGCGCGCGCGGCCTTCTTCCATGCGGGCCAGGCCGGGAAGATCCATGCCTCGGCGCTCTATTGCTACCTGACCGCGAGCCGCTTCGACTGGGACGAAGGCGTGACGCTGCTTCGCCAGCTCGCGCCGCACCGCGTCGACAATGCCCGCCAGCTCGCGCTGATCGACGCGATGACCGGCGCGCCGCTGCCGCCCGGCGAGGTGCTGAGCGAAGCGCCGCACCTCACGCGCTTCCGCGCCTTCTTCACCCCCGCCGAATGCGTCTATCTGGCCGAAGCGGCGCGGCCGATGCTCCGCCGCTCGACGATCATCCTGCGCGGGCGCGAACATGCCGATCCGGCGCGCACCTCGGACAGCGCGGCCTTCCCGCTCGCGATCGAGAATCCCGCCGTCCATGCGCTCAATCGCCGGATCGCGGCGGCGAGCGGCACCGATGTCCGCCAGGGCGAGCCGCTCCAAATCCTGCGCTACCGCCAGGGCGGCGAATACCAGCCGCATTTCGACGCGATCCCCGGCCTCGCCAACCAGCGCATCCTGACGATGATCGTGTGGCTCAACGACGGTTACGAGGGCGGCGAGACGCATTTCCCTAAGGCGGCGCTGAAGCTCAAGGGCGGCGTCGGCGACGCCCTGCTCTTCCGCAACACGCTTGCCGACGGCAAGCGCGACCTCGCCACTCTCCATGCCGGCCTGCCCGTCATCGCCGGCGAGAAGCGCCTCGCCAGCCGCTGGATCCGCGCCACCAGCTTCCAGCCCGAATATGACGGCAACCCGCGCTGAAACAAAAAAAGGGGCGCCGCACCTGCGTGCGACGCCCCTCAATTACTCTGGCAAACGGACTTACCAGATGTGTACGCGCTGCTCGGGCGGCAGGTACAGCTTGTCGCCCGGCTTGATGTTGAACGCGACGTACCAGGCATCGACGTTACGCACGACGCCGTTGACGCGGTACTTGGCGGGCGAGTGCGGATCGGTGAGCAGCTGGGCGCGCTGGGCATCCTCGCGCGCCTTGGACTGCCAAGCCTGGGCATAGGCCAGGAAGAAGCGCTGGTCGCCGGTCAGGCCACCAATCACCTTCGCTTTGCCATGGACCGCCTGATAGCGCTGGTACGCGCCATAAGCCGCCTCGAGCCCGCCGAGATCGCCGATATTCTCGCCCATCGTCAGCGCGCCCTTGATGTGCGTGCCGGGGATCGGTTCATAGGCGTCATATTGCGCGCCGAGCGCCGAGGTGCGCTCCTTGAACGCCTTCGCCGCTTCGGGAGTCCACCAATTCTCGAACTTGCCGGTCGGGCCGAACTGGCTGCCCTGATCGTCGAAGCCATGGCCCATTTCATGGCCGATGATCGCGCCGATCGCCCCGTAATTCACCGCCGCATCGGCGTTCGGATCGAAATAGGGCGGCTGCAGGATGGCGGCCGGGAAAGTGATCTGGTTGGCCAGCGGGTTGTAATAGGCGTTCACCGTCTGCGGAGTCATGCTCCACAGGCTGCGGTCGACTGGCTTGGGGAAGCGCTGAAGATCGAGCTGATGGTCGAACTCGGCGGCGCGCATGGCATTGCCCAGCACGTCGTTGCGATCGATCTTCATCGACGAATAGTCGATATACTTGTCCGGATAGCCGATGCGCGGCTCGAACGCCGCCAGCTTGACCAGCGCCGCCTTGCGGGTCGGCTCGTCCATCCAGGGCGCCTTCGAGATGCGATCCTGATAGGCGCCGCGCAGATTCTCGATCAGCTCGGTCATCTGTGCCTTCGCCGAGGGCGGGAAGTGGCGGGCGACATAGATTTCGCCGACCGATTCACCCAGCGCGCCGTTGACGATCTGGATGCCGCGCTTCCAGCGCTCGCGCTGGGTCTGGGTGCCCGACAGCGTCTTCGAATAGAAGTTGAAGCGCGCGTCGTCGAAGCGCTTGGGCAGGAACAGCGCATTGTCGCTGATGAAGTGGAAGGCGAGATAATCCTGCCACACGGTCACCGGAGTCGCGGTGAAGATCTTGCCCTCGGCGGTCAGCGCGGTGTTGTTGGTCATCAGCACCGTCGGCGTGCCGAGATAGCCCGAGGTCCGGAGCATCAGCTCCCAATCCCAGTCGGGCGCCTTTTCCTTCAGGCCGGCGAGCGTCTGCGGATCGTTGAGCTTGGCGATGTCGCGGCTCTGCACCGGGGTCCACTGGACCTTGGCGAGCGACAGTTCGAGATCGAAGATCGCCTGCGCCTTGGCGCCCGCGCCCTCGACGCCGCCCAGCGTCAGCATCTGTTCGATATAGGCGCGATAGGCGGCGCGGAAGCCGTCATATTTCGCGCCTTCGAGCAGGTAATAATCCTGCGGCATGCCCAGGCCGCCCTGGCCGACGGCGGCGGTGTAGTGCGTCGGATCGGCGAGATCGGGGATGCTGCCGACGCCGACCGGCGAGGCATAGCCGGTGCTGGCGAACAGCGTCTGGATCGCGGTCTTGTCGTTCGCGCCATAGATCTTGTCGAGATAGGGCTTCAGCGGCGCGGTACCGCGTGCTTCGATCCCGGGCTGGTCCATCCAGCTGTAATAGAAGTCGCCGATCTGCTTCCCCTTGGCGCCGAACTTGGCCGGATCCTTCGACATATCGTCGAGGATCGTGCGGACATTGGTCTCGGCTTCTTCGGTCAGCACGACGCCATAGCCGGCCGACGCGCGGTCAGCGGCGATCTGCGTGCGGGCGTCCCAGCCGCCATTCACATAGGTCCAGAAATCGTCGCCCGGCTTCACGCTCTTGTCGATCGTGGTCAGGTCGACGCCGAACGCACCGTAGCGCGGCCCGCCGGTCGACTGGGTCAGCGCGGGCGCCGCGACCGCGAGAAGCGCCACACCCACCGCAAGGCGAGCGAACTTGTTGATTTTCATGATGAAACATCCCCGGATAAAGCTGTATTACCGGGATATATCGCCGCGCCCGCGAGTCGGCAAGCTGCGAATCGCATTATTACGTGCGCGTGACGGCTCGCGGGGACGGCTTGGAGCGAAACCGGACTAACCCACCCGGTTCGCCACCAGATCGTCCACCACCGCCGGATCGGCGAGCGTCGAGGTGTCGCCCAGCGACGACACGTCTCCCTCGGCGATCTTGCGCAGGATGCGGCGCATGATCTTGCCCGAGCGGGTCTTGGGCAGGCCCGGCGCGAATTGCAGCGCGTCGGGCGTGGCGATCGGCCCGATCTCCTTGCGGACCCAGTCGCGCAACTCCTTGCGGAGCTCCTCCGATGGCGCTTCGCCCGAATTGAGCGTCACATAGGCGTAGATGCCCTGCCCCTTGATGTCGTGCGGCATGCCGACGACCGCGGCCTCGGCGACCTTGGGATGGAGCACCAAAGCGCTCTCGACTTCGGCGGTGCCCATGCGGTGGCCGCTGACGTTGATGACGTCGTCCACCCGGCCGGTGATCCAATAATAGCCATCCTCGTCCCGCCGGCAGCCGTCGCCAGTGAAATATTTGCCGGGATAGGTGCTGAAATAGGTCTGGAAGAAGCGCGCATGGTCGCCCCAGACGGTGCGCATCTGCCCCGGCCAGCTGCGCGCGATGCAGAGGTTGCCCTCGGCCGGGCCGGTGAGCAGGTCGCCATCGCTATCGACCAGTTGCGGATCGACGCCGGGCATCGGCCGGGTAGCACTACCGGGCTTGAGCGGAGTCGCGCCGGGCAAGGGCGCGATCATCGTTCCGCCCGTCTCGGTCTGCCACCAGGTATCGACGATCGGGCAGCGCCCCTCGCCGACCACATCGTAATACCAGCGCCACGCCTCGGGATTGATCGGCTCGCCCACCGTGCCGAGCAGCTTGATCGATTTCCGCGAGGTCGAGGTGACATAGTCGTCGCCCTCGCGCATCAGCGCGCGCAGCGCCGTGGGAGCAGTGTAGAGGATCTCGACCTGGTGCCGGTCGCACACTTGCCAGATGCGACCGGCATCGGGCCAGTTGGGAACGCCTTCATACATCAGCGTGGTCGCGCCGTTCGCGAGCGGGCCATAGACGATATAGCTGTGCCCGGTGACCCAGCCGATATCGGCCGCGCACCAATAGATTTGGCCGGGGCGGTAATCGAACACCAGCTCGTGCGTCAGGCTCGCCCAGAGCAGATAGCCGCCCGAGGTGTGGAGCACGCCCTTGGGCTTTCCGGTTGAGCCTGAGGTATAGAGGATGAACAGCGGGTCCTCAGCTCCCATCGGCTCGGGCGGGCATTCGGCGGGGACGTTGGCCGCCGCTTCGTGATACCAGACGTCGCGGCCCGGCTGCATCGCCACATCACCGCCGGTCGCCCGCACCACGATCGTCTTTTGCAGCACCGGCGCCTGGCGCGCGGCGGCATCGACATTGGCCTTGAGCGGGACTTTCTTGCCCCCGCGCCGGCCTTCGTCGGCGGTGATGCAAAAGGCGCTGTCGCAATCGACGATGCGGCCCGCCAGCGCTTCGGGCGAGAAGCCGCCGAACACCACCGAATGGATCGCCCCGATCCGCGCACACGCCAGCAAGGCGAACGCCGCCTCGGGGATCATCGGCATATAAACCGTGACCCGGTCCCCCTTTTTAACGCCCTCGCCCTTCAGCACATTGGCGAAGCGGCACACCTCGGCATGAAGCTCGCGATAGGTGTAGCGGCGCGGTTCCTCGCTCGGCTCGTCGGGCTCCCAGAGGATCGCGATGCTGTCGCCGCGCTTGGCCAGATGCCGGTCGATGCAGTTCGCCGAGACGTTGAGCCGCCCGTCCGCGAACCAGCTGATATGGAAGTCCTTCTCGTCGAACGACCAGTCCCCAGCCAGCTCGGGACGCTTGATCCAGTCGAGCCGCCGCGCCTGTTCGAGCCAGAAGCTGCCCGGATCGGCGAGGCTGCGGCCATAGAGCTTTTCATAGCCCGCGGCATCGACGCGCGCGCGACGCTCCCATTCCTCGGGTACGGGATAGACGCTCTCGCTCATCGAATCCTCTTTCGGGGGGAAACTTCATTTCTCCCTTCGCAAGCCGCACAGACACACGCAACCCGCTGATTTCCGTTACGTGCGCGCTCCGATCCCCGCATTCCGCAACATTCGCGACAAAGTGCGACAAAGATTCGATGGAACTCTTGCGCTTCTGAAACCATCTAGACCCCCATGGCTACTCGCCCCTTCATCTTTCTCCTCGCCGCCGCGCTGCCGCTGAGCGCCTGCGCCGTCGGCCCGGACTATCATCCGCGCGGCGCGACCGAGCTGGGCTTGCCCACCGCCTATTCGGTGCCCGCCGAACAGGGCGCGGCCGAGGACATCACCCATTGGTGGGTCAAGTTCGACGATCCGATGCTCGCCCAACTGGTCGAGCAGGGCCGCGCCGCCAATCTCGATATCGCTCAAGCGGTCACCCGGCTGCGCCAGGCGCGCGAGTCGCTGGTCCAGTCGCGCGCCAGCCTGTTCCCCACCATCGGCGCCTCGGCGGGGGCCTCGCGCAACCAGGGCATTACCGGCGGCGGCGGGACGCTCAACGGCAACAGCTTCTCGATCGGCGCCGATGCAAGCTATCAGGTCGACCTGTTCGGCGGAAACCGGCGCGGAGTCGAGGCATCGGGCGCGGCCTATGAAGCCGCGGGCTTCGATTATGCCGCGGTGCTGATCTCGGTCCAGGCCGAGATCGCGCGCAACTATGTCCTCGCCCGGCTTGCCCAGACCCAGCTCGCCAACGCCCGCGAGAGCCTCGCGATCCAGGACGACAATCTCCAGATCGCCGGGTGGCGTGTCCAGGCCGGGCTGGTCTCGTCGATCGACGCCGAACAGGCGCGGTCGGCGCGCGCCCAGACCGCCGCGTCGATCCCGTCGATCGAGGCCAATTACAACAGCTTCGTCTCGCGCCTCGGCGTGCTCACCGGCCAGGCGCCGGGCGCGCTCAAGGCGCAGATGGAAGGGCGCAAGCCGATCCCGGTCGGCCCGTCCAGCGTCGCGGCGGGAATCCCGGCCGAGACGCTTCGCCAGCGCCCCGATGTCCGCTCCGCCGAACGCAACCTCGCCGCCGCCACCGCGCGGATCGGCGTCGCGCAGGCGCAGCTCTATCCGGCACTGTCGATCGGCGGCAGCCTCGACTCGGGCGGCGGCGCGATCGGCACCTTGTTCGACGCGATTTCGGGCCGGTTGTTCGCCAATATCGCCACGACGATCTTCGACGGCGGGCGGCTGCGCAGCCAGGTCCGCGGGAGCGAAGCCGCGGCCGAGGGCGCGTTTCTCGCCTATAAGCAGACCGTGCTGACCGGGCTCGAGGATGTCGAGAACGCCATCGTCGCGCTCAGCGCCGCGCAGGAGCGCTCGCGCCAGTTCGCGATCGCTTTCGACGCCGCGAACAACACCGCGATCCTGGCCCGGATGCAGTACCGCTCCGGGCTCACCGATTTCACGACGCTCAACCAGGCCGAGAGCGCCCTGCTCTCCGCCCGCAACGGCCAGGCACAGGCCCAGGCCGATCAGGCGACCGCACTGATCGCGCTCTACCTGGCGCTGGGCGGCGGCTGGGACAGCAATTCCACACCCGAGGCGCCCAATGGCAACTGACAAGAACCTCACCGAATTCCTCGGCGAAAAGCCCGTTCCGGTGTGGCGCCGCTACCTCAAATACATCGCCGGCGGCGCGGTCCTGCTGCTCGCCTTGTTCCTGCTGTCGCGCTGCGTGTTCGGCGGCACGGGCGAGGTGCAATATGCGACGCAGGAGGTCCAGAAGGGCAATCTGACCGTCACCGTTTCGGCGACGGGCAAGCTCGCCCCGACCAATCAGGTCGCGATCGGCTCCGAGCTTTCGGGCCTGGTCGAAACCGTGCTGGTCGACGTCAACGACCGCGTCGTGAAGGGCCAGGCGCTGGCCGTCCTCGATACCTCGCGGCTCGACGATACCATTACGCAGAGCCAGGCCGCGCTGAACGCCGCGCAGGCCACGGTCGCGCAGAATCAGGCGACCGTCGCCGAGGCGCAGGCGCAGCTCGCGCGGCTGCAGGATGTGTACAAGTTGTCGGGCGGGCGCGTTCCCGCCAAGGTCGAGATGGAGCAGGCGCAGGCCGCGCTCGCCCGCGCGATCGCCAATACCCGCGCCGCGCAGGCGAATGTCGTCTCGGCGCGCGCCGCGCTGTCCTCGAACCAGACCCAGCGCCAAAAGGCAGTGATCCGCTCGCCGGTCAACGGCGTTGTCCTCGCCCGTCAGATCGAGCCGGGCGCGACCGTCGCGGCCAGCTTCAACACCCCGACTTTGTTCGTGATCGCCGAGGATCTGTCCGCGATGGAGCTTCAGGTCGCGATCGACGAAGCCGATGTCGGTCAGGTCCAGCAGGGCCAGCCCGCGACCTTCACGGTCGACGCCTTCCCGGGGCGCACTTTCCCCGCGAGCATCACCCGCGTCGATCTGGGCTCGAACCTGTCGGCGCAAACCACGACGACGACGAGCACCACCAGCGGTACCGTGGTCTCCTATGCGGCGACGCTGAGCGTGGCGAACCCCGACCTCAAGCTGCGCCCCGGCATGACCGCGACGGCGGAAATCACCACCATGTCGCGGACTGGTGTCTTGCTCGTTCCCAATGCGGCGCTGCGCTTCACGCCATCGACGCCCGAAGCCGCGGCCAGCCCGAGCGACGGGATCGCGGGCGCGCTGGTGCCCCGCAGACCCCGCCGGCGCGGCAATGCCGACGCCACGAAGGAAGCCGGCGGCGCGCCCACCGGTCAGCAGGCGGTCTATGTGCTGGGGGCCGACAACAAGCCGCAACAGGTCAAGGTAACGATCGGCGAGACCAACGGCACCGTCACCGAAATCACCGGTGGCGAGCTGAAACCCGGAATGCGCGTCATCACTGGCCAACTCGCGAGCGGATCGACCAGCGAACGGCGCCAGGGCGGCAGCGGCCAGCGCCGGCAGGGCGGCGGCGGCGGCCAGGGCGGAGGCCAGCGTGGCACAGGGGGCTGACGCGCGGGCTGACGCGCCGCTGATCCGGCTGAGGAACGTCACCAAGACCTATGGCGAGGGCCCGACCGCCTTCCAGGCGCTCAAGGGCATCGACCTCGACATCCAGGCGGGCGATTTCGTCGCGGTGATGGGGCCTTCGGGCTCCGGCAAGTCGACGACGATGAACATCCTTGGCTGCCTCGACGTCCCTTCGGGCGGCGAGTTCCTGTTCAAGGACGTCCATGTCGAGACGCTCAGCCGCGACCAGCGCGCCTTGCTGCGCCGCAAATATCTCGGCTTCGTGTTCCAGGGCTTCAACTTGCTCTCGCGCACCTCGGCGCTCGAGAATGTCGAGCTGCCCCTCGTCTATCGCGGCGACGGCCGCACCGAGCGCCGCGAGACCGCGATGGCCGCGCTCGACAAGGTCGGACTGAAGGACTGGTGGGACCATACCCCCGCCGAGCTTTCGGGCGGCCAGCAACAGCGCGTCGCCATCGCCCGCGCGATCGTCACCAGCCCCGCCGTGCTGCTCGCCGACGAGCCCACCGGCAATCTCGATTCCGAACGCTCGGTGGAAATCATGGAATTGCTGACGGACCTCAACCGGACCAGCGGCATCACTGTGCTGATGGTCACGCACGAGCCCGACATGGCGGCGTTCGCGCGCACCATCGTCCATTTCAAGGACGGGCTGGTCGAGCGAGTCGAGGCAGGCGGAGCGTCCCAAGATGCGAAGGCGCCCGCCTGATGTTCGGCACGGTCCTCCTGCTCGCGATCCGCTCGATCTCGCGGCACAAATTGCGGTCGTTCCTGACCACGCTCGGCATCATCATCGGCGTGGCGGCGGTGGTCGCCATGGTGACGCTGGGCAAGGCGACGACCAAGGCCGCGCAGGCGCAGATCGCGAGCCTGGGCACCAACATCCTCCAGGTCCGCCCCGGCCAGGGCTTCGGCCGCGGCGGCGGCGGCCCGCGTCCGCCCGATTTCGACATTACCGACGTGGCCGCGATCAGCGATCAGGTGGAGGGCGTCACCGCCGTCGCTCCGCAGGCGCAGTCGACCGCGACCGTCATCTATCAGGGCGCCAACTGGTCGACCTCGATCAACGGCACCACCGACGCCTATTTCACGGTCCAGCCTTGGCCCCTGGTGCAGGGCCGCACCTTCTCTTCGGCGGAGGAGCAGGCCGGCAAGGCAGTGTGCATCATCGGCAATACCGTGCGGACCAACCTGTTCCGCGGCGGCAACGCGGTGGGCGAACGGATGCGCGTCAATGGAATCTCGTGCGACGTGATCGGCGTGCTCTCGACGCGCGGGCAGGGCGGGTCCGGCGATCAGGACGATGTCGTGATCATGCCGATCAAGCAGGTCCAGCGCCGCTTCACCGGCAATCGCGACATCCGGCTGATGCTGGTCGGCACCGACCCGGCCTATGAATCCGCGCAGGTCCAGGCTTCGATCGGGCAGGTGCTGCGCGAGCGGCGGCATATCGAAGGCGGCAAGGATGATGATTTCAACATTTTCGACACCGCCCTGATCAGCGCGACGGTGACCGGGGTCACCACCCTGCTCACCCAGATCGTGACGGCGGTCGCGGGGATCAGCCTGGTCGTCGGCGGCATCGGGATCATGAACATCATGCTGGTCTCGGTCACCGAGCGGACGCGCGAGATCGGTATCCGCCTCGCCATCGGCGCGGTGGCGAGCGAAGTGCTGATGCAGTTCCTGGTGGAGGCAGTGGTGCTGTCGATGCTCGGCGGGCTGGTCGGGCTGCTGGTCGCGCAGGGCGTCGTGCTCGGGCTCGCGCCAGTGATGAAGGTCGATTATCTGTTCGATCCGCAGATCAATATGATCGCTTTCGGCATCTCCGCGCTGATCGGCATCGTCTTCGGCTATTTCCCGGCCCGGCGCGCGGCGAGCCTCAACCCGATCGACGCGCTTCGTCACGAATAGGCTCGCCGTCGCTGGGAAGGCCGTAGAGTTCACGCAGCTCGCGCAGATCCTCCTGCGTATCGATATCGACCAGCTCGGCGGGGCTCGACACGACATGGTGCCCGGCCTTGATCAGCTCGCGCGCGCCTTCGTCCCCCTTCAGGTCGAGCAGTTCGTCGAACCGGTCCTTGCCGAACAGCGCCGGGGGCATCGGGTGGACGCCATCGCTCGACGCGACCAGCGTGGCCGGGCCATCGGCGGTGTCGAGCATGTGGTGGATATGGCCGGCGGTGACGCGCGGCATATCGGCGAGCGCGACCAGCACCGCGTCCGCGCCCAGCTCCCGCGCGCGCATCACGCCATGGCAAAGCGAGCGCGCCTGCCCAAGCGACGGATCGGGGTTCTCGACCATTTCATAGCCGAGCGCCGCGAAATCGAGCCGCGTGTCCGAAACCACGGCGATCCGCGCGAGGAACGGGATCTTCTCGAGCGCGGTCACGACATGGAAGGCCAGCGGCTTGTCGAGAAACGGTTCGGCGAGCTTGTCGCCATCGTTGAACCGCCGCGAATGCCCCGCGGCGAGCAGGATCAGGGCGACGCGCTCCGGATCAAGCATGGAAGCGCCTCACCATCGCGGCCGCGATCGACAGCGCGATCTCGGCGGGCCCGATCGCGCCAAGGTCGAGCCCGGCAGGCCCCTCGATCCGCGCGAGGTCGTCCGGACCCACTCCCGCCGCAGCGAGCCGCTCGAGCCGCGCGGCATGGCTCCTGCGCGATCCCAAAGCGGCAACATAGGCGGTCGGGTGGGCGAGCGCGGCGATCAGCGCGGGATCGTCGATCTTGGAGTCATGGCTCAGCGTCACCACCGCAGTGGCGGGATCGGGCCGGAGCGCGGTCACGGCCTCGTCGGGCCAGCGGTCGTCGAGCATCACGCCGGGGAAACGTTCCGATGTCAGGAATCGTGCCCTCGGATCGATCACCGCGCACGAAATTCCCAATTCGCGCGCCAGCCCGGCCAGCGCCTGCGCGATCTGGACCGCGCCGACGATCAGCAACCGGCGCGGCGGATCATAGCGGTTGACGAACCCGCCCGCGCCGCTGCGCCCGGTGGCGAGATCGGTCGCCACTTCGAACGGCTGGCCCATGGCGCGCGCGGCGGAGATCGCCTCGAACAGCGCGGGGGGAAAGCCTTCCGGCGAGACCGGCTGCACCAGCACTTCGATCCGCCCGCCACAGGGCAGTCCCGCCTCCCACGCCGCGCTGTCCGCCACGCCATAAGCCTTGAGCATCGCGGGCGCTCCCGCGATCACGGCGGCGGCGGCGGCGAGGATGTCGTTTTCGACACAGCCGCCCGACACCGATCCCTCGAACCGGCCGTCTTCATGGACCAGCATATGGCTCCCGCGCGGGCGCGGCGCCGATCCCCAGGTCGACACCACCGTCGCCAGCGCCATCCGCGCCCCGGCCCAGGCACGCGCGGCTGCAAGAACGCTATCGTTGTCCGCCCCCATCACTCGCAATGCCTCGCCTCGGTCACATCCATCCGCTAGCTGCTACCCGGAGGAGAGAAGCATGGCGAGATCGTTATTGGCGCTGCTGCTGTTGCTCGCGAGCGGCTGCGCGGGCATGCAGGCGCGGCACATGCCCGACGCGCCCCGCATCCTGATCATCGCGCATCGCGGCGCCAGCGGGGAGCGGCCCGAGCATACCCTGCTCTCTTACCAGCTCGCGATCGACCAGGGCGCCGACTTCATCGAGCCCGATCTGGTGCCGACCAAGGACGGCATACTCGTCGCGCGGCACGAGAACGACATTTCCGAAACCACCGACATCGCGCGGCATCCCGAATTCGCGCAGCGGCGGACGACCAAGACGATCGACGGCATCCCGACCACCGGCTGGTTCACCGAGGATTTCACGCTGGCCGAGCTGCGCACCTTGCGCGCCAAGGAACGGCTGCCGCTGCTGCGCCCGGGCAACAAGGCCTATGACGGCCAGGCGCTGATTCCGACGCTCGACGAGGTCATCGCGCTCGCCAAGCGCGCGTCGAAGGAGACCGGGCGCACCATCGGCATCTATCCCGAGACCAAGCATCCCGCCTATTTCGCGTCGATCGGCCTGCCGCTCGAACCGCCTTTGCTCGCCGCGCTCAAGGCGGCGGGCTGGGACCGCGCCGACGCGCCGGTCTTCATCCAGTCGTTCGAGCCCGCCAACCTCAGGATGCTGCATGGCATGACGCCGGTGCGCCTGATCCAGCTGATGCGGCTGCTGCGCACGCCCGTAGACCCCGATTTCGCGGCGATGTGCAGCCCCGAAGGGCTCCGCGAAGTCGCAACCTATGCTCAGGGGATCGGCCCCGAAAAGGCGATGCTGATCGCGCCAGTGGGCCCGCCGGTCTGCCATGTCGCCGATGCGCATGCGGCGGGGCTCAAGGTCCATCCCTGGACCTTCCGCGCCGAGAACGCCTTCCTGCCCACCGCCTTGCGCAACGGCACCGATCCGGCGGTCCATGGCGACCTGAACGCCGAAATCCTGACGCATCTTCAACTTGGCGTGGACGGTTTCTTCACGGATTACCCCTATATCGGGGCTCAGGCGCGTGCGGCCTTCAGTCCGCCCGCGCGTTGAGGGGTTATGATGAACAGGTTTCTGGTCGCGGCCATCGCCGCCCTGCCGCTGGTGACCGGCGGCTGCATCGCCAAGACGGCGTTCGATGTCGTGACCCTGCCGGTCAAGGCGACCTCGAAAGTGGTCGATTGGACCACGACGAGCCAGTCCGAATCCGACCGCAATTACGGCAAGCGAATGCGCGAGGCCGAGGAACGCGAAGGCCGCGAGCGCAAGGATCACGACAAGCAGTGCCGCCGCGATCCGCGGCATTGCGAGCCTTATGACGGCTTCGTCGCCCAGCCGGGCGGCAACCGGCCGCACTGATCGGCCATCAGTGCTCCTGCGAACGCAGGGGAACGAAGGAGTCAGGAAGACTCGGCAAGCACATCCGCGATCGCCAGCAAGGTCGCGGGCTTGAGCTGGACGCCCATATGGCTGCTCTGGATCTCGATCGAACGGCAATGTTCGTCGTGACAGATCATTCCGTTGACCAGCCCGTCGCTGCGGCTCCAGATCGCAGTGGTGGGCACCAGCGGCGCGGCGGCCGCCTCGGCCGCATTGGCCTTCACCGCCTCGTCGCCGATCTTTTCACCGGTCAGCAGCTCGAACGCCATCCAAACATTGGTCGCGGTCGGCGGACCCGCATAGGGCGAGCTGACCGTGATGACTTCGCGCACCAGATCGGGACGGCGGTGCGCGACGATCCGCGCCATGATCCCGCCCAGCGACACGCCGATCAGCGTGACCTTCTCGCCCGTCTCGGCATGGAGCCTCTCGACTCGGGCGATCAGCCGCTCGGCCCCGGGCCCGACCGCGCGCACTCCGAAATTGCGCCCCAGCCCCCAGCCCACCGCGCGATAGCCGAGCCGGTTGAGGAAGCCGCGCATCACGAAGTTCGACAGGTCCGAATTGACCAGTCCCGGCAGCACCATGATCGGCCGCCCGTCGCCGCGCGGAGCCTGGCGCAGCCGGTCGCGGTAGAGCGCATGCGACATCACGCTCCACGCCGCGCGCGGCAGCTCGACCGCGAAGGCGAGCTTGCTGGGCGGCGCTACAACCACCGCATCACCGCGAACGTGAAGGGGGTCCACCAACCCATCTTCACGCCGGCCTCGCGCAGCGCGCTGCCGGTCCATTGGTTGCAGGTGCGGATGGCGCTGTAGCCGCCCTTCGCCGGATAAAAGGCGTCGCTCGCGCCATAGCCATGGACGCTTGGCCCTTCGGCGAAAGTGCCGCGCACAAAGGCGGCGAGGCGGCGATATTCGTCGGGGCTCAGCACGATCGTCCGCATATGCGGTCCAACCCCCGGCGCCGGAATATGTGCCACATGGAGGACCGTGCTTCCCATCCCCGCCATCGCCTTCGCTACCCGCACCGGGCTGACCTGCGACCAGCTCGGCGTATTGAGGTAGAAATCGCGGTCGCCCCAGCCAAAGGCGATATGGCTGTGGCGCGCCTGGGCGGGGTCGGCGATGTCGTCGGGCTTCATCAGGTCGCGCCAGTCCACGCCCTCGGCCGCGACCGGCAGCACCAGATCGGTGTGGATGCCGTTATCGATCACATAGATGCGCACCCCGCTCCGCGCCTGTTGCCAGCCGCTGTTCACCGGGATCGCGCCCCCCACCACCGCGGCAACGGCATAGCCCGCGACCAGCAACGCCAGCACCTGCCCCAGCCGCCAAACGACCCTCCCCAGCCAACCGAGCATCGCCGCTCCTTTTCGCGCCTACCGCCGCCATGCTATGCTGCCGCCATGGCAAAAGACACGCATGTGCTGGAGCGCCCTCCGGAGGGTGCCTCGGCGGACTGGACGATACCGCAGAACTGGCAAAACTATACGCCCGAAGAACATCGCACCTGGGACACCCTGTTCGCCCGTCAGGCGAAACTGCTCCCCGGGCGCGCATCGCGGGCGTATCTGAGGGGCCTCGACGCGCTCAGCCTCTCGAACGGAGGCATCCCCAATTTCGAGGAGCTGTCGGCGCGGCTGATGAAGCTGACCGGCTGGCAAGTCGTGGCGGTGCCCGGGCTGGTGCCGGACGACGTCTTCTTCGATCACATGGCGAACCGCCGCTTCGTCGCGGGCAATTTCATCCGCCGCCCCGATCAGCTCGATTACATCCAGGAACCCGACGTCTTCCATGACGTGTTCGGCCATGTCCCAATGCTCGCGGATCCCGTCTTCGCCGATTATCTGGAGGCATACGGCAAGGGCGGCCAGCGCGCTCTGGAGCTGGGGGCCCTCAAGAATCTCGGGCGGCTCTATTGGTACACGGTCGAATTCGGGCTGATCGAGGAAGCCGGCGAATTGCGCATCTATGGCTCGGGCATCGTTTCGAGCTTCGCCGAAAGCCAGTTCGCGCTGGAGAGCGACAGCCCCAACCGCATCCGCTTCGATTTGAAGCGCGTGATGCGCACCGATTACCGGATCGATGATTTCCAGCAGAATTACTTCGTCATCCCCAGCTTCGACGAATTGCTGCGGGTGACGGTCGAGACCGACTTCGCGCCGCTCTATGAGGAAATTATGGGCCAACCGGACATCCCGATCGCGGAGATTTTGCCGGAGGATGCGGTGATTACGGTCGGCACGCAGGACTATGCGCGGAGCAAGGGCTGACCTCTATTCCGTCATCCTCGCGAAAGCGGGGATGACGGACAAAGGCGGGACCCTAGACCGCTTGAAATGTTGGATTTCGCCTGCTTGACTCAGCGGGCCCGAACCTGGGGCCGCTCTTTGACATCGCGAATCTTCGATCACGACCCAAACCGTGTGTTGGGCTGACTTTTACTGACTTTCCGTTTCGCACGATGCGCGAACGAAACAAGCCACCCGTGTAAAGCCAGTGGCAAGTTCGGGCGAATTCGCCAATGACCCAACGCCGCTCACCAGCTCCCGAACCCCGGCGCCTCGCCCGGTCCGCCCTTCGCCCGCGTCACTCGGTCGGCGCCATAGCGCGTGCGCTTGACCAGCCGCAGCGCGGGCCAATGGCCATTGTCGATTCGCCCGGCGAGCCGCAGCCCCTCGCGGCGATAGGCGCGGGCGACGGTATCGGCCTGCCCCTCCAGCAGTCCCGCGAGGATCAGCGTCCCGCCCTCGGCGAGCGCCATGCTCACGTCGGGGGCCAGCTCGACCAGGGGCCCGGCGAGGATATTGGCGATGATCAGATCGTACGGCGCGCCGCCGACCAGCAATGGCGACCGCATCCCCGCCGCGACGGTCAGCGCCAGCTCGCCCGCGCCGCCGCCCAAGGCGACGCCATTGATCGCGGCATTTTCCGCGGTCACGTCGATCGAGCGCGAGTCGATGTCGGACGCGGTCGCATAGGCGCGCGGCCACAAATGCATCGCGGCGAAGGCGAGCAGCCCGGTGCCCGTCCCCAGATCGAGCAGGTTGCGCACCACCAGCCCGCGATCCTTGAGGCGGCCGAGCATGTCGAGGCAGCCGCTGGTCGTCTCATGCGTCCCCGTCCCGAAGGCGAGCCCCGCATCGATCCGGAACGGCACCGCGCCCGGCGGCACATCGCCCTTGTTGGTGCCGGTATGGACATAGAAACGCCCGGCATGGACCGGCTCGATCCCGGCCTGGCTCAGCGTCACCCAATCCATGTCGCGGATCCTGTGCGCGACCGCCTTCACGCCCGCCGAACTCGGGATCAGCGCCTGTATCGCGGCCAGCGCCGCGCTGTTGGGCTTGCCGTCGAAAAAGGCCTCGAGCTGCCAGCTGCCGGGATCGTCCTCGATCAACTCGCTGGTCAGGAGAACCGGCGCGGGATCGAGCCCGGTCGCGTCGACCTCCAGCGCCTCGGCCTCGTCGCGCGTGCAGGGAAGCGTGAGTTTCCAGCTAGCCATCAGCGCACATAGCTCGCACCGTTCACGTCGAGCACCGCGCCGGTCATCGACGGCGGCGCCTCGATCGCGCAGAATGTCGCCATCGTCGCGACCTCTTCGGGATCGGCGACGCGGCCCAGCGGGATGTCGGCGAGCAATTTGTCGCCGCCACGGCTGCTCAGATAATCCTCGGCCATGCCGGTCATGGTGAAGCCCGGGCAGATAGTGAAGGCAAGGATACCCTGCGCCGCATAGGCTCGCGCGATCGTCTTGGTCATCGCGACCATCCCGGCCTTCGACGCGGCATAATGCCAGTGCGCCGGGCTGTCGCCGCGATGCGCCGCGCGGCTGGCGATATTGACGATGCGGCCACCGCGTCCTTCGCTTTGCCAGTGGCGGACCGCGAGGCGGCACAGTTCGGCGCTGGCGGTCAGGTTGACGCGCATGGTCTTTTCCCACGCCGCGACCCAATCCTCGTGATCGAGATCGAGCGGGGCCGCGTCGAAAATGCCGGCATTGTTGATGAGGACATCGATGCGCCCGTCGAGCGCCGCGAGCGCCTTGTCCCACAGCAACTGCGGGGCGGCGGGGTCGGTGAAGTCGGCGGGGATGCCGCTGTGCGTGCCATGTCCGATGACGCGGGCGCCCGCTTCGTTCAGCGACTTGAGGATCGCGGCGCCGATGCCACGGCTGCTTCCGGTGAGCAGGATATTTGGGGAGGCCATGCGTTCCCCCTACCCCTAACCAAGGAGGCCGTCACCTCTTGCTCCCCTCCCGCTTGCGGGAGGGGCTGGGGGAGGGTGTACCCGCACATGAAACGGCATTGAGGACGCGTAGCCCCTCCCCTAACCCCTCCCGCAAGCGGAAGGGGAATTTAAGCCGCCACCGACGTCGAGAAATTGTCGGCCGCCGCGCGGAGCTGGAGCAGGCGGTCGTCGACTTCGGCCACGTCGCGCTGGAGCGTGTCGATATCGCTGGTAACGGTCTTGGTGTCCTCGCGGATCGCGCCGATCGTCGCCGACATCGAATCGGCGGCGAGCGCGGTCTCATCGACGGCGGCGGTGATCGCGGTCACTGTCTGTGCCTGGACTTCCATCGCCGCGCGGATGCGCTGCGCCGATTCCTGGACTTCGGACACGGTCGAACGGATCGAGGCATTGGTCTCGACGGTGCTCTTCGTGGCCGACTGTATCGCGGCGATCTTCGACGCGATATCGTCGGTCGCGCGCGCGGTCTGGTTGGCGAGGCTCTTCACTTCCTGCGCCACGACCGCGAACCCACGCCCCGCGTCCCCGGCACGCGCCGCTTCGATAGTGGCATTGAGCGCGAGCAAATTGGTCTGGCCGGCGATGTCGCGGATCAGCCCCAGGATCGATTCGATCGACTTGGCATGCTCGCTAAGCGTCTCGGACATCCCGACCGCGGCGCCCGCCTGGCCCGAGGCGCGCGTAGCGATATCGGCCGCCGATTCGACTTCGGTGCGGGCATCCTCGATCGCGCGGATCAGGCCCGCGGCGGTCTGGGCGGCTTCGCGCATCGCCACGGCCGATTGTTCGGCGGCGGCGGCGACTTCGCTCGCCTTGCCCAACATGCCGCGCGCCGAGGTCGAAGCCCCCGCCGCCTGCATCCGGATGCGGTTGCCCAGCGCGGTCGCGCCTTCGATCGACTCGGCGATGCTCGCGCGGAATTGCTGCGAACGCTCGCGGCGTTCCTCGCCGGCGTCGGCGGCATCCCGCGCGCCAAGATGCGTCGCCATCAGGTCCGCCTCGACCATCGAGAGGCGCTGGACGATGTCGCACAGTCGCTGGATGCGCGGCGCATCGTCGCCGACCTTCTCCGCGATGATCCGCATCGTCACCGCATGCGCGAAGGCGAGGCCCGCAAAGGTCGCGGTGAGCGGAATGCCCGAAACATCGACATTGGCGGCGTGCTGGAACGCGATCTCGACCCACTCCTCGTTGAGCGGGTTCGAATATTTCATCTCGGTATAGCGCTCGCTCTGCGTGATCTGCTCGTCGAGCCGCGCGGCGTCGCTGGACCAGCCGCGCAGCACCTGCGTGGCGGGGAGCGCCAGATAGTGATCCCAGAAGGATTTGCCGATCTCGCGATAATGACTGCCCAGCAGCGCGTGAATCTCCGCGCAGCCGGGGCCGAACTGGCCGTCCCAATCATAGTCGCGCAGATGCTCGGCGACCGATCGGTCCCCGCCGCTCCACCGGCCCAAATCGCGTTTCTTCCCCATCATGCTCTCCTAGGCCGCCACTTTCGCAACGAAGTCGCCAGCGCTGCCTTTCAAACTGCCGAGCTGGCCGTCGAGAGCGGCGAAGCCCTGACCCACCCGGTCGATTTCGGATGCCACTGTCTCGGTATCCTCGCGGATCGCACCGATCGTCGCCGACATCGAATCGGCGGCGAGCGCGGTCTCGTCGACGGCGGCGGTGATCGCGGTGACGGTCTGCGCCTGGACCTCCATCGCGGCGCGGATGCGGTTGGCGCTTTCCTGGACCTCGCTGACGGTGTCGCGGATCGAGGCGTTGGTCTCGACGGTCGAGCGAGTCGCCGACTGAATCGAAGCGATCTTCGACGCGATATCGTCGGTCGCGCGCGCGGTCTGGTTGGCGAGGCTCTTCACTTCCTGCGCCACGACCGCGAAGCCGCGCCCCGCGTCCCCGGCACGCGCCGCTTCGATGGTGGCATTGAGCGCGAGCAAATTGGTCTGGCCCGCAATGTCGCGGATCAGCCCCAGGATCGATTCGATCGACTTGGCGTGCTCGCTAAGCGTCTCGGACATGCCGACCGCCGCACCCGCCTGGCCCGAGGCCCGGTTGGCGATATCGGCGGCGGCCTCGACTTCGTTGCGGGCGTCCTCGATCGCGCGGATCAGGCCCGCGGCGGTCTGGGCGGCTTCGCGCATCGCCACGGCCGATTGTTCGGCGGCGGCAGCGACTTCGGACGCCTTGCCAAGCATGCCGCGCGCCGAGGACGAGGTGTGGACCGCCTGGATGCGCAGCGCATCGCCTTCGCGCGATGCACGCTCGACAGTCGCGCCGATCGAGTCGCGGAATTCCACCGCCAGCCGATCGCGATCGGCCTGCGCGGCATATTCGCGGTAGAGATTATAGAGTTCGACGGTGATGTCGCCTTCGAGCGCCGAGAGCCGCATCAGCGTGTCGATCAGCTCGGGCAGGCGATCGCTATCGATGCCGCTGCGGCGAATCAGCACCGCCAGCGCGGCGCGGTCGCTCGCGCTGATCATCGAGAGCAAGGCCATCGGCGGCACGTCGGCGGCATAGGCCGCGGCGACCGAGCGTTCGATCGATTCGATCCAGGCGCTGCCGGCGGTGTCGAGGAAACGGTTGCGCAGGAAGATGATGCCGACGTCGATGATCTTCTCCGACTCATGCAGCGCCCAGTTGCGCTCCTCGGCGAAACAGCGCAGCCATTGCTGCCAATAAGCATCGGAAATCGAACGAATCTCGGGCTCCAGCGCGGCCCAGGCCTCGCGGCTGTGACTCATCAGCGAACCGTCGAAATCGAACACGCGCAGCCGCGCGCGGACATCGATCTTGCGGGCCATTGCGCCCGGTTCGGGAAGGTTCTTCGCCGTTGGCGCACTCGATTCAGACATGGGATCCCCTGGTCGCGACTGTGCGAGATTGCGCTCAGCCCGTTCCCAGACCTATTCCAGCAGGTGTTAATTCCCGGTTATCCAACGCCTTCGTTCGGCCTGGATTTCGTTGCGGCTTGCATCGCCTTCGCACCCGCGTCATTAGGCCCCCACCATCTTTAAGGACCCGTTGCTTGCCCGAAGCCCCGAACAAGGCACGTCCGCTGTCGCCGCATATCGGAATCTGGAAATGGGGTCCGGCGATGACGGTGTCGATCGTGCATCGCGCGACGGGCACCGGCCTGACCGTCGGAATGGTGATTTTCGCCTGGTGGCTGAACGCGCTCGCGTCGGGCCCGGCGGCCTATGCCGGCTTTGTCGATCTCTTCACTTACCAGTCGGGCAAGCTCAACCTGGTGGGCTGGATCGTCGGCGTCGGGCTCACCTTCACGCTGTTCCAGCACATGGCCAGCGGCGTCCGCCATCTGTTCATGGACGCGGGGGACAATTTCGCGCTCGGGCCGAACAAGGCCACCGCCTGGATGACCTTCGCCTTTTCCGTCCTTGCAACCATCGCCTTCTGGGCCGTCATTCTTCTGGGGAACTCCAATGTTTAAAGCACTTTCCGCCGACGCATCGCCCGAAGCTACCGAGCATTGGTGGCACCAGCGCCTGACCGCGGGCGCGAACCTCTTCCTGCTGCTGTGGTTCGTCGTCTCGCTCGCGCTGCTCGGCTTCCAGGCCAGCCCGCTCGACTGGAGCACCTTCACCGGCTGGCTGGCGCAGCCGCTGGCCGTGATCCTGACGCTGCTGCTGATCGGGAGCACCGCCTATCACTTCCGCCTCGGGCTGCAGGTGTTCACCGAGGATTATGTGAAGGGCGCGGGCCGCGCCGCTTTGCTCGTCGCGCTCAACTTCTTCGCTGTCGCGATCGTGGTCTGGGCCGCTTTCTCGATCCTGAAGGTGGCGTTCACCGCCGCTGCGTGAAGGAGTAGGGCCGGATGTCGCCCGCGTATAAGCCAAGTACCTATAAGATCGTCGATCATACCTATGACGCCGTCGTCGTGGGAGCCGGCGGCGCCGGTCTCCGCGCGACGATGGGAGTCGCCGGCGCCGGCCTGAAGACCGCGTGCATCACCAAGGTCTTCCCGACTCGCAGCCATACCGTCGCGGCGCAGGGCGGCATCGCCGCGTCGCTCGGCAATATGGGTGCGGATCACTGGACCTGGCATATGTACGACACCGTCAAGGGGTCCGACTGGCTGGGCGACCAGGATGCGATCGAGTATCTGGTGCGCGAGGCTCCGGCCGCCGTGTACGAGCTCGAACATGCCGGCATGCCGTTCAGCCGGCGCGAGGACGGGCGCATCTATCAGCGCCCCTTCGGCGGCATGATGCAGAATATGGGTGAAGGCCCGCCCGCGCAGCGCACCTGCGCCGCGGCGGACCGCACCGGCCACGCGATGCTTCACACGCTCTACCAGCAGAGCCTGAAGTATGACGCCGATTTCTACATCGAATATTTCGCGCTCGACCTGATCATGGAAGATACGCCGAGCGGCCCCGTGTGCCGCGGCGTGATCGCACTTTGCATGGAAGACGGCTCGATCCACCGCTTCCGCAGCCATGCGGTGGTGCTGGCGACCGGCGGCTATGGCCGCGTCTATCAGGTCGCGACATCCGCCCACACCTGCACCGGCGACGGCAATGCGATGGTGCTGCGCGCGGGGCTGCCGCTCCAGGACATGGAATTCGTCCAGTTCCACCCGACCGGCATTTACGGCCCCGGCGTGCTGATTACGGAGGGCGCACGCGGCGAAGGCGGTTATCTCACCAATAGCGAGGGCGAGCGCTTCATGGAGCGCTATGCTCCTTCGGCCAAGGACCTGGCCTCACGCGACGTCGTGGCACGCTCGATGGCGATGGAGATCCGCGAAGGCCGCGGCGTCGGCGAGCACAAGGATCATCTCCACCTCAACCTCGCCCATATCGACCCCAAGATCCTGCACGAGCGGCTTCCGGGCATCACCGAGACCGGCAAGGTCTTCGCGGGCGTCGATCTGACGCGCCAGCCGCTCCCGGTCGCGCCGACGGTCCATTATAATATGGGCGGCATCCCGACCAATTATCACGGCGAAGTGGTCCATCTCAAAAAGGGCAAGGGCAAAGCCAAGGCTGATCCCGACGCAGTCGTGCCCGGCCTCTATGCGGTCGGCGAAGCGGCCTGCGTGTCGGTCCATGGCGCCAACCGGCTCGGCTCCAACTCGCTGATCGATCTGGTCGTGTTCGGCCGCGCCACCGGCATCCGCATCGCTGAGACGATCAAGCCCGGCACCCCGCACAATCCGCTTCCGGCGGGCTCGGAGGAACTCTCGCTCGGCCGCCTCGACCATTTCCGCAACGCCGCGGGCGGCACGCCCACCGCGAAGATCCGGGCGGACATGCAAAAGACGATGCAGCGCCACTGCGCGGTGTTCCGCACCGACGAACTGATGCGCGAAGGCGTCAGCCACATGGAGCAGGTCTATGCCAGCTTCCAGGACGTCAACGTCACCGATCGCTCGCTGATCTGGAACACCGACCTGATCGAGACGCTCGAACTCGACAATCTGCTCAGCCAGGCGCTGGTGACCATTCGTTCCGCTGTGAACCGCAAGGAAAGCCGCGGCGCGCACATGCACGAGGACTTCCCCGAGCGCCACGATGCCGAATGGATGAAGCACACCATCGCCACGTTCGACGGCTGGGGCGGCAAGGGCGGCGCGACGGCGATCGATTACCGCCCGGTGCATGACTATACGCTGACCGACGAGATCGCGTATATCCAGCCGAAGAAGCGGGTTTATTGACGGGAGCGGCGCTTCGCTTGGTTCTCCGGAAAGGATGAAGCGATGCTGTTTTGGTTTATCCTGCTCGCCGGCGTCCTGATCGGGGCCGCATTCGCCTGGTTCCTGATCCTTCTGCGTATCCAGCCCGGTCTCGGCTGCCTGTTGTCGCCCGCGCTCACCGTCATCGCGCTCTGGTCCGCACTACGGCTTCAATCTCCGCTGCTCGCGGTCGATCCATTCACGTTCATTGCGCTGTTTCTCGTCTTCTGGGTCGCAATGGCTTCCGCGTTCCTCACCGGGCGGCTCATGCTTCGCGGCGAAAGCGCACTGCGCTAGCCACGGTCCCGCAATCGGACCTCGGCCCCCGCTAACCGCTTGACTCGCCGCCGCCTGCGGCGAGACTGGGCGTGGTTAATTCCTGCCTTGGGGGACATTCTCGACATGCGTTTCTTCGTTCCGCGCGCGCTCATCGATTTGGCTGCGGTTCTTCTGGCATTCCCCGCCATCGCGCAGGTGGCACCCTATAAGGCGCCCGAACATACCGGCGGCTTCCCCGGCATGGCCACCGGGGAGACTCAGGCCCAGGCCGAAGCCAGTCTGAAGCTCGGGCCCGAGCTCGAGCGCAACCGCGACCCGCGCTGGCTGCTCGCCGAGCAGCGCCGGATGAACAAGGCGCTGGGCGCGCTCCAGCCGCAGCGCAAGGGCGTGGTCGATGTCTATGTCGTCTCGGTGGGGCTCGACAGCGATCCGGTGTTCGGGCGCGAGGCGCGCGAGGCGGGCAAGGTACTCTCGACTCGCTATGGTGGCGCGGGGCGCACCATCGTCCTCGCCGGCACCAACGGCAGCGCCGCGAGCGACCTGCCCAATGGCAGCATCACCAATCTGACGCTCGCGCTGGCGCGAATCCGCGAGCTGATGGATCCCAATGAGGACGTGCTGGTCCTCTATTCGACCAGCCATGGCGCGCCGGTGGGAATCGTCTATCACGACGCCGACGACGGCTTCGGCATCCTGAGCCCCACGCGCTTCGCGGGCATCCTCGATGGCCTCGGCATCAAGAACCGGATGCTGATCATCTCGGCCTGCTATTCGGGCGTATTCGTCCCCGCGCTGGCCAGCCCGACCACTGCGCTGTTCACTGCCGCGTCGGACAGCCGCCCCTCGTTCGGCTGCGCGGCGGACAATGACTGGACCTTTTTCGGCGACGCGATGATCAACCACGCCTTCCGCAAGCCCCAGACGCTCAAGGCCGCGTCGGACGAGGCGCGCGGGCTCATCACGCAGTGGGAGAGCCAGGGCGGCGTGAACGCATCCAACCCGCAAGTGAGCATCGGCGCGAGCACCGGCACCTGGCTGGCGCCGATCGAGGCCCGCATGCCCAAGACCGCGACTCAGCCGGTCGGCCGCCCCGCGACCGACGCGCTCTCGCAGGTGCGGCACTAAGCGGCCATGGCTTCGCCCGAGAACCCTCTGGCGAAGCTGGTGCCGCACGATCTGTCCAAGCTCGCGGGAACGGTGCTGCCCGCCGCGATCCCGGCCGCCATGCCGATGATCCAAAAGGCGCTGCCGGGCGGCTTTCGCAACCGGCTCGTCCAATGGGGGCTGGGGCTGCTCGTCACCTTCGGCCTGTCGTTCGTGGTCAAAAGGATGCTGGAGGCGCGCGAGGCGAAGAAGCGCGCGCTCGCTCCGCGCCCGGCGATGCGCACCGTCGCACACGCGGAACATCGCGCCGCGGCGGCGGTTTCGCCGGCCATGACCGAAGCACCCGCCCCCCTCGATGACGGCACTCGCGCCACACGCTATCCCTTGCTCGCCCGCCCGCATGTCAGCCTGTCGGGCACGGTCGACCAAGCGATGTACGAGAATTTCCGCCAGCAGCTCGCCGCCGCGCCCGCGCAGGGGACGCTCGTCGTTTCTCTCTCGACGCTGGGCGGAGATCCCGAAGTCGCGCGGCTGATGGCCGACGATATCCGGCTGATGCGCGATTATTCGGGTCGCGAGATCCTGTTTCTCGGCAAGGTCGCGGTCTATTCGGCGGGCGCGACCTTCATGGCCGCCTTCCCGGCGAGCAAGCGCTTCCTGACGCGCGGCACGCGGATCATGATCCACGAGCGCAGCCTGACCAAGACCATCGACGTGTCCGGTCCGCTGCGCACCTGCGTCGCCGGGCTCAAGGCCAATCTCCACGAGATCGAGCAATCGATCCGCATCGAGGAAGAGGGGTTCCGCGATCTGGTGGAAGGCACCAGCATCGACTTCGACGAAATCCGCCGCCGCGCCCCCGAGAATTGGTACATCGAAGCCGAGGAAGCGCGCGACCTGGGGCTGGTGCTCGACGTCATCTAGGGCGATATCCGCGCAAGCTTGGACTTGCGCTGCACTAGCGAAAGGCATAGCCCGCGCAGGCAACACGCAAGCCGCCACACACGGGAAGCACGATGGCCGAATTCCGCCTGCCCAAGAACAGCGTCATCCAGAAGGGCAAGACCTTCGCCGCCTCCGGGGGCAGCCGCGTCAAGAAGTTCAAGATCTACCGCTACGATCCCGATAGCGGCGAGAATCCGCGCTACGACAATTTCGAGATCAACCTCGACGAATGCGGCCCGATGGTCCTCGACGCGCTGATCAAGATCAAGTCGGAGCAGGACCCCAGCCTGACCTTCCGCCGCTCGTGCCGCGAGGGGATTTGCGGTTCCTGCTCGATGAATCTCGACGGCCGCAACGGCCTCGCCTGCACCACCGCGATCGAGGACATCAAGGGCGAGATTCGCATTACCCCGCTGCCGCACATGGACGTGATCAAGGATCTCGTCCCCGATTTCACGCATTTCTATCAGCAATATGCCTCGATCAAGCCGTGGCTCGAAAATGCCGAGATTCCGGCGGACGGCAAGGAGCGGCTGCAGAGTCCGAAGGAGCGCGAGAAGCTCGACGGGCTGTACGAGTGCATTCTGTGCGCCTGCTGCTCGACCGGCTGTCCCAGCTATTGGTGGAATTCGGACAAATTCCTGGGCCCCGCGATCCTGCTCCAGGCCTATCGCTGGCTGGCCGACAGCCGCGACGAAGCGGCGGACACAAGGCTCGAGGCGCTCGACGATCCATTCGCACTGTATCGCTGCCACACGATCATGAACTGCGCGAATGTCTGCCCCAAGGGCCTCAACCCCGCCAAGGCCATCGCCGAGGTCAAGAAGCTCGAGGCCGAGCGAGTCATCTGATGCGCTCGGGCGGCTGGATGGCGACGGCGCGGCGCTGGCTGAGCGAGAAGGAGGCGGCCGATTTCGCCGGTTACGCTTGCTATTATGGCGAGCTGATCCGCAGCGATGTCCTGGCCAGGAATCGTCGCGGCGCATGAGCGACGCATCTGAGCCCAGCTTCACCTTCGGTCCGGATCCCGACCTGCCGGGCTGGAACCGCTGGACGATCACCGATCCGACCCGGTTCAATTCGGTCTTCGGCCCACTCTCGGTCAGGCTCGAGGATCGCATCGCCCGGGTCCGCTTCAGCCCCGAGCATCTCCATTCGAACCTGCGCGGCGATGTGCATGGCGGCGCGCTGCTCGGCTTTATCGACATGGCGTTGTTCGCCGCGGGGCGCAGCTTCGGCGTGATCACCGGCCCGGCCTCGACAGTCGATCTCTCCACTCAGTTCGTCGCCGGCGCGCCGGTCGCGCAGGGTCCGGTCGAGGCGCATATCGAGCTGCTGCGCGAGACCGGGCGACTGCTGTTCATGCGCGGGCTGATCGTCCAGGGAGAAGTGATCATCGTCAGCTTCGCGGGCACGATCCGGAAGTCCAGCGCGAAATGACTTCCCTATCGCCTCCCCGGCGAAGGCCGGGGCCCGGTCGCAGGCAGCTGGCGAGAGTCACGGCGCTATCGATAAACCTTGGCGACTGGGCCCCGGCCTTCGCCGGGGCGGCGTAAAATGAGCGAGCTTCTCGCGAAATACCGCGCCCTGATCGCGGCGGGCGAACTGCGCGACGATCCCGAACAGGCCGCCGCCGCCGCCCGGCTCGACGCGCTGGCGCGGCAGCTCGAAGCGGTGCCCAAAAAGGGCAGCATCCTGTGGCGCGCGCTCGGCCGGGCGCCCGAACCGCCGCGCGGCGTCTATCTGTGGGGCGGGGTTGGCCGCGGCAAATCGATGCTGATGGACCTGTTCTTCGAGAGCGTCGACATCCGCCGCAAGCGCCGCGTCCATTTCCACGAATTCATGCTCGAAGTGCACGAGCGGCTAAATGTCGAGCGCAAGAAGGATACGCCCGACCCCATTATCAACGTGGCCGAGGCTTTGGTCGATGACGCCCGGCTGCTCGCCTTCGACGAGATGGTGGTCAACAATCCCGCCGACGCGATGATCCTGTCGCGCCTCTTCACCGAGATGATAGGGCATGGCCTGACCGTCGTCGCCACGTCGAACCGGCCGCCGTCGGACCTCTACAAGGACGGGCTCAACCGGGACCTGTTCCTGCCCTTCATCCGCCAGATCGAAACGCGGATGGACGTGCTCGCACTCAACGGACCCGTAGATTACCGGCTCGACCGGCTCGGGCGAGTCGATACCTGGCTCGTCCCCAACGGCCCCGAAGCCACCGCCAAGCTCTCCGCCGCCTTTTTTCGCCTGACCGATTACCCGCCCGAGGACGCGGCGCATGTCCCCTCCGCCGATATCCCGGTGCAGGGCGGGCGCACGCTCCATGTGCCCAAATGTCTCAAGGGCGTCGCGGTCTTCTCGTTCCGCCGGCTGTGCGGCGGGGCGCGCGGCGCGGCGGATTATCTCGCGATCGCGCGGCGTTTCCATACCGTCATCGTCGTCGGCATCCCCCGGCTCGGCCCCGAAAACCGCAACGAGGCGGCGCGCTTCGTCACGCTGATCGACGCGCTGTACGAGCACCGGGTCAAGCTGCTCGCCGCCGCCGACGCCCAGCCCGAGCAGCTTTATGAAGCCGGCGACGGACGCTTCGAATTCGACCGCACCGTCAGCCGCCTGATGGAGATGCGCTCGGACGAATATCTCGCCGAAGGCCATGGCGAGCGCTGAAACTCGCATCCGGCGCGCAATGGGCTATACCGACACCGACAGCGGTGTCTGAGCGCCGCGCGATACGGGAGAGAATGATGCTCAAGCTGCTCCGGATCCTGCTGCTGGCTTTGCTCCTCCCCGCCGCCGCAAACGCCTCCCCCGCGCTCACCGCCGCCGATCTTCGCCCGTCGCAGAGCCTCGACGGCGCGTGGCACTGGTCGGTCGATCCTTATCGCGACGGCCTTTCCGGCTTCCATGGCGGCGGCGTGGGTTCGAGCAGCAACCGCTATGCCGATATCGTCCAGGCCGATGTCGCGCGCGACAATCCGACCGCCTTGTTCGAGTTCGACATGCAGCGCTCGCCTGTCGCCTATCTCCCCGGCGCATGGATCGGGCACAGCGCCGAGATGCGCTATTATAACGGGCTGGTCTGGTACCAGCGGACCTTCGAGGCCGCCGCGCTGCCCGCAGGCAAGCGCGCCTTCCTGCGCTTCGGCGCGGTTGACTATGCCGCCGCGGTCTATGTGAACGGCAAGCTCGCGGGCAAGCATGTCGGCGGCTTCACTCCCTTCGCGCTCGAAGTCACCGGGCTGCTCCGCCCCGGCACCAACCAGGTCACCGTGGGCGTCGATTCGGAGCGCAAGGAGGGCGACGTGCCCCCGCCCGTCACTGATTGGGAGAATTATGGCGGCATCACGCGCTCGGTCCTGCTGATCACCGTCAGCGAGACCTATGTCGATGACGGCTGGGTCCGCCTCGGCACTGACGGGAAAATCACCGCCGGCATCCAGCTCGACGGGCCCGCCGCGAAGAACGCCCCCGTCGCACTGCGGATCCCGTCGCTCGGGCTGGTGCTCGAAGGACGCACCGATGGCGAGGGCCGCTGGACCGGCAGCGTGACCGCGCCGAAGAAACTCGCGCGCTGGTCGCCCGAAAGCCCCACGCTCTACGATGTCAGCTTCGAAGGCGGCGGCGACACGCTGCGCGACCGGGTCGGCTTCCGCACCATCGAAGTGAAGGGCGAGGACATATTGCTCAACGGCAAGTCGCTCTTCCTGCGCGGCATCTGCCTCCACGAAGAAGAGTTTGGCGACAACCCTATCCGGGCGATCACCCCGGCGGCGGCCCGCGCGCTGCTCACCGAAGTCCGCGACGGGCTCCACGGCAATTTCGTGCGCCTCGCCCATTATCCGCACAGCGAAGTGATGACTCGCGCCGCCGACGAACTGGGGTTGCTCGTGTGGAGCGAAGTCCCGGTCTATTGGCGCGTCAATTGGAGCAACCCCGAAACGCTGGCGACCGCGCGCAACATGGTGCGCGAGAATATCACGCGCGACCGCAACCGCGCCTCGATCATCCTGTGGAGCGTCGCCAACGAGACCCCCGTCAACGACGCCCGCAACGCCTTTCTGCGCACGCTGATCGGCGACGTCCGCGCGCTCGACCCCAGCCGGCTCGTCACCGCGGCGCTGCTCGCGGGGCGGCAGGGCAACATCCAGACCATCGACGATCCGCTGGCCGCCGATCTCGACGTGATGGCTGCCAACACCTATAATGGCTGGTACACCCCCGATGCGCTGGCGGACGTGGCCAAGATCGAGTGGCGGTCGCCGGTGCGCAAGCCGCTGATCTTCTCCGAATTCGGCGCGGACGCGCAGGCCGGCTATCACGATGCCGCCGCCGCGCCGCACAAATTCAGCGAGGAATTCCAGGCCGAATATTTCCGCCAGACGCTGGCGATGGCGCGCCGCGTGCCCTTCCTGCGCGGCACCGCGCCCTGGATCCTCAAGGACTTCCGCTCGCCCCGGCGCCAGCATCCGGTGTTCCAGCAGGGCTGGAACCGCAAGGGGCTGCTCTCGCCGACGGGGCAGCGCAAAGCGGCATTCTTCGTGCTTGCGGACGAATATGCGCGTAGAAAGGACGCCAGATAAGGGAGGGTTCATATGATCGTCACCACCACCGAGAATGTCCCCGGCCACACTGTCGTCCGCGTGATCGGCCAGGCATTCGGCATCGTCGTGCGCAGCCGCGGGATCGGAGGAAACATCACAGCCTCGCTCCGCTCGATCGTCGGCGGGGAAATCCCCGAATATACCCGGCTGGTCGAAGATACCCGCCGCCACGCGATCGACCGACTGATCGCCAATGCGCATGAAATGGGGGCGAACGCAGTGGTGATGATGCGCTTCGATTCGGGCGAGATCGCCCAGGCGATGAACGAAGTCGTCGCCTATGGCACCGCCGTCGTGCTCGATCCGGCGCCCTGATGCTGCGCGCCATCGTCCTGATCGCCGCCTGCCTCGCGCTGCTCGGGGCGCTGGCGCTCGCCACGCAGGATGCCGGCGCTTGGCCGATGGTGGCGATGGCGGCCTTGTTCGTCGCCGGCACGCTGTTCGAGCGCTTCTATTATCGCGGCAGCGCCGAGCCGCTCGACGGCGAATGGGAGCCGACCTCCGAACGCTTCCTCGACGAAGAGAGCGGACGCCCGGTCACTGTCTGGTACAATCCAAAGACCGGCGCGCGGCGTTATGTGGACACGCCATGATCTGCCGGGCCGCGCTGCTGCTGGCCATGGCCTTCGCGCTGGGCAGTTGCACTGCGCCGGAAATGGAAGTCGAGGCCTATGGCGAAGGCGGCACCGTCGCTTTCCGCCTTGCTCCGGATCAGATCCGCGACGCCAATTGCTTCTTCTATTTCCACGTCCTCGACGCGCGGGGCGCGGTGATGTGGGAAATATGGTCCGACCGCGTCAGCGGCCCGCCGGAGGCTTGCCCGCGCACCTTCCCGCTGCGTTACGGCGTCACGCCGAAGGGCGTCCGGACGACCATTGCCCCCTCACCACTGGTACCCGGCCAGCTCTACGTCATCGATGGCGATGTGATCGGGCGGATGACCGGCGCATTCCGGGTCGGCCCGGATGGAACGGTGGAGCGGCTCGACCCGAATGACCCGGCGGCACAGGCAGCGCTCGAGATTTACGGGCAGACTTCGATGAACGCGGCCGATGCCAATATCGCCGAACCCGGCACTAATGCAACTGCGAATTAGTCGCAAAGATAATCGGAACCCTGCACCTTTCTGAGGTTGCGGCGCTCTCCTAATCGGCCTAAGCGAACCCCGTTTTCGGGCGGTTTTCCGCCCTTTCTGCTTGAGCCCAAGGAGATCCCATGGCCCGCAAGAAGATCGCGCTGATCGGCGCCGGTAACATCGGCGGCACGCTCGCCCATCTCGCAGCACTCAAGGGCCTGGGCGACATCGTGTTGTTCGACGTGGTCGAGGGCGTGCC
>Ga0164241_10000839_pt1 | contig 45359 bp, 40 predicted proteins | sample OricomyardsoilBY_FD_108780 | JGI IMG/M metagenome (GOLD analysis project Ga0164241, IMG submission 108780) | Backyard soil microbial communities from Emeryville, California, USA - Original compost - Back yard soil (BY) | ecosystem: Environmental > Terrestrial > Soil > Unclassified | place: USA... | reverse complement strand
TCACCCGGGCGCTGTTCGGCTACTGCAGCCTGCAGGTCGGGGTGGCCGGTTTCGGGCGGACGAACACCAACGAGCGGATGCTGTTCCCGTTCGTCAGGACCGCGCGGGCCGCCGCCCTGATCCGCCGGGCCCTGCCCGAGCTGGCGTTGCCCGAACAGGAACTGCGGAGCGTGCCGCGGCGGATCCACCGCAAGTACAACATCGTCCCGCTGAACTACGCCTACGGCTTCACCCTGCTGCTGCTGTTCCTGCCCGGCTGGTGGGCGCTGCTCGCGCTGGTGCCCTGCCCGTCGGCGCTGCTGCTCGGCCACTACCGCGCGAGGGACGCCCGCTGGCAGATCGACGAGGAGACGGTCACCCTGCGGTGGCGTCGAGTGCTGGTCCGCAACACCGTCATCGCGCACCGGGCCGGGGTGCAGAGCACCGAGTGGATGAGTTCGCCGTGGAAGGCGAAGGCGCACGTGGCGGGGTTCAAGATGCGGTTCTCCTCGGGTCGTGGCGCCAAGATCCGGTACATGGTCGACTCGGACGCGCTGCTGCTGCTGCACGTGGTCGGCCGGCCCGACCCGGTGCCGCCCGGGGCACCGCCGGTGGCGCAGGATTGACCGGCGACCCACACCCGGATCCGTACCGTGGACGTCGATGCCCGGAGTGACTTCCTGCCGACGTTCCCGTCGGATGCTGCCGATCGTCCTGCTGACGATCGGCCTGCCGCTGTCCGCCTGCGCGGACTTCTCGGCCGAGGCGCCGACGTTCACCGTCCAGCCCTCCCTGACCGCCCGCGCGGCGGTCCCGGACGAGACGACCCCCGGGGCGGTCCCGTCGGTCGTGCCGCCGTCGGGCAGCTCGCCGACGCCCCCGACCAGCGGCACACCCGAGGCCACCGACCCGTGCGCGCCGACCGACGAGGCGGTCATCGCCACCTGCCTGACCGCGCCCTGGGGACTCGCCCCGCTACCCGACGGGCAGTCGGCGCTGGTCGGCGAGCGGACCACCGGACGGATCCTGCGGGTGGCCAAGGACACCGAGCCCCAGCTGGTCGCCCAGATCGACGGGGTGGACGGTACCGGCGACGGCGGGCTGCTGGGTCTGGTGCTGTCCCCCTCGTACATCGAGGACGGCCTGATCTACGCCTACGTCACCACCGCCGAGGACAACCGAATCATCCGGATCGCCGCCGGTGACGTCCCCAAGCCGATCTTCACCGGGATTCCCAAGGGCGCGACCCACAACGGCGGCCGGATCGCCTTCGCCACCGATCGCACGCTGTACGTGGGGACCGGCGACACCGGCAACCCTGCACTGACCGCCGATCCCGCCTCGCTGGCCGGAAAGGTGCTGCGGCTGGACGAGTTCGGCAAGCCGGCCGCGTCCAACCCGGCCGCCGACTCCGCCGTCTACGCCTCCGGTTTCAGCCAGGTCGCCGGGATGTGCCCGCTGACCGACGGCACCATGGCCGCCCTCGACCACCGGTCGACGACCGACGTGCTGCTGCCGCTGACGGCCGGCCACAACTACCGGACGCTCGCCGACGGCGACGCGCTCTGGACCTGGACCGCCGCCGACGGCGGCGCGGCCGACTGCGCCATCGCCGGCGGCTACCTGTCCAGCACGTCCCTGGACAAGCAGCAGCTGACCGGCCTGCAGATGGCCGGGGCGAGGACGTTCACCGGTTCGCCGACCGTGCTTCTGGACAACCGGTACGGCCGGCTGCTGACCGTGGTCGGCGACACCACCGGCCTGCTCTGGCTGACCACCTCGAACAAGGACGGGCTCGGCCAACCGGTGCCCAGCGACGACCGGGTGGTCGTGGTGCCGTCCGGCGGGGGCGGCGGCGAGGGTGGGCTGGACTGATCCCCAGCGGGTCCGGTCAGATCCGGCGGTTGGCCAGCACGGGCAGTTCCTCGCGGACTCGGTCCGCCTCGGCCGGGTCGATGTCCACCACCAGCAGTCCCGGTTCGCGCTCGAGTTGCTCGATGACTGTGCCCAGCGGTGACACGGCGACGCTGCCGCCGATGCCGGTCGGTGCCTTGCCGCTCGACCCCCGGCCCACCATGGCCGGGTCGCCCTGGGCGGCGGCCAGCAGGAAGCCGGTGCTGTCCAGGGCCCGGGCCCGGGTGAGCAGGTCCCACTGCTCCCGCTTCCCCGGTCCCGCGCCCCACGACGCGGCCAGCAGCATCACCGTCGCCCCGCGGGCCCCCAGCTCCTGGTACAGGCCAGGGAAGCGGACGTCGTAGCAGGTCGTCAGGCCCATCGTGACGCCATCCACGTCGATGGTGACCGGATCGGCGCCGGGCGCGACGGTCCGGGATTCGAGGAAGCCGTGCGCGTCGTACAGGTGGATCTTGTCGTAGGCCGCCTGCACCCCGCCGCCGGTGGCCAGCAGGGTGTTGCGGACCCGGCCGCCGTCGCCGGGGGTGAACATGCCGACCACGACGGTGATGCCGGCGGCCGCGGCGATCTCCCGGACCGCTGTCGCCCAGGGGCCGTCCAGCGGCTCGGCCACCTTGCCCAGGGGCACGCCGAACGCGCACATGGTCGCCTCCGGCAGCACCACCAGGCGCGCGCCGGCCGCGGCAGCGCGTCCGGCGGCCTGGTCGACCAGCTCGAGGTTGCCGGGCGGGTCGGTGCCGCTGACGATCTGCGCGACCGCGATCCGCACGGCTCAGCCCTGCGCGCCGACGGTCGCCAGCACCAGTTCGCGCACCCGGGCCGCATCGGCCTGGCCCCGGGTGGCCTTCATCACCGCACCCACGATCGCCCCGGCGGCCTGCACCTTGCCGGCCCGGATCTTGTCCGCGACCGCCGGCTGGGCGGCCAGCGCCTCGTCCACCGCCTGCTGCAGCGCGGAGTCGTCGGACACTACGGCCAGCCCCCGGGCGGCGATGACCTCGTCCGGCTCGCCCTCCCCGGCCAGCACGCCGTCCACCACCTGCCGGGCCAGCTTGGTGGTCAGCTCGCCTGCGGTCACCTTGCCGATCACGGCGGCGAGCTGGGTGGGAGTGATCGACAGCTCGTCCAGCCCCACGCCGCGGGCGTTGGCCTGCTGACCCAGGTAGGAGGTCCACCAGGATCTGGCATCCGCCGCCGGGGCCCCGGCGTCGACGGTGGCGGCGAGCAGGTCCACCCCGTCGGCGGCGACCAGGTCGCGCATCTCCAGGTCGGTGAAACCCCACTGCGCCTGCAGCCGGTCGCGACGCAGCCACGGCAGTTCGGGCAGTGCGTCCCGGATCTCGGCGACCCATTCCGCGTCCGGCGCCACCGGCACCAGGTCCGGCTCGGGGAAATACCGGTAGTCCTCGGCGGTCTCCTTCGACCGACCCGACGACGTCGTCCCCGATGCCTCGTCGAAATGCCGTGTCTCCTGGACGATTCGGCTACCATCGACGAGCACCGCGGCCTGACGGGTGATCTCATAGCGGATCGCCCGTTCCACCGAGCGCAGCGAGTTGACGTTCTTGGTCTCGGTCCGGGTGCCCAGCACCGGATTTCCGGCCGGCGTCAGGGACACGTTGGCATCACAGCGCAGCGAGCCCTGGTCCATCCGGACATCCGACACGTCAAGGGATTTCAGCAGGTCGCGGAGCGCTGTGACATACGCCCGGGCCACCTGCGGGGCCGCGGCCTTGGTGCCGATGATCGGTTTGGTGACGATCTCGACCAGCGGGACACCGGCCCGGTTGTAGTCCAGCAGCGAGAACTCGGCCCCGTGGATACGACCGGTCGCGCCACCGACGTGGGTGGACTTGCCGGTGTCCTCCTCCATGTGCGCGCGTTCGATCTCCACTCGCACCGTCCGTCCGTCGACCTGCACGTCCAGGTAGCCGTTGGACGCGATCGGGTCGTCGTACTGGGAGGTCTGGAAGTTCTTGGGCATGTCCGGGTAGAAGTAGTTCTTCCGGGCGAACTGGCACCACGGTGCGATGGTGCAGTTCAGGGCCAGGCCGATCCGGATCGCGTACTCGACCGCGGTGCGGTTGATGGCCGGCATGGCGCCGGGCAGGGCCAGGCAGACCGGGCAGACCTGGGTGTTCGGCGGTGCGCCGAACTCGTTCGGGCAGCCGCAGAACATCTTGGTCGCGGTGCCCAGTTCGACGTGCACCTCCAGACCGAGAACCGGGTCGAAACGCTCGATGGCGTCGTCGTAGTCGAGCAGCCGTGCGGTTGTCATGCCGCCACCTCCAACTCCGGTGCCCGGTCCGGGACCAACGCGGAATGTTGTGCCAGGTAAGCGCTCTCGAACGCACCGGCGACCCGGTAGATTCGTTCCTCACCGAGCGCGGGACCCATGATCTGCAGGCCGACCGGCAGGCCGGAGTCCGCGGCGATTCCGCTGGGCACGCTCATCGCCGGGATCCCGGCCAGCGAACCGGGAATCGTCGCCAGGTCGTTGAGATACATGGCCATCGGGTCGTTCACCTTCTCCCCGATACCGAACGCGGTCACCGGCGACGACGGCGAGATCAGCACATCGGCTGCGGTGAAGGCGTTCTCGAAGTCGCGCCGGATCAGCGTGCGGACCTTCTGCGCCGATCCGTAGTAGGCGTCGTAGTAGCCGGCGGACAGCGCGTAGGTGCCCAGGATGATCCGCCGTTTCACCTCGGCGCCGAAGCCCTGCCCACGGGTGCGGGACATGACCTGTTCGGCGGAGGCAACGGCGTCGTCACCGACCCGCAGGCCGTACCGCATGGCGTCGAAGCGGGCCAGGTTGGACGAGCATTCGCTGGGCAGGATCAGGTAGTAGGCGGCCAGCCCGTACCGGAAGTGCGGGCAGTCGACCTCGACGATCTCGGCGCCGGCGGCGGTCAGCGTGGCCACCGCGGCGTCGAAGGATTCGAGAACCCCGGCCTGGTAGCCCTCGCCGCGCAGCTGCTTGACCACGCCGATGCGCATCCCGGCGATCCCGTCGGTCTGGCCGCGGCGGACCGCGTCGACCACGGACGGCACCGGGGTCGGGATGGACGTCGAGTCGCGCGGGTCGTGCCCGGCGATCACCTCGTGCAGCAGCGCGGTGTCCAGCACCGTGCGCGCGCACGGTCCCACCTGGTCCAGGGATGACGCCAGGGCGATCACCCCGTACCGGGACACGCCGCCGTAGGTGGGCTTGGTGCCGACGGTGCCGGTGACCGCGGCCGGCTGCCGGATCGAGCCGCCGGTGTCGGTGCCGATGGCCAGCGGGGCCTCGAACGCGGCCAGCGCGGCCGCGGAGCCGCCCCCGGAGCCGCCGGGGATCCTGGTCAGGTCCCACGGGTTCCGGGTCGGCCCGTAGGCGGAGTTCTCGGTGGACGAGCCCATCGCGAACTCGTCCAGGTTGGTCTTGCCCAGGATGACCACACCGGCGTCCAGCAGCCGGGTGGTGACGGTGGCGTCGTACGGCGGCAGCCAACCCTCGAGGATCCTGGAACCGGCGGTGGTGGGCACGCCCTGCTGCACCACGATGTCCTTGAGGGCGAGCGGCACCCCGGCCAGCGGGGACAGCGATGCCCCGCCTGCGTCGGCTCCGGCGGCGATCGCCCGGTCGACCGCGTCGGCCTGCTCCAGCGCCCGGTCGGCGGAGACATGCAGGAACGCGTGCACCGCGCCGTCAACGGCCGCGATCCGGTCCAGATGGGCCAGGGTGACCTCGCGGGAGCTGACCTCGCCCCCGGCGATCATGTCCGCCAGGGCCGCCGCCGTCATCCGGGTGAGATCGGCGCTCATTGCTCCTCCCCCAGGATCTGCGGGACCCGGAACCGGCCGTCCTCGGCGGCCGGCGCCCCGGCCAGCGCGGCGTCCCGGGTCAGGCCGGGCCGCACGACGTCGTCGCGGTATACGTTGGTCAGTGGCACGGCGTGGCTGGTCGGCTCGACGCCGGGAGTGTCGGCGACCGAGCTCACCGTGGCCACCGAGTCCAGGATCACCGACAGCTGCCCCACGTAGGTGTCCAGCTCCTGCTCGGTCAGCTCCAGCCGGGCCAGATGTGCGAGGTGCGCGACATCGTCCCTGGTCAAGGTGGGTCTGGTCACGGGTCTCCCGATACGGGTCGAGTGCGGTCGAAAAGGGCGACCCGATCCTAGTCGGCGCAGGTGCCGAGCCCGCGAGCCCGCCGGTGAGTTGGTCGACGCATGTCTGTGATCTGCCGGAAACGCGATTCCGTGACAATGGGGCGCGGACAGGAACGAATCCTCACCTGGGAAGCGAGCCGACATGTCGTTTGTTCTTCGCGTCGTCCTGCCGGACCGGCCCGGCACGCTCGGGGCGGTCGCCACCGCGCTGGGCGAAGTCGGGGCGGACATCCTGGCGATGGATGTGGTCGAACGGTCCCCCGACCTGGCGGTGGACGACATCGTGGTGGCGCTGCCCGCCGGTCGGCAGCCGGACGCGCTGATCACGGCGGCCGAGGGGGTCGAGGGTGTGCTCGTCGAGTCGGTCCGACCCGACCCGGGCGTGGCCGCCCGGCACAAGGAGTGGGAACTGGTCGAGGCGATCGCCGCCGACCCCAAGCAGGCCGTCCACACCCTGGCCCGGATGCTGCCGTTGGTGCTGCGCGCCGGCTGGGCGATGGTGGTGCGAACCCCGGCCAACGGTGGTCCGGGCTCGGTGGAACTGCTGGCCGGTGGTGGCGGGGTCCCGGATCTGACCGAGGTGACGCCCGGCTGGGCCCCGATCGACAAGGCGGTGGTGCTCGATCCCGAAGCGCCGTGGGTGCCCGAGGACTGGAAGACGGTGGGCACCGAGATGGCCGCCGCGCCGCTGTGGGATCCGGAGACGACGGTGATCGTCGGCCGCCCGGGCGGGCCCGCCATTCGGGACTCCGAGGTGGCCCGGCTCGGGCACCTGGCCGGCCTCACGTCCGTGGTGACCGGCCGGTCGCCACTGGCCATCCTGGACTGACCCCGGCACATAGAGTCGGCTCGTGCCGACCAGCCTGCGCCTCGAGATCTTCCCGGCGGATCTGAACGCGACCGTGCGGTTCTACGCCGACCTGCTGGGCTTCTCGATCGTCGACGACCGGCGCGCCGATCCCCTGCCGTACATCGCGCTGGCCCGGGACGGATTCCGGCTCGGCGCGGTGTCGATCCCCGGTGGCGTCGCGGCCCACCGGCATCCGCCCACCGGCGTGGAGATCGTCCTCGAGGTCGACTACCTGCACGCCGAGCGGGACCGGATCGTCCGGGCCGGTTGGCCCCTGGAGGAGGACATCACCTTGCGCCCCTGGGGGCTCAAGGACTTCCGCATCCTGGACCCGGACGGCTACTACCTGCGGTTCACCACGCATGGCCGCTGACCGGCGGGCGTTTCCGCGGAAACGCCCTTTCGGACATTCCGGGCCGGTTTCAGCCCTGGCGCCACCAACGGTGGCGGCCGGACAGGGCCAGCAGCTCGGTCAGGTCGTCGGTGCACCCGGGCACCGGGATCGGCGCGGCGAACGCCTCGGGCCGTAGCCAGTGCACCCGTGACTCCTTGGCCCGCTCCAGCACGGCCGCCACGAGGTCGTTGGGCAGCTCGTCCGGAGCGCCGATCGCCCGGGCCAGGTCCCAGGCGTGGATGGCGAGGTCGGCGGTGATCAACCAGCCCAGGTTCTCCAGCGTCGACGTCGAGCCGTCGGGCAGCGGGGCCGGCACCGTCCAGTCGGCGACGCCCTCGAACGCGGCGGTCGACGCGGCCGACGCGGTGGCCCAGGCGTCGACCAGCTCCGCCCCGGTCGCCCCGGTCGCCTCGGACTTGCGCCCGGTGAGCTCGCCGGCGATCCGGTTCTGCACGTTGACGATGTGCCGGACGAGCCGCTGGACGTCCCACTCGTCGTCGGGGGTGCTGGATGTCCACTGCCCGGGGCCGACCGCCCGGATCCGGCTGTCGAACTGGCGGACGGCGCTGCGGTAGAACGGCACGAGCATCATGGCAGTCCAGCACGGACTCGGAGTTCCCGCAGCCCGCGGATGACGAAGAACGGCTGGTATTGCGGCTCGGCCGCGAGCTCGATCCGCGGGCAGTCCCGGCGCAGCCGGTCCAGGGACACGGCGATCTCCAGCCGGGCCAGCGGGGCGCCGATGCAGAAATGGGTGCCGCCGCCGAAGCCGATGTGCCCGGTGTCGCCGCGTCCGATGTCGAAACGGTCGGCGTCGTCGAACCGCGCCGGGTCACGGTTGGCCGACCCGAACAACATCGCGATCCGCTCCCCCGCCCGCAGCCGCCGGCCGGCGATCTGGACGCCGTCGTCGAGCACCCACCGCTCGAACAGCTGCAGCGGGCCGTCCCAGCGGATCATTTCCTCGACCGCGACTGTGGGATTGACAGCCGGGTCGTCGCCGGACACGATCCGCGCCCACTGGTCGGGATACCGCAGCAGCGCCCGCATCCCGTTGCCCAGGGTGTTGACGGTCGCCTCGTGCCCGGCGTTGAGCAGCACGATGACGGTGCACACGATCTCGTCCTGGGTCAGCCGGTCGCCCTGATCGGCGATCCCGATCAGCTGGGAGACGAGGTCGTCCCGCGGCCGCGCCCGGCGGTCGGCGATCAGCGCCGTCACGTAGTCGATGAACTCGCCGGCGGCGCGTTCCGCGAGGGTCCGGTGCGTGTCGTCGGTGCTGATCTCGTACATCTTGACGATGGCGTGCGACCAGTCCAGCAGCCGCGGCCCGTCGGCGACCGGGACCCCGAGCAGGGTGCAGATGACGGCGACCGAGAACGGCTGCGCGTAGTCGCCGATGAGGTCGAACTCGCCGAGACCCCTGGCGGCGGACAGGATCCGGTCGCTGTACTGGTCGATGACCGGGCGCAGCGCGGTGACCGCCCGCGGGGTGAACACCGCGCTGACCAGCCGGCGCAACCGGGTGTGATCCGGCGGCTCGAGATTGAGCAGCGACCAGCGTTCGGAGTCGGCCCACCGGGGCCAGCGCGGGTCGGGCTCGTAGCCGCGGCCCAGCCGGCGGTCCCGCAGCGCGGCGTGCACGTGCTCGAACCGGGTCAGCAGGTACACCTGGCGGGGCTCGTGCCACAGCACCGGGCCGGCCGCGCGCAGCCGGGCGTACACCGGGTACGGGTCGGCCAGGAACGCCGGTGACGACGGGTGGAAACCCAGCTCGGCGGGGATCATGACGACTCGGGCGGGTTGGTCGCCAACGCGCGAGCCGCGTCGGCCCCCTCGGCCAGCAGCACCCGGAAGCCGGCCTCGTCCAGGACCGGCACACCGAGCGAGAGGGCCTTGTCGTACTTGGCGCCCGGGCTCTCCCCGACCACCACGAAGGCCGTCTTGGCCGAGACCGACCCGGCCGCCTTGGCCCCGCGTGCCAGCAGCGCGGCCTTGGCATCGTCGCGGGAGAACCCTTCCAGGCCGCCGGTGACCACGACGGACAGGCCGGCCAGGGTCTGCTGCGGCCGGTCGGACACTTCGTCGGCCATCCGCACCCCCGCGGCCGCCCACTTGTCGACGACCTGTTGGTGCCAGTCGACGGTGAACCATTCGATGACGGCGTCGGCGATGGTCGGCCCGACGCCCTCGGCCGCAGCCAGTTCATCCCGGGACGCGGACCGGATCGCCTCGATCGAGCCGAACTGCTGGGCCAGGGCCCGGGCGGCGGTCGGTCCGACGTGGCGGACGGACAGGGCGACCAGCACCCGCCAGAGTGGCTGACTCTTGCGGGTCTGCAGGTTCTGCAACAGCTTGCGCCCGTTGGCCGACAGCGCGCCGGCCTTGGTGGTGAACAGCGGCACGGTCAGCAGCCGGTCCTCGGTCAGGTCGAAGATGTCGCCCTCGTCGGTGATGGCGCCGGCCCCCAGCAGCGCGACGGCCGCCTCGTAGCCCATGCCCTCGATGTCGAACGCGCCGCGTCCGGCCACATGGAACACCCGTTCCCGCAGCTGGGCGGGGCAACTGCGGGCGTTGGGGCAACGGATGTCGACATCGTTCTCCTTGGCCGGAGCCAGGGCCGTGCCGCACTCGGGGCAATGGGTGGGCATGACGAAGTCGCGCAACTCGCGACCCTCGCGCAGGTCGGCGACGGGACCGAGGATCTCCGGGATGACGTCACCGGCCTTGCGCACCACCACGGTGTCGCCGATCTTGACGCCCTTGCGGACCACCTCGTCCTGGTTGTGCAGGGTGGCCATGCCGACGGTCGAGCCGGCGATCAGCACCGGCTCCAGCACCGCGAACGGGGTGACCCGGCCGGTGCGCCCGACGTTGACCTGGATGTCCCGGAGCAGCGTGGTGGCCTCCTCCGGCGGATATTTGTAGGCGATCGCCCACCGTGGCGCCCGCGAGGTGGAACCGAGCCGCCGCTGCACCGAGACCTCGTCGACCTTGACGACCAGGCCGTCGATATCGTGGGACAGGTCGTGCCGATGATCGGCCCAGTAGGCGATCCGGTCAGCCACCTCCTGCTCGGAGTGCACCACCCGGTTGTGCTCGGAGATCGGCAGACCCCACGATCGCAACCGGTCATACGCCTGCGACTGCCGGGTGATGTCGAAGCCGACCCGGGCGCCGATGCCGTGGCAGAGCATGGTCAGCTTGCGGGTGGCGGTGACGCGCGGATCCTTCTGCCGCAACGATCCGGCGGCCGAATTGCGCGGGTTGGCGAACGGCGCCCTCCCGGCCGCGACCAGGGACGCGTTCAGCTCCTCGAAACTCTCCAGCGGGAAGAAAACCTCGCCGCGGATCTCGACGAACTCGGGCACGTCGTGCGCACCGTCGTCACGCAGCTGTTCGGGCACCGCCCGGATGGTGCGCACGTTCAGCGTGACGTCCTCCCCCACCCGCCCGTCACCGCGTGTGGCCGCCCGCACCAGCCGACCGTGCTCGTAGCTGAGGTTGACGGCCAGCCCGTCGATCTTCAGTTCGGTGAGCCAGCTGACCTCGGTGCCCGCGTCCCGGGCCGTGCGCTGCAGCCACCCGGCGAGCTCGTGGGCGGAGAACACGTTGTCCAGGCTCAGCATTCGCTCGGTGTGCTCGACCGCGCCGAACTCGGTGGAGAACCCGCCGCCGACCCGCTGGGTCGGTGACTGCGGGGTGCACAGCGTCGGGAACCGCTCCTCCAGCGCCTCCAGTTCGCGCAGCAGGGCGTCGAACTCGCCGTCGGTCATGGTCGGCGCGTCCAGCACGTAGTAGCGGAACTGCGCATCGGTGATCGTCCTGGCCAGCTCGGCGTGCCGGCGCGCGGAATCGGGCACCGGTTCGGTCACGGGTTCGCTCACGCCGACAACAGTAGGACCGACCTCCGACAGCGAACTAGTCGATGGGTCGCTGCAAATAGGGACCAACGGCTCTCATCGGGGCGCCGGTTCGCTGCTAGCGTCGATCGCTATGAGCCTCGCGGAAACCCTGAAAACCGAGAACGAAACACCGGACGCTTGGCGCGGCTTCCGCGGCAATGCATGGCGCGAGCAGATCGACGTCCGTCAGTTTATCCAGGACAACTACACCCCCTACGAAGGCGACGCCGCATTCCTGGCCGGCCCGACGCCGCGCACCACCGGCATCTGGAACAAGATCCTGGAACTGATGCAGCAGGAGCGGCAAAAGGGGATCCTCGACGTCGATCCTTCGGTCCCGGCGGGCATCACGGCATTTCCCCCCGGCTACATCGACAAGGACAACGAACTGATTGTCGGCCTGCAGACCGACGCGCCGCTCAAGCGCGCGATCATGCCCAACGGCGGCTGGCGGATGGTCGAGAACGGCCTCAAGGCATTCGGGTACGAGCCCGACCCGGCGGTGCGGGACATCTTCACCAAGTACCGCAAGACCCACAACGCGGGCGTCTTCGACGCCTACACCCCGCCGATCCGGGCGGCCCGGTCGTCACACATCGTCACCGGGCTGCCGGACGCCTACGGTCGTGGGCGGATCATCGGCGACTACCGCCGGGTCGCGCTGTACGGGGTGGATGCGCTGATCGCGGCCAAACTGCGGGACCGCGACGTGCTGGACACGATGCACTCGTACGAGGACGTGATCCGCGACCGCGAGGAGAACTCGGAGCAGATCCGGGCCCTGGGTGAGCTCAAGGAGATGGCCGCGTCCTACGGCCTGGACATCTCCGGGCCGGCGACGACCGCCCAGCAGGCCATCCAGTGGACGTATTTCGGCTTCCTGGGCTCGACCAGGGAACAGAACGGCGCGGCGATGTCGCTGGGCCGGACGTCCACCTTCCTGGACGTCTATCTTGAGCGGGATCTCGCCGAGGGGCGGATCACCGAGGAGCGCGCCCAGGAACTGGTGGACGACTTCGTCATCAAGCTGCGGATCATCCGCTTCCTTCGTACCCCGGAGTACGACGAGTTGTTCAGCGGCGACCCCACCTGGGTGACCGAATCGATCGGCGGAATGGGCCGCGACGGCCGCACCCTGGTCACCCGCACGTCGTTCCGCTTCCTGCAGACCCTGTACAACCTCGGACCCGCGCCGGAGCCCAATCTCACCGTGTTCTGGTCGCCCGACCTGCCGAGCGGATTCAAGTCCTTCGCCACCAAGGTCTCGATCGACACCTCGGCGATCCAGTACGAGAACGACGAGCTCATGCGGCCCAAGTACGGCGACGACACCGCGATCGCGTGTTGCGTGTCGGCGATGCCGGTGGGCAAGCAGATGCAGTTCTTCGGCGCGCGGGTCAACCTGGCCAAGACGCTGCTCTACGCCATCAACGGTGGCCGCGACGAGGTCAGCGGCAAGCAGATCGCCCCGGTCGCCGAGCCGGTGTCCGGCGACGTCCTGGATTATGACGACGTGGCCGCCCGGTTGGATTCCATGATGGATTGGCTGGCCAAGACCTACGTCAACGCGCTGAACGTCATCCACTACATGCACGACAAGTACGCGTACGAGCGGCTGGAAATGGCGCTGCACGACCAGCACGTGGTCCGGACGCTGGCCTGCGGCATCGCCGGGCTGTCGGTGGCCGCCGACTCCCTGTCGGCGATCAAGTACGCCACGGTGCGGCCGGTCCGGGACGACACCGGCCTGATCGTCGACTACGAGATCGACGGCACGTTCCCGATGTTCGGCAACAACGACGACCGGGTGGACCGGATCGCCGCCGATCTGGTGAGCAGCTTCATGGAGAAGGTGCGCAAGTTCCCGGCCTACCGGAACGCCGAGCACACCCAGTCGGTGCTGACCATCACCTCGAACGTGGTGTACGGCAAGGCCACCGGCAACACGCCGGACGGCCGGCGGGCCGGCGAGCCGTTCGCGCCCGGTGCGAACCCGATGCACGGGCGGGACAGCAAGGGGATCGTCGCGTCCGCACTGTCGGTGGCCAAGCTGCCCTACGACGACGCCGAGGACGGGATCTCGCTGACCACCTCGATCGTGCCGCAGGCGCTGGGCAAGACGGTCGACGAGCAGGTGCGGGTGATGTCGGGCATCCTCGACGGCTACATGCGCAGCGACGGTTTCCACATGAACGTCAACGTGATGAACCGAGACATGCTGCTGGACGCGATGGACCACCCGGACAAGTACCCGCAGTTGACCATTCGGGTGTCCGGATACGCCGTCAATTTCGTGCGGCTCACCCGGGAGCAGCAGAAGGACGTCATCAGCCGCACGTTCCACATGAACGTCTGATCGGGGAAGGTGGCCGCCGGTGCCCGACAACCGGACCCGGGTGCTGCTGACCGGGGGCGGTTCCCCGCCCCCGCAACAGCCGGTGGTCGAACATGAGGACCACTACGACCAGGACCATCCCGACGTCGATGTCAGCGGCTACATGCATTCGGCCGAGACGACCGGCACGGTCAACGGTCCCGGCGTCCGCTACACGCTGTACATGTCCGGATGTCCGCTGCGCTGCCTGTACTGCCACAACCCGGACACCTGGCAGATGCGGATGGGCAACAAGACCACGGTGCAGAAGATCGTGGACGACATCGCGCCGTTCCGGCCGTTCACCGAGGCGACCGGCGGCGGGCTGACCTGCAGCGGCGGGGAACCGTTGCTGCAGCCGCGCTTCCTGCTGTCGCTGTTCCGGGAGGTCAAGCGGCAACTCGGCGGGATGCACACCACGCTGGACACGTCCGGCTTTCTCGGCGCGAACGCATCGGACGAGTTGCTGGACCTGACCGACCTGGTGCTGCTCGACGTGAAATCGGGCCTGGCCGACACCTACCGGAAGGTCACGTCCGCCGAACTGCAGCCGACCTTGGAATTCGGGCGCCGCCTTTCCCGCCGGGGCAATCCGATGTGGATCCGTTATGTGCTGGTCCCGGGGTTGACCGATGCGGTGGAGAACGTCGGCGCGGTCGCGGACTATCTGTCCGAACTGCAGACCGTCGAGCGGGTGGAAATCCTGCCGTATCACTCGCTGGGCGACCACAAGTACGCCGCGCTCGGGCTGGCCTACCCGTTGCAGGGCGTGCCGGCGCCCACTCCGGAACAGGTGGCCGCCGCCCGGCAGATCTTCCGCGATCGTGGGCTGACGGTCTTCTGACGGTGGCATGCTCGCTGCATGCCGTTGGACCCCGTCTCGCTCGGCCCCGACCTGCTCGCCTTCCTGACCGAGCGCCACCTCGCCACCCTGTCCACGGCGCGCAGCGACGGCTCGTTGCACGTCGTGGCGGTCGGCTTCACCTTCGACCCGGACGCCGGCCTGGTCCGGGTGATCACCAGCGACGGGTCGGTCAAGGTGCGAAACGCCGAACGGGGAGCGACGCCGCGGGCGGCGGTGGGCCAGGTCGACGGCCGCCGTTGGGTCAGTCTGGAGGGCCCGGTGCGGGTCAGCCGGGACCGTTCGGACGTCACCGAGGCCGAACGCCGCTACGCCCTGCGGTACCGCACCCCGCGGGTCAATCCGCGCCGGGTGGCGCTGTTGATCACCGTGGACCGGGTGCTCGGGCACGTCTGAGGCCGGATCTGCCGAACAGTGGCATGCTTGGCGGACATCGCAATCGCCGCGGATGTCGATTCGCAGGGAAGGCCGCTCATGGACAAGCCCACCGACATGGCCGAGGCGTTCGGCGCCTTCGTCAAGGCACAGCGACGGCTGGCCAACATCTCCCAGCGTCAGCTCGCCAAGGCCAGCGGGATGTCCGACTCGTACCTCAGCCAGATCGAGCGCGGCCAGTACAAGCCGTCGGCCGAGGTCCTGCGCGGGATCGCGGGAGCGCTCCATATCCCGCCGGCCGTGTTGTTCGTGCAGTTCGGCCTGCTGGACACGGACGACGAGCAGGCCCCGCGGGTGAGCGTGGAGGAGGCGATCCGGTTGGACGACACTCTCACCCAGGACAAGAAGGACGCCCTGCTGCACATGTACCGGACCCTCCGAGATTCTGCTTGATTTATCAAGCAAGGTGCTTGACATACTTCGGATTGCTTGGCAGACTAAGCACTGTCACACGGACGCCACACCCGGTTTCCACACTCCGAAGGGATCACTCTCATGACTGACTACGTTGCCGACGCCACCAAGGCTGCCGATGAGTTCCTGGCCACCGTCGCCAAGCTGCAGGACAACTTCGTCGAGGCCGTCGCGGCCTTCGTGAAGGCGCTGCCCGAGCTGCCGAAGCCGGCCGTCGAGGTTCCGGTTCCGGCCGACCTGCCCAAGGCCGAGGACGTCACCGCCGCCGGTTTCGACTTCGCCGAGAAGGTCCTCGCCCAGGGCCGCGCGACCAGCGACAAGCTGTTCGCCGCGCTGGCGCCGGCCGCCTGAGCTCTCCGCGGCCCCGCAACACCGAAAGACTCACGACCGTCCGGGGGACGACGAGCCCCCGGACGGTCGTGACCGCACGGCCTGAACCTTCTGGCAATCACACACTTCGCGAGTTCGTCGGCCCCGACCTCCCGCCGGGGCGGGCGAACCATCCATATATTCCAAAGGGGTACCGGACATGAACCAGCGCGTCAGCTTCGTTCCGGCACCCGGCTCCGGAACACCACACCATCAAGCACAGACCCGTCGGGTGGACGCGCGCTCGGGGACCCCCAATATTGCCGACCGCTTCGCCGACCTGCTCGCGCCGCTGACCCCGCGTCGGCGGCGGGGCCTGATCGCCCGGCTGTCGCAGGGCTACTACGAAGGTTGGCGACCGAGCCGGGCCGAGGTGGCCGCTCTCGTCGCCCAGGAGTTGCGCAAGAGCCCGCGCTAGCCTTGCTGGCGGCCTCGCGAGCTCGGCCGACTCGCTACCAGCCCTCCGGCAGGTCCGGCAGGGCGTCGGCCAGTTGCCGGCACAACTGCATGGCCCGAACGGCCCATCCGCGATCCGCGCCGGCCAACCCGCAGGTCGGCGTCGGCACCACCGACCTGGCCAGATCCTGCCGGCGAAAGCCCAACCGGTTCCAGGTGTCCAGCAGCGGCTGCGCCCACGTTCGCAGCGGCGCGTCCGGTTTCGTCACGCCTCCGGTCGGGATGACGCCGGCCAGCACCTTTCCGCCTCCGTCGAGAAGTTCACCGAGCGCGTCCAGCGCGGCCGGCCGCTGTCCGATCAGGGTCAGGTCGACGGCCAGGGCGTCGAATCCGCTCGCCCGCAACAGGCGCAGCGGCACCTGCGCATGGCAGCAATGCGCCACCGTCGGGCGATTCTCGAACGAGGACACGACGCCCGCCAGCAACTCCTGCACCCGCGCCCCCGGCACCGCCGGCACGGTGCCGAACCCGCTCGCCGTCGGCAGGCTCCCGGCCAGAACCGCCGGCAGACCCGGCTCGTCGAGCTGGATCACCACGCCCGCCCCCGGCACCCGGCGGGCGACCTCGGCCAGGTGCGCCCGCACCCCCTCGACCAGCGAGTCGGCCAGGTCACGCACGGCCCCCGGGTCGGTCAGGGCCCGATGCCCGGACGCCAGCTCGACACCGGCGGCCAGCGTCCAGGGCCCGCAGACCTGCACCTTTACCCACTCGGCGCCGGCGTAGTGCTCCTGCGCCGCGTCCAGATCCCAAGCCATCAGGTCCTGGGCGCGCCTGAAGTCGCGCCCAGGACGGCGGGCGACCCGCCACCCGGAGGGCACCACCTCCGCCCAGATGTCCACGAGCAGGCCCGCGGTGCGGCCGATCAGGTCGGCGCCCACCCCACGGGCCGGTAGCTCGACCAGATGGGGCAGTTCGGGCAGCTCGCCCGCGACCATCGCCGCGGCCTCACCCGGCACGGTGCCCGGCAGCGAGCCGATGCCGCTTGCCGCGCCGGCCTGCCACTCCCGGGTGACCGGGAACTGCTCCAGCAGCGGCGATCCGCCCTCCGGGGCCGGGATCTCCAACCGGTGCTCCGCCTCGCCCATCAGCCGGTCCGGACGATCGTGCCGGCGGCGAGCACGTACTGGTCGGCCGACGGCCCGGCCGCGGGCTCGTCGACGCCGGGACCGCCGTAGAGCACCACGGTCTGCCCGGGGGCCACCCCACGGGCCGGCCGGTCCAGATTCAGCCGGAGCATGTCGTCGACCAGATCCGCCGAGCCGCCGACGGTTTCGCCGTGCGCCCGCAGCTGCGCCTGGACCCGGACCGGGAACCCGGCCCGACGGCCGCCGGCGAACACCACCCGGTCGGCGACAACCAGCCCCACGTCCAGCCCGCTCGCCGGACCGACGGTGATCGTGCGGCTCACCGGCTCGATGCCCAGCACGTACCGCGGCCGACCGTCGGGTGCGGGCCGATCCAGCCGCAGTCCCTTGCGCTGCCCGATGGTGTAGGCGAAAACCCCGTCGTGCTCGGCGATCCGCTCACCGGTGGTCGCGTCGACGACGGCACCCGGTCGGGCGCCCAGCTTGTCGACCAGGTAGCCGTGCGTGTCGCCGTCCGGGATGAAGCAGATGTCGTACGAGTCGGGCTTGGCCGCGACCGCGAACCCGCGCCGCCGGGCCTCCGTCCGCACCTGCGTCTTGGTCCAGCCACCGAGCGGGAACATGCTGTGTGTCAGCTGCTCCGGGGTGAGCACGGCCAACACGTAGGACTGGTCCTTGGCCAGATCGACGCTGCGATAAAGGTTGTCATCCATCAGCCGGGCGTAGTGCCCGGTGCACACCGCATCGAATCCGAGCGCGATCGCCCGGTCCAGCAGGGCGGCGAACTTGATCTTCTCGTTGCACCGCAGGCATGGGTTGGGGGTGCGGCCCGCGGCGTACTCGGCCAGGAAGTCGGCGACCACGTCGTCCAGGAAGTCCTCGCTGAAATCCCAGACGTAGTAGGGGATGCCGAGCAGGTCGCACACGCGCCGGGCGTCGAACGCGTCCTCAACGGTGCAGCAACCCCGCGACCCGGTGCGCAGCGTGCCGGGGGTGCGGGACAGGGCCATGTGCACCCCGGTCACCTCGTGCCCCGCCTGCTGGGCCAACGCGGCGGCCACCGCGGAGTCGACGCCGCCGCTCATCGCGGCGAGCACCCTCATCGACGTTCCATCAGCGTCGCCGGGCTCCCGCCAGCGCGGCCTTGCGCGACCGGTCCACCGCGGGTCCGATGGCGTCGGCCACGGCAGCGACGTCCGAAGCGGTCGAGGTGTGCCCGAGAGAGAACCGCAGGGACGCCCGGGCGGTGTGCTCGTCCAGCCCCATGGCCAGCAGCACGTGCGAGGGCCGGGGCACGCCGGCGGTGCACGCCGAGCCGGTGGAGCACTCGATCCCGGCGGCGTCCAGCAGCATCAGCAGCGAGTCGCCCTCGCAACCGGGGAAGCGCAGGTGGGCGTTACCCGGCAACCGAGACGGGCCGCCGTCCATCAGTCCCGCCCCCGGGTCGCCGGTGAGCACGACGTCGGGCACCCGCGCCGTGACGGCCCGGATCAGTTCGTCGCGCAGCGTCGCCTGGGCCGACGCCCGCTCGGCCCGGTGGGTCACCGCGTCCTTGACGGCGACGGCAAGTCCCACGATGCCGGCCACGTCCGGGGTGCCGGACCGGATGCCCCGCTCCTGCCCACCGCCGAACATGATCGGGGCGACCGGGGTCTCCCGGCGCAGGAGCAGCAGGCCGGCGCCGGTCGGACCGCCGATCTTGTGACCGGTGACGGTCAGCGCGTCGGCGCCGCAGTGGGTGAAGTCGACGGGCACCTGACCGACCGCCTGCACCGCGTCGGTGTGGAACGGGATGCCGTGCACGTGCGCGACCTCGGCCAGCTCGCGGACCGGATTGACGGTGCCCACCTCGTTGTTCGCCCACATGACGGTGACCAAGGCCACATCGGCCGGGTTCTCCGCGATCGCCGCGGCCAGGGTGTCCGCGTGCACCCGGCCGAAGTCGTCGACCTCGAGCCAGGTCACCGCGGCACCATCGGCGGCGACCAGATGCTCGACCACGTCCAGCACGGCATGATGCTCGATCGCCGGAGCCAGGATCCGCGTCCGCCGCGGATCCTGCGCGATTCTGGCCTGGTAGATACCGGTCACCGCAAGATTGTCCGATTCGGTGCCGCCGGAGGTGAAGATCACCTCACTGGGCCGGGCTCCCAGGGCCTCGGCAATGGTCTCGCGGGACTCCTCCACCCGGCGCCGGGCGGCCCGCCCGGAGGTATGCAGCGACGAGGCGTTGCCGGTGAGGGTCATCGCCTGGGACATCGCGGCGATCACCTCCGGCAGCACCGGGGTGGTCGCGGCATGGTCGAGGTAGGTCATCGCTCCCCCAGAGTAGGTCCTTTCCTCGCGTTGCCGAACCGGGCTCGGTGTCCCACCCTGGACGGGCACGGCCGCGGACGGGGCGGCCCGAGGAGGGGATCGGCCGATGGCAGTCTCGGTGAACCTGGACAAGGCACTGGACAAGGCGTACGAGAACTCGAGCCTGGACGAAATCCTGGCCGCACCGCCGTCGGCGCTGGCCGGCCTGACCGAGAAGCACGACACGTTGCTGGCGGAGCTGGGCATCAAGACGATCAAGGACCTGGGGTCCAACAAGTACTTCGCGGTGGCCGGCGTCCTGGTTGCGCTGTCCGGCAAGACCGGCTAGGACCGCGCTGAACTATCCGGCTCCTACGTCGCCGAATTGTTTGGCGCCCGGTCCCACTGTGTTGCATGGCGGCCTCGCAAGCTCGGCCGGCTAGGAAGGTGCGGCCAGCGACCGGCTGATCCGGCCGTGCGCCCGCCCCGCCGCCCGCGCCCGGTGGCTCGTGCGGTGACCGCCGTCCTCGATGGCCGGTGCGGCCGGCTGCCACCGGACGTCGGCAACCAGCGAGCCGGCCCGCAGCACCCGCCAGACCGAGGTGAGCAGGTCGTCGTCGCCGACGAAGACGGCCGAGGTGGTCGGCCGCCCCTGGTCATCGGTATAGCCGATGGCCACCGGCACGACCGGTACCGCCGCGTCCACCGCGGCCTGGAACCCGGCTCGATGGAACGCGCTCGGTGGTCCGCCACAGCCGGTCGTGGACTCGGGGAAGATCAGCACCCGGTGGCCGCGCCGCAGGGTGGCGGTGATCTGCGCGACCGATCCGGGCAACTGCCGACCCGGTCGCCGCTGCACGAAGACGGTGCCCGATCGGCGGGCGAGATCACCGATCAGCGGCCAGCCCTCGACCTCGCACTTGGCCACCGGCACCACCGGCGCCGTCGCGGCGATGACCAGGATGTCGATCCACGAGACGTGGTTGGCCACCACCAGCGCCGCGCCGTCCCGCACGCTTCCCCGGTGATGAAGACGAATCCCCAACGCACGTAACAGGATCCGGGAACCGGCCGATACCGCGACGGTCGTCCGGCCGACTCGGCCGTACCGGGGCCCGATCGCGCCGGCGAGCACCATCAGCACCGCCAGCAGCATCCCCCCGCTCGCCAGCACGAGGCGGCCGATCGCGGCCGCCCTGGGCCGGCCGGGTTCGCCGGGCCGACGGGTACTCGAGCGCGGCCGCGTCATGGTCAGCCCTCGACGCAGGTGAAACGGTCAAGGTACTGCTGATCCGCGGTCCCCAGCTCCAGCAGCAGCAGAAAGTCGGCGGTGCCGAACATCTCGTCGTACGCGGGTGGCCCGCAAACCCGGGCGCCCAGCCGCAGGTAGCCGCCCAGGAGCGGCGGGACGGTGAGCTCGGCGGCCCGCGGCACCCGGCCGATCGGCACCGGGTGGCGCGGCCGGCAGCGCCGGTGGGCCGGGGCCAGGTGGTCCCGCAGGGCCAGGTCCCAGAAGGCGGCGGCCGACCGGCCGCCGTCGCTCATGTCCATGGAGGTACTCCCCAGCACGTACCGGTAGCCGGCCAGGTTCAGATAGGTGGCAATCCCCCGCCAGAGCATGGAGATGGCAGGCCCACCACGGTGATCGGCTCGCACGCAGGCCCGGCCGACCTCGACGGTGCGGTCCAGGATCGATTCCATCGGCATCAGTCCGAACTGGCCGTTCGCGTAGAGCCCGCTGGCCCGCGGATGGTGGTCGTTGCTGTGCGGCGGCAGCAGTCGGTAGGTGCCGACCGCCTCCGCCGGCCGCCCCGGGGATCGGTGCCAGACGATCAGGTGATCGCACAGATCGTCGAATCCGTCCGCATCCAGGCCGGGCGGTCCGGGCGTCACCGCGCCCATCTCGAGGGCGAAGACGGTGTAGCGCAAGGATTGTGCGGCGATCACGTCGGCCTGACCGGTGGCCAGCCGCAGGGTGTACTCGTCGTGGGGTCGGGACGCCGCCGTGGTGGAGCGGGCCGGCGCCGGCGCAGGTATCTGACTCGTCGTCACGTTGATACATCGTGACCGGGCCGGGCCAGCACCCGTCGACGCCGCCATGGCCGCATCCTGACGATCGGGTGAACGGTGCGGGTCGCCCGAGCTTGCGATGGCGCGGTGTTGCCGAAGTCACGTGTTGAGAGAGCGCAAGCGCATCGAGACTCGCCGGCGGATCGCCGACGCCGCGTTGGACCTCGCGCTGGCTCGAGGCGTCGACCAGGCGACCGTCGAGGAGATCAGTGCCGCGGCCGGCGTGTCGCCGCGAACGTTCTTCAACTATTTCGAATCCAAGGACGACGCCCTGCTGGGCGTGCCGGACGAGCGCCGCGACTCCGAGGTGGTGGCCGAGGTCCTGGCCTCCGTCGGCGGCCTGACCATGCGGCAGGTCGCGGTGCGGCTGATCGCCGACCGGGTGAGCCTCGGCCTGAAGGCCGGTCACCGGCGGGCCGAACACCTACAGCTGCTGAACCGCCACCCGCACCTGTTCGCGGCCGCCTTCCGCCGGATGACCACCGCCCAGGATGCCTTTGCGGGCGCGCTTCTCGCGGTCGCGTGACCACGACATCCCCGGAGCGAACCGCTCCGGACGACACCACCAAGACCCCCGAACGGGGCATCCTGGTCGTCTTCGGCGGCCTGCTGATCGCGATGCTCCTCGCCTCGCTCGACCAGACCATCTTCTCCACCGCACTGCCGACCATCGTCGGCGAGCTGCACGGCGTGCAGCACGTGGTCTGGGTGACCACCGCCTACATCCTGGCCTCGACCATCGTGATGCCCGTCTACGGCAAGCTCGGCGACCTGATCGGCCGCAAATGGCTGTTCATCGGCGCGATCGGCCTGTTCCTGATCGGTTCGATCATCGGCGGTCTCGCCACCGACATGGCCACCCTGATCGCCGGCCGCGCCGTCCAGGGCCTGGGCGGGGGCGGGCTGATGATCCTGGCGCTGGCGATCATCGCCGACGTCGTGCCCGCCCGTCAGCGCGGCAAGTACAACGGCATCATGGGCGCAGTGTTCGCGGTCTCCTCCGTCGCCGGGCCCCTGCTCGGCGGCTTCTTCACCGAGGGCCCGGGCTGGCGCTGGGCGTTCTGGATGAACGTCCCGCTGGCCATCGCGGCGATGGTGTCCGCCGTGGTGTTCCTGCGAGCCCCGGCCCGCCGGAAGGCCAAGGCACGCCTGGACTACTGGGGCATGGTGCTGATCGCCGTCGCCACCACCTGCCTGGTGCTCACCACGACCTGGGCCGGCTCGACCTACGCGTGGGGCTCGCCGCAGATCATCGGCCTGGTCATCGGCGCCGTCGTGGCCGCGGTCGCGTTCGTTCTGGTCGAGCTCCGCGTCAGCGAGCCGATCATGCCGATGACCCTGTTCCGCAACGGCACCTTCAGCCTGGCCACGATCGGCGGGCTGATCACCGGCATTTCCATGTTCGGTGCGATCGCCTACCTGCCCACCTATCTGCAGATGGTCACCGGGGCCGGCGCCACCACGGCGGGTCTGCTGATGATCCCGATGATGCTCGGCCTGCTGCTCACCTCGACGATCACCGGCGCGCTCATCTCCCGCACCGGCAAGTACAAGTGGTACCCGGTCGCCGGCATGGTGCTGGTCGCCGCCAGCCTGTTCCTGCTGTCCACCATGACCCCTGCTCGCCGATCGGCTGTCCGGGGGAGCCGGCGCCGCGGCCGGCAGCGCGAACGATTTCACCCCCGCCCTCGTGCACAGCCTGCCCGACCAGGTGCAGAACGTCATCATCGGTGCCTACAACGACGCCCTGACCCCGGTCTTCCTGGGTCTTCCTGGCCCTGGTTCCGCTCGCCCTGCTCGCCGCCGTCATCCTCGCCTTCATCAAGCCCACCCCACTGGCCCAGACCGTCGAAACCACAACAGCCTTGTAAAGGTCGCTCCTCGACGCCACGCCCGACCTGTGTCGGTCGTGGCGTCGGCGTGGCCGGCCGGTCATGTCAGGCTCTGATCGGTCGACAATGCCGCGGCCACACCGATGATCAGCTCACGTAGGTAGCGATGCCCGGGATCGTCGTCGTACATGGGATGCCACCGGATCGCCTCGACCAGTGGCCCGACGCGGTGTCAAGCTCAGCGGGCTACGGCCGGGTGCTTCCGTCGAACCGTGGCCCCCGACGACGCGATTCCGGCCGAAGAGGCCGGCTCCGCGCCTACCCCTTGCGCTCGCGCACCGCCTGGGCGAGCTGCGGGGCAACCGCGAACAGGTCGCCGACCACCCCGAAGTCCGAGATCTCGAAGATCGGCGCCTCGGCATCCTTGTTGACCGCGACGATCGTCTTGCTGGTCTGCATGCCGGCCCGGTGCTGGATCGCCCCGGAGATGCCCAGCGCGATGTAGACCTGCGGCGAGACGGTGGTGCCTGGCCGACCCACCTGGAACTGCGGCGGGTAGTAGCCGGAGTCCACAGCGGCCCGGGAGGCGCCGACGGCGCCGCCGAGCGAGTCGGCCAGGTCTTCGACCACCTTGAAGTTCTCGACCGAGCCGACGCCGCGGCCGCCGGACACGACGACCGAGGCCGAGGACAGCTCGGGACGGTCCCCTGCGGGCTCGGGGTGATCGGCGACGATGACGGCGGAGACCTTCGGGTCGACGGTGAGCTCGACCGCCGCCACCGTCGGGGCCGCGGCCGGGGCGGAGCCCTGGACGGCGCCCGGCCGGACGGTGACGATCGGGGTGCCATGGGCGACCCTCGAGTGCACGGTGTAGGCGCCACCGAAGACGGACTGGGTCGCCACGACGCCACCGTCGGTCAGCTCGACGTCCACGGCATCGGCCAGCAGGCCGGCGTTCAGCCGCACCGCGAGACGGCCGGCCACCTCCCGGCCTTCGACGGTGGCGGCCAGCAGGATCGCGGCCGGCGCACCGGCGGCGGCCGCGGCGGCGGCCAGGCCGGCGACCGCGGGGGTGATGAGAAAGCCGGTGGCCTCGTCGGCCTCGGCCGCGTACACCTTGGCCGCACCCAGCGCCCCCAGTTCGGTGGCCAGCGAGTCGCCGGTGCCGGGCTTGCCGACCACGACCGCGGCCGGTTCGCCCAGCCGGGACGCGGCGGCCAGCAGTTCACCGGTCACCTTGGCGATCGCGCCGTCGTGCTGCTCGACGAGAACAAGAACTTCGGACATGTCTGTTGTCTCCTTCTCGTGAGTCAGATGAGCCGGGCCGCGGCGAGGAACTCGGCGGCCTTGCGGCCACCGGTGCCGTCGTCGACGATCTTCTCGCCGGAGTCCTTGGGCGGGCGGGGGGATGCGTCGACGACGACCGTGGCCGGTTCGCCGACGGCCAGCCCGAGGTCGTCCATCGCCAGGACGCTCAGCGGCTTCTTCTTGGCCGCCATGATCCCCTTGAAGCCCGGGTAGCGTGGTTCGTTGATCTTCTCGGTGACCGACACCAGAGCCGGCAGGGTCGCGGTGACCTCGCTGTAGCCGCCGTCCCGAACCCGCTCGGCCCGCACCGTGCTGCCGTCGATCTCCAGACTGCGGACCGAGGTGACCTGCGGCAGACCGAGTCGCTCGGCCAGCATCGACGGCACGGAGCCGGTGCGGCCGTCGGTGGACTCGTTGCCGGTGATCACCAGGTCGGCCGACAGGGTGGCGATCGCAGCGGCCAGCGCGGCCGAGGTCTGCAGCGCGTCGGACCCGGCCAATCCGTCGTCGTTGATGTGCACGGCCTTGTCCGCGCCCATCGCCAGCGCCTTGCGCAGCGACTCGGTGGAACGAGCCGGCCCCATGGTCACCACGGTGACCTCGCCGCCGTGCCGCTCCACCAACTGGAGCGCAGCTTCGACGCCGCGGGAGTCGATCTCGTCGATGACCGCGTCGGCGGCATCCCGGTCCAGGGTCCAGTCGGTGTCCTTGAGCACCCTTTCCGAATAGGTGTCCGGGACCTGCTTGATCAGAACGGCAATGTTCATCGCCGGCATTCACCCCTCATGCGTGTGGAGAATCCATCATGCCCGCCGGCTGCGACCCAGACGTCGCCCGGCTAAGTTACTGGCCAGTAGCTTACGCCATTGGCGGACCCGCGGGGGCGATGGCAGTCTTGGACCATGAGCCTGCCGGTGATCATGGACGTGGACACCGGCATCGACGACGCGTTCGCGCTGATGTTCGCGGTTCGGCATCCGGCGATCGATCTGCGCGCGGTGACCTGTGTAGGCGGCAATACCGGCGTCGACCACGTGGTCGCCAACACCCGCTACGTGCTGGACGCGGCCGGAGCCGGCGAGATCCCGCTGGGCCGGGGCGCCGCGACTCCGCTGCTCGCCGCCCCCGCCGACGCGGGTCGGTTCCACGGCGGCGACGGGCTCGGTGGGTTCTCCCGGCAGTCGGACCGGCGGACCGACCGCCGGTCCGCCGTCGACCTGCTGCGGCACGAACTGTCGTCGGCAATCGCGACCGGCGAGACGATCACCCTGGTGGCGACCGCTCCCCTGACCAACATCGCGCTGCTGCTGCGGGCCCACCCGGAGGTGGCGGCCGGCATCGACCGGCTGGTGTTCATGGGCGGCTCGGCCGGCGCCGGCAACGTCACCGCGGCGGCCGAGCACAACGTGTTCCACGACCCCGAGGCCGCCGCGATCACCCTGGCCGCGGCCCGCGACCTGGACATCCCGGTGACCATGTACGGGCTGGACGTGTGGGGGCAGGTGCTGGTGGACCGGGCCGACGCGGATCGCCTGGCCGGGAACCTCGACCCCGGGTGCCAGCTGGCCGCGGCGCTCATCCGGGCCCGTTGCGACCTGCTCGGCGTCGACGCGATCACCATCGGCGACGCCGGCACCGTGTGCGCGGTGGCCGACCCGGACGGGCTGACCACCCACCGGCACCCGGTCCGGGTGGAGACCGGGTTCGGCTACTCCCGCGGCCAGACCATGGTCGACCGGCGCGAGTCGGCGATCGATCGGGTGCGGCTGCCGGGCTATGTCGCGCCCACCACGGTGGACGTCGCCGAGCACGTCGATGCGCGGGGGTATGCGGACTTATGGCTGCGGACGCTGCTGGGGTGAGGCACCGACAGCGCCAAGAATGTCGGTCTACGATCAGCCAGTGAAGTCGCCAGGGCGAGGACCACCAAAGCTGCGGTCCGATGCCACCCGATGTCCCAAACACCTGAGGAACCGAGACATGCTGACCGCATGGCTGCGGACGGCAATCCGGGAGGGTTTGGTCAGCGAGGATCCGGCAGGGTCCGGATTTCCACGATACGTGTGGGTTCAGCACGAGGGCGTCTGGTTCGAAGCTCGTTTGGTGAACAGCGAGCAGGGTTCGTATAAGGGCTATCCCTTGGCCGATGACGAAGTTCCCCATGAGTTGCAGCGAAGGGGTCGAAACCATGACGATTAGCTTTTCATGGGAATGGCAGCAGGCACCGGAAGTCAGGACGCCCGAGCTGGCCGCTACTTGGTGTCGACTCATGATCGAGGTGGACGACATCATCGCGACGCTGGTCGAGGAGCGCGAGCATTCCCATGGAGTACGCAAGAATCTGGATATTCCTACATATCCACTTGCCGAGTGGTTGGCACTCAACTGGTGGAAATTGAATACTCCGGCACATCGCCCAAATCAGGGTGAAGTAAATCTGGTGGCTGCGGGGTCGGGGTTCCCATGGCCGGACCTAGCGCTCCGATCTGACCGTGGATACGTGTGGGCCGAGGTTCGTCAGCGAGACCGCGATCCGGATTTTGTTCGCTTCCTCACCCAGGGACGAACGGTATTGGACTCCGAACAATGCATCGGCGAGATCGCGCGCTTCATTGACGCGGCCGTGCGTCGTCTCGAGGATTCAGGCATCACTGGAACACTCCTTCAGCAGGAGTGGTCTGCGATTCAAGGGTCAGGCGCCGAGGAACGGGAGTTCTGCACCGTCGCCGTGGCATGGGGGTTCGATCCGTACGATCTTTCCGGCGAAGCGGCCGAATCGATTCTTGCCGCCGGGCAAAGGGTCGACGATCCTGGTTTGTTAACGGAACTGGCACGGGCCATCGACTTCGACTCCATTCCAGCCGCGAGTGAGTGGCTGAACGCTGCGGCGGAAACCGCCATCGTCGGGACCGCAGCAATTCCCTTCATCGGTTCATTCTTGCCGCGGGGATCCGGCGAGACTCGGCCGTGGCGGATCGGATATCAACGGGCTCGAGGAATGCGAGAGTTTCTCAACCTCTCACCGACGGAACGAGCGCCGATCGAGAGCCTCATCGAGGTTTCCAGTGTCGCGGAGAATCCACCATCGAACGTCGTCGCGCTCGTCGCGGTCAACCAGGTATCGGCGGGGATTGTCCTGGGCCAGCAGACAGACGAGGCAGCTCGCCGGTTCGCCGGCGCACGAGCACTGGCCCGTAAGGCGACCACGTCGGCAATCGGCCTTTCACTCCTGACGAAAGGATCGCAGTACTCGGATCGGGCCGAGCGTGCCTTCGCCGCCGAGTTCCTCGCGCCGGCGGCCGGACTACAAGAGCTGCTGGACGGCGACTATTCAGAGGATTCCCAACGAAATGTCGCCGACACACTTGGCGTCAGTCCTTGGGTCGTTGAACACCAGATCGAGAACCAGCTCGCGGCATAGCGACTACCGGTTCAGTCAGTCCGGGACGCCGATGTCCTCGTGCCACAACGACGGCCGCTCGGCGATGAAGGCCGTCATCATGGCCACGCACTCCGGGTCATCCAGGACGGTCACCTCGACCCCGCGGGAGCGCAGCAGGTCCTCGGCACCGAGGAACGTCTGGTTCTCGCCGATGATCACCCGCGGGATCTTGTAGAGCAGGATGGCCCCGGTGCACATGTCGCACGGCGAGAGCGTGGTCACCATGATGGATCTCGCGTAGACACCGGCGGGCAACCGGCCGGCGTTCTCCAGGCAGTCGGTCTCGCCGTGCCGGATGGCCGAGCCCTGCTGGACCCGCTTGTTCCAGCCCGTGGCCAGCAGGCCGCCGTCCACGATGAGGGCGGCGCCGATCGGGATGCCGCCCTCGGCCAGTCCCTGCCGGGCCGCGCGCACCGCCGCGGCCAGATAGTCGGCGTCGACTGATATTCCGGTCACGATCGTTCTCCCGTCAGTGCCAGCAACGCGTCGACGGCGGCGGCTCCGCCCAGCCCGGACACCCCCCCGCCGCGCCGGGACCCCGCGCCGGCCAGCAGGATCCGTCGCGACCCCAGCACCTCGACACCGTAGGCGGCGGCCGGGGTGTCGGCCGGGAAGTCGTCGGCGAGCCACGGCCAGCTCAGATCGTCGTGGAAGATGTTGCCGCCCGGCATGGCCAGGTCGTGTTCCAGATCGATCGGGGAGGCGATGTCCACGCAGGGTTCGCCGTTCTCGTCGCGGGCCAGGCAGTCCAGGAGCGGCTCGGCCAGTTGCTTCTGCAGGGCGATCAGCGCGGCCTGGGCGGCGGCGGCCCGTGCCTCGTCGGGATTCTGGCGGAAAAGGCCGACCGGGGTCTGCAGGCCGAACAGGGTCAGCGTCGCGCCGGGGTGCCCGTTCATGATCGTCGGGTCGGTCAGCGAGTGGCAGTACGCCTCCGACGGCACGACGGCGGGCAGGCTGCCCGCCGTGGTGATGGCGTAGGCGGCCTCGAGTTCGGAGAGTTCCTCGTTCAGGTGCACGGTGCCGGCGAAGGCGACGCGCGGGTCGATCCCCGATTTGAGCCGGGGCAGCCGGTCCAGCAGCAGGTTCACCTTGATCTGGGCACCCACCGGGTCCTCGGTCTCCCGGCCGAGCCAGCGGTCCACCACGGCCGGCGCGACGGCGGCGAGCAGGTGGGGCGCCTCGACGGTGAACTCCTCATCCTGACGGCGGGCGGTCACCGTCACTGCCGCGACGGTTTCGTCGACGTCGATCACCTCGGCGCCGCACCGGATCTCGACACCGAGCTGCCCGGCCCGGCGCACCAGCGCATCGGTCAGCGCGCCCATGCCGCCGATCGGCACCAGCCATTCCCCGGTGCCCCGGCCGACCAGGTGGTACAGGAAGCACCGGTTGGCCAGCAGCTCCGGCGCGAACAGCGAGGTGTGCGTGCCGATCAGAGCGTCGCTGCCCACCACCCCGCGCACGCAATCGTCCCGGAACCGCCGTTCGATCGTCTCGCCGATCGGTTGCTCGACCAGGTCCGTCCAGATCCGGGAACCGGCGGCCGCGGCGACCGCGTCGGCGACCTCGCTCCGCCGGCGCAGCGGACCGGTCAGTGCCGGCGCGACCACCCCGGCCAGGGCGTGGATCTCGCCGTACAGCTCGCGCCAGGCGGCGAAGTCGTCGCCGGATCCGGTCACCTCGCGAAATGACTCCTCGGTGGCCGGGCCAAGATTCCGCTCGACCAGCAGCCCGGTGGCGACCCCACCTCGCAGCACCGGCGTGTACGACGAGACCGCGCGGGAGGCCAGGGGAACCGCGATACCCAGGCGGCGGATCAGCTCGTCCGGCATCAGTGCGATCAGATAGGCGTAACGCGACAGCCGCACCTGGTGCGGCGGGAACACCCGTTGCCCCACCGTCGCTCCACCGGGCGCGGCCGACCGCTCCAGCAGGGTCACCGATCTGCCCGCGGACGCGGCCAGCACGGCCGCCACCAGACCGTTGTGCCCGCCGCCGACGATCAGGACATCACGTTTCGTCACGCCGCCGCCCCTCGAATTGCCATGGCCCGCTGATACTCCCGCTCGACGGTCGCGAGCACCGTGGACCAGGCGGTCGGCGGGACGGTCGTCCGGTTGTGCTCCGCGATGCTGCGCCGCAGGCTCGCATCGGTGGCCAGTTCGACCAGCGCGTCGGTCATCTGCCCGTCGCCGTCGGCCAGCAGACCCTCGCGCCGGTCGGCGACGAACTCGGTGATCCCGGTGGCTCGCATGGCCACCACCGGGAGCCCGGCGCAGCGGGCCTCCAGCGCGGCGATGCCGAAGGACTCAAGATGCGCGGGCGCGAGGAAGACGTCGGCGCGGCGATAGATCTCGGTGAGTTCGGCCCGGTCGACCCGGCCGGCCAGCCGCACGGTGTCGGCCATGCCGTGCCGGCGCACGTACCGCCGCATCCGGGGCATCAGCTTGCCGTCACCGAACACGGTCAACCGCATGGTGACCGGCGAGTTCCGCCGGGCCAGCCGCCGCTGCGCGGCGAGCACCATCGCCAGCATCGGCAGCGGCCGCTTGCGCACCGACAGCCGCATGGTGCTGACCACCTCGATCACGGCCGGGTCGCGCCCGGCCGGTTCGACGGCCCAGTCCTGCGGGTCCAGGCCGTTGGGTACCACGGTGACCGGGCCGCCGGTGCGCTCCCGCAGCGGGGCGGCGGCGGCCTCGCTCACCGCGCTCAGCGCGATCTGCCGGGCCATCTCGGGGGTGGCCCACGGAGTGAGGACGGCGGGCAGCCGGATCGACGCGGGCAGGCAGTGCACGGTGACCGCCACCGGGAAACCCAGGTCCAGGCCCACCCGCACGCCGGCGGCCGCGAACGGCGAGCCGACGCCGGCGTGCACGTGCACCAGGTCGTAATTGCCGGCCTGCAGCGCCCGCCTGATCGGCCGGGACGGGATCGGGTTGTTGGCGATCTCCGCCGGGATCGGCAGACCGGAACGGTGGATGGGCACCGGGAAGGTCCGGCCGGCCATCTTGCGCGGCAACGGGGTGGCCGTGATCACCTCGGGCTCCAGGCCGCTCGCCTGCTGCCGCCGGGTCAGGTCGTTGACCTGCATCTCGATGCCACCCAGCCGCGGTACGAAGCAGTCGGAGATGTGCGCCACCCGCACGATCCCACCGCCTCCCTCGCTCGCCTGGGTCAGACTAGCCCGGTGCGCCGCTGTGTCGTCTTCTTCCACGCCCATCCCGACGACGAGGCGCTGCTCACCTCGGGAACCATGGCCGCCCTGGCGGCGCAGGGCCACCGGGTGGTGCTGGTGGTGGCGACCGCGGGCGAGGCCGGGCTGGCCGCCGATTCGCTGCGCGGTGACCTGGGCGAGCGGCGGTTGGTGGAGCTGCACGCCTCGGCCGGCATGCTCGGGGTGGGCCGGGTCGAGGTGCTCGGCTACGCCGACTCGGGACTGGCCGGCGACCCCACTCCGGCGCCACCGCAGGGCCGGCTGCCCCGGTTGGCCGACGCGGACGTGGGCGCGGTGGCAGCGACGCTGGCCCGGCTGCTGCGGGAGGAGCGCGCCGACGTCGTCACCGGCTATGACGCCAACGGCGGCTATGGACATCCCGACCACATCGCGGTGCATCACATCGCGGCCGCGGCCGCCGAGCTGGCCGGGACACCCTTGCTGCTGGAGGCCACCGTCCCGCGCGACCGCCTGTTGGCGGCCGCCCGGCGGGTGAACCGGCTGCTGCCGCCGACCCGACGAATCGACCTGACGCCGTGGGCCCGGGCCTACAGCGCGTCGGCCGATGTCACCCACGGCATCGACGTGCGCCGGTTCGCCGCCGCCCGGCGCGCCTCGATGCGGGCCCACGCCTCGCAGGCCACCGCCGACTCCGGCGCCCGCACGCTGGGGGTGTTCACCAGGGTGCCGCCGCCGCTGTTCGGGTGGGTGTTCGGCCGGGAGTGGTACCGCCAGCCGGGCCTGACCGTCGAGCACCGCTTCGACGAGATGTTCGCCACCCTCCCGGCCTGACGGACCGGAGCCCGATCAGTCGAGATCCGCGCCGAGTTGCGCCGGCTCGGCGGCCCGGCGCCCTTTGCGGCCCCAGAGCCAGATCAGCCAGGCCAGGATCCCGAACGGAATCTCGATCACGTGGGTGAAGATGGTGAACAGCAGGGTGCCCGCGGCCGCCTGCGCCGGGTCGGCGCCCATGGCCACCAGCAGGGCGACCGAACCGGCCTCGACCAGGCCCAGGCCACCCGGGGTGACCGCGACCGACGTGAGCAGCCGGCCGAGCGCGAACGCGGCCAGCATGGTGCCTACCCCGATGACCAGACCACAGATGTGCAGGCACAGCCAGAACAGCACGAAATAGATGACGAAGTAACCCAGGGTGCCCAGGGTCATCGCCAGCCAGCCCTGCCGCATGACGTCCTGGGTCTGGGCCCGGAGCCGGGCGATGCCCTGCTCCCAGCCGAGTTGAGTGGGGCGCCGGATCAACCGCAGGACGCCCTCGGCCGCACTCTGGATGAACCGGCCGACGACGTGCGCGGCGCGGTCGCTGACCATGACCACGATGAACAGCACCAGGATGGCGACCAGGGTGAGCACACCGACCAGCGCGGCGTCCCGCAGGGCCGGGCTGATGTGCCCGCCCTGCAGCAGTAGCGCCCCCAGCCCGACCAGCGGTAGCAGCACCTTGCCGGCGGTGGCGAACACGCCGCCGAGCACCACCGAGATGCCGATCGCGGACCGACCGAACCCCCAGGAGCGGCAGATCGCATAGGTCGCCCCGATCCCCAGGGCCCCGCCGAAAGGCAGGGTGTTCGCCACCAGCGAGCCGGCCAGGTTCACGATCAGGGCTCGGCCGTGGCTGATTCCGGGCAGCGCCCCGGTGATGGTGAAGGTGAATGCCAGCAGCGCGCACAGCTGCAACCCGGCCAGCAGCAGCAGGGCGGTCGCCGGCAGCCGTTGCAGCGGCTCGAGGATCTGCGACCAACTCACTCCGGCGATCCTCGGCAGTGCCCAGACCAGCAGAGCGACGGCCAGTGCCAGTGAGCCGACGTCGCGAACGATGCGCCACCACACGGTTCCGCGTCGCCACCAGGGCGGCCGCGGCGTCGGGGGGGTCGGTTGCACCGAACCAGGGTGTCATGCCGGGGGGCCGCGGTCCGGGGGTGTTGTCGGTGCTCGCGGTTACCGTGTCGCTTGTGCCACCCACCACGTCCACCGCACGCACCGACGCCGCCCAGGAGACCGCCCTCGATTCGGGTCGCGGCGCCCCCGGGGCGGGGTGGCTGCGCCGGCTCTGGGGGTACTGCTGGCGGCACCCGGTGGTGACCGTGCTGGCCGGGCTGGCCGCCGTCGGCGGGGTCGGGCTGGGTGCGTTGACGCCGCTGTTGACCCAGGTTGCCGTGGACGACGCAACCGCCGGATCCACCGAGAACCTGGGGTGGGTGATCGCCGGGCTCGTCGGGCTGGCCCTCATCCGGTTCGGTTCGTCGTTCCTGCGCCGCTGGGCCGGCGGCCGGCTGTCGCTGGATGTGCAGCACGACATGCGTCAGGACGTGTTCGGCGCGTTGCAGGGTCTGGACGGATCCGGGCAGGATCGGCTGCGCACCGGGCAGGTGGTGTCCAGGGCGAACACCGACCTGCAGGTGGTGCAGTCGTTGCTGGCCATGGTGCCGCTGTCGGCCGGTCAGGTGGTGCTGTTCGTCATCTCGCTGGCGATCATGTTCGTGCTCTCGCCGCTGCTGACGGTGATGGCCCTGCTCGTCGTTCCGGCCGTCGTGCTGGTCACCCGGCTGACCCGCACGAAGCTGTTCCCGGCCACCTGGGCCGCGCAGCAGTCGGCCGCCGAGGTGGCCGAGATCGTGGAGGAGGACGTCACCGGTGTCCGGGTGGTCAAGGCTTTCGGGCAGGAGGACCGGGAGCTGGCCCGGCTGACCGACGGCGCCGGCGCCCTGTTCGCCGCACGGATGCGTGCGGTGCGCAGTGCCGCGGCGATCAGCCCGGCGCTGCAGGCGCTGACCTCCCTGGGTCAGGTGGGCGTCCTGGCACTGGGCGGTTATCTGGCGCTGAACGGTGCCATCTCGCTCGGCACCTTCCTGGCCTTCACCCTGTACCTGGCCCAACTCGTCGCCCCCACCCGGATGCTGACCATGCTGCTGGTGCTCGGCCAGCAGGCCCGGGCCTCGGTGGAACGGGTGCTGGAGATCATCGACTCGCTGCCGGAGATCGCCGAACCCGCCGATCCGCGCCCGCTGCCGGCGGGGCCGCTGAACGTCCGCTTCACCGGGGTCCGGTTCGGCTATCAGGCGACCGAACCGGTGCTGAACGCCTTCGACCTGGACGTGCCGGCCGGCGCGACCCTCGCCCTGGTCGGGCCCTCCGGATCGGGCAAGTCCACCGTCTCCCTGCTGCTGCCCCGGTTCTACGACCCGCAGCGGGGAGTGGTGCGGGTGGGCGAGGTCGATCTCCGTGACCTGGCGATGGCCGAGCTGCGGGCCTCGGTCGGCGTGGTGTTCGAGGAGGCGTTCCTGTTCTCGGACAGCATCGGCGCCAACATCGGCTACGGCCGGCCGGACGCCACCGACGCGGACATCCGGGCGGCCGCCGCGGCCGCCGAGGCCGCCGAGTTCATCGACGCGCTGCCGGACGGCTATTCGACGGTCATCGGCGAACGGGGACTGACGCTGTCCGGCGGGCAACGGCAGCGGCTCGCGCTGGCCCGGGCGCTGCTCTCCGACCCGCGGGTGCTCGTGCTGGACGACGCGACCAGCGCCGTCGACCCGGCCACCGAAGCGGCGATCCACGCGACGCTGCGCCGGGTCACCGAGCATCGGACCACCATCCTGATCGCACACCGCCGATCGACCCTGTCGCTGGCGGACCGGATCGCGGTCGTCGTCGACGGGCGGGTCATCGACCTGGGCACCCACGCCGAGCTGGTCGGCCGGTGCGAGCCGTACCGCCAACTGCTCGGCGGCGAGCTGGCCGACGGCGAGCCGCCGCCGACCCGCCGGTGGCCGGTCAACGCGGACGGTGTGACCCCGCAGCTGTGGCCGGCCCGCGCTGCCGTCCCCCGCGCCGGTGGCCGCGCCGGCACCACCGCGGGAGGATTCGGTTTCACCGGCATGCTCGGCTCCGTCCCACCGACACCGGAGTTGCTGGCCCAGGTCACCGCGCTGCCCCCGGCCACGGACCGGCCGCAGCCGGTCACCGTCGAAACCGGTCGGTTCAGCCTGCGCCGAACCCTGCGACCGGTGCGCGGCCTGCTGATGGTGGCGTTCGCGCTGGTCGCCGCGGACGCGGTCGCCGGGCTGCTGCTGCCCGTGCTGATCCGCTACGGGGTGGACAACGGCGTCTCGGCCGGGTCGGTCACCGTGGTGCTGTCCACCGCCGGTGTCGCCCTGCTGGTGGTCGGCGCCGACTACCTGATCCAGCGCTGGCAGCAGCTGGCCGCCGGCCGGGCCGGGGAGAACGTGCTGTTCCGCCTGCGGCTGCGAGAGTTCGGGCACCTGCAGCGACTGGGCCTGGACTACTACGAACGGGAGATGGCCGGCCGGATCATGACGCGGATGACCACCGATGTCGACGCCCTGTCCGGCTTCCTGCAGACCGGGCTGGTCACCTCGGTGGTATCGCTGGCGACCTTCGTCGGCATCGCGGTGGTGCTGGTGATCATGGATGTGGGACTGGCCCTCATCGCGTTCCTGGCGTTGCCATTGGTCGCCGTCGCGACGATCGTCTTCCGCCGGTTCTCCACCCGCGCCTACCACGACGCCCGCGAGAAGGTCGGCATCGTCAACGCCGACCTGCAGGAGAACGTGGCCGGGCTACGGGTGTCGCAGGCCCTGGGCCGGCAGCGGCGCAACGCCGACGGGTTCTCCGCGCGCAGCGACGACTACCGGCGCAGCCGGATGCGCGCGCAGACGGCGATCTCGGTCTACTTCCCCTTCGTGGCCCTGCTGTCCGAGCTGGCCGCCGCCGCCGTGCTCGGATCGGGAGTCACGCGGGTGATCGCCGGGACGATGACCGTCGGCACCCTGATGGCCTTCGTGCTGTACCTGGACAGCTTCTTCACCCCGATCCAGCAGCTGTCCCAGGTATTCGACTCCTACCAGCAGGCCCGGGTCGGCCTGCAGCGGATCGGCGAGCTGCTGGACACGCGCACCTCCACCCCACCGACCGGTCACCCGACGCCCGTCCCCGAGCGGCTGGGCGAGCTCGCCGTGGTCGACGTGGGGTTCACCTACGCGGGCGCTGCCACGCCCGCCCTGGACGGCGTGGATCTGGACCTGCCGCCGGGGCAGACCGTCGCCGTCGTCGGATCGACCGGGGCCGGCAAGTCGACGCTGGTCAAGCTCCTGGCCCGGTTCTACGACCCGACCGCCGGGTCGGTGACGGCGGCCGGCACCGACCTCCGGCGATTCGATCTCGGGGCATACCGGCGCCGGCTCGGCGTGGTGCCGCAGGAGCCACACCTGTTCATCGGCACGGTCCGGGACAACATCGCCTACGGCCGGCCCGACGCCACCGACGCCCAGGTGGAGGCGGCGGCCCGATCCGTGGGCGCCCTGGACGCCATCGGCGCGCTCAGCGGTGGATTCCAGCACCCGGTCGACGAACGCGGCCGCAATCTGTCGGCCGGCCAACGGCAGCTGATATCGCTGGCCCGGGCCGAGCTGGTCGACCCGGAGATCCTATTGCTGGACGAGGCGACCGCGGCGCTGGATCCGGCCGCCGAAGGTGCGGTCCTGGCCGCCACCGACAGACTCGCCCGGGGCCGCACCACCGTGGTCGTGGCTCACCGGTTGACCACCGCGGCCCGCGCCGACCGGATCGTGGTGATGGAACACGGTCGGGTGGCCGAGATCGGCCGGCACGGTGAACTGCTGCGGCGCGGTGGTGCCTACGCCCGCCTGTACGCCGAACAGTCGCCATCAAGTGGGTGACGCCACGTCACATACCTGAGCATTGCCGATGGCCGCAGGTTTAGCCTGGTGAGCAACGGCCCACCAATCCAGAACAGGCGGACATCGACCGTGTCGTCAGCAGCGCCAGAGTTCGGCCCCAACGACTGGTTCGTCGAGGAGAAGTATCAGCAGTTCCTTGCCGATCCCACAAGCGTGGACCCGATCTGGCGCGACTTCTTCGCCGATGCCAAGGCGCCCAGCGCGCTCATCGGCGTCGCGGCCGCAAACGGGACGGCCAAGACCACAGCCCAGCCTGCCGCCGCACCGGCACCGGCAAAGACACAGGCACCGGCAAAGACACCGAACTCGGCAGCGCCGCCCCCGCCGCCCCCGCCGAACCGCGTCCGGCGGGTGGCCGCAACCGCCTCGCCGGCCGACCGACCGGCCCGGGCCGGCGGTAAGGAGACCGTCGACGCCCCGCCGCCCTCCGCGCGACGCCCGGCGACCACCGCCACCCCGGACGACATGGTCGCCGCCAGGGCGGCGAAGGCGGCCAGGGCCGCGCACGACGCCGAGGGCGACGGCCTGACCACCACCCCGCTACGGGGCGTCGCCGCCGCGGTCGTCAAGAACATGACCAGTTCGCTCGAGGTGCCCACCGCCACCTCGGTGCGCGCGGTGCCGGCCAAGCTGATGGCCGACAACCGGATCGTCATCAACAACTTCCTCAAGCGCAATCGTGGCGGCAAGATCTCGTTCACCCATCTGATCGGCTACGCGATCGTCCGGGCGATCAGCGACTACCCGAACATGAACCGCAGCTTCTCCGAGGTGAACGGCAAGCCGGCCATGGTGACGCCGGCCCACGTCAACCTGGGTCTGGCCATCGACCTGCCGGGCAAGGGCGGCGGACGGAACCTGGTCGTGGTGCCGATCCGCAGCGCCGAGACGATGAGCTTCACCCAGTTCTGGAGCGCCTACGAGCAGGTGGTCCGCAAAGCCCGGCAGGGTCAGTTGACCGCCGAGGACTACCAGGGCACCACCATCTCGCTGACCAACCCCGGCGGCATCGGCACCAACCACTCGGTGCCGCGCCTGATGGAGGGCCAGTCGGCGATCATCGGCGTGGGCGCCCTGGAGTACCCGGCGGCCTTCCAGGGGGCGTCCGACCAGACGCTGTCCGACCTGGGCATCTCCAAGATCATCACGTTGACCTCGACCTACGACCATCGGGTCATCCAGGGGGCGGAGTCCGGCGAGTTCCTGCGCCGCATCCACCAGCTGCTGATCGGTGAGGACCAGTTCTACGACGACGTCTTCACCTCACTGCGACTGCCTTACGAGCCGGTCCGCTGGGTGCAGGATCTGGGCGCCGGCCGGCACGGTCAGATCGACAAGACCGCGCGGGTGCTCGAGATCATCGACGCCTACCGCACCCGCGGCCATCTGATGGCCGACACCGACCCGCTGAACTACCGGCAACGCCGACACCCCGATCTGGACGTGCTCTCGCACGGCCTGACCCTGTGGGACCTGGACCGGGAGTTTGCCGTCGGCGGCTTCAACGACCGCGACTTCATGAAGTTGCGCGACGTGTTGGGCGTGCTGCGCAACTCCTACTGCCGGACCGTCGGCATCGAGTACATGCACATCATGGACCCGGTGCAGCGACGGTGGATCCAGCAGCGGGTCGAGGTGATCCACGACAAGCCGCCGGTGGAGGAGCAGAAGTACATCCTGGGCCGGCTGAACAGCGCCGAGGCGTTCGAGACATTCCTGCAGACCAAGTACATCGGGCAGAAGCGGTTCTCGCTGGAGGGCGGCGAGACGGTCATCGCGCTGCTGGACGCGGCGCTGAACAAGTCGGCCGAGTACGGCATGGACGAGGTCGTCATCGGCATGGCGCACCGCGGCCGGCTCAATGTGCTCGCCAACATCGTCGGCAAGCCCTATTCGCAGATCTTCCGCGAGTTCGAGGGCAACATGGACCCGGGGCAGGCGCACGGTTCGGGCGACGTGAAGTACCACCTGGGCGCCGAGGGCAAGTACATCCGCCCGTTCGGCGAGGGTCAGGTCGACGTCACCTTGTGTGCCAACCCGTCCCATCTCGAGGTCGTCGACCCGGTGCTGGAGGGCGTCGCCCGGGCCAAGCAGGACATGCTCAACCTGGGCGAAGAGGGCTACAGCGTGATGCCCATCGCCATCCACGGTGATGCCGCCTTCGCCGGCCAGGGCGTCGTCGCCGAGACGCTGAACCTGTCGCTGCTGCGCGGCTACCGCACCGGCGGCACCATGCACGTGATCATCAACAACCAGGTCGGCTTCACCACCGCGCCCGAGTCGTCCCGGTCCAGCGAGTACTGCACGGACGTGGCCAAGATGATCCAGGCACCGATCTTCCACGTGAACGGCGACGACCCCGAGATCGCCGTGTGGGTCGCCCGGCTGGCCGTGGAGTACCGGCAGACGTTCGGTCGGGACGTCGTCATCGACATGGTGTGCTACCGCCGCCGTGGGCACAACGAGGGCGACGACCCGTCGATGACGAACCCGCTGATGTACCAGATCATCGACGGCAAGCGGTCCGTTCGGCGGATCTATACCGAGGCCCTGATCGGCCGCGGCGACATCACGCCCGAGGACGCCGAGGAAGCCCTGCGCGACTACCACACCCAGTTGGAGCGGGTGTTCAACGAGGTCCGCGAACTGGAGCGGGCGGTGGTCGCGCCCTCGCCGTCGGTCGAGGCCGAGCAGCCGATCCCGCCGCGGGTGGAGACCCGGATCAGCCAGCAGGTGCTCGAACGCATCGCCGATGTGGCGCTGGAATTCCCGGAGGGCTTCACCCCGCATCCACGGGTCAAGCAGGTACTGCAGCGACGGGCCGAGATGGCCCGGGAGGGCGGCATCGACTGGGCGTTCGGCGAACTGCTGGCCCTCGGCTCGATCGCGATGGAGGGCCGGCTTGTCCGGTTCGCCGGCCAGGACACCCGCCGCGGCACCTTCGTGCAGCGGCACTCCGCCCTCATCGACCGCAACACCGGTGCCGAGCACCTTCCTCTGCAACATCTGTCGGAGGACCAGGGCCGGGTGCTGATCTACGACTCGGCCCTGTCCGAATACGCGGCACTGGGCTTCGAGTACGGCTACTCGGTGGCCAACCGGGACGCATTGGTGCTCTGGGAGGCGCAGTTCGGCGACTTCGTCAACGGCGCCCAGTCCGTCATCGACGAGTACCTGTCCTCCGGCGAGGCCAAGTGGGGGCAGCAGTCCGGCGTGGTGCTGTTGCTGCCGCACGCCCACGAGGGTCAGGGTCCCGACCACACCTCCGGTCGGATCGAGCGGTTCCTGCAGCTGTGTGCGGAGGGCTCGATGACGATCGCGGTGCCATCCACCCCGGCGAACTACTTCCACCTGCTGCGCCGGCACGTGCTGGACGGCGTGCACCGGCCGATGGTGGTCTTCACCCCGAAGTCGATGCTGCGGAACAAGGCGGCGGTCTCGTCGGTGAAGGACTTCACCGCCGGCAAGTTCGAGTCGGTCATCGCCGACACGACGATCCCCCCGTTGCACGCCAAGAAGGTGCTGCTGACCAGCGGCAAGCTCTACTACGAGCTGGATGCCTACCGCAAGGCGCATGACATCACCGACACCGCCATCGTCCGGCTGGAACAGATCTACCCGGTGCCGCGACGCAAGCTGCTGCACGTGCTGGAGTCGTACCCGAACGTGCTGGACTTCCGCTGGGTGCAGGAGGAGCCGGCGAATCAGGGCTCCTGGACCTTCCTGGCACTGGCGCTGCCGGAGATGCTGCCTCGGCTGACCGGCATCCAACGGGTGTCCCGTCGCGCGATGGCCGCGCCGTCGGCCGGGTCGGCGAAGGTGCACGAAGTGGAGCAGCAGGCGGTGATCGCGGCGGCGTTCGCGCGCTAATCGAGGCTGGGCACCAGCGCAGCCTGCCGGTCCACGGTCGCCGATCCCTCCGGCCGCGGCCTGCCGAGCACGACCGCGGCCAGGCCGAGCGCGGCCCAACCCAGCAGGACCCACACCGGGAACGCGATCGATGCCTCAGGGAAATAGGCCACCGTTCGCAGCAGGGTGCCACCGGCCCCGGTGGGCAGCCACTGGCCGACCTCGCCCCACGGCGCCGGCAGGAGCCGCGGCGAGGAGGCGATGCCGGACAGCGGGTTGCCGATGAACATCAGCAACAGGGCACCGACCGCGACACCGGCCGGCCCCAGCAGGCGGGCAGCGCCGGCGACGACCATGGCGGATGCCGCCGCGGTCAGCGCGATCGCCGACGAGACCGCCAGGTAGGCGCCGTCCGTCACACCCAACCAGGCCAGCACACCGGCGAACGACAGGCCGATGGCGATCGCGCCACCGATCACTGCGCCGACCAACACCCATCGGTTCCGCAGGCTCAGCGCCGCGGCGGCGCCCAGGACGAGCCCGGCCAGCACCATCGGCAACGATCCGGCGGGCAGGCCGGCGCCGTGGCTGTCCTCGGGCGTCAGCGGCACCACGTCCACCACCGGCGCACCGGCGGGGGACCCGTCGTTCAGTTCGGCTGCGGCGCTGGTCAGCAGCTGACTGATCGCCGGTGATCCGGCAGTGGCGACCAGCACGGTCGGCCCGGTCGAGCCGAGCACGATCGCTCCGTCGGCCGTTCGTTCGCGCAGCGCGGTCTCCGCCGCCTGCTGGCCGTCGACGGCCTCGACCTCGAACGCGTTGGGCCCTGCGGCCGCGGCTAGCTTGGCCGCGATCTGCTCGGTCGCGGCCGGCGGGCCCGCGACGACCAGCCGTATTCCGTTCGGCCCGCTGTTCACCGCCACCCCGACGAACAGCGCCAACGCCAGCGTCAGACCGACCGTCACTGCGAGCACCAGACCGATTGCGTGCCGGGTCTCGGTTCGCACCGTCGAGTCAACCGTCATGATCCACCTTCCCGAAGGATCGTTCGTTTTTCTTGATGAGGACGCTACGCCCAGACTCGACCGATCGTCAAGAACGATTATTCGGTTTATATTGGCACCATGCCCAAGGTCTCCGCCGCCCATCGCGCCGCCCGCCGCGACCAGATCCTGCAGGCGGCATGGAAATGCTTCGCCCGCAAGGGTTTTCATGCTACTTCGATGGCCGACGTGATCGGCGAGGCGGGGTTGTCGGCGGGCGCGGTGTACCTGTACTTCCGGTCGAAGGACGACATCATCGTCGGTGTCACCGGCGAGGTCTTCGGCGGCATCGAGGAACGCCTCGTCGCGTTCCTCACCCAGCAGCGGCCACCGAGTCCGGCCGAGATCATCGACTTCCTGGTCGAACAGCCGGTCATCGCCCGCGCCCAGGCCCCGGCGGACCTGTTTCCGCTGCTGATGTCGGTCTGGTCGGAGGCCTCCCGGAACCCGACCGTCAACGAGGTCGCACACAAGGTGCTAGACGAGTTGCGCACCGTCCTGGGTCAGGCACTGCGGCGGTGGGTCGATGCCGGCAACAGCCTGCCGGTCGATCCGGACCGGCTGGCGCCGGTGATGATGTCGTTGGTCCAGGGCATGGTGATGCAACAGGCGATCGACGGGCAGCCGCCGTTCGACGAGTACCGCGGCACGCTTCGCGCGCTGTTCGAAACGCTTCAGTAGGCGGACCGCGCCCCTGCGTATTGCTCCCGGATCACCGGCTGCGGATCCGGCGCGAGCTCCACCGCCGTGTCGACCGACCAGGTCGGACGATCGCCGGCGAGCACCCAGCCCGCCTGAACCGCACCACCCATCGCCACGTACTCGCCCGGGGCCGGCACCACCACCGGCACCCCGAACACCTGGGCGGCCACCTGCTGGACGGCCGGGTTGAGCGCGGCACCGCCGATCAGCAGCAGCCGCCGCGGCCGCACGCCCTGCCCGACCAGTGCGTCCAGGCCGTCGGCCAACCCGCACAGCATGCCCTCGACGGCCGCGCGGGCCAGGTGCGGTCGGGTGGTCGACTCCAGCGTCAGGCCGGTCACCGAGGCGGTCGCGGTCGGCAGGTTCGGGGTCCGCTCACCCTCGAAGTAGGGCACCAGCACCGCTCCGCCCGCTCCCGGCCGCGAGGCCAGGGCCAGCTCGGCCAGCCCGCCGTGATCCACGCCGAGCAGCCCGGCGATCGCATCCAGCACCCTGGCCGCATTCAGGGTGGCGACCAGCGGAAGAAAGAGGCCGCTGGCATCGGCGAACCCGGCGACCGTTCCCGTGGCGTCCCGCACCGGATCGGCAGTCACCGCGAAGACGGTGCCGCTGGTGCCGATGGACACCACGCAGTCGCCCTCGGAAGCACCCAGGCCGAGCGCGGCGCCGGCATTGTCGCCGGCCCCAGGACCGACCACCAGGGGCCCCGCCTTGCCCGCGGCTTCCCCGGCTCCGAGGACCCGGGGCAGCACGGCGTCGTGGCCGAGCGCGCACACGAGCAGATCCCGGTCGTAGTCGCCGGTGGTCGGCGACCAGTAGGCGGTGCCACTGGCATCGGACCGATCGGTGATCAACTCGTCGAGATCGGGTCCGAATCGGCTCTCCCCCACCGGCCCGTACCCGCGCAACCGCCAGGTCAGCCAGTCGTGGGGCAGCGCCACGGCGGCCACCTTCGCGGCGTTCTCGGGTTCCGTGTCGCGCAGCCAGCGCAACTTGGTCGCGGTGAACGAGGCGACCGGAACAACCCCCGTCCGGTCCACGTAGTCCTGCGCGCCGACCTCATCGATCAGCTGCCGAGCGGCCGCTGCGCTGCGGGTGTCGTTCCACAGCAACGCATCCCGTATGACACGGCCGTGCCGATCCAGCGCCACCAGGCCGTGTTGCTGGCCGGCGACGGAGATCGCCGCGACATCGACCAGCCCGCCGGCTCCGGAGATCGCCTCCTGCATGGCCGCCCACCAGGCGGCCGGCGGGACCGCCGTGCCGTCCGGATGGGCGGCCCGGCCGGTGCGGACCACCTCGCCGCTGTCGGCGTCGACAATGACGACCTTGCAGCTCTGGGTCGATGAATCGACCCCGGCGACCAATGGCATCGGCACTCCGTTCAACGGATTAGTTTGGAGACACAACTTATCGGCGGGGGTCCTGCCCGTCAAGACCGAGCCGGTCGATCGACCGCTGCAGCTCGGCCTGCTGCACGGACAGATCCCGCAACTGCTCGGCCAGCGCGGCGATCGCCGCGCCGACATCCTCAGGATCGTCGGCTGCCTTGCCGTTCTTGCTCGGTCGGTGCTTGACGAACCAGGAGGCGACGGTGGCCGACACGGTACCGATCAGACCGATGCCGACGAGCATGATCATCGAGGCGATCACCCGGCCCGACGTGGTGACCGGATAGGTGTCGCCGTAGCCGACCGTTGTGGTGGTGACGATCGCCCACCAGAACGCGGTGCCGACCGTGGTGATGTTGGCGTCCGGGGCGTTGTGCTCCACCGCGTACTCCAGCAATGCGCCGGCGACCACGATGATCCCCACGATCGTCAGCAGGGAACCGGCTATGCGTTCGGTGGAGACGTTGCGGAAGGACCGGCGGACCAGCAGGATCGCCCGCAGCACCCGCAGCATGGGGACGAGCACCATGACCAGATCGAGCGGATGGCCGCGGACGAAGACCCACCGGTTCGGCGACAGGATCAGCCGCACGACGTAGTCGACGACGAACGCCAGCCAGACGATGCCGGAGATGAACGTCAGCGAGGGCTGCCACCACGGGGGCCCGCTCGGGACCAGGCGACCGGCCAGGAAGTCGATCAGGAAGAGCAGGCCGAGGATGTCCAGCGGCCGGGTGGTGGCCGCCTCCCACTGCTCGTACTTGGTCATGGTCGGGCCTCCCGGTCGGCATACCGGGATGATGATCTCCCACTCCAGGCCGAGCCGTCGCACGGCTCGGTACCGTTCCCGCGGAAACGTCATTCGCTTCTATAGACGGCATTTCGGGCACTGTCGGACCGCTTGGTTAGCGTGTGGACATCCGTTCGGGACGGTCCGGCGGTGGAGTCGAGGGGTGATCGGGGATGACGGATCTGGCCGGCGAGTTGACTGCCGAGTTGACCGATGCGGACGTGCTGGCGATGTGGCGCAGCGCGCCGCGCCGCGGACCGGCGAGTGACGAGTGGTTCCCGAATCCGTTGGCCGGATCGCCACCGGCGGACGCCGCGGCCGACGCCGAGTCGCGCGACGACGATGAGCCGGAGGAGCCGTTGGCGGTGTTGGAGGGGCGGATCACGTCGATGGCGGCGCGGTTGGCCGCCGAGACGCGGGAGTGGCTGGGGCTGGTGGCCGAGTTCAACCGGCGCAAGGGGTGGGTGCAGTGGGGGATGCGGTCGGCGGCGAAC
>Ga0164241_10000838_pt1 | contig 45429 bp, 40 predicted proteins | sample OricomyardsoilBY_FD_108780 | JGI IMG/M metagenome (GOLD analysis project Ga0164241, IMG submission 108780) | Backyard soil microbial communities from Emeryville, California, USA - Original compost - Back yard soil (BY) | ecosystem: Environmental > Terrestrial > Soil > Unclassified | place: USA... | reverse complement strand
GTTCGTGAAGGTGCCCGATTCGCGCCGGTTTGTGTTTGATCTGGTGGACGAATTGCGCGCCGCTGGCCGCGAGGTGAATCTCGCGCGGCTTGGCGAACACACCGTGGCCAAGACCGTCTGCCGTCACGCGGTGAAAGCCAACGATCCGCTGGGCGGACCCGAACTGGAAAACTTGGTCGAAGATTTGCGCCGCTGCGCAATGCCTTACACGTGTCCGCACGGCCGCCCGACGCTGATTGAAATGAACTATCGCGAATTGGAGAAAAAATTTGGCCGGACGCAGTAATTTGCTTTTACCCGCCGCCGAAATTGCCTTATTGCTGAATCAAAATAACCGGTTTAAGGTATGAACGATGAAACTGCGAACCGATTTGCTGGCACACCTGACAGCGGCGGACATTCTGGAAGAAGCCGTAGCGAACCAGCACCGTTACAAAGCCGAGCCAAGTTTCTCCAAAACTGGGAGTGGTCATCTGTCACCCAGATCAACGGCGGACTCTGTGAACGAGGCCGTGCGCAGCGAGGCATTAACTCGGAAACTCACGCGGCGGCTGCAGAAGAATGGGAAAAACGCCGCACGTCCGAGCTGACCCTGCTGGAAACCTTCCAGTTCCTCCAATCCTGCCACCGGCGGGCGCCGTTTCTTTTCTACAACGGCAACACCTTTGCGGAAATTGGCCGCGCCCTGACCACCGCCTTGTTTCACGAACTCTCGTTTCATCGCCGGGAAAGAAGTTTCATCGGCGGCGGCGCACTTCATCACAGGCGTATTGGATCGCGAGCAGATGGTCAGCATCGTGGAAAGCCTGTGTGAAACGGCGGAATTCAAACCCGGCGACCGTGTGAAAACGCTGCGCGGTTCGACCAGCGGCGTCATTATGAAAATCCTGGATGATGGTAGAATCGTTTGGCGGCCGGGTGCCACCAAATCCGAACTGACCGCCCTGCCGGAAAGTTTGCTGCGGGAAGATTGATTCGTGCAAAGCAACCACCAAGGCGATCTACACCTGACCGCACGGCCGCCCGACGCTAATTGAGATGAGCAGTCGGGAACTGGAGAAAAAGTTTGGGAAGACACAGTAAGGGAAATTGCTCTCGACAACTCACATCTGTAACGACAGCTTAAACATCGAAATTTATGGCCATCCCGGATTATCAGGCAACGATGTTGCCGTTCATGCGTTTAGCCGGTGACAAAGCTGAACATTCACTACGCGAAGCGATTGAAACTTTGGCAAATGAGTTCAAGCTTACAGAACAAGAGCGCCGTGAACTTTTGCCAAGCGGACAGCAGGAAGTTTTTGAAAACCGCGTCGGCTGGGCCAGAACTTACCTGAAGAAAGCTGGTTTGATTCAAACCACCCGCCGCGGTTTTTTCCAAATTACCGACCGCAGGCTGGATGTTCTCAAAAAGAAACCAGAAAAAATTGACGCGAAATTTCTGACGCAGTTCGACGAGTTTCGGGCTTTCAAGGCACTGCGACACGAGCGCAGCAATGGCGAAGAATCGGAGCAGATTTTACAACAGGGCACACCGCAAGAAGCATTGGAACAAGCCTATCAAAATCTGCGGGCGGAATTGGCGGCCGAACTTTTAACTCAAATCAAACAAAGTCCGCCGGCTTTGTTTGAGCGCATGGTTGTTGAACTCATTGTCAAACTCGGTTATGGCGGCAGCCGCAAAGATGCCGGCCAGGCGATTGGGAAAAGCGGTGACGAGGGAATTGACGGAATCATCAAAGAAGACCGGCTTGGTTTGGGCATCATTTACCTTCAAGCAAAACGGTGGGCAGCGACTGTTGGCCGGCCAGAAATCCAGAAGTTTGCCGGTGCGCTTCAAGGTCAGCGGGCACGGAAGGGAATTTTTATTACCACCTCCGACTTTTCACGGGAAGCACTTGAATACGCGGCGAAAATTGAAAGCAAGATCGTCCTAATTGATGGCGAACAATTGGCGCAAATGCTTATTGACCACAACATCGGCGTTACGCCGGTCTCAAACTTTGAAATCAAAAAAGTTGATTCCGATTACTTCTCCGAGCAGTGAAACCTGCTCCGCGCCGCCCGAAAATTCTGGCGAGCACTGGCGGTATTGCCTGCAATGCGGGCACGAGCTGATCAACGAGAAGTGCAAGCTGCGCTGTCCACGCTGCCATTATTTCATGAGTTGCTCGGATTTTGATTTTGCGGTTTGATGGCTCAAGTCCGCCACGAATGTGCCGGATGAAATCTGGTTGTCGTCTTAAGAAAATGCAATTGTGCACACAGATGTTGGTCCGAGTAATCACTTTGTTCGCGGTGATGTGCCTGTGCTGTTCCGAGGCGACCATCATCAACGTCACCACCAATGACAATTATGCCAAGATTGAAGGGGCCAAGCCAGGTGATCAGGTTTTGATTGCGCCGGGCACGTATGCCTTTCGCGTTTATCTGACCAAACAGGCCACCCCGACCAATCCCATCGTCATCGCCGCGCTCGATCCGGCGAATCCGCCGGTTTGGGATTTTGGCGCCACCCTCGTTGAAAACGCGCCGGGCAGCTACAACGCCGGCGATCGTGGTCGGGGCGGATGGCAGTTCAGCGGGGCGGCAAATTACACCATCTCCGGCATCGTCTTCCGCCACTGCCGCACGGCGTCGTTCAATTCCTCCGCCCTCCGGTATTACAACGGGACGACGAATCTTTACCTCAAAGATTGCGTGTTCAATGAGAACGACAATGGCCTGACGGGCGGCACCCAGAACAGCCAGGCCACCGTGGAATTCTGCGAGTTCAATGCGAACGGCAACACCAATGCATCGCTCTCCGCCCCGACGCACAACATCTATGTTTACGGCGGCGTCCTGGCCATGCGGTATTGTTACGTGCATGACAGCACGCAGGGCGCGAACTTCCACATCCGCTGCCGGAACGCCACGTTGGAATACAACTGGTTCGCCCGCGCGAAAAACTACGAGGGCGACCTGATGACCGACGACGATTTCAGCGGCGCGGGTCCGTTCAGCCAGACGCTGACCCTGCGCGGAAACGTCTTCGTGCAAAATTCGCTTTCTGGAAATCATTCGCAGGTGGTCGTTCTCTACAACGACACCGGGCAAGCCGGGCTGACGATGTCGTTGCACATGCTCTACAACACGTTCGTGGGCGTGAATACGGGTTCGGCTTTCGTGCATGTGTCAAACGCGGACGGCACGGCGATGAACGCGGAAATTTCCGACAACATCATCTACGGCACCAAAACACCGGTGTTGGTGGAAAACTCCAGCGCTGCGAATGTATCCGGGATTAACAATTGGATTCAGACCAACGCCAGTGCCGCGTGGCTGGCCGGATCGGTGCAATCGGCCTCGCCGGGCTTTCGAAATGTTGCATCGAAGGACTACACACTCACCAACGGCGGCGTATGCGTTGGCGCTGCCAGCGCGGCGGTTTCCGGTCTGCCGGGGAGGGAATATTTCCAGAACGAAATCACGAATCGGCAGTGGCGCATTCGTGCGACGGCACAAGACATCGGCGCCTTTGAAAGCACCAGCACGAACCCGGCGGTTGGCCCTTATGATCCATCGCCGTTGCCTCAACTTGGCATCAATGGTGACGGCGCTGGCGTCGTGGTTTCGTGGCCGCTGTTCGCGCAGGATTTTCAACTGTATCAATCGGATTTCAGCACTCCGATCACCTGGAATCCGGCGGCGGGAATTTTCGTTACCAATTCCAAGGGCATTTACGCAACCCTGCCTGGCAACTCTATGAGAAACTTCCTTCGTCTGAAGAAATAGGCCGGTCAAGACCAACCTGATTTAGGCCATTTTCATTCGTGCCAATTTGTGGGATTCGTGTCAAAATCCTCATGACCATGAACGAGTGGAACATCCAATCCCGCGCGCACGCCTGCGAGGCGTGCAGCCAGCCGTTTGCCGACAAACAGCCGTATCGCACGGTGCTGTTTGAGGTGGCGAAGGAATTGCGCCGCTCGGACATTTGCGAGCCGTGCGCGGAAAAAGCCGGCGACGCTCGCGGCCGCGAAGGTTTTATTTCGCAGTGGAACGGCATTTACGAAGCGCCGCCCACGCAACCCGTCGAGGCGATCCAGAAGGACACCGCTGAAACCGTCCTGCGCAAGCTCGTCGAACAGAACGATCCGCGTTATGCGCCCGCCGCTTACATTCTCGCCGTCATGCTCGAACGCAAACGCATCCTTAAAGTGAAGGAGCAGTTCAAGCGCGACGGCCAGCGCATTTTCATCTATGAACAGCCGAAGACCGGCGATGTCTTCACGATTGCCGATCCCAACCTGCACCTGGATCAACTGGAGCAAGTCCAGCACGACGTGGCGCAGTTGCTGGAACACGGGGTGAATCCGCCGAGGCAAAACGAAATTGTGCCACAAGTTTTTGAGCCGCCTGTAACACCAATTGAACAAGCGTGAATTTGACAAAACCAACTTGGATTCGTGCCGTAACCACGGCTGGAATTACATGCGCGGCAATTAGTTCATGTAGTTATATTTCTTTAATAATTATTTGGCGGATAAGTGGAAGCTGGGGACGCATAGGCGATAGAACGATTGGGTTAACAATACTTGAAACGATGCTGGCAACTTTAGTTTGTGGGATAATTCTGTTAAAGCCTCGCAAAAAACTCGCGATAATCTTAATCGCAATCGGAACGGCCGTTTTTATTTTAGGATTATTGACTCCAGAATTATAAATTCCGTGCCCGCACTTGCCGAACTTCAAGCCCGTCTTGGCCATCAGTTTCATGATGAAAACTTGCTTCGTCTCGCGCTGACTCATCCGTCCCTCGCGCATGAACAAAATAATCCATTGCCGCACAACCAGCGTTTGGAATTTCTCGGTGATTCGGTGCTGGGGCTGGTGCTGTCGCGCGAACTTTATGAGAAATTTCCCGATGCCGACGAAGGCGTGCTGACCAAGTCGCGCGCCAAGCTGGTGAACGCCGCCGCGCTGGCCGCGCATGGCCGCGCGCTGGAACTCGGCGCGCATCTGATCTTGAGCCGAGGCGAGGAAAACACCGGCGGACGCGAGCGTGTGTCGGCGCTGGCGGATGCGTTCGAGGCGCTGCTCGGCGCGATTTTTCTGGACGGCGGCTGCGAGGTGGCGCGGAAATTCATTCTGCGTGAGTTTGCCGCAGAAATCAGCGAACTGGCCTTGCCAACGGGCATTGACAATCCCAAAGGCGAATTGCAGGAATGGCTGCAATCCAAGTCGGCCGCCGCGCCGGTTTATGAATTGATTTTCGCCGAGGGGCCGGACCACGACCGGAATTTCATCTGCGCCGTGCGGCACGACGGCGTGGAACTGGCGCGCGGTTCCGGTAAAAGCAAGAAGGCCGCTGAAAGCGACGCGGCCTTGGCGGCGCTGAAAATTTTGCGCGAAACCGGTTGAAACCGAGGCAAGGCGCGGCGTTTAATCCCGCTGCGTCCGCTTGCCCGGAAGCCATTTCAAGCTTATGGTTGCGCCGTGAAATTCCGTCGTATGTTGCGCCTCGGTTGCCGCCTGCTCATCGCAGGTTTTATCATTTTGTCCGGGCTTGCGGCAACCGCCGGCGGAACGAAAGAAATCCGGCTGCGCAACGGCTTCATCACTACTTCCCTCTCCGCCAAAACCGCCGCGCAAGCTCAGGCGCTTCCGCCGCAAACGCCGGCTTCCGGCCTTTACCTGGTTCAATTCGAGAATCATTTGAAACCGGCCGAGCGCGGGCAGTTGCGGGCGCTGGGCGTGAGGTTGATTCAATATGTGCCGGACGATGCGTTCATCGCCAGACTCGACAGCGTGTCGCCTGACACGATCCGGGCCTTGAGTTTTGTCCGCTGGGTCGGGCCGTATCAGGCGAATTACAAGATTCAATCCCGTCTGGCCGCCGAGGCGAACAGCGCGTTGTCGAAAAATCAAAACGCGGTCACGAACATCAGCGTGCTGGTTTCTTCATCAGCGACAGCGCCGGAACTGGCGGGCGTCAAATCCCTGTTCGTCTCGATTCAACATGAAAGCGATTTGCATATCGGCACGATTTTGCGCGGCCAATTACCGCTCGCCAATCTGTCCGCGCTGGCGCAATCCAGTTCCGTGTTGTGGATTGAATCCACACCGAAACGTAAACTTGTAGATGAAGCTGCGTCAAAAATCGTGGGTGGCGATGATGGCCAGGTTGCCACACCAACCATCACGCAGCAGTCGGGATTCGACGGCAAAGGCGTGACGGTATGCGTGGCGGACACGGGTCTCGACACCGGCGACACGAACACGATGCACCCGGATTTGTTTGGGCGCGTGACGGGATTTCAATTTTACGGCGACTTGACGGACGGTTCGGATGGTTACGGGCACGGCACGCATTGCGCGGGCATTGTGGCCGGCAATGCGGCCACGGGCGAGACTGATCCTGACACCGGCCAGTTGTATGGTTTGGGCGTTGCGTCCGGGGCGGATTTATTTATCGAACGCATTTTCGATGACAATGCGGGCGAGGCGAATCCGTTTCCCAGCGATGGCATGCTGACCACCGACGCCGTCCGCGCCGGCGCGCAAATCGGCGCGAACAGTTGGGGCAACGACGTGCAGGGCGCTTACGACATTGATTCGGCGGCGTTTGATGAACTCGTGCGCGATGCCGATCCGGGCGCGCCGGGCGACCAGCCTTACATTCTGGAATTTTCCGCCGGCAACGCCGGGCCGGCTTCGGAAACGATTGGCAGCCCGGCTTCGGCCAAAAACGTCATCGCCACGGGCGCTTCGGAAAATACGCCGGGAACTTTGGCGGCAACTTACGGGCTGTATGCGGACGGCGCGGACACGATGGCGGATTTTTCCAGTCGCGGGCCGTGTCAGGACGGGCGCATCAAGCCCGATCTTGTCGCGCCCGGAACGTGGATCGCGTCGCTGGCGTCGTCGTTTGCTCCGAACGAGGCGAGCATCGCGTGGACGGCGATTGATGATTATTACGTCTATATGGGCGGCACGAGCATGTCCGGCCCGGCGGCGGCGGGCGCGGCGGCGGTGTTTGTTCAATACTATAAAAATTTCCACACCAATGCGATTCCTTCGCCGGCGCTGGTCAAGGCGGCGTTGATCAATTCCGCTGATCCGCTCGATGACGCCAACGGCGGCCCCGGCCCCGTTCCCAACAACGACGAAGGGTGGGGGCGCGTGACGTTGGCCAACATCATCGTGACGAACTTCGATTCTGCGCCGCGCTATTATCAATATCTGGATCAGACGGTGCTGTTGCAGGACGGCCAGGTTTATGCGCAGCACGCGTTGGTGCGCGATTCGGATCAGCCGTTCAAAATCACGCTGGCCTACACGGACGTGCCGGGGTTTCCGGGCGCGATTCCGGCGTTGGTGAACGATCTTGATCTGGAAGTCATCGGCCCGGACGGAACGCTTTATCGCGGCAACCAATTTTCCGGCGGCGAATCGGTGCCGAATGCGCCGTCGCCCGACACGCTCAACAACGTGGAGGGCGTTTATCTTTCCCGCCCGGCGCCGGGCGATTACCTCATTCGCGTGCGCGCGAGCAACGTCGCGGAAGATGCGCGGCTGGACACGGCGGCGATTGACCAGGATTTTGCGCTGGTCGTTTCCGGCGACCTCGCGCGGCCCGGCGGCGGAATTATTTTTCTGGACCGCACGAACTACACCGCCCCGGGCGTCATCAACGTGAAAGTTTTTGACGCGGCGCGGGCGGCCAGCAATTCGGTCAGCGTGTTGATGAAAAGTTCAACCGAACCGGCGGGTGAAATTTTCACGCTGAACGCGGCGGGAAATTACGGCGCGTTCACCGGCGCGGTGGTGACGGTGGCCGCCGCCGCCGCCGCAGATCAGAAGCTGGAGATTCACAATGGCGACGCGATTGAGGCGGATTACACGGACAGTTCCGGTAATCCGCGCTCGGCCACGGCCACGGCGGATTTGATTTCGCCGGTGATCGGCAACGTCGCGGTGACGAGCGATCTTGGCGTCATCATCGTCAATTGGCAGACGAGCGAGCCGGCGGATTCCATCGTCCACTACGGCACCAACTCGGCGAATTTGAACCTGGCGATTACCAATGCCACGCTGGTGACGAGTCATTTGATAAAAATCGGCGGGCTGATTCCGGGAAACACGTATTATTTCTCCGTGAGTTCGTCCGACGCGGCGGGGAACACGGCCGCCGACAACAACTCCGGCTCGTATTACAGCTTTATCACCGTCGCCTCGCCGACGGTTTTGATGGTGGACGATTACGACACGGCAGGCGAGGAAACCGCCGGCGCGGCCGTGATCAGCGACGGCGTTTATACGAACGCGCTCGCGGCGGCGGGTTTCAGCTATGGCTTCTGGAAAGTGACGGAGCGCGGTTCGCCGACGCTGACCGATTTGCTGCCCTATCAAATCGTCATCTGGCGCACGACGGACGACAAGATTTATTACGGCGTGGATGAAGACGGCCTGCCCGATCCGTCGGCCACCAACAACACGTTGAACGCGCAGCAGCAGTCCGCGATTCAAGATTATTTGAACAGCGGCGGCGCGTTCTTCATGGCGTCCATGAACATTCTCGAAAACGTGGGCGACGTGCCGTTTCGCAGGAACGTCCTGCATGTGGGCGGCTTCGTGCAGAATCCCGACCTGACCCCGTGTTCCGATTGCGACGAAGATCATGGCGTGCCGGAATTTTTTGGGGCGTCGAACAATCCGATCACGAGCGGCATGTATGTTACGCTGAACTACGACAATTACCCAAGCTTTGAGCTGGACGAAGATTTTTCAATCGGCCCGGATGTTTCCGACACATTCACGCCCGGCACCAACACCACGACGATTTGTTGGGATTCCGCTTCCGGCCGCCCGTGCGGCGTGAGCTATCCGAAGATTGGTTCGGACAGTTCCGGTCGCGTGGTCTTTCTTTCCTTCCCGCTCGACGCGGTGCCGGTGAACGAAACCGCGCCCAACGATGAAGTCACCCTGCTGCGGAACATTCTCAATTTTCTCGCTCCCGGCGCGAATGGCGCGGGCAGTGTTCTGCTTGATAAAAGAACTTACACGCGGCCCGACCAGGTCACGGTGGAGGTTGGCGACCTGGATTTGACCGGAGCCGGCCACGCGCAAGTCACCTTTTCCAGCAGTTCTTCCGCCACCCCGGTGACGTTGACGTTGAGTGAAACGACGCATCGCGGATTATTCCAGGGCCATATCACTTTGGCGGACTCCAATGCTGCGACAAATCAACTCGCCGTCGTCAATGGTGACACGATCACGGCGACGTATTTTGACGCCTCGCGCGGCAGCAACGTCATCGCCACCGCCGTCGTGGACACCACCCCGCCCGTCATCACCGGCGTTTCCGCAACGGCCGACATTGGCAGCGCCGTGGTAAGCTGGCTCACGTCCAAACCGGCGGATTCGCTGGTGCAATATGGCGAAGGCTCGATTCCCAGCTACACGGCTTACGCGGCAAATTTGACGACCAGTCACAGCCTGGCCTTGTCCGGCCTGCGGGCGAACCAGAAATATTATTTTCAAGTGACCAGCCGCGATGCCGCCGGCAACACGGTCATGGACGACAATGCCAGCGCACTTTACATGTTCACGACCTTGCCCGCCATCCGCCCGCCGTGGTTTGATAATTTGGAAGGCGGCGTTTCCGGCTGGACGGTCGCGGCCAATTCGGATTTAGGCTCGGACTTGAACTGGACGCTCGGCACGCCCAACAACGGCCTGCAAACCAGCGCGTATTCCGGCGCGAATGCGTGGGGCAGCGATCTCAATGGGCAGGATATTTCCTTCCTGGCCGACACTTACCTCGTCAGCCCGAAAATTGACCTGTCCGGTTTCAGCCAGGCGACGCTCACATTCTGGGATTGTTTCGACTTCACCGAGGCCCCCTTGGAAGAAGGCCAGTTGTTGATCAGCACCAACAGTGACGCCGCCTTTTCAGCACTGCCGCTGCTCGCAGATTACAGCGGCGATGCGGCCCCCGACTGGCGGAAGGAAACCATTGACCTGACGCCTTACGTCGGGCAAACCGTCCAGATCGTGTGGGAATACGCCGGCTATTTCAGCGGCGACCAATACTATGGCTGGCTGGTGGACGATATTGGCGTCACCGCCCCGCCGGCGACCGCCGGCGGCACGATTGTCATTTCCAAAAACCTCGGGCAGGGAACTTTTAATCTCACCGGCCCGGCGGGCCGTTCCGGCAATGCCACCACGACCATCATCACCAATGCGCCGGCCGGCGAATACACGGTGAAATTCAGTGACGTGACTTTCTATCAAACGCCCGTCAGCCGGACGAACACGCTGGCCGCCGGCGGGACGGTGAATTTCACCGGCAATTACACGTTCATGGATGCGAACCACAACGGCATTTCCGACGCGTGGGAAAATTATTATTTTGGTGAAACGGGAACCAACCGGACGCAACTCGCCGACACGGACGGCGATGGAATGCCGGATTACGCCGAGTTCATCGCCGGCACGAATCCGACCAACGCGGCTTCAAAATTTGTCTTTCTTTCCGCAACGGTTCAATCCAACCGGCTCGTCCAGTTGAAATGGGCGGCGATTCCGGGGCGGCTGTATCAAATGGAAAGCTCGACCAACCTGAACAACTGGACGCCTCTCACCGGCTGGCAGCAGGCCACGTCCAGCCCGCTGACTTATTCGGAAACGAACGCCGCGTCCGGCGCGCAATTTTTCCGCGTGCAGGTGCGGCCGTGAAATAAATTATGGCGGCGGTCACAGACCGCCGCCATAAACCTTTTGCGAAAGTTTAGAACGAATCAATACCTGGGCACGTTCGTGTCAATTTCCTCCGACCACGCGAGGATGCCGCCTTTGACGCTTTTGAGGTATTTGAATCCCTGTTCGCGCAGAAAACCCAGCGCCTTCAGCGAACGCACGCCGCTTTTGCAGTGAATGTAATACTGCGAGTTCGGATCGAGTTCCGTGAAGCGTTCGTTCAACTGGCTCAAGGGAATTTGCGGCACGCCGCCAATGTGAGCGATCTCGTATTCATCCGGCTCGCGCACGTCAATGACCTTGATGCCGAGATTCGGATTGTCCAAAGCCTTCTTCATTTCCTGCACGGAAACTTCGTCGGGATGGCCGACGTTTTCCGGTTCGGGCACGATGCCGCAGAATGTTTCGTAATCAATCAATTCCTTGATCGTCGGATTTTCACCGCAGACGGGGCATTGCGGATCGCGGCGCAATTTCAATTCACGGAATTTCATTTCAAGCGAATTGAACAGCAACAAACGGCCGATGAGCGAAGTGCCTTTGCCGAGCGCGAGTTTCAAAATTTCCGTCGTTTGAATGCAACCAATAATTCCGGGCAGGACGCCCAGCACGCCGCCTTCCGCGCAACTGGGAACCATGCCCGGCGGCGGCGGTTCGGGATACAAACAACGGTAGCACGGTCCGCCCAAATGCGGCGCGAACACGCTGGCCTGCCCCTCGAATCGGAAAATCGAGCCATAGACATTCGGCTTTTTCAGAATCACGCAGGCGTCGTTCGTCAAATAGCGCGTGGGGAAATTATCCGTGCCGTCCACGACGATGTCGTAAGGCGCGATGATTTCGAGCGCATTTTCGGAAGTGATGCGCGTGTTATGGATGACGACCTCGACGTTTGGATTGATGCCGTGAATGGTCTCTTTCGCCGATTCGGCTTTTGAACGGCCCACGTCCGCGTCAGTGTGAAGAATCTGCCGCTGCAAATTAGAATAATCCACCGTGTCGAAATCCAGCACGCCGATTTTGCCGATGCCGGCGGCGGCGAGATACATCGCGATGGGCGAACTCAATCCGCCCGCGCCGATGCTCAAGACGCTGGTGGCTTTGATTTTTTTCTGCCCGGCCAAACCGACCTCCGGCAAAATCAAATGCCGCGAGTAGCGACGGATTTCTTCATTGTTCAGTTCCATAAATTCAATTCAAAGGGAGAGCATAATAGTTCAGTTGCGGGGGAAATCAAGTTGGGAGGTAAAAGCCAATGAGACCAGGGTGAAAAGCAAGCTTCGATCTTTCCGGCATCCAACGCCGCTCGACAAAACATTTTCCCCGCGCCAGACTGCCGCATGGAAATGGCTTCAAGTTCGCCGCTCGACTCGCTGTGGACGGAATACGGCCGCGTCTTCCAGTCGTGGGATGACCACACGCTGGCGCGCTGGCTGGCGCAGACGCTTGGCCAGATCGAGGGCCGCGCGTGGCGGCTGTCGCATCCGCTCGTCGGCACCTACCGGCTGGCGGCGCAGGTAGCGCACAACCGGCAGATCTGGTTCAAACGCCTCGCCACTGCGCCCGCCGGCTATGCGGAATCACCCTGTTGTCGCGCGCCGCTTCTGCCGCTGCTCACGCGCGATGCCCGCGCCGAGGGGCTGATCTGCCAGCATTGCAACGAAATCCTCATTCCGTTTGACGAACTGTCCGCCGAACTCCGCGCGCTCATCGAGCCGTGGGCGAAAAATTACGAACCCGTCCACGCCGTCGCGCATTGGGACGACCGCCAGCGCAAACGCGCGGGCAATTATGACGCCGCATTTGAAAACGCCGCGCAGGAGGCGGAGAAACTGCTCGCCTTCGCCGGCCGGGAAATCGCGCCGAAATTTCTGGATGCCTACGCCGCGATCATCTGGGAAGATCAGGACGAATGCCTTGAAGTTCGCCCCGAAGACGTGCGTTTTTGAAACGAAATGAAGCGGCTTTTGAAATGGTTTTTCGGCTTGGTGCTGCTGGCCGTCATGCTGGCGGTGGTTTTGCTTTTATGCCGGGATGCGATTTTCCGCGTCATTGTTGAAAACCGCATTCGTGCGCAGACGGGCATGGACGCGGAGATCGGAAAATTTCACGTCGGCCTGTTGGAACCGGTGGTTACGATTAAAAATTTCAAGCTCTACAACCCGCCGGATTTTGGCGGCACGCCGTTTCTGGACATCCCGGAAATCCACGTTGAATACGACCGGGACGCATTGAAGCACAATGAAATTCATCTCACCCTCGTCCGCTTCAACCTCGGCGAACTCGACATCGTCAAAAACGAGGCGGGCCGGACCAATCTCTTTTCACTCGGCGTCACCTTGCCGGCGAAAGGCGCCACGGGCGGCGGCAAGGAACTGGAAGAATTCAAGCGGCGGACGGGCCTGGATTTCCAGGGCATTGACGTGCTGAACGTCTCCGTCGGATCCGCCAAATTCATTGATCTTAAAAATCCGGGCAACGACCGCGAACAGAAAATCGGCATTGATAACCTCGTGATGAAAAACATCAAAACGCCGGCCGATCTCGCCGGACTGGGCGTGTTGGTTGCATTGCGCAGCGGGGATTTTTTCACAGAAGTTTTCGGTTCTGATTTCAAAATGAAATAGACGGAGTATGAACGGCCCGTTCGCGCTCCCGCTTTTGACTTCGCCGGCAATTCGTTTAACTTGGCTGCCATGAATTTGACGGAACAGATGACGCAACTGGCCAGGCGGGCCAAGGCCGCGTCGCGCGAACTTGCCCGGCTGACCACGGCGGAAAAAAACGCCTGCCTGCTCGCGATGGCGACCGCGCTGGAACAAAACGCCGATGCCCTCAAAAAAGCCAACGGGCTTGACATGGAATTCGGCGCGAAACACGGCTTGTCTTCGGCGATGCTTGACCGGCTCCAACTCGACGACAAAAGAATTTCTGCAATGGCCAAGGGTTTGCGTGAAGTCGCCGCGCTGCCCGATCCGGTCGGAAAAATTTTGGATGAACGAATTCGCCCGAACGGATTGAAGCTGCAAAAAATTTCCACGCCCATCGGTGTCGTCGTCATCATCTACGAATCGCGCCCGAACGTGACGGCGGACGCGGCGAGCCTGTGTTTCAAATCCGGCAACGCCACGATTCTGCGCGGCGGCAAGGAGGCGCTGAATTCCAATCAAATCATCGCGCAGACGATGATTGACGCCGGTAGGATGGCGCATAAAGATTTTCCCGAACACGCGATTCAAGTTGTGCCCACGGCTGACCGCGAGGCGATTCCCCTCCTGCTTTCACTCACGCAATACGTTGATCTGTGCATGCCGCGCGGTGGCGAAAGCCTTATCCGCGCCGTGGCCGGGTGTTCAAAAGTTCCCGTCATCAAACATTACAAAGGCGTCTGCCACGTTTTTGTGGACGCCGACGCGGATTTGAAAATGGCGGAAGACATCGCGCTGAATGCAAAAGTCCAGCGCCCCGCCGTTTGCAACGCAATGGAGACTTTGCTCGTGGATAAAAAGGTCGCGAACGAATTTCTCCCGCAAATTTCACAGAAGCTCGTCGAGAAAAAAGTAAAACTGTTCACGGATGACGCGACGCGCGAAATTTTGAAACCTGCAATCTTCAACGTTCAGCCTGCAACGGAACAGAATTATTTCACCGAATACAACGATTACATCTTGAACGTCCGCGTCGTGGACGGCGTGCAAGCCGCGATTGATCATATCAATTTTTACGGCTCGGCGCATTCGGACAGCATCGTCACGAAGAACGAAGCGCACGCGAAGCAATTTCTGAACGAAGTGGATTCGGCGACGGTTTATTGGAACGCTTCGACGCGCTTCACGGACGGCGGCGAATTCGGCATGGGCGCGGAAATCGGCATCAGCACCGACAAAATCGGCGCGCGCGGCCCGATGGGCCTGGATGAATTGACGAGCTACAAATGGCTCGGCTTTGGTGACGGACAAATTCGCGGCTGATTTTAATCGCGGATAAACGCCAATGAACACGGCTGTTTGCCAGCCAGGACACCAAGGTTCAAAACATCGCGTTCCGCAAAGTGATGGTTCGGCGTGAGGGATCGCGAAGAAAGCCCGCCAAACTCCCGCCGCTCAATTCTCCCGCCGCGCCACGCTGTCGCGCTGCACCCATTCGGGATTCGCATCGGGAAAATCGAGGTTGTAATTTAACCCGCGGCTTTCAGGACGCTGCAACGCGCATTGCACAATGAGTTCCGCCACCGTCGCGATGTTGCGCAGTTCCAGCAGATCCGCCGTGACGATGAAATTCCAATAGTAGTCGTGGATTTCCTCCTGCAAATTCGCGAGCCGTTTCTGCGCGCGTTGCAGCCGCTTGCTCGTCCGCACGATGCCGACATAATCCCACATGAGCCGCCGGATTTCGTCCCAGTTGTGCGAGACCACGACGAGTTCATCCGCATTCGTCGCCTCGCCGGACTGCCACAGCGGGATTTTCAAATCCAATTTCGTCGGCGGGTGGGCCAGGATTTTTCCCGCCGCGCGATGCGCGCAGACCATCGCCTCCAAAAGCGAATTGCTCGCCAGCCGGTTCGCGCCATGCAAACCCGTGCAGGAAACTTCGCCGACGGCATACAGTCCCGCGATGTCCGTCTCGCCGTCCACGTTTGTCGCCACGCCGCCGCATTGGTAATGCGCCGCCGGCACGACCGGGATCGGTTCTTTCGTGATGTCAATGCCGTGGCCGAGGCACGTTTGATAAATGTTCGGGAACCGCTCAATGATGAATTTTGCCGGCTGATGCGTGATGTCCAGCAGCACATGATCCGCGCCGGATTTTTTCATCTCGCTGTCAATCGCGCGCGCCACGATGTCGCGCGGCGCGAGCGATTGCAACGGATGATAGCCGGCCATGAATTCGCGTCCGTCCAGTGATTTCAGCACGCCGCCCTCGCCGCGCACGGCTTCGCTGATGAGAAACGATTTCGCCTTCGGATGATACAGGCACGTTGGATGAAACTGGACGAATTCCATGTCGGCAATCGCCGCGCCCGCGCGGAACGCCATCGCCACGCCGTCGCCCGTCGCGATGTCGGGATTCGTCGTGTAGAGATAAACCTTGCCGCAGCCGCCCGTCGCCAGCAGCGTCACCGGCGCGGTGAACGTCGCCACGCGATTGGAATTTTTGTCAAAAACATAAGCGCCAAGGCAGCGGTTCTCGCCCACATAGCCGAGCTTCTGGCTCGTGATCAAATCAATCGCGATGTGGTTTTCAAAAATCGTGATGTTCGGTTGCGCCGCGACCGCCGCCAGCAGCGCGCGCTCGATCTCCCGCCCCGTCACGTCTTTCGCGTGTAAAATGCGGCGCATGGAGTGTCCGCCCTCCCGGCCCAGATCAAGCTCCCGGCCGCCGTCTTCGTTCGGCGCGTCGCGTTCGGAAAATTTCATGCCCAGTTCAATCAACTCCTGAATCCGCGCCGGCCCTTCCTCGACAATCGTGCGCACGACGTTTTCCTTGCACAATCCCGCGCCCGCTTCGAGCGTGTCGCGCACGTGCAACTCAAACGAATCCTCCTTGCTCGTCACCGACGCGATGCCGCCCTGCGCGTAATTCGTGTTCGACTCCGCGCGATTTTTTTTCGTGACGATGGCCACGCGCCCGCGCGGCGCGGCCTTCAACGCAAACGAAAGTCCCGCAATACCGCTGCCGAGAATGAGAAAATCAAATTGCTTCATTTTTATTTGCCACAGAGTCACAGAGTCGCAGAGAAAATCAAAACTCTGTGTCTCTGTGCCTCTGTGGCTAATTACAATTTCGCATTATCAATCAACCGTGTTTTGCCGATAAAAACAGCGAGCGCGATTTGTGTTCCGCGCGTGACGTTTTTTACCGGCGACAAATTTTCCGGCTCGAAAAATTCGACGTAATCCAATTTCGCGTCCGGCTCGCGTTCAATCAGCATTTTCAAATTGGCCTTCAATTTTGTCGCGGAAACGGTTTTCGATTTTTGCACGGCGGCTTGCGCGGTTTGAATCGCGCGCCACAAAATGGTCGCCTGTTGTCGCAAATCGCCGGTGAGATATTTGTTGCGCGAACTCATCGCCAAACCGTCCGCTTCGCGGCGCGTCGGCGCGACGATGATTTGCACGGGAAAATTCAAATCCGCGACCATGCGTTTGATGATGGCCGCCTGCTGAAAATCTTTCTGCCCAAAAAACGCCACGTCCGGCAGCACAAGGTTGAACAATTTGGCCACAATCGTCGTCACGCCGCGAAAATGCGCCGGACGCGACGCGCCTTCCAGCGTCCGCGACAAATTTTCTTCGACGACGTAAGTGCTAAATGATTTCCGATTTTGCCGGCCCGGATACATTTCCGTGTCATTCGGTGTAAAAACCAAATCCACGTTTTCGGCGCGACATAATTTCAAATCGCGCTGCAAATCGCGCGGGTATTTGGACAAATCCTCCTTCGGCCCAAACTGCGTCGGGTTCACATAAATGCTCACAACGACTTTGCCGTCTTTGCCGGCATGCCGGCGCGCCTCGCGAACCAAACTCAAATGGCCGGCGTGCAGATAACCCATCGTCGGCACGAAGCCGATTTTGGTTCCGGCGCGTTTCCAGCGCAGCGCCAGTTTCTGCACGGCGGCGGCGGTTGAGACAATTCGCATGGCCTTGGTTTAATCGAATTCCGCCGTCATTTCACGCAATAAAAAATGCCGCACTGGAAATTCCAGCGCGGCGTTTGTCCCCCACCCACAAATCACTCAAGCCTTGGCATACAGATGCGTGTGCTTGCTGCACGACTCGTTGGTCGGCGCATCCGGCACGAGATTATTCGGCGTCACGATATTATTCGCCAGCATCCACGCTTCGACTTCGTCGCCGCTGATGTCGGCGAGCATCTTGCCGTCAATCTCGACGCACGGGCTTAACATCTGGCCGCTTTTCTCAACCATTTCCTGGCGCTGGGCCGGATCGTTGATGATGTCGCGGTCTTCGTATGGCAGGTCATATTTCTTGAGGATGGCGCGGACGCCATTGCTCCAGCCGCAGGTCGGTTTCAAATAGGCGACGATTTTCGGTTTGCTCATAATTTTGTAAAAGTCGTTTTACGATGCCAACATAGTGCCACAGACGGGAACGAAGGGCAAATTTTTTAGCGGTTGATGAAATACGAATTGCCCCCCCAATCTGCGCTTAGGCCGTGGTTGCAATCTTCTTTCGCTGCGCCATCACTTTTGCCGATGGCTTGAAGTTGGCGATGAATTCGCGGTAGTAGTCGGCAAACGTCCCGGCGGCGAGATGCGCGCGGGCGTCGGCCATGGTTTGCAGATACATGTGCGTGTTATGCACGCTCAACATCCGCAGGCCGAGGATTTCATTCACGTTCAGCAAATGCCGGAGATAGGCGCGCGTAAAATTTTTACAGGCATAACAGGTGCAGCCTTCCTCAATGGGCGTGAAGTCCGCCTTGAACTGGCCGCCTTTGATGCCGATGGCGCCGCGCCGCGTGTAGGCCGTGCCATTGCGGGCGACGCGCGTGGGCAGCACGCAGTCGAACATGTCCACGCCGCGCGCGATGAGTTCGAGCATCTGAGCGGGCGTGCCGAGTCCCATCGCATAACGCGCCTTGTTCGCCGGCAGATGTGGAACCGTAAATTCAATCGCCTGCAACATCTCCGGTTCCGGTTCGCCGACGCTCACGCCGCCGATGGCGTAGCCGTCGAAATCCATCGGCACAATCGCCTTGGCGCATTCCTCGCGCAACGCGGCGTTGTTGCCGCCTTGGACGATGCCGAAAACTTTTTGTCCTTCCGCTCGCGGCTGTTCGCGGCATTCGCGCGCCCAGCGGATGGTGCGCTCCACGGCGTGGCGCTGCTCTTTCGCCGGCGCGTCGTGCGGCGGGCATTCGTCAAAGCACATCGCAATGTCCGAGCCGAGCACGCGCTGGATTTCCATGGATTCCTTTGGTCCGATAAAAAGCATCGAGCCGTCGAGGTGTGAACGAAATTCCACGCCGTGTTCTTTCACCTTTCGGATTTTCGCAAGACTGAAAACTTGGAAGCCGCCGCTGTCGGTGAGAATTGGCATCGGCCAGTTCATGAAATTGTGCAAACCGCCGGCCGCCGTGATGATTTCCAGTCCGGGGCGGATGTTCAAATGATAGGTGTTGCCAAGAATGATCTGCGTGCCGCACTCGACGAGTTCGCGCGGGTCCATCGCCTTGACGCTGGCCTGCGTGCCGACGGGCATATAGACGGGCGTCTCCACGACGCCGTGCGCGGTGGTCAATTTGCCGAGGCGCGCTTTGGTGTGCGGGTCGGTTTTGAGGAGTTCAAACATTGGGTGAATTTTATGGTGCAGCGATGTTCCGGCAGGCGTTGCAAATTTCAAAAATGAAAAGCGGCGTTTTGCCAAGGCACCGCTGCCGTTATTGGTCAAGCTCCGCAAACGAAACATCCACCAATAAATCGGCGGCGATTTTTTCCAAATCTTTTTTCAGCGCGGCCAAATCGCAGGGTTCGGGCAGTTGCAATCGCGCCTGCGCTTTGAACAAATCTTCGCCGCTCATCGGCGCGCTGACGATTTCGCTGGTAAATTCCTCGACGTTCACACCGGCGCGGGCGAGCGCGGAAGAAATGTCGCGGACAATTCCCGGCCGGTCGTGGCCGATGATTTCGAGCGAGGTCAGTCTTCCGGAATTTTTATCGGCAGGTTTCGCGTCGTCACGCACGATGATTTGCAGTCCGCCGGCTTGAAGTTTTTGGAGGGCGTCCAGCAGCGCGGATTTTTTCTCCGCCGAAATTTCGAGGCGCAGGATGCCCGCAAATTCCCCGCCGAGCCGGCAGAAGCGGCTTTCCAGCCAGTTGCCGTCGTGTTTAGCCACGGCGCGCGCGATGGCTTCCACCAAACCCGTGTGGTCGGGGCTGATGACGGTCATGACAAGAGGAATTGGCATAAGAAAAAATCGTTTAAGTTAAGAATCTTCCTCGTCGTCGTCCTCGTTCTCGTCCTCGAATCGCGAGAACGAGGACGACGAGGAGGATTTATTTACGCCTGACTGGTGATCTGCCGCCAATCCACGCCTTGTTTGCCGGCGTAGATGGCGAAGGCTTTTTCGTTCTGGATCAGCACGACGCGCACGACGCTGGAATCATCGGCGCGGCCCAGATCCAGGAGGCTGTCGGGAATGATTCCATTTTTCTTGTGCGCGTAAATCAGGGCAAACACGGCCTGCGCCACGGCGATAAAGGGCAAATCCTTGTAGGCTCCCTCGGTGGCGTCCTCGACGGCGTCGGCGAGAAATTCAAGCTGGTTCACGAGGTGCGGAAATTTCGGCGCGTTGATCTGCGTGAACTCCAGCTTCCACTGGGGCAGATGCCGCAGAACTTGTTCGGCGAGGGACGGCGTGATGGCGGCGGCGCCGCCGTTGACGAAGTTGGCAATTTCAGGCATGTCGGCAATTTAGTGAAAGCCGCGCCCGCGCAAAAGGGAAATTTACCGGCAATTCCCGCCAACGGCTGGAAATAAAATGTCGCCGTTTTCGCCGCGGCCCGAAAAAATTCGAGGACGAGGGCGAGAACGACGACGAGGAGGAGAAGCGGCCGTCTGTTTCAGCCGAACGCTTACAGCTTGTAATACTCCTCCCAGCCGGGGCGCGGCGTCACGCCGGCGAGCAGTTCGTTGGCGGCCTTGTTATTGGTGATCTGCTTGGTATTCCTGTCGAAGATCAGCTTCGTGTTGAACCGCTGGGCCATGACGCCGAGCACCAGCACCTGGCTCAACGGCCCGGCGACGGCAAACGCTGAACGGCATTTTTCCTCGCCCCGGCACGCGAGCAGGAAGTTTTTCCAATGATTCGACGGACTCTTCGGCACGAACGGCAGCTTGGAAGCCATTTCTTCGGCCTTCGATTTCGGGATGATTGACAACGTGGAGCCGTGTGTGCCGCCTTTGAACGTCAATCCTTCGCCGTAAATTACCTTGCCGGGCGGCAAGGTCTTGCCGACGTTGCCACCCGTGGGCGGCGGAATGTTCGGGTCCACCACGGACCCGCCGAAATCTGCCGGCAGCGGCGGCAGATTTTTCACGCCGTCATACCACGTCAATTCCACCGGCGGCATCGTGCCGCGCGCCGGGAAATTGAACCGCAGCGTCGAGGCTTGCGGAAAAATCCATTGGTTCCAGCCGTCAAGTTTTACGGCGTCAATTTCCTCCGGCAGGCCCAGGTCCAGAAATTCGTGCGCGGTGTCGAAAATGTGCGCGCCCCAGTCGCCGAGCGCGCCGTTGCCGAAATCATACCACGAGCGCCAGTCGCCGTCGGTGTAGCCCTTGTTGTATTCGTGAAATTTCGCGATGGTCAGCCAGGTTTCCCAGTCGAGCGTTCCCGGAATCGGCTGCTTGGGCAAAAGTCCGTCCGCTTTCATGCCGTGCCAGCGGCGCGCGCCGTTCATGAAGGCGGTGATCTTGGTGACGTTCTTGATGATGCCCGCCTCGGTCCAGGCTTTGAATTGAAAATAATTCGCCTCCGAATGGCCTTGGTTGCCCATCTGCGCGGCCACCTTGTATTTTTTCTCGGCCTGCATCATCAGTTCGATTTCCCGGAAGCTGTGGCCCATTGGTTTTTCGCAATAGACGTGTTTGCCCAGCGACATCGCCAGCATCGCGACCGGGAAATGTGAAAAATCAGGAATCCCCACGCTCACCGCTTCAATTTGATTTCCCATCTTGTCGAACATCTGCCGGAAATCCTGGAAGCGCGGCACGTTGGGATACATTTTCAAGATCGCCCGCGTATGCGGCGCGCCCATGTCCGTGTCGCACAATGCGACGATGTTGACCATGCCCGTATCGCGGAAGGCCCTCACATCATCCGCGCCGCGATTGCCGATGCCGACGCACGCGAGGTTGATCTTGCCGGTGGTCGGCGCGCCCATCAGCAAGCGCGGCGCAAAAACGGAGGCCGCGCCGGTCGCCAAAACGCCTTTGAGGAATGACCGGCGCCGCATCTGCGCAGCGGCCAGGTTTGAGATTTTTTTTGTTTTCATATTATTTTTGTTTGAAAAATTAAATTGTCAGTTTCAGTTCGCCGGCAGTTCGCGGAGCTTCACGTTTTGGAAGGAAACCGGGCTGCCGTGTTCCTGCAAAAGAACATGGCCGTTCGCCCATTCGCCGAAATCGGGAATGTTCTTGAACTTGCTCTTTTCCACGGCGTCGCGGAACGCCGCCGAATCGCGCTCGCACTCCAATGTCATCTTGCCGTTCAGCCAGAACTCGACGTGCTGGCCTTGCGACACGATTCGCGCATGGCTCCAGTCGCCGATGGGCATGACCTTTTTGTCCTTGGCCGCCGGAATCAAATCGTAAAGCGAACCAATCGTGCGGTCGCCGTTGCGGCCCAGTTTCGCGTCGGGATGATGCTGGTCATCCAGAATTTGAAATTCCATCCCGATGGCCGAGCCTTTGCCCGTCGGCTGGCCGGTCACCTTGTCAATCGGCGAAATGTTTGGCTGCACAAAAATTTTGATGCCGCTGTTGCAGCCATACGAGGTCTTGAAATCCGCCGTCAGTTCAAAATTGGAATAAACGTCCTCGCTGATGATGTCGCCGCCGGCGCTTGATTCGGCGGTGGCGTCGGACAAGCCCGAATCAACCGTCAACACGCCGTCGGCCATGTGCCAGCTTTTCGCGGGAAAATTTTCCGATTTCGGGCTGCGCCAGCCGGTCGTGGTTTTGCCGTCCCAAAGCAATTTCCAGCCGTCCGCTTTTTCCTGTTCGGTCAGCGTGTTAGGCGCCGCGGCGGGCGTCGGCGGCAGTTCGTGAATGCGGATGTTGCGGAAGGAAACTTTCAGCCCGGCTTTTTTAGCGTCATTGCCGATGCCGTGAACTTGCAATCCGATCACGCCGTCCGGCGTCACCGTATCGGTGATTTCCGACCGGGCCACGCCGTTCAGCCAGGTCTTGATCGAAGCGCCGTCCGCGACAATGCGGAGCTGGTTCCATTTGCCATTTTTGCTGACCGTGCGACCTTGCTCGGAAAACGCCATGCCTTGCGGGCCTTTTTCCCCGTCGGGTGGCAGCAGCCAGCCGCGCCGCGCCTCGTCATAAATGCCCGCCGTCCACATGCGCCCGCGCGCCGCGTCCATGTCAATTTCACATTGATAACCGTGGATGCGATCCGGCGGAAATTTGTAAGTTTTGCCGCCGATCACCGTCGTGGTCGAGCCGGGATAAACTTCGCTGCGGAACATTACGCCGGAGTTGAGCAGCGGATCGCACTTGTATTCCAGTTCCAACTCGAAATTGCCATAGCGTTGTTTCGTGCAAAGAAAACTGTTGCCCGTGCCGGCCACCGCTTCACCCGTCAGCACGCCGTCCTCAACCGTGTATTTGGCCTTGCCGCTGTGCTCGGCCCAGCCGTCCAGATTTTTGCCGTTGAACAGGCTCACCCAGCCGTCCTGCGCCCGTGCCGGCGCGGCCGAAAATCCAGCGATGAGGACGCCGGCCGTGAGCATTTGAATGGAAGTTAAAAACCGGCCGGTCCGGCGGTGCGGTTTTGATGGCGGTGTCGTTTTCATAAATAATGTCAGTGCGATGTCCGTTGGTTGTGCTTCATTTCGGGATTTCAACGATGCTGAAATGAAGCCGGAAAATAGTCAACCCATACTGGATGGATTCTCCACCCGCCGCTTGTATCCCGCCGTCAATTTTGTGTATTTTACCCGCATGAATCCCGACAAGTTCCGACAAGATTTTCTCCGGCAACTGGACGCCGTTCAGCCGCTCCAGCAACTGTTTGACCTGCTGCCGGACGTGACGTTTTTTATGAAAGACCGGCGCGGACGTTTTATCATGCGCAACCGGCATGGCTGCGAATACTGCCGGGTCGCGTCCGAACGCGAACTCATCGGCAAGACCGACCACGATTTTCATCCGAAAAACCGGGCCGACATGTATGTCAAAGGCGACCAGAAAGTCATGCGAACCGGCGTGCCCATCATCAACGCCATCGAGCCGGCGCCGGAAGAGGATGGTTCCGACCGGCTGATAATATGCAGCAAAGTTCCGGTCAGAAACCGGCAGGGGCGCATCATCGGCATCGCCGGAGTTCATCGCGAAGTGGAAGGTTTTCGGGCGACGCCAAAATCCTACGGACGGCTTTCCGAGGCCGTGCAACATCTGCATAACCATTACGCCAAGCCATTGACCACGCGCCAGCTCGCCACGATGGTCGGCGTTTCCTGCAGCCAGTTTGCCCGGCGGTTTCACAAGTTGTTTAATGCGACCTTGCGGCAATATCTGCTGCGCATCCGTGTCCGGGCCGCCTGCCGGCTGCTGGCGCAGAGCGGCCAGAGCATCACGGAAATCGCGATGGAAGTCGGGTTCTATGACCACGCGCATTTTTCCCGGACGTTTTCCCGGCTGATGGGCATCGCCCCGCTCGCCTATCGCAAACAACATCAATCCGATTGATCGGCTCAGGACGCGGTTAAAAAAGAATTCGCGGTTCCTACTCGTCCTCGTTCTCCTCCTCGAAATTTTGGCAAAACCGAGGACGAGGACGAGAATGAGGACGAGGACGATTGCGACTCGCGCTCTTTTCAAAGACGTTCCTTGAACAACCCGCAAAACCGGCTTTCACTGCGGCGGGGCAACTGCTAATTAACTCCGTATGCAAGATTTAATTGCCAAAGCCGCGACGCTCCTGGAGGCGCTGCCCTACATCCAGAAATTCAGCGGCGAAACCTTCGTCGTGAAATACGGCGGCAGTTTCATGGACTCGCCCGATGCCGCCGTCCGCACCGGCGTCGCGCGCGACATCGTTTTTCTTGAGGCGGTGGAGATCAACCCCGTCGTCGTTCACGGCGGCGGCAAAGCCATCACCCGCGCGATGGAAAAAGCCGGCTTGAAGGCGAATTTTATCCAAGGCCAGCGCGTCACCGACGAAGCCACGGTAAAAATCGTGGACGACGTTTTGTCCCGCGAAATCAATCCCGAAGTCGTCAAGACCATCAACGAACTCGGCGGGCAGGCCGTGGGTTTTGCCGGGCCGGACATTTTCAAATGCCGGAAACTCTGGCTCGACGACAAAGAAAATCCCGGCCGGAAAATTGACATCGGCTACGTCGGCGAAGTCATTGAAGTGAATGTCGCGCCGTTGAAAGAATCCATTTGGTGCGGCCACACGCCCGTCATCAGCCCGACCGCGCGCGGCGAAGACGGAAAAATTTACAACTGCAACGCCGATGTCGCCGCCGCCATGTGCGCCATCGCGCTCAACGCGAAACGGCTCGTGTTCATGTCCGACGTGCCCGGCCTAATGCGCGATCCGAAGGATGTTGCCACCGTCATCGCCCATCTGCAAACCGGCGAAGTTCCCGCGCTCAAGACCGCCGGCATCATTGACAAAGGCATGATTCCAAAGGTGGACAGCGCGGTGAACGCCATCAAATCTGGCGTGGAAAAAGTTTCCTTCGTGGACGGCCGCGTGCCGCACGCCGTCATGCTGGAGATCTTCACCGACAAAGGCGTCGGCACGGAAGTCGTGCTGTAAAAGGAAAGCGGCTTGCGCCTTTTCAACGATTTGGAACACTGGTAAAACTTCGTCATCCATTTATGAAAACGACCAAAGCACTCACGTCCGAACGCATCATGCAATTAAGCTGGGGCTACGCGCCGCCGCTGATCCTGGAAGCCGCCGTCAAACATCGCGTGTTTGACCTGCTCGATTCGTCCCCCAAAACCGTAAAACAGCTTGCCGCGAAATCCGGCGCTTCCGAGCGCGGCCTCGCCGCGATCTGCAACGCGCTCGTCGGCCTGCAATTTTTGGCGCGCACCGGCAATCGTTACCAGCTGACGCCCGAAAGCGCGGCGTTTCTGGTTGCCGGCAAACCGGCGTATCAAGGCGCGTTTTTCAAGCACGTTTCCCGGCAGTTGATGCCGAACTGGCTTGGCTTGGATAAAATTGTTCAAACCGGCCGGCCGGCGGCGCGGTTCAACGACAAAGGCGCGGGCGTGAAATTTTTCGCCGAATTTGTCGAGGCGATTTTCCCCTTGAGTTATGCGGCGGCCAGAACTTTGGGCGAACACTTGAAAATTTCCAAAACGAAAACTCCCGTCAACGTGCTGGACATCGCCGCCGGTTCCGGCGTCTGGGGCGTTGCTTTGGCGGAACAATCCAAACACGTCCATGTTTCGGCGGTGGACTGGCCGGAAGTTTTAACCATCACCAAAAAAGTGGCCGCCCGGCACGGGGTCGCCGCCCGGCTGGAAAAAATTCCCGGTGATTTGCTGAAGGTGAATTACGGGAAAAACCACCAAATCGCCACGCTCGGCCACATCTTGCACAGCGAGGGCGCGGAACGCAGCCGCACGTTGTTGAAAAAAGTGTTCGCTGCGCTCGCGCCCGGCGGCACCATCGCCATCATGGAATTTCTCGTCAACGACCGGCGCACCGCGCCGCCGGTCTCGCTGCTGTTCGCCGTGAACATGCTGGTGAACACCGAGGCGGGCGACACGTTCAGCTTTGAAGAAATCAGCCGCTGGCTGCGCGCCGCCGGCTTTGTGAAACCGCGTTTGCTCAATGTGCCGGCCGTCTCGCCGTTGATTCTCGCCACGAAACCAAATCGCTGAACCGAAACGGGCGCGGGCAGGCCAGCCTGCCAACGCGAAAATAATTTTGTGTTCTTTGCGTTCTTTTGCGGCTAAAACAATCCGCTGATGAAAGAAATTTTTTCACCGCCGCCGCTCGTTCACAACCAGTTCGAGTCGGTGCGGGAATTGTTCAACAAAAACGTCGTGCCCAGTTATGGCCGGTTTGATCTCGCCTTGAGCCACGGCGCGGGCAGCTACGTTTTTAATGTCGGGGGCCAGCGTTATCTTGATCTCGGCAGCGGCATTGCCGTGAACTGCCTCGGCCACGCGCATCCGGCCATAATCGCCGCCCTCGTGGAGCAGTCGAAAAAACTGATTCACGTCTCGAACCTGTATTTCACCGAGCCGCAAGGCCGGCTGGCCGCCGAACTTGTTCAGCGCATCGGCGCGGGAAAAGTTTTCTTCTGCAACAGCGGCGCGGAGGCCAACGAAGGATTGTTCAAGCTCGCGCGGAAATTCGGCCACGACGAAGGCCGGTTTGAGATTTTGACGGCGACGAATTCTTTTCACGGGCGGACGCTCGCCGGCATCGCCGCGACCGGCCAGGACAAAGTGAAAAAAGGTTTCGAGCCGATGACGCCCGGTTTCCGGCACATTCCTTACAACGATTTGGAAGCCGCGCGGAACGCGATTTCGCCCGCAACCGCCGCCATCTTGATTGAAGGCGTGCAAGGCGAAGGCGGCGTCACGCCCGCCACGCCGGAATATCTGCTTGGTCTGCGCGCGTTGTGCGACGAGAAAAAACTGCTGTTGCTCATGGATGGAATCCAAGACGGCCATTATCGCACGGGCAAGTTCCAGAGTTTTCAGCGGATTCTCGAAGGCCGACAAAGTGCTGCCGGCGTCTCGCCGGCAGATCAAACTAATCTGTCCCGCCCGCAAGCTGCAGGCGGCACCTTTCTGCCCGACGGCCTTGCGATGGCCAAGTCGCTCGGCGGCGGCTTTCCCATCGGCGCGTTCTGGGTGCGCGCGCCGTATGCGGATTTGTTAAGCGCCGGCACGCACGGCACGACTTACGGCGGCACGCCGCTCGCGTGCGCCGTGGCGCTGGCAATTCTTGAAGTCATTGACAAGGAAAACCTCGCGGAACGGGCGCGCAAACTGGGCGACTGGTTGAAATCGGAAATTGAACGGCTGGCGAAAACGTATCCCACCGTCGTGAAATCCGCGCGCGGGCTTGGCTTCATGCTTGGCATCGAACTGGCGGAAAAAAAACCCGCGTTCGCCGCGAGCGACAAATCACCGGCGGTTCAATTTGTCAACCGGCTGCACGCGGCGGGCGTGATGACGGTGCCGGCGGGCAATCAAATCGTCCGGCTGCTGCCGCCGCTGAACTTGAAACCGCAGGAAGCGGGCGAGGGCATTTCCAAAATCGAGGAGGTCGTCCAATCGCTGGCCTGAGCGGCGGAATTTTTGCATGTCATCGCGCCTTTACTCTCTGGTTGGCTGGCTGATTCTGCTCGGATTTGCCGGCTTGACCGGCTGCAAGACTGATGACGAGGCGCACTTCGGCCACATGGCTTCGGTGATCATTTCCGGCCATGACCGGACGGAAATCCTTCGGGCGGCGGCGGCAGTTTTCAAGGCGAACGGCTATCACGAAACCGATGAACTGACCTTCGACCAGCCCGGCACGGCCTGGGAGACGGCGAATTATGGCGGTTGGTCGTCCGACAAGGTCGGCGTCCGCATCCGGCTCGCCCTCGTGTCCGAGGAGTTTGGCCAGCATAAACTCGGCGGCGACGCGTATGTCGTCGAAGGCTACGGCGATCCGGGCATGGAGGTGGAGCAGACCTACTGGTTTGCCAAACGAACCGAGTGCAAAAAAATGCTGGATGAAATCAAAGCCTCGCTCGCGAAAACGGCGAACCCGGTTGGCGCAAATGCCCCCTCAACACCATGACGCCCGAAGCCCTGCGCCAGCTTGCCGCCATTGATCCCGTGATGGAACGGTTGATCCGCGAAATTGGCCCGTGCCGGCTGGCGCCGGAACTGCGGCGTTCACCCTTTCAATCGCTCGTCCAGGCGGTGGCTCATCAGCAGCTTCACGGGACGGCGGCCACCACCATTCTCACGCGGTTTAAGAAACTGTTTCCGGGCCGGCGCTTTCCGAAGCCACATGATTTGGCGATGGTGACGGATGAACAAATTCGCGCGTGCGGATTTTCCTTCGCCAAGATCAAAGCCATCCGCGACATCGCGGAGAAAACCTTGTCCGGCGTCGTGCCGAATTCGCGGGAGATTGTGAAATTGACCAACGCCGAAATCATCGAACGGCTGACGGAGGTGCGCGGCGTCGGACGCTGGACGGTGGAAATGCTGCTGATTTTCCAGCTTGGCCGGACGGATGTTCTGCCGGTGGATGATTTTGGCGTGCGCGCCGGTTTTCGGATCGCCTACAAAAAACGCGAAATGCCGACGCCCAAGGATTTGCTTAAATTCGGCGAACGGTGGCGGCCGCATTCCACGACCGCGGCATGGTATCTCTGGCGCGCGGCGGATGCGGCCAAGAAAATGAAATGACAAAAGAAGTGACGGCGCGATTCATTTTGGCTATAAAATTTTCTTTGGCCGAAAAATTCGAGACTGTTGAGACATGAAACATTTATTGTCATTGGAAAAACTGGCGGCGGGCGACATGGAAAAAATCCTGCGCGACGCCATCGTGTTCAAGCGCGAACGGCAGCGGGTGGACCGCAAGCCGCTGGCCGGTCAGACGTGGGCGCTGATTTTTTCCAAGTCATCCACGCGCACGCGGGTTTCTTTTGAAGTAGGCATCCGCGAGCTGGGCGGCAACGTGATGTTTCTCAACGCGAACGATATTCAGCTCGGACGCGGCGAGCCGATCAAAGACACGGCGCGCGTGCTGGGCCGCATGATTCACGGCGCGGTCATCCGCACCTACGCGCAAAGCGACGTGGAGGAATTCGCCGAATATGCCAAAATCCCCACGATCAACGCGCTGACGGACGACGAGCATCCGTGCCAGATTCTGACGGACGTTTTTACGTTCAAGGAAAAGCACGGGCTGATCACCGGCAAGGTCGTGACTTACATCGGCGACGGCGCGTGCAACGTGCCGGTGTCCTGGATTTTTGCGGCGGCGAAGCTCGGTTTTGAATTGAGGATCGCCGCGCCGAAAAAATTCCAGCCCTCCGCCGCGCTCCTGAAACGGGCGGGCGGAAAAATCCTCTGCACCGAAAGCCCCGAAAAAGCCGCGAAAGGCGCGGACTTGCTCTACACCGACGTGTGGGTCTCGATGGGCAAGGAGGCGGAATCCGCCGCGCGCATCAAGGCGTTGAAAAATTACCAGATCAACGCCGAATTGGTGAAGCTCGCCCGGCCGGACGCGCTTGTCATGCACTGCCTGCCCGCGTATCGCGGCAAGGAGATTGACGAAGAAACATTCGAGGCGAACGCCGATACGATTTTCACGCAGGCCGAAAACCGGCTGCATGTGCAGAAAGCGGTTTTGAACTGGGCGGTTTCGTGATTTGCCATGCGCCGCAAGCACGCCGGATATATTTTTCAATTCACGCTTTCCGACCATGAAGGCCGGCACATTCACGTCTTCAAAGATGACGATGAACTGGGCGTTTATGACCGCATGGACGGCCCGGTTCGCGGATTGGAAAAGGCGTGGAATAAAAATTTGCAAGCCGGCCTTGAAAAGTTTATCAAAGAACTGAATGAACGTGGATTTTTCCATTGATGAATTGCGCGCCGAACGGGTCTGGTATGACGTTTCGACGAAGAAGCTTTTCGTGCAGGCGAAAGATTTCGTCAACGGCATCCGATTCGCCGCGATTCCAGAAAAAGATTTTGAGTCCCAAAGTCCGGTGACCTCCTTTTCCATCGGGCACAAAGGCGCGACGGTGATTTGCCATCACAAAGACGGCGAGGAAACTTGGTTGCCGACGGATATGTGGCTGCCGGATGGATTTTCACCCGAAAGGTGAAATCTGTTTTGAAATTCTGGTTTCGGCGGTAATGGTTGACAGAAATCCACCGGTCTGCTTTCGTAAAACCGTGCCAATAAAGATTACAACGAAAACAATCGCACGCACCGTTGCGCATACACTTGAGGTCTAATATCTGTTCGGCGGCTATGCGCATATTCAGCTTCATCCTAATTTTGGCTCTGTTGAGCGGTTGCGAGCATCCTACAGGCAAATCGCCAGATTTTGGTGGTCAGCATCCGACTAAACTTACCGCACGGATAGCCGCCGCCGACAGCATCGTTGTCACGAGTTGTTTTGCACTGTTAGACAAAGAACACCGGGATATGAGGTTTGTTATCACGGGAGCGACAGTCAGGAAAATTGTCAGGGCTGTATCCGATGCCGGCCGGCTTCCGGAGCAAGTTAACAATATTCCATCTTGGAATCTGGAATTTTACCGAGGCACAAATAGTTTGGATTCTATTTCTTTTGAAAGACACATTTTTAATTATGGTGGTGAGCACTACGAGCAATACAGTGATGAATCGAAGGTGCTAGAGAATTTGGATGCTGAACTCACAGAGCGCGTTAAAAAATGACGAAGCCGCTGGAACCAACCACCGTGGCCGCTGCGATTGCAATCCAAGCCGCGAATCGGCAGTGGTTCAGCTTTCTACGTTGAAAACTGCCGCAGATATTTCACGGCGACTTTCAAATCCTTCGGCCACGGCGCGGTGATCTTCAGCATTTTGTTCGTGACCGGATGCGGCAGTTCCAATTCTTCCAAGTGCAGCGCGGAGCGGGCGATCAACGGGCGTTCCTCGCGGCCTTCCTTCAGGCGGAAATTCTTTTTGAGCCGCGAAAGCCAGAGTTTTTTGCCAAGATAAAGTTCGTCGCCGACAATCGGAAAACCGACATGTTTGAGATGAATGCGAATCTGATGCGGACGCTCCGTCAGCGGCTGGCAACGCAGCAGGCACCAGTCGGAAAACTGCTCCAGCACTTCAAAATCCGTGCGGGCTTTTTTGCCGTCGTCCGGGTTCACGCACATCTGGCCGGCTTTCAGCGGATGCGGCGCGATCCGGGAATCCACCGTGAAATTTTTATCCGGCGGGTTTCCCCACGCGAGGGCGACGTAATTTTTAACGGGCTTTTCCGCGCTGAACAAATCCGCCAACGCCATGAACGCCGGTTTGGTTTTAGCGAGGAGCAGCACGCCGGTCGTCTCGCAATCCAGCCGGTGCGCGTTGTTCAGATAAGCGAGGTTGCGCGCGTCCGCCCACGGTTTGCCGGCGGCGATGCCGTCATGCAGCAGCTTCATCAGGCTGGGCCGTTCGGCATTATCCGGGTCAGGCGTGGTGAGCAGGCCGCTTGGTTTGTCGAGCGCGAGGAGATGTTCGTCCTCGAACAGCGCAGGAATTTCCCAGAACTCGTGCGTGGCGGGTGACGACAGTTTGATGACCGCGCTCACGGCTGGGGCGCGGCGCCGGCATTCGCCGACTTGAACAGCGGCGTGTCGGTCAGTTCGCGGTTGGCCTCGGTCTGCAGCCAGAGGTTGAACGCCTCGCTCTGCCGCGAGCGGCGGATTTGCGTGGTGAACTGCGGCAGCGCGGCGTTTTTCTTCGCCTCATCCATTGGCAGCATCTGCTGGACGAACAGGACGAAGCCGCCTTCGCCGGTCGGGATGAACTTGCTGACGTGGCCGACTTCCGTGGTGAACGCCGCCTGCTTGAGCTGGTTGATGGTGGCGCGGTTTTCGAGGGCGGGAAGGTCGGACGTGCTCAAGGAAAACGGCGGCAGCACCACCGGCCGCTGGCCGGCGGCGATGGCGGCCTGCGCGAAAGTCTTGCCCGCCGCCATCTGCACGGTGAGCGCGTGATAATAATTGGTGCCGGCATGTTGCGCCAGGGCCACCGTCGCCTGGTCTTTGAAATCGGCGGTCACGCGGGAGCGGATTTGATCCAGCGCCGGAATCGTGCTGGGCAATTGTTGCGCGAGTGAAATGATGTAAATGCCGTCTGATGCGATGATCGGCCCGGCGAACGGCACGTCGGCGGTCAATTGGAAGGCCGCCTTGGTGAACGCCTGCGGGGTGTCCAATTCGGCCGGCCCGCCATTGGCCGGGAACGGAGCGGTGGTGTGAACCGTGAGGTTTTTTTGTTTGGCCAACGCGGTGAAATTCTCCGGCTTGACCGGCTCAAGGGCGAACAGCGCGGTGGCAAATTCATTCGCCGGTTGACGCGAATCCGCCAGCGCCCGGTTGCGGATCAGGATGTCCCGGATTTTCGCCTTGGCTTCCTCCGGCGTCTTGGCGTCGGCAAATTCACCCTGATGCTCCTGATAAACCGAGTCCACGTATTCCGCGAAATTGGTCTTTTCCCATTCCGCCTTGGACGCGGCCAGATAATTGGTGACGTTGTAGAAAACGTAGCTCACCGCCACGCGGTCCGGTTCGCGGTAGGCGGCCATGTTGTTCGTGTAAAACTGCGCGATGGCGGCGGGCGTGACGGAGGCCGCCGCCTGGGCGGCATAGTTCGACGCGGTGAAAAAAACCGCCTGCGCGGAAAATTCCCGGTATTCGCGGTCATAGAGCAGCCCGGCTTCCTGCGGCGTCACGAGCGCGCCGCCCAGCCCCAGCGTCTGGATCATCTGCTGGATGACCAGGTCGTCCCGCAGAAAATGCTGGAGATCCACCACGGTCAAATTTTCCGGGGCCAGCACTTGTTCGACGAATTTTTGCATCGGCACGCTTTCCCCGTTGCGGCCGACCGAGCGGAGAAATTCACTGGCTGCCGTGGCCAGCGCCTCTTCGCTGACGTGAATGTCCAGTTGGGCCGCCTTGCGGTTCAAGAGCAGCCGCTTGTAGGTTTCCCGGTCAAACGCGGCGTGATCCAGGCTGGCATCCTTGTCGGGCCACTGGCCGTAACGCGTCCAGTAGAAAATAAAAAACTCATTTCTCGCCGCCTGAAAATCCGCCTCCGTGACCGGCTGGCCATAAATCTTGCCACGACCGCCGCTGCCGCTGCCGCCGCCCGAAAGTCCCGGACCGGATCCCATGAAGACGACGAACGACAAAATGGTGATGGGGATGATGCTCCACCAAAGCAGGGTTGAATGTTTGCGAATTGTTCCAATCATAGTGAAAAATGAACGCGAAGCCTAGCTGGCCAAGGGGAACATGGCAAACGGAAACTGGGAGGAAAACGGGCCTGGGTTTTGGGATTTTATCGCCCCAATCCCCGTTCCAATCCCGCCAAAATCACAGAAGCCGGGCAGCCTCTTCTATTTAAGCCACTTGGCGGCATCCATTGCCGCGTAAGTGATGAGGATGTCCGCGCCCGCCCGCCGCATCGCCAGCAGGCTTTCCAACGTCACGGCGCGCTCGTCAATCCAGCCGTTGGCCGCCGCCGCCTTGATCATCGCATGTTCGCCGCTCACGGCATAGGCGGCGGTTGGCAGGCCGAACTCCGTTTTCACGCGGCGGATGATGTCCAAATATGCCAGCGCCGGTTTCACCATCACGATGTCCGCGCCTTCCTGAATGTCCAACGCCACTTCGCGCACCGCTTCATTCGCATTGGCCGCGTCCATCTGATAACTGCGGCGGTCGCCGAATTTCGGCGCGGATTCCGCCGCTTCGCGGAACGGGCCGTAAAATGCCGAGGCGAACTTGGCCGCATAGCTCATGATCGGCGTGTTAAAAAAACCTTCGTTGTCCAGTGCCACGCGAATGGCGCGGACGCGTCCGTCCATCATGTCGCTTGGCGCGACGATGTCCGCCCCCGCCTCGGCATGGCTGGCCGCCGTGCGCGCCAGCAGTTTCAACGTCGGGTCGTTCAAAATTTGGGGGAGCGCGCCCGCCCCGGGCGCAGTCGGACGCGCCGCGCGTTCGACGTTTCCGGTTCGCGAGGCGCGAACCGGTGCCGCCGGGGCGGCTGCGCTCCCCAGAATGCCGCAATGGCCGTGCGCCATGTATTCGCACAGGCAGACATCCGTGATGACGAGCAGCGACGGCAGTTCCTTTTTCAGCAACCGCACCGTCTGCTGCACGATGCCGTTTTTTGCATAAGCGCCGGAAGCCTTCGCATCTTTTTTTTCGGGAATGCCGAACAGCAGGACGGCGGAAACGCCCAGCGCGTGCGCCGCCGCCGCCTCGCGCAGGATTTCATCCGGCGAAAGTTGAAACACGCCGGGCATCGCCTCCACGGCGCGGCGCAGTTTTTTTCCGCTCCGGGCGAACAGCGGCAGCACGAGCTGCGAAACATTCAGGGTGGTTTCCGCCGCCAGCCGCCGCAACGCCGGCGAAGTGCGCAACCGGCGCGGGCGCGACACGGGAAATCCGGGCAAAGTCATGGAGCCAATCTAGATTTTGCACGCGGGCGACTCAAGGCAGATAAAATTTCTTCCGCTGAAATCATCCGCCGCCGGAAAAACCCGGCCGGAGTTGAAAGGTGCTAAAACGCCTTGAACCAACCGATGAACTGCGTGAATTGTTGCCGGATCATTCGCTTTTAAGGCGGAAGAACTGCGCCGGCACTTCGGCGTTCACCGGCACGGAAACATTGACGGCAATATTTGTTCCGTAAGCGATCGGCGTCCAGTTTTTCAGGTCTGAGGATGCTTCCAAGGCCCAGCGATCCGGAACCGCTGCAGACGCGGTGACGGACATCGCGGTGCGGCCGTCCTCGGTTTTGATCGTGGCGAGCGCGAGGGTCGCGAAACGGGGAATGGAATAAGTCACGATGTTTGAATAATCACTCTCGATGCCGGTCGAATCGCAGGTGGTCGCGGCGAAATAATAGGTGGTTCCCGCCTCCAGCCCGGAAATGGTCGCGGTCGTCACATTGCCGACGGAAACTTCATTCGTATAAACACCGGCGGCGGTGCCATAATAAATTTTGTAGCCCGCGACATTTTCATTGCTGCTGGCATTCCACGACAACGTCAGGCTTTGTCCCGCAAAAACCGGAAGCTGCAGAAAAACAACGGCGAAAAAACCAAGGACGGCCAGCCGGCCCATCCCGCGAAGCGCGCGAATGAAATTAACCGGCGCCAAATTCAGGCTGCCCGATTGAAACCGCCGGCCAGTGTAAATTTTATTTTTCATGCCTCCCTACATGCGTTCGTCATGCCGGGAGGATTTCACAAAATCCTGATTTATTTGTCAGATGGCGTCCTACAAAACCGGTTCAACCGGCCGGTTTGAAGCTTGAAACGGGCAAAAGCGGACGATCATTCCGGCAAGGAGGAAAATGTCCGGTGAATATGAGACACGGCGAAACGGAAAACTGTCCTGAATCCGCAATGAAAGCCGAGGCGGGAATCAGCCGATCAATTGTTCGCGCATCGTGTAGCGGACGATGTCGGCGTTGGATTTGAACCGGAGCTTTTGAAAAATCCGCGACCGGTAAGTGCTGATGGTTTTTACGCTCAACGAAAATTCCGCGCCGATTTCCTTGACACTTTTCCCCGCCGCCAGCGCGAGCAAAACCTGGTATTCACGGTCGGACAACTGTTCATGCGGTTTCTTGCCATCCGCGCCACCCAGGCTGGCGATCAATGTTTCCGCCAGCGAAGCAGTCACATATTTTCCGCCGGCCACCACTTTTTGGACGGCGGCGACCACTTCATCGGCGGCGCTTTCCTTGGTGAGATAGCCGCAGGCGCCGGCCTTCAGCACGCGCACGGCATATTGATCCGCCGGATACATCGTCAGCACGAGGATTTTGGTGCGCGGCTGGATGTTTTTGGCCTGGCCCAGCACATCCATGCCGCCGCGCCCCGGCATGGCCAGGTCCAGCAGCATCACGTCCCAGTCGGCGTTGTCCAAAAAATCCAATGCCTGCTGGGCGTTGCCCGCCTCGCCAAAACTGGCGTCGGGAAATTTTTCAGCCAGCAACTGCCTAAGCCCGTCGCGCACCACCGCGTGGTCATCCACCACCAAAATGCGAAGCGGCCTGGCCGCCGCCGTCCCGGAATTTTCGCCGTCAGTCATAAACCGGAGGTTTCAGGTTCATCGTCCGCCGGCTGGGAAAAATTTAATGGAAGGGACAGTGTTACAGTTGTTCCTTTGGCGGGAACGCCCTGAATGGCCAGTTCGCCGCCGAGCAGCGCCGCCCGCTCGCGCATTCCTAAAATTCCCAGCGACACGCCGCCATTGATTTTGTCTTCGCTGATTCCCGCGCCATCGTCCTTCACTTGCAGCACCAGGTTTTCTTCCGCCGTTTTTAATTTCACCTGCACGCTGGAGGCCCGGGCGTGACGGGCCACATTGGTGAGAATTTCCTGGAAAATGCGGAACACGGCCGTCGCCTGCCGGCTGTTGACGTTCAAAAGATCAATTTTCCGGATCAAATTGCATTCGATGCCGGTGCGGGTTTGAAATTCTTGCGCCTGCCATTCGATGGCCGCGAGCAACCCCAAATCGTCGAGGATTGCCGGGCGCAATTCGGTGCACAGCCGCCGCACGCGCTGCGCCGTCCCGTCCGCCAGCGCCGCCAGCGACTCCAGCTTTGCGAAAATTTCATCGCGCGGAAACGGCTGGTCGCGCCCGTTCAACCGCTGGCGGATCAATGACAGGCCAAACTTCTGCGCCGTCAAGGCTTCCCCCAGTTCATCATGCAGTTCGCGGGCAATGCGGATCCGCTCCTCCTCGCGGCTGGCCTGAAGCCGCGCCGCCAGCGCCCGCAACTGCCGCGCCTGGGCGTGCAGCGAGTCCTCCGCCTTTTTACGCCGCCGCCGTTCCTCCGCCTCCGCGAGCGCCCGGCGGATCGCCGGCCCCAGCCGGTTCAAATTTTGTTTCAGCACGCAGTCCGTTGCGCCGGATTTGAGAAATTCCACGGCGCGCTCCTCGCCAATGGTTCCTGACAGAAGAATGAACGGTGTTTCCGGCTGGTTTTTCCGGGCCGCCGCCAGCGCCGCGCCGCCGTCATACGCCGGCAATGAAAAATCCGAGATAATCAGGTCGAACTGTTTTTGCTGGAGCATGGCCTCGAACTCCTTCCGTGCCTGCACCTGCACGACGCGGCAGTCCAACCCCTCGGCCGCCAGCGTTTGCTCCATCAATTCCCGGTCGCCAGCCTCATCTTCAAGACAAAGGATGTTCAAAGTTTTTTTGACGCATGTATTCCCCATAGCTCATCCGGCGAAAAAAGATTGGAGCAACCGTGTTGAAAAAACAATGCGAAGTCAATCACCTTCAAGCAAGGCCGGCCGGTTCACGATCACCGGCGAGACACATTTCGTTGTCCCGTTAAAAATGCAAAGGCGGGGGAAAACCGAATAACTCGCTCAAAGGCGGGGGCTTTGCCCCGGCTGAATGTTGCCGGACGGATTGTCCAGATTCTGGCCGATGTGTCTAATAATCACCTCCTGATGAAATCCTGGAACCACCGTCACCGGCAGGCGCCGGCGCACCGCCGAAATTTTTCTGACCCGTGGAACATCGCGCATTCCATCCAGTTGAATCGTCGCCATCCGCAAATTCAGCGCCGCGATTTTTGCCGCGACAGGGAAACTTTCTCGAGCTTGAAATTTTCTGGCCACGAGCGGTTGGTTGCAACTCGTATGCCAGAAAAAAACCTCCCTGCTGCCCTGGTTTTCCAGATGCGCCGGATCAATTGCCGGATAATTGTCCACGCGGCATGACCGCGAACGCAACCGCCCGCAAATCTTGGGCAACTGAACGGGAGCAGAGGCGGACCCGCCTTGTTAGCGTGCATCATGTCGCGACCGTCGTTGGAAATCTCCAGCCGGCGGCGCGCGGAAGTTTTATCTTATGAAAAAAAATCGAAATAGTTTCATCCTGTCCGGCTTCGTCGCGGCTGCCTTCAGCCTGGCTCCGGCCGGTCTTTGGGCCGCCACGAATGGCTTTGTCGTCCCGGCCTTTCGCGGCGCGGCTGACAGCCAGTCCGGTTATTGGGAAAATTTCACCGTTCCCGCCGGCGCGCCCGGCAACACTCCCGACCAGCCGGGCGCGACCACTTCCGCCGTGCTGACGCAGACCAGTCCCAACGGTCTCCTGACCAGCGGCGGCAACATCTACAATTTCACGGACGCCAGCGCGTTCATTCTGTCCAATACCACGCCGTTCCTCTGCGGCACGGTTGTCCTGCAAACCCGGACGGCGGGAACGGAAATTGATTACGGCTCGGCCGTCTTGAATTACTCCGACGCCAATGGCGCGCACAGCATCGCGCCGCTGTTTCGCTACGAACTGGATCGCAGTTCCGGCGTGTCTTCACTGTGGCAGTGGGATCTGACCGGGCTGGAGGTGAGCAGCTACCAAATTTCATTTCAGGCCGGCGGATCAAGCCTGAGTTTGGATTCGCTGACGCTGGACACGGCGGCGGCCAGTTTCCTGGCGGCTTTTCCACAGCAGCCGTTCAAACTGCCATCGCAGGTGGCCGATCTCGCGCGCTGGGATTATCTGGCGTCCGACTTCGGCCTGCAGACGCGCGCCACGGCCAGCGTGTTCGGCGCGCTCGGCAATTCGCCCGATTTTGATTCGCGCGACGCCCAATATCTCGTGGGCTGGAACACGACCAGCCGCATTCCCGCCGGGCAAGGCGTGAAAAATTATCTCATCCGCCGCGTCCGCGTGACGCTCACCGTCTCCAGCGCGGGCAATTATATTTACACCGGCAAGCTCCGTGATTATCGCACTTACCTGCCGGCGACTGATCCAAATTATCTCCCGTCCGCCGCCGCCACCTGTCCCGTCGAATTATTTGGCGCGGGCTTTCGCGGCGGTTTTGTGAATGACGCCTCGGGTTACATTCCGTGGGCGGCGACCAATTACCCCCAGGCCGGTCCGTGGTCAACCAATGCCGACGCCTACTACGCGGATCGCGTCGCCTTCGCGGCCGGCTTCGATACCAACGGCGTGCTGGCGGATGTCTCCAATAATGTCGGCGATGACGGCACGAATGAAATGGTGAATCCGTTTGAAGTCGCCCCGTTCGCCGTCGGCCAGACGACGAATGCCGCCGAGGGTGAAATTTTGCCGGCCGACAGCAAGCTCACGTTTGATTTGAACCTGGACGATCCGCTGATTTACCGCTACGTGCAGAACGGATTAAACGATGGCAATTTAAGTTTCATCGCCAGTTCGCTGGTCGTTGCGAGCCAGTCAGGGCCGCAGACTTATCCGGCCTTTTATACGATCTTCAGTCCGCTCGCATCCGCCGACCAATTTCCACTGCTGGACGTTGAAGGCGCAATCATCCGCCCGAACGTGGACAGCGACGGCGACGGCCTGCCCGATGACTGGGAAAATTTTTACTTCGGTTCGCTCGCCAGCGACGCGACGAATGATGCGGACGGCGATGGCGTCAACAATCTGGCCGAGTATCGCGCAGGAACAATTCCTGTCGCGCCTGGAAACGTGTTCAAACTGCTTTCCATCCGGCACGCGGCGGATTCAACGGATGTGCAATTCACCGCTGCGCCGGGCCGTCAATACGCCGTCGAATGGACGACCAACCTGCAAACCTGGCAGGGCGTGACAAATCCGGCGCTTCATTATTCATCCGCCTGGCTCGCGAAAACCGGGGCGAATCTGGTTTATCCGGCGCCGGTCTATGCCACGTGGCGCGACACGAATGCGGCCGGCCCGCAACGCTTCTATCGCATCGGCGCTCAATAAAAATTCCATGAACGTGCGCCGGAACGGTTTCACGCTGATTGAATTGCTCGTGGTCATCGCGATCATCGCGATTCTCGCGGCGATGCTGCTGCCGTGCCTGGCGAAGGTGAAAAACCGGGCGCGCATGATCGAGGAAACTTCCGCCGGACGGCAGCTCATGCTCGCCGTCCAGATGTATGCCGACGATCACAACGACGCGGTTTTCCCCGGCTACGCCGCCGATCCGGGCGCCGTGGACGATTGGGGCAGGCCGGTGAATTTTCCCGAGAACGCGCGTTATCCGTGGCGCATCGTGCCGTATCTGTCCGGCTCGATGGCGCTGATTTATTCCGGCGAAAATCGCGCGAAACTCGTCGGACTGCAAGCCGCGGATCACATGAGCTACGTTTATTCCGTGAGCCTTTATCCGTCGCTCGGCATTAATTCCTATTTCATCGGCGGCAACCAGTCGGATTTTCCCGCCGCCGCCGCCAACGCAAAATTCGGCGGCGGCACGGTCGTCACCAAGACCGGCGGAATCCAAAAACCTTCCAGGCTGACGGCCTTCATGTCCGCGCGGTCAGATGTCAGCGGAGAGAACGCGCAAGGCTATTTCCAGATCACGCCGCCGTGTCTGAAAACGCGCCAGTGGGCGGCGGATTATTCGCCCGGCGCGGAGCCGAACATGTGGGGATTTGTCGCGCCGCGTTTCAATAATAATCACGCCGTCGCCGCCCAAATGGACGGACATGTGGAAAATTTCAGCCTGACAGAAATGCAGGACATGACGCACTGGTGCAACCGTGCCAACCGCGCCGGCTGGACGTTGACGCCCTAATTTTCTTGCTCAGAATTCCGCTGCGATTCGGTTTTCAGCGGATACAACCCGGGGCAGCAGCCGAACATTTCATGAAACGCGCTGCTGAAATGGCTCAAACTATTGTAGCCGACTTCCATCGCGGCCTCGGTGACGTTGCATTGGCCGGTCTTCAATAATTCCGCCGCGCGCTCCATCCGCACCTGCCGCAAAAATTGTTGCATGGTCAGGCCGCCGGACGACGCGAATTGCCGGCTCAAATAAAACGGGCTGCAATTCACCAGCCGCGCCAGTTCGTCCAGCGACGGCGGTTCCTGCATCCGCTCGCGCAAAATCAACTTCGCCTTTTCCACCCGCTCGCGCGCCAGCCGCTGCGTGCGCGAACAGAGCAACTCGCCTTCCGCCGGACGGAAAAACAGATGCGCCGCAACTTCCAGCGCCTTGGACCGGAACCACATTTCTTGCGCCGGATTAAAGACGGGACAATGCCGCAAGCTCTCGACGAGCTGGTGCAATGTGACCGCGAGCCGTTCCCGGGGAACGACGCCCGATTCCACCGCCTCGCCGCGCATCACGGCATTCACCAGTGGATGAACATTGCCGGACTGGCTGCGAAAATGTTCCGCGAGAAACGCGGGGGAAAATTCAATCGTGATGAAACGGTGTTCCTCGCCCGCCTGGCGCGTGGCGGCCAGCGGCGGCTGTCCTTGAAAATAAAACGCGAAGGTTTGCGGCAGCAGTTCCACGCTTTGCCGGCCGTCGGATAATTTCCCCCGCCCGGCCAGGTTCAGGCACAACTCCACGCTGCCCGGATGAAAACTGCGCGCCCAGTCAAATTCTGACTGCGCCGTGAATTCGTGCCACTCAAAGCTGAAGCCCAGATCGCGAAAACTGCCGAACAGCGGACGCCAGCCCGGCCCGACGGCTTTCCACGCGGGCGCCTCGGCGAACGGTGAACGCGAGGCGGCCGTGGCCGGCTGGGTGGACGCCGGCGGCGAAGCGGATATGTTTCTGATTTTCTTACGAGGCGGCACAACTTTTTTACCAGAACAACTGAATTGAATTCGTCCGCCGTTCGCGTTTGTTGCTTCAGCGATTTTCCAATGGCTGGTCTGCCAGCATCGCGGAAGTATGCCAGACGATAAATTCCCCCGCTCCCGGCAGGTTGCGTTTCTTTGGCGGCAGATTGCGCAAGCTCCCGCCAATCTCTCGCAAACTGCCGAAAGCAAATGGCCCGTTCCTCCGATAACCTGCGCCCATGTTGAAAATATTTTCGATCCGATTGATGGCGGCGGCGGTTGCCGCGACGGCGTTGGTGTCCGGCTGCGCCACGCAGCCGCCGGTGAAAGGCGCGCTGGCGCCATTGCCCGAAACCGTCACCAGCTTCGGCGCGGCGACCAGCGACGGCTGGCTCTACGCGTTTGGCGGGCACAAGGGCGAACGTCACGATTATTCCGTCGAGACGGTCAGCGGCACGTTTCAACGCCTCAAGTTGCGCCACGGCCAGGCGTGGGAACAACTTCCTGCCGCCGCGCCCGGCCAGGGCTTGGCGCTGGTCGCCTACGACGGCAACTTGTATCGCGTCGGCGGCATGGCCGCGCGCAATCACGAGGCCGAACACGACACGCTGGCGAAGCAGAAATTATATTCCCTGTCGCTCGTCCAGCGTTTCAACTCGCGTGACCGGCGCTGGGAAGACCTGCCGCCGCTGCCATCGCCGCGCTCCAGCCACGACGCCGTGGTTCTGGGCCACAAGCTTTACGTCGCCGGCGGCTGGGATCTCGCCGGCAGCGTGGGCAAACCCGTCTGGCACACCAATGCGCTGGTGCTGGATCTTGACCAGCCGCAGGCGGGCTGGCGGGAATTTCCGCAGCCGTTCCAGCGGCGCGGACTCGCGCTGGCGGCGCTCGGCACGCAGGTCTTTTGCATCGGCGGCATGAGCAGCGACAATGAAACCTCGCTGGCCGTGGACATCTATGACACGGCCACCGGGCTATGGAGCAAAGGCCCCGATCTGCCGGACGGCCAATACAAGGGTTTCAGTTGCTCGGCCATCGCCCAAAACAGACACGTTTATGCCGCCACACTTCAAGGCGACTTGCTGCGGTTGGCGGACGATGAACGCTCCTGGGAAGTCGTCGGGCGATTGGAACATCCGCGCATGGCATATCGCCTCGTGACGGCGGGCAAGTCGCAACTCATCGCGCTCGGCGGCGAAGACGGCGAGGAAGAGAAAATACCCGGCTTGGAACTGCTCACGCCGTCCGCCCAACCACTGCCCGCAACTCCGATGACAACCACGGCTGAAGCTTCCAATTTTCATCACTAACAACCATCTGATTTCACAACTATGATTCGTCCGATTTTTTTGACCGTGTGCGTCTTGGCCGCCAGCGCGCTGACCTCGGCTCACGCGCATTCCGTCTGGATTGAACCCAACGCCGCGCAGCAGCTCGTGATTCGTTTTGCCGAACCTGGTGATGACTTTGAAACATCGCCCGGATACCTCGACAATTTGTCGGCGCCCGCCGCCTTCACCGTCGCCACGAACAAACCGGTGTCCGTGGAAGCTCCCAAGAAATCAGATCATTTCCTGCTCGCCGGCGCTTCGCCCACGAACGTCGCCTGCGCCGAAACCACCTTCATCGTGCGCGGCGGACGCAAACCCGTCTTCTACGCCCGCTGGCAGCCGGCCGGCGCGGGCGCGGAAAAACCGTTGCTCACGCTGGACCTCGTGCCGACCGGAAAACCGGGTGAAGTGCGCGCCTACTTTCGCGGCCAGCCGCTTGGCGGCGTGACCGCCACGCTTCGCACGCCGGACGAAAAAGAACAAGAACTCACCGCCGATGCTGATGGTTTCATCCATTTCAAAACCGGACTGCCCGGCCAGTATCTCCTGACCATTCCTCATTATCGCGAACAACAACCGCTCGCCGGTTTTTACAATGGCGCGGCCTACACCGGGACCAGCCATAATTGCTCGCTCGTCTGGGTGCAGCCGAAGGAATGACTGGACGGCGATTCGCTTTTATCTGCGCCCCAGTTGCGCGAGCAATTTGGCGTGGATGCCCTCAAAGCCGCCGTTGCTGAACACGCAGATCACATCGCCGCCCTGTGCGTTTTTCGCGAGGTGCGTCACGATGGCGTTGGCGTCGGGCAAGTAGGCCGCCGTTTTGCCGGAAGCCTGAATATCCGCCATCAACTTTTCGGGATTCAAACGCTCACCCGCTGCGATCTGCTCCAGCCGCGCGATTTCAGAAACGATCACCGCGTCCGCGTCCGCAAAAGACGCCGCCAGTTCCCGCTGAAAAACGTTCCGCCGCGTCGTATTCGAGCGCGGCTCAAACACTGCCCAAATTTTTTCCCGCGCGTAACGCAGCCGCAGCGCTTTGAGCGTCTCGCGGATCGCCGTCGGATGATGCCCGAAATCGTCAATCACCGTCACGCCGCCGGCAATGCCCTTCACTTCCATGCGCCGCTTGATGCCTTTGAACGTGTCGAACGCGCTTTGAATTTGCTGGTTCTTCAAGCCGCAATGTTTCGCCGCGCCGATGACGGCGAGCGCGTTGCGGACATTGAGTTCACCGACCAGATTCAGGTGAAACTTGAAACTCGGAATTTCAAATTCCGTCGCCGTCGGGCCGAAACGCAGATTGAATCCGCGGATGGAATTTTCTTCGCCGAGGCCGAATTTTTTCACCGGACAATGCGTTACGTTCAACAGCGGCGCGAGATCCGCGTCGTCGCCGTTGCCGAGCAACAGGCCGTTGCGCGGCACGAGGCGGATGAAATGGCTGAAGGTTTTTTTCACCGCGTCGAGATTTTCAAAAATGTCCGCGTGATCAAATTCCAGATTGTTGACGATGGCGATTTCCGGCAGGTAATGGACGAACTTGCTGCGCTTGTCAAAAAACGCCGTGTCATATTCATCGCCCTCGATGATGAACCACTCGCTGTCCGTGAACCGCGCGCCCTGCGAAAAATTGTTTGGGATGCCGCCGATGAGATAGCTCGGATTCAAGCCGTTGTGCTCAAACACCCACGTCAACAGCGACGTCGTGGTGGTTTTTCCGTGCGTGCCGGAAATGACAATCGAGTGTTTGCCGCGGATGAAAAATTCCTTCAGCAATTCCGGCAGCGAGCAATAACGCAACTTGTGGTCAAGCGCGAACTCTGCTTCGGGATTGCCGCGCGAAATGGCGTTGCCGATGACGACTAAATCCGGTTTATGCGCCAGATTGCGCTCGTCGTAACCGTTCATCACGGCGATTTTTTTTGCCGCAAGAAACGACGCCATCGGCTCATAGACATTCTGATCGGAGCCGGTGACGTGAAAGCCCTTGTCCAGCATCGCGGCGGCGGCGGACGCCATCGCCGTGCCGCCGATGCCGGTGAAGTGAACGGATTTGATTGCCGATGAAAACATGGCGGGCAATTTACCGCAGCGCCGCCCAGGCACGGAGGAAAAAATGCGGCGTGGCGTCCTATTTTCAACGCCAAGACGCAAAGGCGCGGAGCGGTGGAAAATTTCTTGCGCCTTCGTGTCTTTGCGCATTTGCGTTAAATTCCGAATATGCCGCTCCTTGTATCTTCCTAATTGTCTTGCTTGGCAGGTTTATAAAAGCCAGTCAAGTTGGAGTCATCCGTCCGGTTGCAACCGGACGGATG
>Ga0164241_10000837_pt1 | contig 45439 bp, 36 predicted proteins | sample OricomyardsoilBY_FD_108780 | JGI IMG/M metagenome (GOLD analysis project Ga0164241, IMG submission 108780) | Backyard soil microbial communities from Emeryville, California, USA - Original compost - Back yard soil (BY) | ecosystem: Environmental > Terrestrial > Soil > Unclassified | place: USA... | reverse complement strand
GCGAGGAGGCGATCGAGAGCACCCAGGCCCAGAGCAGCAGCGAGCCTTCCTGGCTCGACCACATCGCCGCCATCTTGTAGAAGGGCGGCGTCTCGATCGAAGAGTGCTGCTGGACGATGTTGAGCGAGAAGTCGTCACTCGCGAAGGCGATCTCGATCAGGACGACGCAGAGGGTGAGCAAGCCGCAGGCGCCGTAGACGGCGCGTCGCGAGGCGAGCACCCAGCGCTCCTCGCCGTTGCGGCCGAGCAGCGCCGCGACCGCGGCGAAGACCATGGTCAGGAAGGCAAGCGCCAGCGCGACGCTGCCGAAGCTAGCTGTCATTCGCCGTCGTGAACTTCGACGGGCACTTGGTCACCAGGGTGTCGGGCTCGCCGACGAAGACCCCGCGCTCGACCTCGCCGGTGAGGACGATCTCGCGGCCGCCCCGGAAGGGATCGGGAACCGTGCCGCTGTAGGTGACCGGAATGCTCTCGCCGCCCCCGTCGCGATCGGCGACGCGGAAGCGCAGGCCTTCGTCCTGCCGCTGGACCGAGCCTTTGACGACCTTGCCAGTCATGTCGTAGGTGGTCCCCGGCGCCGCAGCGAGCAGCTGCGAGGGCTCCTTCGCCTCGGTGGAGGCGCTGAAGGACGTGTAGACGAGTGCCGCCGCCAGGAGAACGGCGACGCTGAGAGCCACTACGAGCCGAATCGTCCGCTTGCGCTGAGGATCCACGAGCAGCGCATTATCTCAGCTGAGAGAATCCGACTCGTGGCCGACCCAGTCCTTCTGATCACCGGCGCAAGCAGCGGGATTGGAGCTGCGACGGCGCGGGCGGCATCGTCCGACTATCGCTTGGTCTTGGCGGCGCGGCGGTTGGAGCCGCTTGAGGAGCTGGTCGGCGAGCTTGGTGGTGAGGAGCGGGCCCTGGCGGTGCGGTGCGACGTCACCGAGTGGGATCAGGTGGAGGCGATGGCCGCGGCGGCGCTCGAGCGCTTTGGGCGCATCGACTCGGTCTTCGCCAATGCCGGCTTCGGCGCCTCGCGGGGCTTCCTCGAGGAGTCGGTCGAGCACTGGCGCTCGATGGTCCTCACCAACGTCTACGGCGTGGCGCTGACGATCCGTGCCACCCTCCCCCACCTCTTGGAGCGTGGTGACGGCCACGTGATCATCACCAGCTCCGTCGCCGGGCGGCGTGCCCTACCCGGCTCGCTCTACTCGGCGACCAAGTGGGCGGCGACGGCGATCGGCGAGGCGCTGCGGGCCGAGCTGCGCCAGATGCACGAGAACCGCGACATTCGCGTCACCCTGATCGAGCCGGGAATGACCGACACGCCCTTCTTCGACAATCGACCCGGCGAGTGGGCGCTACAGGACGACGACATCGCCAAAGCGGTGATGTTCGCCCTCGAGCAGCGCCCGGGCGTCGACGTCAACGAGATCCTGATCAGGCCGACTAGCCAGCCGATCTAAGGCCAAATCCGACAGGGTTTCACTTAACTTTTTTCGAAGTTGCGTGGGAGGGCTGGCGCCCGGAGCTGTGCCCGAAAAAAGTACAAGACGTTCCACCCCTGCCGGGTTTGGCCTTAGCGCTGTGGGAGCCGGGACGGGACGGGCCTCAGCGTCGATGCTTTTTTTGGTGCTTCTTTTTGCAAGCGGTGCGCAGCTTCGGCCGCTGGTTCGCCTTCTTGCCGTTCTGGCCCGTGAACCTGGCCAGCACTTTGTATTTGCGGGCGCAGAGGTTCCGCGAGTTGACCAGCAGGCCGCGCTTGCCGCCGCGCACGGTGAGGACGAACTTGGAGACCGGCACGTCGGGGACGACATCGAAGGTGTTGCGCAGGCGTCCTTTGACGCTGTCGATGCGGCCGGCGAGGTCAATGTCGACCTGGCCGTGCAGCGCGGCGACCATGTCGGGTAGTTCGTTGTCGGACGAGCGCAGGTAGACCGGGCCTTTCAGCGGGCCGTCGAGCAGCGGCGTGAAGGCCTGCGCGTAGCCGTAGACCGAGTCCTTGGGGCAGTCGTTGGCGGCGAACTGGACGCGGGTGCAGACGTTGGCGAGGCTCGATTGTTCGAGGGCCAGCGCCTTCGGCAGGATGACGGCGGCACGACCGATGTTGGCGTCGCCCTCGCGGGCGACGAGGATCGCGCGCAGCTTCGGGCTCTTGGCGCGGCGAGTGCCGCCGAAGAGGCGCATGTAGAGCTTCGGTTTGAAGCCAAGCTGGTCGCAGCCGTGGACTTGGAACGGGACCGAGACCGGCAGCGCGCTGAACGCCGCTGGGTCGAGCGGGTTGGCGCCGCCGCCGTGCAGGGTGCCGCCGACGCCCAGTGGCGAGCAGTTGGTCGGGTTGATCGCGAACTGTTTGCGATCGAGCGTGACCGCGACGGAGCGGATGTCGAGCAGGGCGCCGCCGAAGACGTGCGGGATCGGATCGGAGGCAGCCCGGACGCGCGCCGTCGCCGGGTCGACAAACAGTGCCACCCTCACCACAACCGCGCCGAGATCGAACGGCCCGGCCGTGGCGGGGGTGATCACTGCCAGGGAGAGGGGGGCACCGTGATAGCGCCCTGCGAGGAAGACTTTTCCTTTGATGCGAAGCGGGTCCGGACCGCTGCCGGCAGCGACCGAAGCGCTGCCGACCAGGCTGCGCGCGGGACAGCTCGAACTGGCGGCCTCGGCCGCCCCGCCATTCGCCGCGGCGGCGGCGATCGCCGCCTCGGGGCAGTAACGCACCCCAGCCAATTTCGCAGTCAGCCCAGGCGGTAGGTCGACCTCGACGCCCTTCAGCTCCTGGTTGCCGTCGGAGCGGGCGACATTCGCGGCAAAGTGGGTGTAGGCGCCGCCTTTGGGGTTGGTGGTGCGGGCGCCGAAGCTCGGCGAGAAGGGCCGCTCGGCCATCGTTTTCGCGCATGGGCCCCCACCGGGCGCCGAGGTGAGCGTGAAGCCTTTGTCCTGGGGGCCGTTGTCGGAAGTGCCCGACCACGCGGTCATCGCGTGACCGGTTTTGTTCGGACCACAGGTCGGCGGGCTGGTCAGGGTGCCTTTGCCGCTGTCGAGCGTGACACGAACCGAGTCGAAGGGCAGCTGCGGCGCTTCGTGCACCCGGGCGGTGAGCTGACCGGTCTGGGCGCTGGCGCTGACGTTGCCGACCAGACGGATCGAGAGGCCGCGACTGGCCGACTCGGCGGCGATGAAGATCCGGTACTCGTTGCCCGATTCCGGGTCGCGGCTCTGCTGCGTGCCGAGATAGACGTTGCCGGTCAGGGTCCCGTCCGGCAGCGGCGGCGTATCGATCGCGACCGTGCCGACCTTGGACTCGGCCGGGCAGGCGATCGGGTTGCGCGTGCCGCGGCCGAACTGAGTGTCCGTGCAAGCTTTCAGACCACTGGCCGCGGAGGGGTTGAGACCCATCCCCTGCGACAGCGAGACGTTCGCCGTTCTCACGTTCGACTGATAGACCGGGGCCGCTGGATCGAATGGCATCGTCACCTCGACGGTGCCGCCCATCGGCGAATCCGTCTGGCTCGTGCCCGGCGCCTGCGAGGTGGCGGGCTCGAAAGGCACTTTGCCGCAACCGGTCGGCATCACCCGCGGACCGCCCCCCTCTTTTCGGGGCAGCGGCGATTCGACAAACTCCGAGCCGGCCAGGAAGGCCGGCGGAGGCGGCGCCGGGGCATTCACGTCATAGTCGTCCTGGGGTGCTGATTCGTCAACCGAGTCGGCGTGGAGGAGCGTGTTGTAGACCTTTTCAAAGGCCGGCTGGTTGGGGTCGAAGCAGGTGCTCGGCGTGGTGATGAAGGCCCCGCCCCCATCGCTGGGCAAACCGCCGCTGCCAATCGTCCCGTCGAAGACCAGCCGGTTCTTGAGGATTTTCGTGCCGGCCGGCGGTGGTGGGACATGGATCGTGAAGTACTCGTGATAGTCGCCGTCCCATTTGAGCCCGGCGTTGAGAAAGACTTCGCCTAGCTCGATGACGCCAACCGCGGTGAGGTTAAAGCCGAACCGCGCCGGTTCTCCCTCTCGGGGCACGAGGTTGTAAACCGGAAATTCAAGCGTGACCAGTTCTCCCAGGAGCGGCCCAACGACGGGCACGAACACGGTGACGAGGCTGTAGCCGACTTTGGAGCCGGGGGCCGCGAGATCACAGCCCACAGCGGGGAATTTGCCGCCTTCCAGCGGACACTGCGGAGTTGCCTCGGGATTGACGCTGAGGCCTTGCGGCAGATCGACGAGCACTGTCTTCAAGTCCCCGACCGGTTCGTTGGAGACCGCGTCGTGCTTGACGATGATCTGCGTGAACCCGGCTTTGGGATGACTGGCGGCCTGGGTGGAGAACAACTCTGGGGTCTCGACGCTGCACTGAGTCGGTTTGTCGCTGCTACACGTTCCTGCCTGCCAACCCGCGTCGACGGTTTCTGGCGAGTCTTCGATGATGTCGACGGCGCCGGCCGGCGCTGCGGCACACAGCAGAACGAGTGCGGAAACCGCACCAGCAAGCCAAACCCGAACGCCCTTATCCATCTTGGAGCCTCCTCCCATCGTCAGCCATCTGCCTAGTCTTACCCGATTTTGATGATTTACACCATCATTTTTTGGTATGAATCCCCCTACAAGTTGGTACTAACCGATTCGAACTAGACGGAGGAACCCCATGAACTGGCAACTTCTGGCTCGGGCAAATACCCACCCGCTGCGGATCTCAATCCTCGAGGTGCTAGCCATGGATGGCGGGCGGACCCTCTCCCCCAGCGACCTCAGCCATGAGCTGCGGACCCCGCTGAGCAACGTCAACTACCACGTCACCGAGCTGCGCCGGACGGGGCTCGTCGAGCTGACCGCGGAACGCCCGGTACGCGGCGCCACCGAGCACTTCTACCGCGAGGCCAAGGGCACCGAGCTGCGCGAAGACGGCGGCTCCCGCAACGGCCGGCGGCGCAAGAAGCAACTCGTCCGCTGACGCCGCCTAGGTAAATCTGAAGCGGACGACGGGGTTCGAACCCGCGACCTCGAGCTTGGGAAGCTCGCGCTCTACCAACTGAGCTACGTCCGCATGCTGAAATTCCTGATTCCAGAGCCATTGAAGGCATCTGAAACGCCCCCTAGGGCAGGAGCAACTTCACTCTATCGGCTCGAAACGGACTAACGAGCATCGAGAAGATTTCCCATTCCCAAGCCGTTTTTGCGCGATATCTAGGGGTTTTTGCCGGTTTCGTGCGCGGGAGAGGATTCTTCGGCGCCGGCAGCGGGTGAGTTGCCTTTGCCTTTCGCGTTGCCGTTTCCGTTCGATTCCGGCGCCGCAGGACTTGCCGGCGGCGAGGAGGGTTCTGCTTCGGCACCAGAATCCGGGGACTGGGCCGGGTGGGACGGCGTCGCCGGGTGGGCGGGGTGGCTCTTCGCTGCCTTCCCGTGGCCTTCGGCTTTGTGGCTTGCCGCCGTTTCCTGGCCGTGATTTGCCGCTTTATGGCTCGCGGCCGTTTCCTGGCCGTGTTCGGAGGCGCTGGGAAGATGCTTTTCCTTGTCTTGGGCCGGAGGAGCGGAGACCGACGCCGCCTTGCCGCCTCCTGGCGTCGCAGTCTGCCCGGCGCCGGCTTCTCCAGGCTGGGTGAGCTTCGCGCTATCGGCGGGCGATCCGGCGGCGCCGGGAATCGCGGTATTGACCGACTTCGGCGCCTCGGCGGTCTTGGCGCCCTGCGCGATGTCGTGGCGATTGGCGCCCTTCGCGCCGGCGGCTGACCCTGCTGCGACCGAGCCTGAGTGAGTCGAGTGAGTCTCCGGAAAACCGGCGGCGGCCGGCCGGGCAATCCGAATCGCCTGGGAATGGCCGCCATTCGGAAGGCCGGCGTCGATCAGACCACCCCGGTCTGCCGCGCCGACGCCGATCGCGGCCACGACCGCCACGGTCGCGGCGCCCTTGAGCACGGCCGAAGTGCCAAGCGATTTGGCCGTGCCGCCGCCCAGCGCGGTGGCGAAGCCGCCGCCCGCTGCGCCCTGGCCGCCGAGCAGGCCCTGCAGCAACCCAGCCGCCGCGGCCGCCGGCAGCGGCGGCAGCACGGCGAATGCCTGCTCGCGGCCCTCGATTGACTCGTTGAAACCGCGACAGCTCGCACAGGTACGCAAATGGCTGCGCAAGTCGCGGCGGCGAGCGACCCGGCCGTCGCCGTCTGAGAGCGCCCTGGTCACCCTTTCGCAGCTCATCGCCCGCCCCTCATCCATCTGCCGCAGGCTCATCCGCGCCTCGTAGATCGTCTGGCGCACGACTGCCGCCGAGGTGCCGAGCGCTGTGCCGATCTCGGCGAAGTCGAGGCCGCCCAACTCGCGCATGATCAGCGCCCCGCGCTGGCGCTCGGGGAGCCTGTCGAGGTCGGCGAGCAGTACCCGCAGCCGCTCTCTTGCCGCTGCAGCCTCTGCCAGACCGGAGCCCACCACCGCCAGAGCGGGGTCCAGTGGTCGCGTCTCGCGTCGGCGGCGGAGCAGGTCGATCGACTCGTTGTGGGCGATCCGGTAGAGCCAGGGCTTCAGCGCGATCCGCTGTTCCGACTCAGGCATCGCCCGCAACACCTTGATCATCGTGTTCTGCAGAGCGTCCTGAGCGTCCTGGGCGTTGCCGAGGAGCGCCAGGCAGTAGCGGTACAGGCACTGTTGATGACGATCGAAGATCGCCGCGAAAGCTCCCTCGTCTCCCTCGATCGCCCGCAGCGCGAGGCTCTCGTCGGAGAAAGCACGCTTGGCCACCGAGCCCGTGCGCAGCCCGCTCGCCACCGCGGCCTTACTCATTTCTCGCTGCACCCATCGCCGGCCATCCGTTCACAGGGTAGGCGTGTTTCCGCCTTTCTCCTATGCGGGCAAGCGGGCGACCTGTCAGCGCCCATCCAGGTAGGCCCTGACAAAAGCCCCTTGGCAAGCGTTTTGATTCCAATGACGATCGGCGCCTCGATATTCGTGATCGCCGTTGGGGCGATCCTCTACTTCGCCGCCAACGTCCACGTGGCCCACATCAGCATCAACACGGTCGGGCTGATCCTGATGATCGCCGGGCTCGCCGGCCTGGTGCTCGGCCTGATCCAGCAGGCGATCTGGGCCAGAGCGACACGCTGAGCCGTCGATGTCCTCACCGACCGGGTGAGCTCGAGATCTCGGCAAAAGAGCACAGCCTGATTTCCTCCCGCTCGAGCGCCGCCTTCACCCGAGGGTCGCAGAGCGCGCGCAGCTCCTGCTCACGCTCGCTCGCGTAAGACGATCCCGTGTCGTTGCCGATACCGGGATGGCAGCCGAGCTCGGTCCGTCCCCGCGGCAGAGCTTCGATCAGCTCGATCAGGTGCTCCGCTTCGATTCCGGCGGGATACGGCTCGCCCTTGCCCGTCTGCCCGTAGAAGCCGCCCTCGTAGCGGATGCTCCGCGCCCGCAGGGGGACGTCGAGCTCCTCTGCCAGGCCCGACGCGACTGAGGCAACCGGCTCGCTCATGTGAGTGTGCTGATGCGAATCGAGGTGGGTCGGATCCCGGCCAACGAGATCCCGGAAGGCGGCGAGCTGTCCACGACACTCGGCCTCGACGGCGGCGGCGTCGTCGGGGGGGCAGCGTTCGTATGTCGCCCGCCACTCGCCGTCCTCGTACTGCCACTCGGCGATGTCCAGGTGCAGGCCGACGGCGAGCCGGGGATACGCGCTCAAAGCGGCGGCAACCTCGGGTGCGGGCGCGGCGCGCACCATCAGGCTGGCGCTGGTGACGATGCCCCGTCGATGTGCCTCGACGATGCCGGCATTGACGCCAGGGGAAAGGCCGAGGTCATCGGCGTTGACGATCAGCAGGCGCGCCTCGCTCAAAGCTCCAGCCTCTCAGCCAGGGCAAGGGCCTCGCCGAGCCAATCCTGTTGCTGCCCCGGGGGCGGGCTCCAGTTCGGCCCAGCCCAGCCCAGCCACTGAACCGCGAGATGCAGCCGCGTGAGGTCGAGCTGGCGCGCCGCGAATGAGGCCGGACCGATCGCCGCGCGGTAGGCGGCGACGATCGCTTGGCGATCCTCGTCGCTCCAGCCGCCGCTGACAAGCGCCGCAAGGTCGACCAGGCCCGGAGCGGCTGCTGCCAGCTCCCAGTCCACCGGACATACCCGGGGGTCGCCGGCGTCACCGGCGACGAGAACGTTGGAGGCGTAGAACTCGCCGTGGATGACGGTTTTAGGCATCGCGAGCAGCTCCTCGATCGCCGGCTCGTAGCGCGCCAGCAACAAGTCGACCGACCGCTCGCGCGACTCCGGCTGACCGGGCGCACGGGCGAACTGGCGCGCCCGCTCGACCCAGCGGTGGTAGTGGGCGCGGTCGTAATCGAGCAGGCGGCCGCTCACCCGATAGCGGTCGAGCTCGCCGGCCAGCCGCCGGTGCATCGCGCCGAGCCAAGCCGCCGCCGCCTCCCACAGCTCCCGGTCGCCAATCTGGAAGAGCTCGCGGCCATCGACCCACTCGATGAAGAGCCAGTGCCGGCCGCGCTCACGATCTATCGTCGAGCCGTAGCAACGGGGAGGTCCGGTGGGTGCGGCGGCGAGCACCGAGCCGTAGACGGCGGCCTCGCGCAGCGGATCGTGAAGGAAGCTCGGCTTGGCCAGACGAGACTGTTCGCTGAGGGTGCCCCAGTCGAGTTGCTTGAAGAGGAGGTGAAGGCTTGCGCCGTCCTCCAGGGTCAGGTCGACTTGCTCGAGCGGGAAGCTCGTCCGGTACTCGTACGGACGGCGATGGATCGCGCTGGGCGCGCCGACGCCCGCCTGCCGCAGCAGCGGTTGCAACGCTTCGCGCAGCTCGGCGTCGCTCGGCATCGTGGCCATCAGCCCGAAGCTATGCCCGCGAACTTGCGACATCGTTGAGCGCCGCGTCGGCGGCATCGATGACCCGCGCGACCGAATCGCTGTCGAGCCCGGTCCAGAGGGGCAGCCGCACCAGCCGGCTGCTCAGCCGCTCGGTCTCAGCCAAATCTCCGACCGAGCGGCCAAACCGACGACCGGCCGGGGAGCTGTGCAACGGCACGTAGTGAAAGGAGGTGGCGATGCCCTTGGCGCGCATCGCGGCGATGAAGGCATCGCGCGCTGACGGGGTGGGAAGGACCAGGTAGTAGAGGTGGCCGTTGTGCGTATGCCCGTCGGGCACCACCGGCCGCTGCGCCAACCCCTCGGCCTCGAGCTCGGCGAACGCCTCGTGGTAGCGGTTCCAGATCTCCCGGCGGCGCCCGGTGATCTCTTCAGCCGCCTCCAGCTGACCCCAGAGGAAGGCGGCGGTCAGCTCGCTGGCCGCGAAGGAGGAGCCGATGTCAACCCAGGTGTAGCGATCGACCTCGCCGCGCTCGAAGCGCTTGCGGTCGGTGCCCTTCTCCCAGACGACCTCGGCCCGCTCCAGCAGCGCCGGATTATTGACCAGGAGGGCGCCGCCCTCGCCGCTGCTGACGTTCTTGGTGTGGTGGAAGCTGAAGGTGCCGAGGTCGCCGAGCGTGCCGAGTGGACGATCCCGGTAGGTGGCGAGGAGGCAGTGCGCAGCGTCCTCGATCACGGTGAGGCCGGTCGGTGCGGCAATCGCGAGCAGCTCGTCCATCTCGCAACCGACGCCGCCGTAGTGGACCGCGACGATCGCCTTGGTTTGCGGTCCGACCGCTTTCTTCACCTCCGTCGGATCGAGGTTGAGGGTGCGCGGGTCGACGTCGACGAACACCGGCGTAGCGCCCTGCCTGACCACGGCCGTCGCCATCGTCGGGTAGGCGAAGGAGGGCATGATCACCTCGTCCCCGGGCCCGAGGTCGGCCAGCACCATCGCCGCCTCGAGGCCCCCGGTGCCGGAGTGCGAGAGCAGCGCTCGCTTGGCGCCGGTGGTGTCGGCCAGCCAGGTCTCGCAACGGGCCGTGAAGGGACCCCCGCTTTCGAGGCCTCCTTCCTCAGCCGCCTGGCGGACGTACCCCAACTCGGTCCCGACGAGGAAGGGGTGGTTGAACGGAATCTCCTTCATCGCCGGCTAGCCTCAAGCGCAACCAGAGAACCTGAAGCGTCCCTTGGCGCTGCCAGCCAGGGGAGGGTGCCCACCTGCTCCGCGCCTCCGCACTCGAGACTTTTTGGTGTTCCGTTCAGGAACGGCTCAGCCTCGGCCCTTAGCCGACCTAGGTCGACCTTTTTACGGACGGTCTGGGTGAGTTCGCCAAATGCGTTGTGATCGTCGGGAATCCTTGCGAGGAACCGCTCGAGCGGAACCGTGAGAACGACATCGGGTCGCTCCACTTCAAGCACCTCTGAGACGAGCATGCTCGTGTGGACGAATACCAACCGGCGAAACGACTCCTTCAAGAAGAGAAGCAGGTTTTGGACGAAGGACTCACCAAAGACGACACACGTGGGACCTTCCGGCCAATCCTGCTCGAAGACGATGACTCGACCATGATTCTCGACGCGATTGTCAAACACTTGCGTTGCCTTGTGCGCTGCCAGCCCGGCCCGGACCGTTATGCCTGTCGCATGTGGGTAAAGCTTTGAGCCGAGATCGCCAGGCACGACCTCACTCCGCCACTCAATCGCAGCCTCAGGCAGAGGGCGGATAGCTGCTCGGCTGTCAGCTAGCGCTCGACAAATCCCCAGATAGCCCACGTACGCGCCGAGGTGATTCCAGTGGGTATCGGTCTTTGAATAGAGCTGTCCCCGTTGCTTTGCCTTTTGAAGGTCGTCGAGGCAGTAGACAACTGGTGCCCCCACACCGTTGGAAAGGTCGAGAAATTCATCGAGCAACCGACGCTCGGATGGCACGACTTCTGCTGGCAAATGCTCTGGATACACAAAATTCTTATCTGGGATGACGGCGCAGAGCCAGACAGACCCAATCGGTTCAACCGTCGCGAGTCGCTTCCGCAAAAGGTCAGCCCACGCCCGTCGCTTGCGACGGTTCAACCGCACCTGCCCCGTGTGTTGACCGATTACATCATTGGGGTCCCGATGAAGGAAGAGCCACTCGTCCTGCCCTCGCAGTACCTTGTGCCGCTCCGCCGGGGGCGAGAGAACTGTCCACTTGAGTGGCGGTCGCCCGCGATTTCTCGGCCGCCCGAATAGTGCCTTCAGGACCGCTTTGCCGCGACTTCTTGGGTAGACGCTTACGCGAGCGGTGCCGAGCAGGACTTCCTGGCGTGGGCTGAGCACCACCCGAACTAACAGCTCGCTCTCGCCAAAGTCATCGGGCTCAAGCTCGATTCGAAATCCCGAGCGAGCGGCGTTCGTCACGTCGCCGAAGGCTTCAACGATATCCGGACGCGGAACATCGACGGGCGCGCGAATGACCTGTCCGCTGGAGGCGTGAACGGCTACCTCGGCAACTCCAGCCGCCTGCCCCAGCACCCAACCGACAAGCGTGAGGCCATGACGGTCGGCATAGGCGCGCATATCGCCCTTGGCGTGCAAATCGACCTCACCTGAACGGGAGACATCGATCACACGAACGGATGTCGAGATGGCCAAGCGGGAGATTCTAGGTTCGCTAGACATTCGCCTGCGGCGTGGCAAGCCTGTCGAGAAGTCGAGGGAGCACCTTGCGGGCGTCGAGGTACTCCTCTGCCAGGGCTCGGGCGGCGTGACCGTGACGCTTAGAGTTCGATGCGATCTCGGCGACCGCGGCGGCCGCTTCGGCTGCCGAGGTGAACGCCAGTAGTCCCTCGCCAGTCGGAAGGAAGTCACTGAAACCCGTCTCCTGAGCCACCACGGGGCGGCCACTGGCCAGATAACAGGCGCTGCGATCGCTGAACCAGCCGCTGCGTGAATTGACGTAGCCGCTCTTGGCGACCGAGAGCTCGGCCTTTGAGCCGCGCACGAACTCGGCGTAGCGGGCGGGGCTACTGGCGACCTCGAGCGGATCGAGGAGATCCCAGCCGTTCGCCCGCAGTGCCTCGAGGTCGTCGCGCTCGTCGGGGTGGATGCCGAGGGCGATCTGGAAGCTGGCGCTGCCGAGAGCCGGCAGCTCGAACAGCTCACGCATCGAGTGCGCTCGTTGGCCGTAGGCGATCCCGCTGTGCTCGATCGATCCGTAGCTGCGCCAGTGGCCAACGCTCGTGAAGGCATCGCGGCGGGGCGCGGTCGCCTCGACGGGCCAGTGCTCGAGCGCGACCGGAGGCAGCGTGTGGATCCAGTCGCGGCCACAAGTCGGGATCGGGCAGCCCTCGCGGCCGACCGCCCATCCGGCCGTGGCGCAGTGGGTGTGGAGGTCGATCCCCATGTCCTCGCCCGCTTCCTGCCAGACCTGGTTGAAACCCGGATCGAGGTCGAGGAAGAGCCGGATCGGGATCGGCTCGAGCAGCCGCTCGTCGCGCAGCATCCCCGAGACATTGATCAGCAGGTCGGCTTCCGAGGCAAAGTGCTCGAGCGCGGCGTAGGGCAGCCCGAGCGTCTCGCGGCTTCCCCGCGCCAGCAGCGCGGCGGCGCCGTCGAGGAGCGGCAGAGCGCTGAAGTAACGACCGACCTCGCCGGCCGGGTCGAGCTTCTCCGCCTCGACCGGCTCGACCAGAACGACCTCGTGGCCGAGCGAGTCGAGACCGGCGACGTATTGCAGGACCGCCCAGCTCGCCCCGCCCTGGTGGGGGTCGCCGGCGACCATGCCGCTGAGCAAGATCTTGAGGCGGTCGCTCATTCGAGGCCGATCGCGGCGAGAAGGCGGCCGATCACGAGGTCCGAATCGAGCTGCTCCTCGGCAAAGCGCCGCGCCGCTGCGGCGTGCGGGGAGGGATCGGCGGCAATCCGTTCCGCGCCGGCCACGGCCTCGCCCAGCGTCGAGAAGGTGGGCATTCCTTCCTCCGTCCCCAGCTCCTCGTCGATCGCCGTGTCCTGGACCAGGGCCGGGCGGCCGCAGGTCAGGTAGGCGGCGGTGCGGTCGCTGAACCAGCCGCTGCCGGTTTCGGCGTAGACCCCCTGTGCGACCGAGAACTCCGCCGCAGAGGCCGATACGTAGTCGCGAAAGCCCTGCGGGGTCGCGGCCACCGCCCGCGGGTCGGCGATCGCCCAGCCATGGTCTTCGAGCGCCTCCCTGTCGGCCCCATCGCCGGGGTGGATCTCCAGCGCGATCTCGAACGCCGCGCCCTCGACCCGTTCGGGAAGCTCGATCAGGCGCCGGAATTGATGGTGCTTGAGGCCCATCGTGCGACCGTCGAGCTCGAGCTGCCCGTAGGGGCTGCGCCAGCTCGCCACCGTGGTGAAACGTGGCGGCCCGGCCGGCACCGCAGTCGGCGGCCACTCGTCGAGCAGGACCGGTGGCAGGGTCGGGATCCAGGCGATCCCGCAGTCGGGGATGACGCAACCGGGTTTGCCGACGTTGAGGCCGACGGTTGCGTAGTAATCGTGCCCGGCGATCTCGAAGCCCAGATCTTCGTCCGCGTGCCAGGCCTGGGTGAAGCCGGGATCGAGGTCGACGTAGAGACTCGTGCGCGGGCCGCTGACGATCTCCTCGACTCTCAGGTGGCCGCTGATGTTGACGAGCAGGTCGGCGTCGGCGGCCCGCTCGCGGACCTCGGCCAGACCCAGTCCGGACGATTCACGACCGCCGTCGCAGAGCAGGCCGACCTGTCCGTCGAGACCGAACTCCTCCACGACCGCGTCGAAATGGGCACGGTTGGCCGAAGCCGAAAACTGGGCCGGTCCACCATCTGGGGCGACGCAATCGGCACTCGCGATCTCCTCGACGAAGCAGACATCGAAACCCAGCCGACGCAGGCCCAGAAGCCAAGAGAGCCTCACCCAGGCCTCACCGCCGTTGAACGGCTTGTTCGCTAGAGCACCGCTGACGATCGCCGCCGGCATGGGTCCCCGGCCTCAGACCGGCGGCTCTGACCCTCTGCCAAGCAGCCGGCGGGGACAGTGGCGCCCGAGCAGCGCGACCTCGCGCAGCGCGTCGCCGTAGCGATGCTCGCGCAGCGACTCCCGCGCCTGGGCGGCGAGAAGGTCGCCGTAGTAGGCCTTCCAGTACCGCCGCCCCTCGCGGTAAGCCCCCCTCAGCTCGGAGTCGTGCTTGACGTGCGACTTCTGTTGGCGCATCGCCGCCAGAGTCTCGGTCAGCATCTTGGCGGCGTCGCCGCTCGAGTTGCGCCCATGCTCACGATGCTCGGCGACCAGCGCCTCGTGGCTGCGAATCGGAAACTGACGGGCGACCGCGAGGTTGAAGCCGAAGTCCGCAGCGGCATCGAGGTCGGGGTCAAACCCGCGCACGTGCTCGAAGAGAGCGCGGCGATAGATCGCCCGTGCCGGGAAGCCGGCCCAGTTATCGCGCATCAGTTGCGCGTACTGGCTCCGCTCGACAGCCGGTTGCTCGTGGGTGTTGAGCGGCTTGCCGTCATGGCTGGTGCGACGGTAGGTACCGATCGCACAAGCGCACTCCGAGTGCTGTTCGAGCTCGCGCAGGCCGGCCTCGACGGCATCGGGCAGCAGCCTGTCGTCGGCATCGAGGAAGATCAGGAAGTCGCCGTTCGTGCTGCGGATGCCGACGTTGCGGGCGCCCGCCATGCCGGAGTTTTGCTCGCGCACACAGCGCACCCCGGGATAGCGGGAGGCGATGCTTGAAGCGTTGTCGTTCGATTCGTCGTCAACGACGACGACCTCGAGATGGGGATAGGTCTGCGCCAACACGCTCTCGATCGCCTCACCGAGGTAGTGCGCCTGCCCGTAGCAGGGGATCACAACCGAGACCAGCTCGGCGTAAGCGGTCGCGCGGTCGCGCCGCCAGCGATGGCGGCCGGAGACGGTCGCGAGGTGGGCGCGGCGCTGGCCCTTGAGCACGACAGATATCTCCAGCTCGAACTCCGCTGGGGTGCCGATCATGTTGAGGGTCGTGCGAAACCCGGCCCGCGCCGCCTCGGGGGTCTCCGGGAAGGCGTCCGCCAGGTCGGGGCGCTCGGCGCGCATTGGCGCCCGCCAGAACGGCTTGCCGCCGATCGAGAACTCGATCGCCACGGCGCGCGCATCGGCGCCCAGCGCCCAGCCAAGCACATCGACCGCGTGGGCGTCGAGGACCGCCCCCGCGCGCGGCTCGTCGAGGAAGCCGCCGCGCAGCTCCGCGGGGAGCGGCTCGGCCAGCGAAACGTCCACGATTTCGACCAATGCCCCCATTGCCTGAGCCACTCCTCCGTCTCGATCGTGGGAACTTCCCGCGGAATCTACCTCGACCTCCCAGATCCGACACCACTCGTCGCTCCAGATGGGATCGCCGTTGCCGACAAGCAGAGCTGCCAACTCCCCGTCCCGCTCCAGCGATGTATCGGTTGAGCGGGGGACGACGCATAGGCATTGGCCGGGCGACAGTGACGGGCCCGGAGGAATTCGGGAGGCGTAGTGCAGGCTCCGTGCCTCCTCCCCGCTCGCCTCGTCCACGAGCGCGCGCAGCCGCTCGCCGGCGCCCGATCCAGCCGTCGGGAGAGCATCGGAATTTACGTCGATCGGCGTAGCGATCCTGCCGTTGAAGTAGGCGGGCATCGCGCCGCCGGGATCCAGAAGAGCAATGCCGGTGTTACTCGGCGCCCCAATCATCTCCACGGCCAGCTGGCAGCGACGGTTCTCGACGCACTTTCGAATCAGCGGCAGGTGCTCGGGCATCTCCTCGGCCAGCCGCCCGTAAACGCTCAGATCCTGCTCGAGCTGAGCACTGCGGTCCCGGGCCGACCAGTTGCCGGCACTGTGCACCCGATAGGCAGCCATGTCCTCGTCGAGGAAGCCAATCTGGCCCTGGCTTGCGCAATAGATGTGAAAGAGCCAGTCAAACCAGGCATAGGAAAAGAGCCACTCCGGGATCCCCGCCAGCGCCTGGCGCCTGAACATCAAGGTCAGGAAGGGGATGAAGTTGGCGCGGATCAGATCCTCCAGCTCGAAGACCTCGCGGTCGAAGGCGGGTGTCGCCGGCCGCGGCGGGGCGCTTTCGTCGTCGTAGAAGAGGGTGGCGCGATGGAAGCAGCTGGTCCACTGCGGGTGCGCGTCGAGCAGCGCCGCCTGCCTGGCCAGCTTCACCGGCGAGGTCCAGTAGTCATCGCCCTCGAGGATCGCCACGTACTCGCCGCGGCAGTGCCGCGCCGCCGCTAGCCAGATCCCCTCGACGCCGAGGTTTCTCTCAGGGAGAAAGGTTCGGATCCGCCCGGGGTGGCGCCGCTCGTATTCACGGACGACCTCGCGGGTGCCGTCACGGGAGCAATCGTCGGCGACGAGGATCTCGACGGGAAAGGGTGCCTCCTGGGCGAGGGCGCTGTCGAGCGCCCTGCCGATCCAGGAAACGTGGTTATAGGTGAGGACGAAGACGCTCACCTTCGGCTCCGAGCCCCCCGCCGCGGCTGCCACCTCGCCCGCCTGTCCCATCAGGTCGTGGCGGCTCGTTGGGCCTCGTCCGGGCCGTCCAGCCGCAACTCGGCAAAGGGCGCGCGGCTGCCGTCGGCAAAGGCGGCCAGAATGCTCACCACGCCGCCGGCCGGCAGCTCGTCGACGTTCAGCGTGGTCTCAAACCCGGGAGCCTCGACCACCTGGTCGGGAAACGCCACCGCCACGTCGGGTCGCTTGACCTGGACCGGTGCTCGCCAGATCGTCTCGCCAGCGGCCTCGAACTCGATCGCGGCGACGCGATGCTCACGCCCGAGCACCCAGCCGACCACGGTGACCGCGTGGGCCGGCAACAGGGCGCCAGAGGCCGGGGCATCCAGATAGCCGCCAGCGAGCTCACCTGGCCGCGACAGCATCGCTACCTCGACCCGTCGCGCCCCGCGCGAGTGCGCCCTGCCGCCGGCTGTCAGCGGCGCCAGCTCGTGGACGACGACCCACTCGTCGCGCCAAGCGACATCGCCCTGCTCCTCGAGGTAACGAGCGAGCTGCGGGCGCTGATCGAGCCACTCCATCGCCCCACGCGTAATCACCGCGTAGCAACCCCGCGCGCCGTCGAGCGTCGCGCTGGCGGGCCCATAATCGCGCGTCGCCGCCGGCAGGTTCGGAGCCGCCTCGCGGATTGCCTGCAGCTCGGTCACTTCGTGTCCCTCGCGCCGGGGCAGATTGCGGGCGTGGCGGCCGTTGAAGTAGGGCCGCAACTCATGCCGCGGGTCAACGAGGACGACGCAGGCATCGAACGGCACCCCCAATCGCTCAATCGCCAACTGCGCTTGGCGAAAGGCAACGCAGCGCTCGATCAGGTCCCCTTGGCCGGGCATCTCGGGCTCCAGCCGGCTATAGAAGTCAAGGTCCCCCTCGAGCTGGCTGACCCGGTCGAGGCCGGAGAACATGCCGCCGCGATGCACCCGGTAGGCGGCCAGCGGCTGCGGTATGTAGCCGATCGAACCGAGCTGGGCCGAGCGGATGTGAATCAACCAGTCGATCCAGGCCGAGTCGAAAACCCAGCCGGGGAGCGCCTCGGCGATCTCGCGCCGAAACATCATCGCCGGCGCCGGCACGAAGCACTCCATGACGATCTGCTCGAGTGTGAAGCGCTCCTCGCCGAAACCCGGGCTGACCGATCCGGAGGGCAAACCGGCCTCGTCATAGACGAGGCTGACGTCGTGGAAGCAGCTGGCGCAATCCGGGTTGGCCTTGAGAAAGGCGACCTGGCGGGCGAGCTTGGCCGGTGAGGTCCAGTAATCGTCGCCGTCGAGATAGGCGATGAAATCGCCGCGCGCCTCGCCCATCGCCAGGCGGAGGATCTCGCCGTGGCCCAGATTGCGCTCGGGCAGCACCGCCCTGATGATCTCGGGCCGCTCGCGCGCGTAGCGTTCGACGATCTCGCGGGTGCCGTCCCCCGAGTAGTCCTCGCCGATCACCAGCTCAAAGGGGAACGGAGTGCGCTGGATCAGCACGCTCTCGATCGCCTGGGCGATGAAGCGGGCGTGGTCGTAGGTGCGCAGCACCACCGAGACGGCCGGCGTGCTCATCGGCGAGCCCCAGCGAAGAATCCCGCCAGGCGGCGAGGGTCGTGCCGGGCGAGGATGCGAATTCCCCGCAGCGCTCGCCGCCGCCGTCCCCCCTTCCAGTCAGCCTCGAGCTGCTCGGCAAGCGCACGCCCGTGCTCCTCCCGAGTCTGCCGCATCCCCGCTCGGCAGGCGGTCTTCTCGCGCCGGCTGCGCAGCTGCCGGCGTTGTCCCTCCAGTACCTCGAGCTGGGACGTGAGCACCACGCCTGCGTCGCGAGTGGTGTTGAAGCCATGGCGCCGGTACTCGGTGACGACGGTGTCGTGGCAGTAAACGGGATGGCGGCGGGCGAGCTCGAGATACAGCTCGTAGTCATCCCCCGCGGTGAGGCTCTCGTTGAATGCGTCCACGCTCTCCAGCGCGGAGCGCCTGTAGACCAGTGACGAGCCCGACCAGATGTAGCAGTCGAGCAACAACCGCAGGTAGTGGTCCTGCGTGACCAATGGCTGTCTCTGGTCGTTGGCGCGATGCCCGTCCGCCCTTATGTCCCTGCACATGCCGGCCACGAAGGCCACCTGTGGTCGCTTGAGCAGCGCCGCCATGCCGATCTCAACCGCATGCGGAAGCAAGCGGTCGTCGGCATCGAGGAAGACGAGGAAGTCTCCGCCCGCCTCCCCCAGGCCGAGGTTACGCGCCGACGCGACTCCCTGGTTTGCCTGTCGCAGCCGGCGGACGTTCGGCTGGCGCCCGGCGACTTAGTAGCTGTTGTCGCTGGAGCCGTCGTCGACTACGACCACCTCGACACGTGGATAGCTCTGCGCCAGAGCGCTGTCGATCGCCTCGGCGAGGAAATGCGCCTGGTTGAAGCAGGGAATGACGATCGAGACAAGCGGCGCCTCGCCGGATTCATCCAAACCGCCGGAAGAGTCCCTTCCGCCGCCCCTGCGAGGTCATCACCTCGATCTCGCCGAGCGGGGCCTGCCGGCCGTCCTCCAACGTGGCGCGGAGCTCGAGGCGACTCTTCCCCCTTCCACTCGGCTCTATAGCAAGCCGAAAGCCGCAGGTATCGGCCCCGGGAAGGTCGGGAAAGGTCTCGGCGATGTCGGGCCGCTCGACTACGGGCGACGCGCTGGCCACGACTTCACTCCCAGAAAGGACCTCAACGCCCACCACCTGGGCGTTGAGACCCAGCACCCAGCCGACGAGCTGCAGCGCCGAATCGTCTTGCTCCACCCGAAAGTGCCCACGCAGCTCGTCGTTCGGCGTCGAGTGGGCCATCTCGACGATCTGCAGGCTAGGCTCGTCCGCCACGCCGGGATTGTATGGACCGGGCTGGGCGTTGGCAGGGTCGGGGCCTCGCACGGCCTCGACAAAGAGGCTCTCGTCGGGGCGATTGTCGAGGTCGACGATCTGCTCGAAGTCACTCAGCGTGGTCTGGTAGGAGCACTCTTGCACCTCGACGAAGCCAGATCTCGCCAGCAACTCTTCCGCGAAGTCGGCGGTGAAAAGGCTGCGCGAGTAGCCGTACCAAAGCATGTGAACGATGAAGCGACCACCCTCGCTTTTGACCTCGTCGGGGTCCACCTGAAAGTAGTCGGTATCGCCGCGCAGATATGCGTCGATGCCGCGGCGAAGATCGGGGAGGGCGAGCCGCAGCACACCTCCAGGCTTCAGCACCCGACGCAGCTCCTCCAGCACCGGCTGCAGCTCCGGGTAGGCGAACTCGGGTAGGGCGTGGACGCTGACCGCGTAGTCGAGCGTTTCGCTCGCGAGCGGCAGCCCCTTGCGAATATCGGCGACCAGGTCAACCCCCGGCCCGTCCTTGACGTCCGAATTGATCCAGCCGTCTGCGACGTGGGCCCCGCAGCCCCAGTTGAGCCGGTTGACAGACGCCCTTTTACTCTGCATCGAGCTTCGCAAGTAGCCCATTGAGCACCTTCCTAGAGTCGAAGAACGCCTCGGCGACGTCGCGGGCGGCGCGCGAGTGGCGCTGCCAATCGTCGAGGATGCGGTCCGCTCCGTCGACCGCCTCCTCCAAGGTGAAAAAGGCGACCAGGCCCTCGTCACCAGGCAGCGAGCCCGCGAGACCGGTGTCCTGGCACAGCACCGGACGCCCACTGGCGAGGAAGCAGGCGCTGCGATCGCTGAACCAGCCGCTGTTGGTGGCAACGTAGATGTTCTTGGCGATCGCGATCTCGGCACCCGCGGAGCCGACGAACTCCTGATAAGAGGACGGCGAGCCGGCGAGGGCGCGGGGATCATCGAGCCGCCAGCCGTTGTCGGCCAATAGCTCGGCGTCGCGACGGTCCGCCGGTTCGATGTCAAGCGCCACGGCGAACTCGGCGTCCACTCGTCCCGGCAGCCCGGCAAACCGCCGAAACTCGTGCGCTCGCAACCCCAAAGTCCGTTCTCCGTATTCGATCGGGTCGTAGGGTCCGCGCCAGGCGCCGATGCTGCGGAAGACCTTGGAGGACTCCGGCAGTGCCGGCCAGCGATCGAGGTCGACCGGGGGTCGGATGCCGATCCAGTCAACACCGCAGGACGGAATTTCGCAATCGGGTCGGCCGACGTTCGCACCAACCGTGACGTGGCGATGATGAGCACTGAAGAGATCCGCCTGGCCCAGCTCGTGCCAAAGCTGGGGAAAGCCCGGGTCGACGTCGAGGAAGACGAGCTTGCCGCTGGCGGCGAGGAGCTCGGAATCGTCGAGGAAACCCATCACGTCGATCAGGCACGGCGCCGCCTTGATCGAGCGGATCAGCTCGGAACGACTCAGCCCGATCGTCTCGCCATCGTCGAGCAGTAGCGAGTAGGAGCCATCGAGTCCGGCGAACTCGACCACGTGCTCGAACCAGGCGATCGCAGCGCGTCTCGCCGCGAGCGACGGACGGCCGCTGGCATCGGCGATCATCTCAGCACTCAGCCGGTCGATCAGGATCGGCTCGTAGCCAAGTGCGCGAAAGCCAAGGACGTACTGGAGGAACGCCCAGGCGTGCCCGCCGTAGCCAGGCCGCTGGGCGATCGAGGCGGCGACTGGGAGCGGGGTCTTCACGCAGGGTCGCTCTGAAGCCCGGCCCCCACCTCGTAACCGAGCTCTTGCAGCTTCGCGCCCATAATTTTTTCGACCAGCTCCACCTCGCCTGGTCTCAACCGCTCCTTCCACTGGCCGGGGGTTGCGCTGCGCGCCCGCTTGCCAGGTCCCTTCTGGTCCGATGGGATCGCCGAGAAGGAGCGTTTCTCGACGGCGGCTCGAATCGCGTCCAGACCGACCTCCTGCATGTCAAGCCACTCGAGCATCCCGCCGAAGCCCGAAGTCGTATCGGTGAGAAGGGCCTCGTAGCCAACCTGCATCCTCAACGGCTCGGGGGTGGCGGCGAAGGCGCGCTGCGTGGATATCGTCCGCTGCAGCCAGAGGTTTGCGTGATGGCGGATGAACGCCATCCGCTCGCTGACGATCCTCGGCTCATCGGAGACCTGGCTCTGCTGCCACCAGGAATCGCGGGCGAGCATTGCGTCGATCAGCGAATCGATCACATCGCGGCCATCGCGCACGAGGAAGAGCAGCCTCGACTCTGGGAACAGGGACATCAATGAGTCGGAAGCATGAGAGCCATTCGGCTCCTTGATCACGATCCATTGGGGATCGGTGTTTTGGCCAAGCTCCCGCAACTGACGGACCAGCCCACGCATGATCAACCCGCGCAGTTCGGGTCGCAGCTCTGGCAAATAGCGCTTGGCGAAGAAGTAGTGCGGGTCATCGGCCCGTGGCCCCTGCTCGAAGTACTCCCCCTCTGGAACCGCGTGGTCGATCGGCACCAAGTGCAATGGCACATAGCTCTCGTCGATCACTGCAATGCCGGGAATCTCGGCGAAAAGTTGCATCAGCCAGGTGCTCCCGGTCCGAGGCGACCCGAGCATCCAGATCAAGCGGCTCGAGATGTCCGGCTCCGCAAGGGGTCGGGTGGGGTCAGGCTGGCTCAACGATCGCTCCCTTCTCATCGTTGCGCGGCTCTGTCGCTTCAATCGCCGCGTGCGCGTCAAAATCGGCCATCAATTCCTCGATCTGGGGTCCCCAGAGCTCGCTGTGGAGCCACATGTTGTACTCGCTGGGGACGCGGCGCACGCCGGGAACGTAGGACTGGCCCTCGAGGTGGTAGAGCTCGACCTCGGGCAGGTACCAGTTCTGCCGGCCGGCCTCGGCCAGCTTCAGACAGAGCTCGGAGTCCTCGTAGTCGCCCTGGACGTAGTGCAGCGGCAGGCCGCCTACCTCGTCGTAGAGGGCGCGGTCGATCAGCATGCAGGCCGCCGTCACCGCCGGCACCGGACGGGCGACGTTCGCCGCCGGGAAGCTGCGGTGCAGTCCCTTGAAGCAGTGGGCGTTCTCCCACAGCTCGGCTCCGGCGGCGCGGTGGAAGTAGAGGCCGGCGTGCTGGAGCGAGTTGTCCTCGTAGAGCAGCTTGGGACCGAGCGCGCCGATCCCCTCGGTCTCGTCGTAGAACTCGCTCATCGCGCCGATCCAGCCGGGGCGGTCGGGGATCACGTCGGAGTTGAGCAGCAGTAGTCGCTTGCCGCGCGACACCTCGATCCCGTGGCCGTTGGCGCCGGCGAACCCGGCCCCCGAGGAGAGGTTGACCACCTGGAAGGACTGGCCGTAAAGGGCGAACAGCTCGCGCGCCTGCTTGGCCAGCTCGTCGGTCTGGTCGGTCGAGTCGAGCACGTAGATCAGCTCGGCCGCGGCGAAATCGTGGTCGCGGGAAAACTGCAGCAACTGGTGCTCGAGGAAGTCGAGTCGCTTGTAGAGCGGCACAACCACGGAGACCTCGGGATCGGTTGGGGGCTCGCCGTAGGAGTCGATCGACTCGACCGTCGATTCGGAGACGATCCGGCTCTGCAGCCGGGTCAGGGCGTCCCTGCCGTGGGTCGCGGCGAGCGGGCCGCCGATGTCGCCCCGAGCCCCCAACTCGCCGAGAATCGTCGATCGCGCCTGCTGCGGATCACGAACCACCGCAGGGCACTGAATCTCCAGCTGCAGCCCGTCGGAGGTGTGCAGCTCGGCGATCCAGCCGCCCGCGAGCAGGCTTGGGGCGGCCAGGGTGAAGTGCGCGGTGAAGCCGTGTCGCTGGGTCCGGTCGAGGCCGAGGCCGGAGTAGAACTCGACCACGTCGGGGCGCTCGTAGCGGAAAGCCTCCCTGCTGACCGGGACGCGAGCGCCCTCCGGCGAGACAGCGATCACCTCGCCGAGACCGTCCTCGTCGTGCATCCAGCCGTTGATCCAAAACGAGGTGTCGTCGACCGCGAGGATCTGTTCGACCGCGAGGCCAGTGGGCTGCTCCGGTTTGACCGTGCCGCGGGGCAGGCGCTCGCGCAGCACCTCCCTGACCCCAAAGAGGGACATGCTCAGCTCAAACGAGGGCTCGCCGCCGATCGAGGTCGAATGGGCGAGCGCCTCGAGGACCGTCTCGCGAGCCCCGGCGTCGAACGATGCCAACTCCTCGCGCAAGAGATCCTTGAGCTCGCCGCTGACCTCCTCCCACTGCTCGCGGGGCATCTCGATTCGCTGCCCGGATTCGAGCTCCAGCTCGACTGGCCCGCCGTTCGAGCCAGCGTCGAGAACCCGCGCCACCTCGATCGCGGGGTCTCTGCGGGCGCGGCCCGAACGGGACGGCTCGCAAATCAGGATCGCGACGTCCCCGGCCAGCTTGCCGGCCCGCCGCACCGCCACTTCTCCGCCACGACTCTTAGCGCGGGCGCTCCTCTTCGAGGTCGCCTCAGGCATGGGCCCCCACCCCCTCTCGCTGCTCGATCAGATTGCCGTAGATGTCCATCAGGTGCGCGACGTGAGCGTCCATCGAGTAGGGCTCGCGGATGCCGTCGCGCAGCGAGCGCCACAGTCGTGGGTTGCTCGTCGCCGCTTCGATCGCCCGCGCCAGGCTGTGGGCGTCGCCGACCCTGAAGTGCATCCCGTCGACTCCGTCGCTCACTTTCTCGGCCATTCCGCCGACGTCGCTGCAGATGATCGGACGACCGTGGAAGAAGGCCTCCTGGATCACCAGCGGCGAGTTCTCCCACCAGATCGAGGGAACCAGGACCCAGTGCAGGTCGGCCATCAGCTTCGGCAGCTCGCTGTGGTCGTAGGGGCCGCGAAAGGTGACCCGCCCGCGCAGTGCCTCGTGCATCGCCGCGAACTCATCCTGGAACTCCTGCGACTGCAGCTCGAGGTTTGCCCCGTGCAGCCAAAGGTGGGCATCGACGTCCTCACCAAGCAGCGCCATCGCTTCCAACATCAACTTGCCGCCCTTGAAGTAGCTGAGCTGTCCGAAGAAGCCGATGTTGACCGGCGCCTTGGTCTGCTGCGGTGCCGGTGCGCGGACCGCTGGCGGGCGCCGCCCGTACTCCTCGACCTCGATCCGCTCGGGCTCGATCCCCCAGCGCAGATACTTGTCCATCAGCTGGGCACTGGGGGCAATGAAGCGGTCAACGTTCTCGAAGTGGCCCTTGACGAATCGCTGGCGCAGGAAGAAGGCCTGCTCGCTGATCTGCGGGAAGCATTCGTGGCAGCGCCGCGGCGAGGCTTCGCCGCAGAGCTCGTTGTTGAAGGTCCGCACCATCTGACCGTCGCGGTGGCAGATCGGCAGGAACTCGTGCAGCGTGTAGACGATTGCCGCGTCGGGCAGGACGCGGCGGATCTGGGTCAGTAGGTCGAGGCCGATGAAGTGGGTGTGCTGGAGATGGACGACATCAGGCCGCTGTGCGAGCAGGAAGTCGGTCAGGTGACGGGTGTAGAGCGCCTTGTCGCGGGAGGTCAGGGTGAAGAAGTCGAAGTGCTCGGTCTCGGTGAAGACGAAGTACTGGTTGGGATCGCCGTTGACCGAGCTGAAAGGTGTGCCCGGGTGCGCGACGCGCTGGCGGGCGACGTTGGACCCGATCCGAGCCAGCAGGATCGGCTCCACATCCGGCGCCTCGCGCATCGCCTCGTAGAGCTCCAGCGCGTAGGCCTCGGCCCCGCCGGGATGCAAGGTCGGGTGGTTGTGGACTACGTAGAGCACGCGCAGCGGCCGCTTGCCCCCGGTCGCATCGAGCGGTTTGGCGATCACACTCATCCTCCCTCCCTCAGTCCCCCGAGTTCGAATACGCGGCAGAGATGTCGTTGGTCGGCGATCTTGCGGCAGGCTGTCTCCAGCTCCGTGGCCACTCCCGTCTGGCTGTCGAGCCAATCGTCCGCGGAGCGCGGCACGACGAGAAAGTCGGCGCCTGCCTCGGCGCGGTGCCTGAGCGCCGCCAGCAGGTCTTCGCCGCCTTCCGCGCCCAGCTCTTCCGGAGCGAGTCGCAGGACGCGCAGGGGCGCGAGTGCGGTGACCGCCCCCTCCGTGGCATCGAGCAGAACCACGCTGCTGTCTGTCGAGATCAGTCTTTCCAAGTAATCCCGCATCTGATCGACAGACGCGATCGGTTTCGTGATCGCCGGCACACCCGCTGCATCCTCCCCCAGCTGGCCGAGGCCGTAAATTAAGCAGACATCTGGCACATCGGCGACGACCTCGCCGTGATTAGCCAGATGTCCAGCGAAGTCGCCGTAGAAGTCGAGCCACCACCGCGCCGTGATCGGGATCACCAGGTATTCCGCCCCGTGTCGCCGCAAACGCTCCAGCTCGGCAGTCGCGGCGGCGCTGTCGAGCGGATGGTGGCCGGCATACTGGCCGGCCTCGTCTTGCGGGAAATGGGCCGCGTTCAGCCCCGGCATCGCGAGCAGAGCCGCATCGCCCTTGCTGACGACAAGCACGCTCGCGCCCGGAGGAACGGAGGCCGCGACCGTCGCCTGGAGGTGGTTGACCAGCTCCGCGTACTCGGTATCGCCGAGCGGGGCGGCGCCGTTGCCACTCATCGGGCCACCCCCTCCGACGACCTTCCACTGCGATCGCCGGCGAGACTGAAGATCGTGCAGGCATCGCGCTCGATCGCCGGATACTGGCTGCGCAGGTGCTCGGCGAAGCCCGCGTAGTGGTCAAGCCACCAGTACGCGGTCGACGGTAGGACGAGGTGGTCGGCGCCGGCGCTTCGCAGCGACTCGAGCTGCCGTACCGCCTCGTCGCTGTCGGCCGGGTGGTGACCGAGATAACCGCCAGCGCCGTCCTGGGGGAAGTGGTGGGCATCGCGGCCGGCAAGCTCGAGCAGGGCGCGATCGCCGCGGCTGACGACCAGCAGCCTCGATCCGACCGGGACCGCCTCGGCCACCTCAGCGCGAAACCGCGCGACCAGCTGCCGGTAGCCGAGACGGCGCGTTGCCTCGAAGGGCCGCGATCCGTCCGGCGGCTCGATCCCAGCCCGCTCGAGGCGCAGTTGGAGCTCACGCACCTCCTCCTCGATGCGGTTCGCCTCGCGCAGGAACTCGGCGTGGTCGAAGCCAGCGCCGCTCCCAGTAGCGGCCGCCTTGCCGGTCGGCACGGCAGCAGGCTCGACAGCCGGCCCGCTGCCGGCCACGGCGGTGAGGCGAACGACCTCGCCGAGCAGGTCGGAGACCTGGCGCGCGTAGCCCTCGAGCAGACGCTCGGCCTCGACCTCGCGGGACGCGTCGACCACGGCCAGCCGCGGGGAGATCGTCATCCGCAGCGGATAGGCCTCGGCGTACTCGACCGCGAGCAGGCCGTCCTCGGCGTAGATCGAGAGATCGTCGCGGCGCACCCGCTCGCGCCAGCGGCGGCGGTAGAGATCGACGCTCTTGGCGAAGCGGTCCTCACGCCCGCGCGAGGCCGACTCGAGGTGGGTGACGACGGCCTCGTGGCAGTAGTGGACCTCCCCCCCGGCCGCGCCGATCCGCAGGCAGAGGTCGACGTCCTCGAGCGAGTTGGCGAAGCCGGTGTCGAAGCCGTCGGCCGCCTCGAAGGCCCCCCGCGTAACCAACATGCAGGCGCCGGTGACCGCCTGCAAGCGCCGCGAATTGTTGACCGCCGGGTGCTCGGCCGGCAGCCCGGCGTAGAGGTTGTGCGGGTAACCGTCCTGGCCGATCACAACGCCGGCGTGCTGCACGGCGCCAGTCAGGTAAAGCAGCTTGGCGCCGACGACCGCGGCGGCGGGGTGCCGCTCGGCATAGCCGCCCAGCGCCCGCAACCAGCCTTGCCGCGGCTCGGTGTCGTTGTTGAGGAAGAGCAGCGCCTCGCCCTTCGCCGTCGCTGCCCCCTCGTTGCAGGCACCTGCGTAACCGAGGTTGCCCGGCAGCGTCAGCTGACGAATCGCCTCCCCGTAGGAATCGAGCAGCTGTGGGGTCGAATCGGTGGAGGCGTCGTCGACGACGATGACCTCGCAGTCAGCGGGCAGGTCGACCAGCACCGCATCGAGGCAGCGCTGGGTCAGGGTCGCGTTGTCGTGCACCGGCACCACGATCGAGATTGGGACGCTCATCCCGCCACCTCCTCGAGCCTGTAGATCGCGCCCGAGCGCTCGTCGCTGACGACGACCTCGTAACGGGAGTCGAGATGCTGGCGCAATCCCTCGTAGTGACTGAGCCACCAGCGATAGGTCGGCGGCACGACCAGGTACTCGGCACCGCCCCCTCGCAGTTGCTCGAGGTGGCCGATCGCCTCATTGCTGTCGGCTGGATGGTGGCCCGCCCAGCCCCCGTTGTCGTCCTGGGGAAAGTGCAGGGCGCGCCGGCCGTTCAGCTCCAGCAGCGCCTCGTCACCGCGGCTGATCACCAATACGGTGGCTCCCGCGGGCACGGCGGCCTTCACCGCTTCGCGCAGGTGCTCGGCCTCACGCTCGTATCTCGGGTTGCGGCGGCGGCCGTAGGGCTCCCACTCGTGCCCCCACTTCTCGGCGTAGCGCTGTTGGTTGGCGCGCAGGATCCGCGCGTACTCGCCGTCGGCGACCAGCTTGCCGAAGGAGGCCTCGCCGAAGTGGTGGACCAAGCTGTCCTCGACGCAGCGCAGCTGGTACCCGGCGCCGCGCGCCCGCTCCGCATAATCGTCGTCCTCGAGCAGGCCGACCTCATAGCGCTCGTCGAGGGGACCGAGGCGCAGATAGGTCTGGCGCCGCATCGCCAGGCAGAACATCGCCGGCGTCCTCATCTCCAGCCAGTCGCCGGCGTATGTGTCCGCCCGTCGGCGGGCCAGCTCGAGGAACTCGCCCCAGGTCCCGTAGTCGGTCTCGATCTCGGCCTCGTTGCCGATCCGGTTGGTGACCGGCCCGACCAGCCCGACGCCGGGATTGCGCAGGTGGGACAAAAGGCGCGAGAGCCAGCCCGGTGGCACCATCGTGTCGTTGTTGAGCAGGACGAGGTGCTCGCCTCCGGCCAGAGTCAGGCCCTGGTTGCAAGCCGGCGCAAAGCCCATGTTGCGACCGTTGAGCAGGACCCGTACCCGCGCGTCGCTTTCGGCCAGCCTGGTCAGGTAGGCCGGCGTTCCGTCGGCGGAGCCGTTGTCGACGACGAGCAGCTCGAAGTCGGCCTCGCCGGTGTTGGCGAGCAGGCTCTCGAGGCAAAGGCGGGTAAAGACCAGGCCATCGCAGGTGACGACGACGATGCTGGCGCTGTCCGGGCCGAGGGCCGGAGCCTCCCGGTGCATAAGCAACGGCTGCGCCTGGGCGGCCTCGACCGTCGCGCGGGGCAGCATCGTTGGCCGGCGCGAGGTGGGCTCGAGCTGCATCTCCGGCGGGAAGGCGGTGGCCGAACGCCGCGGGCGCGCCGGAGTAGCGGGCGCGATGCCGAGGTGCTCGAGGATCGGCCCCAGCACCGCCTCGTGGCTGAAGTGCTCGCGCGCCAGCTCCCTTGCCGCCCTGGCGTGGCGGGCGTAATCGGAATTGATCGCGGCGATCGCAGCGACGGCCGCGTCGGGCGAGTCAAAGGAGAACAGTCCCTCGTCGGTTGGCAGTGCCACGCCGAAGCCCGTGTCCTGGGTGACCACCGGCCGTCCCGAGGCGAGGTAGGTGGCGCTGCGATCGCTGAACCAACCGGTGCGCAGCCGCACGTTCTGGTCCTTGGCGACGGTGAACTCGCCCCTGGAGGCGCCGACGTAGTCGCGATAGCGGTCGATTCCGGTCGATACCTCGAGCCCGTCGCGAACCCGCCAGCCGTGCTCGGCGAGCATCTGGCGCTCAGAGGGCTCGCAACTGCTCAGCGCCAGCTCGAAGGCCTGGCCGCTGCGCTCGGGAAGGTCGAGGTGCTTGAGGAACTCGTGGTGCTTGCTCCAGGTGTAGCGCTCACCCTCGAAGGTGACGTCGCGCCAGTCCTGGCGCCAATTGCCGATCGTCGTAAAGAGGTCGGCCGGCCGGGTCGAACGATCGGGCCAGAGCTCCATCACCACCGGCTGGCGGGTCGGCACGAAGCGGAAGCGCTCCTGATGGGGAAGCCCGCAATCCGGCTTGCCCCAGTTCTCGGCGAAGGTGAAGAAGGCGCAGTGAGGCTCGAGGAAGTCGAGTGTCTCCTCGATGCCGTGGCGCAGCTCGAGCTGAAGCTGGACCGGGTCTGTCTCGAGGTAGACGAGCCGCCCGGTGGCGGCGAGCTCCGGCAGTGGCTGCGTACCCCCGTGTAGGTTGAGGATCATGTCAGCGCCGCCGTAGAGGCGTTCGAGCTGGGACTCGCTCATCCCGAAACAGCGCCCGTCGTCGTGCAGAGCACGGAATGCCCAGCGGTCGGCCAGGCCGAAGCGGCGCATGATCGCGGCGATGAACTCCGCCGCCAAGGCCGAGCTGTCGTCGTCCTCGTGCGACATCAGCATCGACGGCGTGCGCGCGTGGGTCTCCACGTAGTAGACCTCACAACCCAGGCGCTCGAAGCCGAGCAGGTAATGGAGGTTCTGCCAGACGACCCCCGCTACCGGCATCTTGGTCATCATGCCGAGCACGACGACCTTCGGCCGCGTCTTCTGCGCGGGCGCCGGCGTCACTCCGGCCCGCCCGTAACCTGCCGCCAGCTGACAAGCTCGGCTGGCTCCTCCGAACCATCTGCCCCGTCTGCGCCCGGCCCGGCATCGATCCCGTCACCCGCGGGTGCCCGCCTCTTACGCTCACGCGTCTGTGCCTCGTGTAGCTGACGGTAGACGCTGCCGTCACGGAGCAGCTCCTCGTGAGTGCCTCGCTCGACGATCTGGCCGTGCTCCATGACGAGGATCTGGTCCGCGTGGCGCACCGTGGAGAGCCGGTGGGCGATCATGAACGACGTACGACCTTCCATCAAGTCGTCGAGGGCATCGAGAATGACCCCCTCGGTCTTCGAGTCGATCGAGGAGGTTGGCTCGTCAAGGATCAAGACCGGGGCGTCCTTGAGGAAAGCCCGCGCCACGCAGATCCGCTGACGCTCCCCTCCCGAGATCTGGGCACCTCCCTCGCCGAGCACGGTGCCGTAGCCCTGGGGCAGGCCGCTGATGAAGTCGTGGGCGTTGGCGGCACGAGCGGCGTCGCGGATCTGCTCCGGCGAAGCATCGAGCTTGCCGTAGCGGATGTTGTCCTCGATCGTCCCGGAGAAGAGGAGCGGGTCCTGGAGCACGACGCTGATCTGCTCGCGTAGCGAGCTCAGCTTGAGGTCGCGGAGGTCGACGCCGTCGAGGACAATGCGCCCACCCTGCGGGTCATAGAAGCGGATCAACAGACTCATCAAAGTGCTCTTGCCGGCGCCGGTGTGCCCGACGATGGCGCTTCGCTCTCCCGGACGCACCTCGAAGGAGAGGTCGTCGAGGGTGTTGGCGCGACCCTCGTAGGAGAAGCAGAGCCCCTCGACGGCGACGTGGCCGCTGGCCCGATCAAGCGCAACGGCGTCGGGCTTCTCGCGGACCTCGGGATCGGTGTCGAGGAGCGCGAGCGAGGCGTTGAACTGGACCAGTTCCTCGTGGATCGTGCCGACCGTGGTGCTGATCTGCTCCAGTGGCTTGTAGACCGAGGTGATGTAGGTCATCAGCACGATCAGCTCGCCGACCGAGATCTTCCCCTGGATCACGTGCCAGGCCCCGACCCCAAGCACAAGGGACGTTCCAGCGGCTGTCGCGGTCTGCACCCCCAACGTGTAGAGGCTCTGGCTGACCGTCAACTTGACCCGCTCGTCGACGGCGGTCTGGCCCTGCTCGCGGAAGCGGCGGTGCTCGTGGTCCTCGCGGCCGAAGGAGACGATCACGCGCAGCATCGCCATCGCCTCGTGGACGATCGAGAGCGAGCGCCACTCAAGCGCCTGCACCTTCTGCACGCGGGGAACGATGCGAGCGCCGTAGGCGCCGAAGGACCAGTAGAGCACCGGGACGACCAGCAGCGACAAGAGTCCCAGTTCCCAGTCGATCAACATCGAGATCACCAGCATCCCGATCAGCGTCAGGGTCGCCTCGGCGATCGGCGGCACGACCATGACGATGTTTCCCACCGCCGCCGCTTGGATATTGATCTGGCTCATCAGCGCGCCGGTCTGACGCTGGTCGTGGAAGGTGAAGGAGAGGCGCTGGACGTGTGCGAAGAGATCGCTGCGCAGGTCCATGATCATGTTCTGCTCTGTCGTCGCTCCGAGGTAGTGACTGAGTACGGTGAAGCCGTTGCCGAGCACGATGATCAGGAACCGAGCCGTGACCATCGAGACGAGGACGATCCAGACGGTCGGATCGCTGCCGAAGATCGTCGCGACGATCCCGGTCGGGTTCTCCTCTCCGAGGATCTGATTCAGGATCACCGCCAGCGGCCAGGGCTCGGCTAGCCCGAGGATCGCGGTCAGCACCGTCAGTCCCATCACGCCGGTTAGCAGCTTGCGGTAGGGGTGCAAATAGGGCTTGACTCTTGGAAGCGCCTTCCATAGCTCCCAGGCGCTGGCCTTGTCGCGCTTGCGCCTGCGCTTGCGCTCTCCCCCGGACCCCGGGGGGCTACTCCGCATCCTGACGGGGCTACTCAGACTCATCGCGGCAGCTCCCTCCCCTCCGGGAGGGCAGATGCCTGCCGGACCAGAGCGTCCGCCTCGTGCGGCGCTGAAGACCACTGCGCCCGTTGCGGTTTCGGTGGCGGTGCTTCAGGCGCCGCGTCATCCTCATCGGCTTGGGGTCGCCCAGCGTCCTCCTCCATCCGGCGAAGTTGAGAGATCGCCAGGCTCAGCGCGGTCCCGGTCCCCTCGATGCCGAAGGCAACCAGCGCGACCAGCCCAATCGCGAGCGTGGTGCCGATGCCGAGCTGGCCTTCCAGCAGTGCGTACACAGTCAGGACGGCGAGCGCGATCACCGCCGCGAACCCTCGGCCCGTGGCCCGCGGCCAGATCCTCGCCCGCAGCAACTGCCTGCCAGAGCCGTGCTCCTCGACCGCGGTACGAATCTTCACTCCACCCAGCGGACCGGCACGGAGCTCGAGGTCCCAGCGGTCGAAGGGACCACCGCTGCGGACCAGGCCACCCCTCGCCGCCAGCGAGTCCTGCAGCTGCTGCAGGCGGCTCTGCGGCTGCTGCCAGCTCTCGCTCCAGACTTCGACCGTGCGGGGGCGGGGCCAGGCTGCGCCAGGGCGCAGGCGCCGGCGCCACGGCGAGAGCCCGCGACGCAAGCGGCCGGCCAGGCGCGCCACCGGCTGTAGGAAGAAGAGCAGCGCGGTCAGGTCGCGGCGCTGGAGCGTCTCCAGGCCTGAACGGCCCGGCACCGCTGGGTTTGCCGCCCAGCCGGACAAGAATGCTCGCGAGAAGACCGCGATGGCGCCGACGCAGAAGGCTGGCAGGGTGAGGAGCAGCGGTGACCAGAGGGTGCTCAACGCCGAGACCACCCCGAGGGCGCCGATCAGCAGCAGGCTCTCGGGAGCCAGTAGAAAGCTCGAGAACGTCCCGGGAGCGGGCTCGTAGATCGACTGGAATAGGCCCTCTCCCCAGGTCCCGTAGCGGATCATCGGCCGCCGCCGTGCGGGCCCGGCCGCCGGCGAGTCGTAGATCCGCCCCGACCAGCGCGAGGAGCCAGCGCGGTTGTAGCGGCTCGGCCACTTGCGCTCCAGCAGCGCCTCGGCCTCGCCGTATCCGTACTGCTGCCGTAGGTAGCGGCGGAGCGAGTCGCGACGGCGGTGCATCACCACCGCGCCGGCGCTGAAGCCGAGCGTGCGGCCAGATTCCTGCAGGCGCCAGCAGACGTCGACGTCATCGCCGGCGACCCGAAAGCGCTCGTCGAAGCCGCCGATCTCCTCGAGGGCGGACTTGCGGAAGGCCATGTTGCAGCCCGGCAGGTGCTCGGCCTCGCGGTCGGAGATGAGGACGTGGATCGGGCCACCGGGCGCGGCGGCGACGCATTCGGCAACGAGGCCGTCGTCGTCGGGGGCGATGTTGGGCCCACCGACTCCGGCGTAGCCGTTGGCACGCAGCGACGCGGCTATGTAGTAGAGCCAGTCGTGATCGGGATAGGCATCGTCGTCGAGAAAGGCAACGATCTCCCCGCTCGCGTTGGCGATCCCAACGTTGCGGGCGTGGCTCAGGCCACGATGCGCGGTCTCGACCAGGCGGACTCCGTGGCTCTTGGCGATCTCCGCCGAGGCGTCGCTGGAGCCGTCGCTGACGACGATCACCTCAAAGTCTGGATAGGTGAGCGTGGTCAGCCGCGCCAAGCACTCTGTCAGCGTGCTCTGGCCGTTGTGGGTGCAGACGACCACCGATACCGGTGGCCAGCGGCCCGAAGCCGAGAACGGCGCGGCGGCGAAGGCGTCGCGGACCGCGGCGAGCGCGGGCTTCGGCCGCCGCTGGCGGTCGACCAGGCCGAAATCCCAGTCGGTGACCTCGTGTCCACCGCGGTGCCACTCATCGGTCCAGGCGAAGACGAAGACACCGGCGGCGCCGGTGCCGAAGGCGTGGCGCACCTGCCACTCCAGCGCCTTCGCCTGCGCCGCTCCGCCGTTGCGGCGGCTGTCGATGCCGACCTCGGTGATCAGCAGCGGACGGTCCCCAGAGAGGTTCTGCAGCCGCGCCAGGTAGGACTCGTAGGTGCGCTCGTCCTCGAGGAAGACGTTGAAGCAGGTGAGATCGAGAAAGGGCAGCTCGAGGTACTCGGTCGAGGGGTAGTTGACGTAGGCGAAGAGCGCATCGGGGTCCTCGGCCTTGGCCTCCCAGTGCAAGCGCTCGAGAAAACGCTCGATCTCGCGCTTGCCGTGCCAGCGGACGATCGCGGCGGGGATCTCGTTGCCGACCGCGTAACAAAGGATCGCCGGGTGCGCCCCGCAGGACCGCACCTGCGCGGCCACCCTGGCCACGATCGCGTCGGCCCTCCCGGGATCGTCGAGGAAGGCAACGTGCTGCTCCCAGGCCAACCCCACCATCACCTTCAAGCCGTGGGCCTGGGCCATGTCCAGCATCCACGCCGGCGGCGGCTCGTAGGTGCGCAGCGAGTTGACCCCCGCCGCGGCCATCGCCTCGAAGTCGGCGTTCACCTGTTTGGGCGAGGGCAGCGACCAGCCGTCGATCGAGCGGAAGGTGCCGTAAGTTGCCCCGCGCACGTGCAACTTCTCGGATCCGAGAACTATCGACCTGCCGTGAATCTGGGGTCGGGTAACTGACATGGCGCTGGATCTAGTTGCCGCTCGATCCATCCCCCCAAAGCTGCGGTCGGTCTGGCGCTGACCGACTGTCCCGCTGCCCGAGCGACGTTCGACTCCCCAATAAACATAGCGATTCGTTAGCAAAAACTCTCATCGGGTCTGCTAGGAGCAACTTGCGAGATTCCGCTCTCCGCCGCCGTTTCATGGGTCGCTATCGACTAACCGAGAGTGCTTCTTGAGAAACCTGAGAATTTTTTCCCAATCACCAGGACCGCAGCGAGGTTGCCGGCCGCGACCGCGAACTAGAGTCCGGGGTCGTGAGCGCCCGCTCGTTTCTCGCCTTCCTCGCGGTGCTGGCCGTCGTCGGCCTGCTTGGCTTCGGCCTGCTCAGCAAGGGAGACGCGAAGATCGCGGTCGGCGAGCCCGTCCCGGACCGGGTGCTGCCCGTCCTGCCGGGGCCCGGCCACGGCTCGATCGCCGAGCACCGCGGCGACTGGGTTCTGGTCAATCTCTGGGCCTCCTGGTGTATTCCCTGCCGCGAGGAGGCGCCGGCGCTGGAGCGCTTCTACCGCCGCTACCGAGACAAGGACACCACCGTTGTCGGAATCGGCGTGCAGGACAACCGCGACGACGCGCTCGCCTTCCTCGACAGCCACCCGACCACCTACCCGCAGCTGCGCTCGGTCGGCGACGAGCGCAGCGCCGCCTTTGGCTCGACCGGGGTGCCGGAGAACTTCCTCGTCGACCCGCGCGGCCGCCTGGCGCTGATCTGGCGCGGCCCGGTCGACGACCGCTTCCTGCGCGAACGCGTCGTGCCGCTGATCGAGGCCGGGCGATGAAACGCTTGGCGCTGCTCACCGTCGCCCTAGGGCTGCTGCTGGTCTTTGCCGCGCCCGCCGGCGCGGCGCCAGCGCCACAGACGACCGTCAACGACGTCGAAGACGAGGTGATGTGCCCGATCTGCGGCACCCTGCTCGAGCTCTCCGACTCCCCCCAGGCCCGGCGCGAGAAGGTCTACGTCGCCAAGCTGGTCGCCGCCGGCGAGACCAAGGCCGAGATCAAGGACGCTCTGCTCACTCAGTACGGCCCGGCTGTTCTGGCCTTGCCGGAGGCGAGCGGCTTCGACCTCTCGGCCTACCTGGTCCCGGTGCTCGCGCTGCTCGTCGCCATCGTCGTGCTGGTGGTCAGCGTGGCCCGCTGGCGGCGCGACGGAAACCGCTCGCCGCCGGCGGGCAGCGAGGCAGCGGCGCCGCGGGGCGACGACGCCGAGCGGCTCGAGGCCGATCTCTCCCGCTACGACCTCTAGATTCGCCCGCGCTCAGCCGGTCAGGACGAGGCCGGTGACCGGCAGCGGCAGCTGCTTCGGGATCTCCCCACGCTTTCCGCAGACGACCGTGGTGCCGGTAAGTTCGGCAAGAGCCCGTAGCGAGTCCGGGTTTTCCGTCAGCGGCGGGCCGTCGACGACGAGCAGGTCGTAGGCGTGGCGCAGCTTCTCGATCGCGTGATCGCAATGCTCCGAGTCGAGCAGACCCACGGGCGCGGACTCTGGCTCGCCGGCGACGATGCAGGAGAGCGGCTCGGTGGCTCGGCCCGCGGCCGGTCCGGCGAGAACCAGTGGCTGGAGGATCTTCGAGACCTCCGCCTCGCTGAGCAGGTACTCGCGCAGGCCAGGTGTCGCCGAGAGGCCAAGCGTGCCGGCAAGCTGCGGAGTGGCAAGGTCGCACTCGAGCAGGGCGACCCGCCGAGACTGGGCGACAGCCGCCGCGGATAGGCCGAGTGCAACCTGCGACTTCGCTGGGCCGGTGAGCAAGACGGCGGACGACCCGGCCATCGCCGTCGCCAAGCCCGAGTACGCCTCCAGTTCAGCGCGTCCAAGCGCCCCGAGCCGCGCCGGAGTGCCTTGCGGCGATGGCACTTCCGCCAGGACCTGCGTTTTCCGTCGCCGCCGCAGCATCACATCCGCTCCGGGGCAGAGATTCCGAGCAGCCCGAGGGCACCGGCGATCGTCCGCATGGTGAGCAGGGCCAGCGCCAGGCGCGACTGCTCGAGCCCCTCGCCCTCCGCGCCAACCACCTGGCAGTCACGGTAGAAGCCGTGGAAGTCGGCGGCGACAGCGGTCGAGTAGGTACAGATCTTGTGGGGCGCGCGTCGTTCGGCGGCCTCGCGCACCTCGCCGGGAAACTCGAGTAGGCGCTTGATCAGCTCGCGCTCGGTCGGCTCGAGCGCGGTTCCCGGCGTTGCCGTACCGGCTCCCGCGGCAACCCCCTCGGGCTCCCGCGCCGCTTTGCGCAGGATGCTGGCGATGCGAGCGTGGGCGTACTGCACGTAATAGACGGGGTTGTCGTTCGACTGCCGGCGGGCCAGCTCGAGGTCGAGGTCGACCGTCGTGTCGTGACTGCGCCAGAGCATGAACCAGCGGGTCGCGTCGACGCCGATGTCGTCGAGCAGCTCGTCGAGGGTGACGAAATCGCCGCTGCGCTTCGACATCTGCGCCCGCTCGCCCCCTTCGACGATATGGACGAGGCGCATGATCAGCGCCTCGAAGCGCTCTGGGTCGGCGCCGAGCGCGGCGATTGCAGCACGGACGCGAGGGACGTAGCCGTGGTGATCGGCGCCGAGCACGTTGATCAAACGCCCGAAGCCGCGCTCGAGCTTGTCCCAGTGATACGCGACGTCGGCGGCGAGATAGGTCGGTTCGCCGTTGGCGCGAATCAGCACGCGGTCCTTGTCGTCGTCAAAGCTGGTCGTGCGCAGCCAAAGTGCATCATCGCTGCGGTAGGTGTGCCCCTGTCGCTCTAGCTGGGCCAGCGCCGTGTCGACCTCGCCGCGGCTGTAGAGGTCGCGCTCGGAGAACCAGTTGTCGAAGCGAACGCCGAAGCGATCGAGGGTGCCCCGCACCTCATCGAGGATCAGCTCCACGCCGCGGTTGCCAATCGCCTCCAGGTCGCCGGCATCGATGCCCTCGGCTGCCATCTGCTCGCCGAGTTCGCCGACGTAGTCGCCTTCGTAGCCTTCCTCGGGGATCGGCTCACCGCGCATGCGGGCAGAGATCGAAGCCGCGAAGCGGCTGATCTGACCACCGGCGTCGTTGACGTAGAACTCCCGCTCCACCTCGTGCCCGGCCGTCTCGAGCAAGCGGACCAGGGCATCGCCGTAGGCGGCATGACGACCGCCGCCGACATGAAGCGGCCCGGTCGGATTGGCGGAGACGAACTCGATCAGGATGCGCTCCGGAGAGTCCGTCGGCAGCGGGCCGAGCCGCTCTCCGGCCGCGGCCAGGCTCGCCATCGCGCGCCTGTACCAAGCATCGGCGAGGAAAAGATTGATGAAGCCCGGCCCGGCAACCTCGATCCGCTCGACCGTGTCCTCGCCGAGCTGCTCACCCAGCTCGGCCGCGAGCCGGGCGGCGACGTCGCGCGGATTTTCGCCCAGCGGAGCGGCGAGCAGCATCGCCGCGTTGGAGCTGTAGTCGCCCAGCTCCGCCTTGGGTGGTCGCTCCAGGGTCGGCTCGGGCCCAGTCGGCTCGCCGTCGCGCAGAGAGCGGGCGGCGCGGTCGACTGCTGAGCGCAGCTCGGCGATCGGGTCGCTGGTTGCCATCGTCGCGCCATCGTATGGAGGGGCGGGCGCCGAAGTAGGCTCGCCGGCATGCGCGTCGCCGTGATCACAGATATTCACGCCAATTTGCCGGCGCTCGAAGCGGTCCTCGAGGCGACCGGCGCCGCCGGTGTCGAGGAGATCTGGTGCCTTGGCGACGTAGTCGGCTACGGGGTCGAGCCCGATGCCTGTGCCGAGTTGGTGCGCGAGCGCTGCGATGTCTGCCTGGTCGGCAACCACGACATCGCGGTGCTGGGCGGCCTCGACATCGCCTCTTTCTCCGAGGCCGCGGCGGTGGCGGTCGAGTGGACACGCGACAACATCAGCGAGGGCACGCTGGAGTTCCTGCGCGACCTCGATCCGCAAGGTGAGCGCGCCGGCTTTGGCCTTTTCCACGCCTCCCCTCGCGATCCGGTCTGGGAGTACGTCCTCTCCGGCGAGCAAGCCGACACGGCGATGGATTCCCACCCGCAGCGGATCGGCTTGATCGGCCACTCGCACGTCGCTCTCTTCTTTACTCGGCCAGAGGACGACGGGGAGACGCGCGGCGCCCAGGCAGGCGACGGCAGCCTGCTCGACCTCGGCAGTGGCTCCTGGCTCGTCAATCCGGGCAGCGTCGGGCAGCCGCGCGACGGCGACCCACGCGCCGCCTGGCTCGAGCTCGATATCGAGACCGAGATGGCCTGCTTCCACCGCGTTCCCTACGAGATCGAGCGCGCCGCGGCACCGATTGCCGCGGCCGGCCTGCCGAGCCGCCTCGCCAACCGGCTCTACTCCGGCCAGTGACGCCCAATTGCAGGCAAAAACCGCCTCAAAGGGCGTTCTCTAGACTCGCAGCGATGCGCCAAACAGCCGCATTCCTGCTTGCCCTCGCGCTCGGCACTGTCGCCGCGCTGGCTCTCGTTTCCTGCGGCGGCGAGGACGCGAAGCTGCTGCCCGGCAACACGGCGCGCGAAATAGCCGAAAATCTCGACACCGTCGAGCAGCTCGCCGACGAAGGCGAATGCGTCGGCGCCGCCAATACGGCGCTGGAAGTCAATACGCAGGTGGAATCGCTCGAAGCAGTCGACGCGAAGCTGAAGCAGGCTCTACAGCGGGGCGCGACGAGGCTGAACGAAGTCGTCGCCAGCTGCGAAGAAGAGACGACTGAAGCGGTGGCACCCGCCGATGAAGCACCGAGCAACGAAGAAACCGAGCTGCCCCCCGGCCAGGAAAAGAAGGCCGAAAAGGAACGGGAAAAGGAAGAAGAGGAAAAGCCGAAGGAAGAAAAGGCGACGCCACCGGATACTCCGACGACCCCGGCCGAAACGACGCCTGAACCCCCGCCCACGACCACAACCCCCGCACCGCCGGCCGAAGGCGGCGGCACCGGTGCCCCCGGCGGCGTCGCACCCGGCGCCCCGGCCGAACCCGGAGGCGAATGATGGCGGCGGGAATCCTTTCGGGTCGCTACGAGATCGGCGACCGGCTCGGCTCCGGCGGCATGTCGAGCGTCCACCAGGCGACCGACCTGACCTTGGAGCGCACGGTCGCCGTCAAGATCCTTGCCGAGCACCTCTCCGATGACGAGCGCTTCGTCGCCCGCTTCCGGCGCGAGGCGCTCGCCGTGGCGAAACTGATCCACCCCAACATCGTCCAGGTCTACGACACCGGCATCGACGACGGGCGCCACTACATCGTCATGGAGTACGTGCAGGGGCGCTCGGGGGCGCAGATCCTGCAACGGCAGGGGCCGCTCGACGCCGAGACGACAGCGGAGATCGGCATCCAGGCCTGTGCCGGGCTCGACTACGCGCACCGTCGCGGGATCATCCACCGCGACGTCAAGCCGGGCAACCTGATGATCGTCGGTGGCCCCGTCGGTGGCGGCGAGATGACGATGAAGCTGGCCGACTTCGGCATCGCCCGCGCGATCGAACAGACGCGGATCACCCAGGTCGGCTCCGTCGTCGGCACCGCCGCCTACCTCTCGCCGGAGCAGGTGCGCGGCGAGGAGGCAACGCCCGCCACCGACGTCTACGCGCTCGGCGTCGTCCTCTACCAGTTCCTCACCGGGCGGCTGCCCTACGAGGGCTCGACCCTGGCCGAGCTGGCGGTACGCCAGCAAAACGAGCGACCGCTGCCTCCCAGCACCTACAACGACGATGTGCCGGGGGCACTTGGTGCGGCGGTCCTGCGGGCGCTGGAGGGTGACCCGTCGCGTCGCTACGCCAGCGCCAGCGAGATGTCCGGCGGCCTGCAGCTCGGCCTACAGGGAGAGGACGTGACGCTGCCACTGGAAGAGGGGACCGCCGCGACGAACGTGCTCGGCAGCGAGACCGCGACCCGGCACCTCGACCAGACCGCCCAGACCGAGTACCGGCCGGCGCCCTCGCCGACCCGGCGGCCGGTGGCACGGACACCCCAGCCACCACCCGTAGCTCCCCGACCAGCTCCGCAACAGAAGCGCAGCGCCTTCTCCCGCTTCGCCCGCTTTGTAATGGCTCTTGTAGCTCTGGTCCTAATAGCCGCCGCGGTCGCAGCAGCTGTGATCTACACGACTGACAAAGCGACTGGCGTCAAGGCCACCGAAGTCGCCGGAGACACCGTCGACAAGGTCGTCGAAGAATTCAAGGACCTGGTCAAAAAGAACACTGAATAGTGGTTTGGAGGGAGGAGATCGGGCACCCCACCTCACTCAACGGGCCGACCAAGGTGCGGTGCCCTCCAAGACCGAAGCTGAGTAGCTGGTGAATGCACCGGCGGAAATAGCGCTGCGAGCGTGCGTCATCAGCTCTTGCAGGTAGGTGAGGTTGTGGAGGCAGAGGAGGCGAATCGCGGTCAGCTCTTCTGCCCGTGAGAGGTAGCTGATGTAGTCCCGATCGTGGTTGACGCAAGCGGGGCAAGGACAGTCGTCAACCAGAGGACTGCGATCTCCTTCGAAGCCTGATTTGCGCAGGTCGAGGCGGAAGCGGTTGTCGGGATCGGGCGCCAAGGCGACGCCGTGGCGGGCAAGGCGGGTCGGGACTGCGCAGTCGAAGATGTCGAGGCCGAGGGCGATTCCGGCCAGCAGGTCGTCGACCTCTCCGATGCCAAGCAGGTGCTTAGGCGCCTGCTCGGGCAGCAGCGGCGCGGTCATACCCAGCACCTCGCGCATCTCGGACTTGTCGCGGCCGAGGGTGCCGCCGATCGCCAGGCCGTCGACCTCGGCGGCCGAGACGTACTCGGCCGACTCGCGCCGTAGGTCTTCGTGGACGCCGCCCTGGACGATTCCGAAGACAGCCTGTCTCTCGGGCCCGTTCTCACCGTGCCACTCGAGACAGCGATCGAGCCAGCGGTGGGTGCGCTCGGTCGACCTCGCCGTGTAGTCGCGATCGGCGTGGAACGGCGTGCACTCGTCGAAGACGAGAGCGATGTCGGAGCCCAGGGCAGCCTGCACCTGCATCGAGACCTCCGGCGAGATGAACAGCTCGGCGCCGTCGCGGTAGGAGCGGAAGTGGACTCCCTCCTCCGCGATCGAGACGACCGAGCCGTGGTCTCCTCCTTGGCGCCCGCTCCCCTTCACCTCGTTGGCGACGCCGCCGTGGGCAAGTGAGAAGACCTGGAAGCCACCGGAGTCAGTGATCAGGGCACGCTCCCAGCCCATGAAGCCGTGCAGTCCGCCGGCGGCGGCAATCCGCTCAGGACCCGGCGAAACGAACAGGTGATAGGTGTTGCCAAGCACCATCTCGTAACCGAGCTCGGCCACCTCGTGCGATTCGAGGCCCCGTACCGTCCCCTTCGTGGCGAGCGGGATGAAGGCCGGCGTCTTCACCGCCCCGTGCGCGGTGTGCAGCACGCCCGTGCGCGCGGCCCCGTCGCGCGCGCCGATCTCGAATCTCAGTCTCTCTGACTCAACCCGCATCGCGCGTAACCGACTTTGACCCCCCTAGGGTGGGGTCAATCCTGCCTGCGCGATCAGCGAGCGGCCGGTCATCGCCGCGGGCTGGGGAATGCCGAGCAGCTCCAGCGCGGTCGGGGCGACGTCCGCCAGAATCCCCTGGTCGCGCAGCGCGATCCCCTCGGCGGTGACGACTAGCGGCACCGGGTTGAGCGAATGGGCCGTGTTCGGTGAGCCGTCGGGCTCGAGCATGTGGTCGCAGTTGCCGTGGTCGGCGGTGACGATGCAGGCGCCACCCTTGGCGGTGACCGCCGCGACCACGTCGCCAAGACACCCGTCGACCTCCTCGACTGCTGCCACCGCGGCCGGGATCACCCCCGTGTGGCCGACCATGTCGGGATTGGCGAAGTTGATGATGCCGAAGCGGTAGCCGTCCTCATTCCAGTGCGAGACGAAGGTGTCGGCGGCGGCGCGGGCGCTCATCTCCGGCTTGTGGTCGTAGGTCGGCACGTCGCGAGGCGAGTCGACCAGGTGGCGCTCCTCCCCCTCCCACTCCTGCTCGCGGCCGCCGTTGAAGAAGTAGGTGACGTGGGCGTACTTCTCGGTCTCGGCGACGTGCAGTTGCCGTCCGCCGGCCTCCGAGACGACCTCCGCCAGCGTCGTCTTCGGCCGCGCCTCGGGAAAGGCGACCGGGTAGGGCCAACCCTTGCGGTACTCGGTCATCGTCGTCAGCTCGAGCAGCGGGGCGCCGGTGCGGGAGAACTCCTCGAAGCCGGGCTCCGACAAGGCGCGGGTCATCTCGCGCGCCCGGTCGGGGCGGAAGTTGATGCAGATGCCAACGTCGCCCTCGGCGACGCCGTCGTAGTCGCCGATCACCGTCGGCTTGACGAACTCGTCAGTCTCCTCGCGCTCATAGGAGGACTCGATCGCCTCGGCGGAGCTCGCCGCGCGCAGGCCGCGGGCGTGGACGATCGCGTCGTAGGCGAGCTTTACCCGCTCCCAACGGGTATCGCGATCCATCGCGTAATAGCGGCCGCTGACCGTGGCGACGCGGCCGGCCTGGCGCAGCCAGCGCTCCAGCTCGCCCAGATAGCCGCGACCGCCGTGCGGCAGGGTGTCGCGACCGTCAGTGAAGGCGTGGAAGACGACGTCGGGGACGCCCTCCTGCGAAGCCAGCTCGATCGCCGCCTCGATGTGCTCCCAGCCCGAGTGGACACCGCCGTCGGAGACGAGGCCAAGCAGGTGCAAGCGCCCGCGCGGGCTGTTGCGGGCGCGGGCGCAAGCGGCGCGCAGCGCCTCGTTCTCGAAGAAGTTGCCGTCGGCGATCGCGTCATCGATCCGGGCAAGGTCCTGCTTGACAATCGCCCCGGCTCCGAGGTTGAGGTGACCGACCTCGGAGTTGCCCATCTGCCCGTCGGGCAGGCCAACGTCGCGGCCTTGGGCTGAGAGCTGGGTGTGGGGGAAGCCGTCCCAGAGGCGGTCGAAGACAGGCGTGTCGGCGAGCGAGATCGCGTTGCCGGGCCCCGGCTCGGCGAGGCCCCAGCCGTCGAGGATGACCAGGGCCAGCGAGGGGACCGTCGTCGTCAACCCGCCGCCTTGACGATTTCCGCAAAGTCGGCTGCGTCGAGGCTGGCGCCGCCGACGAGCGCCCCGTCGACATCGGGGAGGCCGAGTAGCTCGGCGGCGTTGCCCGGCTTGACCGAGCCGCCGTAGAGGATGCGGACCGCGTCGGCCGGCGCGCCGCGCTCGCGCAGCACGTCGCGAATGAATGCGCACGCCTCCTGTGCCTGCTCGGGCGTCGCCGTGCGACCGGTACCGATCGCCCAGATCGGCTCGTAGGCGATCACCACCTCGCCCAGCTTGCCGCCCTCGACCTCGGCTAGGTCAGCCTGTAGCTGTCTCTCCAGCACCGCCTCGGTCTGCTCGGCGTCGCGGGCCTCCTCGCTCTCGCCAACGCAGAGGATCGGCTCCAGGCCGGCCGCGAGCGCTGCCGGCACCTTGCGGGCAAGCGCCTCGTCCGTCTCGCCGAAGAGCTGGCGCCGCTCGGAGTGGCCGAGGACAACCGCCTCGACGTCGAGCTCGACCAGCATCACCGCCGAGACCTCGCCGGTGAAGGCACCCGAATCGGCCTCGTGCATGTTCTGGGCGGCGACCTTGACGGCGGTGCCGTAGCGGCGCTCGACCACGGCCGTCAGGGCGGTGAACGGCGCGCAGATCGCCACGTCGCTCTGCGTCGCCGCGATCTGCGGCAGCAGCGCATCGACGAACTCACCCGCCTCGGCGACCGTCTTGTGCATCTTCCAGTTGGCGGCGATGTAGGGGGTTCGGTCAGGCATCTCTCAAGGCCTCCACTCCGGGCAGCTTCTTTCCCTCAAGCAACTCCAACGATGCTCCTCCTCCGGTCGAGAGCCAGTCCACCTTGTCAGCGAGTCCGAACTGTTGCAACGCGGCGACCGAGTCGCCGCCGCCGATCACTGTCGTCCCCGGTGCCGACGCGACTGCCTCCGCGACCGTGCGGGTGCCGGCGGCGAACGGCGCCAGCTCGAAGGCGCCCATCGGGCCGTTCCAGAGCACAGTGCCGGCGGCTGTGATCCGCTCTGCATAGGTGTCGGCGCTGCGCGGGCCGATATCGAGACCCATCCAGCCGTCGGGAACCTCGACGCCGTCGCTCTCGCGAACCTCAGTACCAGCGTCGAACGCTTCGCCAAGCACCAGGTCGACCGGCAAGCGCAGCTCGCAGTCAGAGCCCGCGGCACGCTCCAAGGCCTCGGCGGCGAGCTTCACGCCCTCCTCCTCGACCAGCGAGTTGCCGGTGTCGATTCCCTGGGCGCGAAAGAAGCTGAAGCACATCGCGCCGCCGATCAGGATCTCGTCGGCGACTTCGAGGAAGCGGTCGATCACACCAACCTTGTCGGTCACCTTGGCGCCGCCGAGCACGACGACCAGCGGCCGCTGCGGTGATTCGACGACGGCGCCCAGCTCGGTCAGCTCGCGCTCGAGCAGCAGGCCGGCATAACCCGGCAGCAGGCTCGCCACTCCCGCGGTGCTGGCGTGGGCGCGATGAGCGGCGCCGAAGGCGTCGTTGACGTAGAGCTCGGCCAGCTCGGCCAGGCCAGCGGCCAGCCCGGGGTCGTTCTCGGTCTCGCCCGGCTCGTAGCGAACGTTCTCGAGCAGCAGCACGTCGCCCGGGCTCAGTCCCTCGGCCATCGTCAGCACGTCCTCGCCGACCACCGCGGGGGCCTGCCGGACGCGAGCATCGAGCAGGCCAGCCAGATGCTCGCCGACCGGCTTCATCGAGAGCGCCGGGTCGACCTTTCCCTTTGGCCGGCCCAAGTGGGATACCAGGACCAGGGATGCGCCACGCTCGCGCAGCAGCTCGATCGTCGGCAGGGCGGCGCGGATCCGCGTGTCGTCTGCCACCTCGCCGTCGGCGAGCGGCACGTTGAAGTCGACCCGGACCAGCACCCGCTTGCCGGCCACATCGGCGTCGCGGACGCTGACCTTAGAGCTCACCGCGCGCTCCCGGCGCCGTTCAGAGAACCTTGCCGGCCAGCTCGACGCAGCGGTTGGAGTAGCCCCACTCGTTGTCGTACCAGGAGACCGCCTTGATCAGCTTGCCGTCGCCGATCGCCATCGTCTGGCCGGCGTCGAAGATCGAGGAGTGCGGGTCGCCGACGATGTCGGTGGAGACGATCTCGTCCTCGGTGTAGCTGAGGAT